>Ga0116227_10000452_pt1 | contig 79768 bp, 59 predicted proteins | sample S1TSphgellanicum_FD_89693 | JGI IMG/M metagenome (GOLD analysis project Ga0116227, IMG submission 89693) | Host-associated microbial communities from peat moss isolated from Minnesota, USA - S1T2_Fb - Sphagnum magellanicum MG | ecosystem: Host-associated > Plants > Peat moss > Unclassified...
GCCGCCCCCACCAAATAAATTATGTAATGAAAAAAAAAAGTTTCTTTCCTCCCCCCCCCCCCCCCCCCCCCCCCCCCCCCCGCCTTTCCCTTCTTTTTTTGGGTGTCCTGTTTTGTTTTCCTCCTTACTTCTGGTTTCCTCCCTACTTTTGGCATAACTGGGACCCAGTAATTGAGGAGTACTTTACTGATAACTCTAATGATTCTGAAAAATTATACCAAAGAAAGAAAAACACAACCGAGCCTACCTTCTTTTTTTTTTTGAAAGCCTAACTTTCAACTCATTCACAACCATCAAAGGTCTGCAACAACAAAATAATTATTTGGAGTTGTAATTACAAATAATAATATTAAGACTTGGAATAATAGTATGGATAAACTTAGGGAATAAAATAATAAGTTTCACAGGCCTTACAATTAGAATTTTTTGACTAGGGGCATAAAGTTTGATTTATAAATAATTTAACTAACTATTTTGAGCTAGTAATAATATGAAATCAAATCTATAGACTTGACCAAATTTTAAACTCCAAATAATGTAAGATATATTCATAGAAGGATGAAAAGTTATTTGACATATGATGATTGACTTGACATAAAGGGATGATAAATGAAGAATAGATGTAAATAAATGTAATTAACCATTCATCCATTTTCTTCCTTCAAGTATAAAAGGGTAATGATTAGAGCTTTAGGTTCATATTTGCAATCAATATTTTGATGTTATTAATTATTATCAAAATTTGTAAAAATACCATATGTGAAAAGGAAGTCTTGAAGAAATAAACATAATGTGAAGATTATTATCAATACCATTGTGGAAACTTTATGGTTTTTGATGAGTGATCCTCATACAGGAAAACCTTTAGGTGTATGAGATGAACTCCATTTTGGGGTGTAACTCTCACATGAAAATTCAATTTTTGATGTGTGAATGATCATATCCCAAAAGAATGTTAGGTTTCATATTTTAGGATTATGTGAGTGGGGAATATTGTAAGTGTTATGTTGTAGTACGGTTAGATAATCTATTTATGTGTTAAAAGGGATTTAATAAAAAATTAACCCCTCATAGTTTCAAACCCCCAAGCTACAAGTTCATTTCAATCTTTAAAGTTTTCATTTGAATATTTGCTATTACTACCAAGATCTACACTAAATGCAATTTCATTCAAGCTCATGCCCAAAGCTACACCATGATTGCTTCGCCTTCCTACACATCAAAGCTTTTCACCACCAAAATTTACACCAACAGCTATTTCACATGGGCTTGTGCCCAAACTTGCCATGCCCTCCTATTCATCAAAACATTTCCTCACCTTTTGTAATGGCATTTTCAAAAAGTTGTGAAAGTGTATCAAAGGAAGGCAATGTGATTTTTCTTAGTTTATTCCTTAACTTACTCGTGTGGTTTTTTCAAGCACTTTTAGTTCGATAGCTAAAAGGAAAAAACACCACAAATATCAAGTGTTGGGTTCATTTCATTTTCATGGGTAGTTAGACATTAACCCAAGGCACCTTTGCACTTTTGTTTTTTGCTCTTGTGTTTGCTCATTTTCACTTCCATAAATGTGACATCATTCAATTCACAAAATAGACCAAGATCAACATAATGGCAAGTGTCAAATATGGATTTGGGTTTGCAAATGAAGGACAAGGCAATATCATTAAAAGATGCATCTAAAGAGGAAACACCACAAAATTTGACACCAAAATATATAGAAGAGCTGGCAAAAGAAGTATTAAGCAATAATAAAACAATTGAAATGTTTCAAGCAATGGCAATTGTGAGTTTGAAGATGGATAATCTGGGTTTGGAAATCAAGTCATTCAAAACCAGATTAATTATATTGGAAAGGAGAAGTAGGGATTATTGAAACAAATAAAAAAAGGGCGGCAAGGATATAAAAAGTATAGATAATGTATATAAACTTGGAACAAACAGAAGAAAGAGATGGAGGAGAGAATCAATGTGAAGATGCTGCACCTAACCATAGAAAATAAGGAGATGAAACGAAAGCTAATGGAATTTCCAAAATTAAAAAAAGAATGCACGGAGTTAAGGTAAAAAGAAGCAACATGGAGTGAAGCAAACCATGCATATCAAAAAGCATTAATAGAATATAAGCATAAGGTTGAAGGCTTAGAAAGAAAGAAGCAACTATGGTCGTAGGAATAGGAAACTAGAAAACAAACAACTGACAAGATGATAATACAAATTTTGTAAATGAACAACATGGTTATAGCAAAGGAGTTCAATAGGTAGAACATAAAAAAAGCCAAGGAACAAGCAATTATGGAGGTAAATGAATTAAAGTAGGAGATTTACAAAACCAAGTCAAAGTTGGACAATTCGGTGGAAAGGAGCAAGGATTTGGACCCAACATATGTTAAAAACAAATTAGAGGAATATGATGACTTGGTATAGTATTATTCAATATTGCATACCAAACAACATATCAATGATGCTAATGTTGAACCTAATGAGTGGTGGGAGTTGGCATAAGCTTAGTTTTAAGAAGAAATGTAAAAAAAATTGGCTACACATAGAAGTGATGAAACTACCTACAAAAAACATTTATCTACCTTCAAGAAAGCCTTTCCAAATTTCATTTATTGCAATTCAAATAGTACAAAACCATCTAGTCTTGTATTGGAGGTGGAAGAAGTTGAGTATAGTGGATCAATTAAGGACACACAACAAGAAGAACCACAAAAGTTGAGGGGAGGAGGACAAGATATTCTAACTAAGGTATTTGAGGAACAAGCAATAGACAGCTTCACAGTTGGAGACAACAGTCATAACTAATGATATTGGCACATAGAAGGAGCCAATTGAAGCTTGTGAATAGGGAGTGAAACATACATAACAACAAATTCAAGAAGGTATAACAGCACGACTACTTGATAATTTAGTTCTTCAAGTGAATGCAAAAATTGAGGGCCATACATAATCACAAATTGAACTGTAGGTAGTAATAATAACAATTCAGGAGGAATAAACCAAGCCATAAATGAATAACACAATGATTTGAAGAATAGGGTTTCTTTTACTAAAAAAAAAAATTTCAAAAATAGAATCTAAAGTGGAGGGAAGGTAATTTTACCCAGTGGGTATGGCAACAATTAACTAAAACAAAATAAATCAGGAGAATGGTAGGGATCAACCAAGGCAATGAAGGAGCTGGATAGGATTAAAAATGTTGAACATTTGAATTTTGAATTACTTTTTGAGAGAAATGATCTAGGATGAGGTTCTAGAAATTGTTAGAGTTTGAGACTTGTTTTTACAGATAATTAGGCAAAAAGGATTGTTAGAGTTAAACAAAGACACACATTTTGAGTTTAAAGTTTTGTTGGTATTGAAATACCATAGATTTTTTATGTTTTTAGTTCGATTTCTATCTTCTAAAACTATAGATTGTGATATGTTCAATTTTGAATAAAAATATAAGTGTAGATTTGATGAAAAAACATGGATTTTTATTATGTATCTATTGTGTTTTGGGTTTCTGATAAATCTAACTATATTTTAACCATAGATTCTGTTTAAATAAGGAAATAGAACTAAGTAAAAAAAATAGTAGGCATAAAGAGAAAATTGTGTGAAAATAGTCCATCAAAATTGTTTGCATAACAAAACCATAGATTTTAATTGTTGAAATGGAGCATTGAATGGAATTTTGTATTATTTTAAATAGGTAGTGAACATTTTTAGGATATAATTTGCACCTACCAGTGTTGCACCAACTCTTACAACAAGTGCCATCTCTAGGTAATTTTTTTTGAAATTTTTTTTGTTTTGCTTTTGTTTTTTTTAAATGATCTTTGGGCATCAAATAAGGTTTTTTTCCTTTTTTCTTTCTTAATGTCATTTTCATCTTCTTTTTTTGTAGGATCAAAGGCATGGATTCCTTGATTTTTTTGTGTTGTAGTAACTCTTACAACAAATGCCATCTTTAAATAAGTTTCTTTGAAATTCTTTCAAACTTCTTTCTATTTTTAAAAAAATGATCTTTGGGCATTAAAGTAACCTATTTTGTCATTTTCAGATCTTTTTGGTTTCTATTTCCAATTTTTTGTTTTATTTTATTTTTATTTGTATGTTTTCTTGGTTGCAACATAATATTGATTTTTTGGGTTCGATTTTGGTCATTTTTTATGTTTTCATACTACAATAAGAGTAGGAGTAGGAGGCATAATAATTTTTTTTTTAAAAAAAATTCTTGCTACAATAATAATAAAAGGTGTAGGATTTTTTGGGGTTTATTTTCTATGTTTTCTCATTGCAAAAGGGATACAAGGTGCAAGAATTTATTTTGGTTTTTACATTGTCTTTTATTACAACAAAGGAATACAAAGTGTAATAAAAAACAATTAGGTCTTAATGTAGTATGTTTTCTTGTAGCAATAGGACTTGGAGGTGCAACAAATTTTTTGGGTGTTTTTTTATTATGTTTCCTTGCAATAACAAGAGTAGGAGATGAGGGGAAAAAAATAATGTGTCTTTCCATTGTTGTTAAAAAATTGATAATTTTTCTTTATGCGAATGTAAAATTTGTGACAACATGGCTATTGGGAATAAACATCATTTACACCAAATTGGGGAAGGAGGGTCAAAAGGAGTTGTAGTTGCAACTTAACAATATGTTTCATCAAAACCAGTGGCTAATGAGAACCACATGTTGCTTCACCAAAATTAATGGCTAATGAGTAACATTTTGCTTCATCAGATGTAATGCCAATTGATTTGCAAATGTGTGTTGGAAGGGATGATTAAACACAAGGAGTTGATTCTCCAACTAACAATGTTGTAGTTTAGTTAAAATTATCTACTTTTGTTGTGAATGTGTCTTCAAAAGAAATTGATGAGGCCAACACAATTCACCCAAATGATGCCTAAAGTGTACAAAGAAGAAATGGTAATATATAGTTGTAATTTTAACCTATACATTATGTCAATTTTTTGAACATCATTTGTTTTATATTTCATCTCATACTTGTGTTGTTTGTTCTTGTAATTTATAAGAGAAAAACCCCAACCTCCATCTCATTGTGAGATGGAAGTTGGGTTTTTTTTAATTGATTTTTGGTGCAATACCTAAAAATGGTGGTTGCAAATGAAGTTGAAGGTTTATGGTTTGTGTAGTACCTACATTGATGGTAATGTTAAATAGATTTTTTTTTTTTTTCATTTTTATTATAATTGATGGTTTAAGAGGGGCAACTAAAGGAACAAATGCAGCCCCTTAGGCACCCAAGGTAGCCCAAAAGGATTCAGATTGGGCTAAGTTGGGATCAAAGTGGGTGTGCAAAATTGGCACATGTTCCATTGCATATCCCGTCAAGTGGTTATTCACCTAACACCTCAAGAAAATGCATGACCTTGTGGTAGAAAAAGCAAAATTTAGTCATCCCTTGACTTGTGAAAGGGGTTTACATTGTCAAGACCATGCTCAAATGAATGCATGCATTTTAAGTGATGTGCATGCAATCCAATGACAAAATGACCAAAAAGCAATTCCTCAAGCTCATGCAAAAGCCCATGTGGAATGGGATCACCTCCAATCACTTGCCAAAGGGAAATTTAAGATTTGAAAGCCTCCTTTGGTTCGATTAATTTCTAATCAACTTTTATAGGTTTTGGGCATTAAATCTTGGGGTGTTGGGAGCATCCCACATGATGGGCCCATAAAAGCATTGAAGCATGAGGACTTACAAACCTTCATCTGCATAACCTAATGCGTGTATGCAAAGAAGGTGAAGATGGCATGGGATCACATTTATTGGGAATGAAGATGTAACAAGAAAACTTGAAAATAAGAAATCAACATTATCATTGATTTCCATGGATCCAAGATGGTTCATGGACAACATGCCATCATGCCCACCCATTTTATTTTCCTTTTTTGGTTTAGGGTCTTTTTTGGAGTGTCCATAGTAATTGTGGAGTGTGTTATTTTAATATAGATTCATGGGATTAATAAAGAGGAGTTTGTGGCAACCATAGTTCACCTCCATGTAAAACATCGCCACATTTATACCCACCACCATGCGAAGAATGCAACAAAGGTAGCAATAGCCTATTGACAAGCACATGGGATGGGCAATGTGGATCATAGTTCTAGAGAGGGTTTTCCTTTGGATGTCCATAGGATTACATGTAGTGATTTTTTTGACATGGTTTTGTAGCCTAACATTTATATTTGAGGACATTGTCACCTATGACATTTGGAGATATGTAATCCAATTTTGATTTTTGATAAACATTTTTTTCCTTGGCTTAAGACTATCTTTTATTGTCACGTTATATTATCACATTTTCCTTGTTAAAACTTATTGAAATCCTCATGATACATGGGTATTTGTAATACCCACAAATGAGCCACAAAATAGGGGCTGATTTTCTAGTCAAAACATGCAATACTTGCATGTGCACAAGAAATAGGTGTTGGTTTTCTAGACAAAATATTCAATACCTACATATGGGTTACAAAATAGGAGTTGGTTTTTTGGTCAATATATGCAATACCCACATATGGGTTACAAAATAAGGGTTGGTTTTTTGGTCAAGGTATGCATACGACTTGCAAAATAGGTGTTGGGTTTTGGGTTTCAACATCCTTTTGAAACCTAATTAAGGTCAATGTGGGTATCACATTAATGGCCTACATTTTCACCAAACTACCTTGAAGGATAACTAAATCATTTTCATTTGCACCCATGTGCAAGTAATGCATGTACAACACCCACATGTGGGTCACAAATATAGGAACTAGTTTTGGGGAAAAAAAAATCTAAACATGATGCAAATATTGCAATTTCAAATTAAGGTAACATTCAATGGAGCTTCAATCAAAGCCCAATGGTTTTCACATGCACCTATATGCGCCCGTATTGCCTCACAAAGAAACATACTATCAATGCAATACCTGCATCTTGGAAACCATAAATGACCCATAAGCAATAACAACATTAGTTTAAAAATTCCTTGAATGTGCATGGTAAACTTTACAATACCCATAAAAGCCTTTCTTAATGTCAACTATCAACTTTGAATGTGCATTACTACAATATTGGATCTAGGCCATTGAACATCAAAGGTAATACATATATCAAGTTTGTGTTATATCATCATTTTATTAGTAGCACATTGCAACACTTGGTTGCATTATTCATAATTAACTTTAATTTGTAAGTTATTGGAAATACTAGAGACATGGTGTAGATTAAATTTGGGGTATGGTGGCCATAATATAAACAACCCTTATGCCATATTTAGTGTTAATTCATAATCTCAATCAATCAATATGATTTTTGTTACCAAATGGATAAAACATCTATTTGCAATAACATTTTTTGTGTGCATTTTTGTGTTCAAGCATTGTTTCATGCCAATCTTTCAATTGTTTAATTAAATTCCCTAAACCATCTTCCATGTGTTGGAACACCAATCTTGGGTGCAATGATTCATTTGCCTTTGCGAAACAAATGTGTCAAATATTTGATGCCACAACTTTCATGTGTGAGGTGGCATGGTCACAAAGCACTACCCCTCCTTACTTACATCTTTTGGTGATCTCTTGCATTGTAAGACCCAAACAAGCTAGGGCTCTTTCCATTGGCACATTTGAACTTGAAATTTCATTGGATCCTCCAACAACATCCATAGTAAATTCATTTTCATTTGTAATGGTAATCGCACCAATGTCAATTATCCTTTCTTCACCTTCAATAAACTCATTATCACCATCATAATTGTCACAACCCCACTTTGAGGGAAGTGTGAGGTCACCACTCACACTCCCGAAAATGGGACTTGGGAGTCCCCCGGGACTCCCGAAAACTCAGAACGTGATTGCAGGGGTCAAAACACCTCGCATTGAGGTGTTCTTTATATCGTTAGAAAGGTCTTGAAGCGTAGATGTCCAAAATGGCCTCGCATAAGCCATTTGGACATCAACAGCACAAGTTATGATCGAAAGAAGGGTCGGAAGTCAAACTGCCAATTTGACTCCCGACCACTAAATGTCGAGAATCGACCCGATCCTGGTGTGTGCAGGTCGAGTGCGACACACTGTTGGAAAGCTCTCAAGGAGAGCTACAAGTTTGCTTCAGACCTCGTCTCAATCAGAGGTCAGAACAAGAAGTTACAAACGCCCAAAGTCCCGAGAGTCCAAACCGAGACAGTTTCAGGACTCCACTTTGGGAGTCCCAGGAAAAAGTGCCATTCGAATGCAAGTGCGACGGAAAGTCACAGAGAATACTATATGGGGGAAGGTGGTGGCTTCCCCCGAATTTGGGCCGTGGTGAGTCAAATGAATCCAAGGTTGCCCGTGGCTTGTCCTAGCACCAAGGGTGCTCTAGAATGCAGGTTGGAATGAGTGAATAGCTTGTCCCTCTTCCTAGTCCAATCCCAGAGCTTCAGCACGCCCCCCTACCCCTTTTAGTGCTGAGAGCTGGGAGCGTGCCCTGAGTCCTTCCCAATTCCGCAACTTGAGTAAGTTAATCCCAACTTGGGACGAACCAAGGACTTAGGAGCGCGTCAATAAGAGTGCCCATCATCCATAATATGCCACGGGTCCATAAACATGGTAACCAACCCTCCACATTCAAATCCATACCAATAATAAGTCCAAAAATAACTTCTCCATTCATCACTAAATGATTTTGAAATTGCTTCATTTTTTGTCTCGCATGTTCTTTGAATGTTTCAATGCTTTCACTGGGGTTCATGGACATGTACATCACATCGTGGAGATCATGAAGGATTGTAACTAGCATTTCAATATCTTTGATTTTCTTAGTTGCACATAATTGCCAAGCTTTTAGAACATGCCGAGAACAAAGGAAAATAGGGACATTGTTCATGGTCTAAATGTTCTTGTGCATGCATACACAATGAAGACACAATTAGTGCATTGGTTGCGTATGCAAAGATCATAAACATGAGAAGGCTTCAAATAATTAATCAAAGATCATCAAGGCACAATGTTAAAAGAAAATTAACATAAGTTTGGGTATTCACCACAATGCCTCACTACGCCAAAACTTGACATTAATGACAAAACAAATATAGCTAATGACCATTTTTTGATCATACACACATATATGCCATGTTTTTGTGCCTAGTTGTATTTTTGTAACCATGGATATGACTACATGACTAAAAGTCTTCATGGATAAGACTACATAATTAACTTTCTTCATGAACACCATACAATTTTATAATGAAGTCGAAAATTTAAACCCAAGTCCCTAAGATCAAATTGAAATATATGTGCATAATAATGTAGCTTCTAATCACAACACCCCTATAGAATTTAACTTGTGACATAAAAAGTGAACCACTTTACCTTGCATCTACCCCCTATGCCTACTTACATACCCATTCCTACCTACCTACCAAATGGCTACATTAAATTGAAATATATAATATATTCCATAAGATTTATGACTAGGACAAAAATACGACTAGTGGATAAACTACATGTCCATATTCACTACATATTCATGAAGTCAGGAATGACATTTACAACTACAAACCTAGTCATGGGTGTAGTCATATTTGCCATGTTTTGACATAATGCCTTTAGTTCTTGTGGGGCATCATCAATGATGAAACAAGGTTTTCAATTGGGCATGTATTTTTGCTTTCAGGGGTTTTAACCATTTGAACAAATTTTCAACCATTTGCCAACTTGTAATTATCCATGTTAAAGGAACACATGTGTGATGCACATCAAAACCCATCAAAATGAACAAATGAAACTTCATGTCATTGGTGCCAAATGTGGCATACATTGAAATAACACCATTGTGGCCACATGAAAACATTGATTGACATTGAATTTTTGTTTGGATGCTAATGGTGAATGGCACTTGAATCCCATTGATTTTGCTACCTTTTTGGAAAAAGAAAACATCATTTGGATATTGTCACTATTTTACCATAGGCAATTATTGGCCATTTTACCATAAGTTATTATTTTGAGTTATTCTATCATAGGCCATTATTGGATATTCTACATTATTTTACCATAGGTTATTGTTAGCTATTATAGGCTATATTATCATAGGTTAATCTTGGTTATTTTATCATAAGCTATTGTTGGTTATTTTAAACTATTTTACCATAAGATATTATTGGCTATTTTAGGTTATCTTACCATTGGTTATTGTTGGTTATTTTATCATAGGTTATTGTTGACTATTCTAAGTTATTTTATCATTAATTATTGTTGATTATTCTAAATTATTTTACCATCAGCTATTTTTGGCTATTTTATCGTAGGTTATTGTTGGTTATTCTAGGTTGTTTTACCATTAACTATTCTTGGTTATTATATCACAGGTTATTCTTGCCTATTTTAAGTTATTTTATCATACTTTATTTTTGGCTATTTTATCATAATTTAATCTTGATTAATTTTAATGTATTTTACCATATGCTATTGTTGGTTATTATGTCGTACATTATTCTTAACTATTTTTGGCTATTTTACCATATGTTATTATTGGCTATTTTATTATAGGTTATTTTTGGCTATTTTAAGTTATTTTACCATAGGCTATTGTTGGTTATTTTTTGGTAGCCTATTATTGGTTATTTTATCTTAAATTATTATTGACTATTGCTAACAATTTTAGGCTATTTTACCATAAGCTATTATTGGTTATTTTATCGTAAGCTATTGTTAATTATTCTAGGTTATTTTTATCATATGTTATTGTTGGCTATTTTAAGCTATTTTATTTTAAGCTATTTTTTGTTATTTTATCATTAGTTATTTCTGGTTATTCTATCGTAGGTTATTGTTAGTTATTTTTAGTTATTTAGCATAGGTTATTGTTGATTATTTTATCATAGGCTAGTATTAACTATTTTATGTTATTTATCGTTTTATGGTATTTTTGGTTATTCTACCATAAGTTATTATTTGTTATTCAATGTTATTTATCATATGTTATTATTGGTTATTTTATCATAGGTTATTCTTGGTTGTAGGTTATTTTAAATTATTATACTTTAGGATAAAATTACTTATAATAACATAAAATAAAATAACCTATGATATCTTATAATAATTTAAACTATAATTTAGAATAACTAAGGTAGCCTAATATAACATAAGATATTTAAAACAACAACAACATAAACATAAACTTATTTATCATAGTTGATTATAATAATGAATTATGTCAACTAGTATTGAAACATGATGTCGACATAATGACCTTATAATGAAATAACTGTAAGCATGGTGAAATCACTAAAGTGTAATGAACCTATTTCACTTGTAAGGTCCCATAGTGATTTAGGCTTGTGGATTACACCCCACTTTTGTATTAATGAAAATAATTTTAAAATATTTAATTATGTTATGAACTTCAAAACTAATCAAATGAAAAAAAATAATAAATGAAAGAATTAGCCATAAAGTTTAAAGCTAATTAACCCCAATTGTTTTTTCACAAAACCCTAAATAATCTTAATGGTTGATGCCATAAAACCTACCATTTATATAAACATATTTAAATGTAATTTACAACTTTTTATGCCTTACATTTTAAACCTAGTTAACTTTTTAAAAATGAAAAATGGTGCATGTTTCTTACCTTTTGTATAGACTCTCCAAATTGAGACTATTTTTTCTCCCCTTCAAAAGAAGGGATAAAATGAATGTTTTACTATATATATGTATAAGTTAAAAATTTCCCCCCTAAATCCAATATTTGGTTCATTTGAATTAATGTAAAAAGATGCAAAAATCATAATTATTTGTTATGTCCAAAACCTAGATTATAGATCCATATTGCTTAAGTACATCATTAGAATATGTGTGTCAAATTGTTAAATCTATAGCATGTTGATTAATTAAAGTAGGTTAACAAAACTTAAGTATATTGTGCATTAAATAGTCCAAAGTGGAGGCAAAGTTATTAAACCAATGCCGCAAAATCAATTGGATTTGCAATACTTACATTTGGGGCTACTATCTATCAACATCAAGGTGTTGAATATGATTAAAATGGTTGTTAATTCATTTAGTGCAATACCTTCATATTATGTATATCATACATTGGCAAATTTCGACATTGTGTAAATGATAGGTAAGTGTGGGTGGGTGGGTAGGTAAATAAGTAAATAGGTTGGTTGATGGTTAAGTATGTAGGTATGTACATAAATAAGAAGCAAGTTAATCAATAATGTAACTAGGTTAATAGGATAGATAGATGAATATGTTAACCAAAACAATTTGTTAAAATTCAGGAAAATATAAAGGGTTTATTAAGAATTAGAGGTTTTGCCAACATGTAAAGGTTTAACTATGAAAAAATGGAGGTATTGCTAAGAGGTATAGGTTTAGCCAAGAAAAGTTGGAAATTTTTCCAAATGATAAAGGTTTGATCAAGAAGAAATAAAGGTTTTGTTGAAAGGTAAAAATTTAACCAACAAGAGATAGAGGTTTTGCTAAGAGATAAAAGTTTAATAAAAAAGAGATAAAGGTTTTGAAAAGAGGTATAAATTTAATTAAGAAGAAATAAAGGTTTTGATTAGAGGTAAAATTTTAGCCAAAAAATTAAAGGTTTTGCCAAAAGGTAAAGGTTTAGCCAAAAAGAGATAATGGTTTTGATTAGTTTGGTAAAAATTTAGCTGAGAAAAAATTAGGTTTTGCCAAAAGGTAGAAGTTTAAAAAATAAGAGATAAAAGTTTTGTTAAAAGGTAAAAGTTTAATTGAAAAAATAAAGATTTTTACAACATGTAAAGGTTTAACAATGAAGAGATGAAGATTTTGCCAAAAGTTATAGGTTTAGCTAAGAGTTAGAAGTTGTGCCAATAAATAGAAGTTTCGTTAGGAAGAGATAAAAGTTTTGCCAAGAAAAAGGTTTAGCTATGAAAAGATAGAAGGTTAGTAGGTAGGAGGTTGACAGGTAGGGCCAAGATATAGGTCAATAATGTTGCTAGGTCAAAAAGGTAGCTAGGGAATTAGGGTGGCTAAGTTGGAGGGTAGTATGGTCAAGATAAAAAAACACCCCCAAAAAAATGGGTCAAAGGTTGATTGTGGTATAATGTCGGTTAATGCAAGGTCGGGAACCGGATGAAAAAATGTAGCCCATCCTATGGATAGAATGGCCAATTATTGCATTGGTGGGTGTTGGTTCACTTTGGCCAATGGTAAAGGTCGGCTAGAATGAACCAATAGCCACCAATACACTAGTTCAAGATGAGGCCATTCAAGTTGTTTTGGGGATGAACCAAAAACATATCCTCCCCTACCCAAGGTTTTTGGTTTTTTTAGCCTTTTTTCTGCCCTAAAGTTTTTCCCTCCTACCTACCTACTTCACCTCATTTTGTGTTCATTCCATCATTAGAGTTTGGGAGAATTTGAAGTGGGAGGGTAGAAAAAGGAGGGCAAAACTAGGGGCCAAAAGTAGGAGGGCATAAGTGGCAACTAGAAGTGGGAGGGCAAAAATGGCAACTAGAAGTAGGAGGGCAGAAATGGTAACTAGGACAACACACTTGAAGCGGGAGCCAAAAATGAGAGGGCAGAGCGAGAGCTTGAAGGTAAGCTCCTTCCTTTTCTTCGTTTTTTTAGTTGTTTTCTTGCGTGGTGTTATTGTAGCGAAGAAGGTGATGGCAACTTGCTATTGTCGCTTTCTTCTTTATGTTTGAGAAGAAGAGGAAAACAACAATGCATCATCATCTTCTTCTATGGTGCTATTGTAGCAAAGAAGGTGACGACAACAAGTTGTCGTTTCTTTCTTCTTTGTGTTTGAAAAGAAAAAAATGACGATGACAACGTACCATCGTCTTCTTCTATGGTGGTGTTCCAACGAAAAAGGTGATAATAGCTTGCTACCATCGCCTTCTTCTCTAGTGGTGTTGCAACGAATAAGGCAATTGTTTGCCTACTTGTAATGATCTAGGCTAAAAGGACACCCATGTGATGATCATCAAACCCCATCAAGGTGAATAGATGGAATTTCATGTCATTTGTGCCAAATGTGGCATCCATAAAAATGTCACCGTTGTGACCATATGATAGCATGGACTCACATTGAGTTGGTGTTTGAATACCTATGGTGAATGGGACTTGAGTCTTGTTGATTTCACTAACATCTTAGAAAAAGAACACATCTTCTGGATGTTGGAGAGCCCAAGAGTGAATTGAAATTGTAGGGTTGGTGTGTAAACGCAAACTCCCTTTCTTATGTTTGCGATCCAAATATGCAATGTCTTGAAGTCGAATGAAATCATCTCGTGTCATGTTTTGACCCAAATTCACACATTTCCACCAAATTGTTTTATGTTTATCATATATTTGTTTGGCCATGTAACCTAAGTTTAGTTGGGCCCATATGTGGTCCTTCAATGCTTGTGACATGCGTGGAACATAATGAGACATATGAGAAATGGATTTTGGGTCATGTTCACCATGTGCGAATGACCCATCAATTTGTGTATGGGCATTATGATAAATCGTGATCTTAGCCAAATTGGGCCATGTGTATAAATGTTTGATTGAGAATGATGTTAGGCATCCTCGGTTAATAGATTGAGTGTGGGTTGAGTTTTCCCAATAGTCCTCTAATCCATATCTACACTAATACTTAGACCAAAAAACTCTCAAAACATAAATGACTACATCTTTGGTATATGAATTAAATAAATTAAAAAAGTTAATGCCATAAATGTTTACCATGTATGCCCAAGGTGGTTTTTGATAGTTGGTTGCTTGACATCTGTTTAGCTTGTAAAGTTTTTGTGAACATTCCATTCCACGGGGGTGCTTGTATCCCTTAATTCACCTTCCAAGAATTCCGAGATGTGAGCATATGGAACATAAGCAAATTGAATGGTCACTTTATTTTGCCCTCCATGGCGTATCCCGAACCTTCACACCAAATCCTTGTTTGAGAAAGTGGACTTGGTGGGGTTTTGGACATGAATGGAATGGGACTTTGGAACTCTTCCCATGATTGAAGGAAGTAAGACAAATTCCTGCTCCAAGAAAATTTATAATTATGTAAATGTTCATCATTGAGCAAAAACCCAAAATACAATACCTACATGGCTCCTTTAAAATCGATGTTGTGACTTGGAATTCCCATTACAATACCCACATCATGATATAAAATACCTATTGTTCGAATGTATATCACGTACAATACTTGCATTATGAACCCATATTTTAAAAACAAACTTTGGCAATACCCACATTAAGTTATTAAACCTTCCATCATTGAAAATGTGCACATATGCAATACCCGGATTGTATCTTAAACCCTCATACAAGCAATACCCACATAATGATCATTAATGCACATTGTTTGAGAGGTGCAAAATGTAATACTTGCCTCAAGCCATAAAGCCCACGTTGGTTGTGGGGAATAAATGCATTATTCGCATTTGGGTATGAAAAAATCAAACTACAAAGAGATATTGAATATGAAATACTTGAGTAAAGGTATAAAACCTTTAGTTATGGTTGTATACTTAATGAAATTTGACGCCCATTCTATATCCAATAACTAGGAAATGAAAAAAGGTTGAATTGTAAAAATATAAACACAAAACAAAAGAAGAAATAAGAAACAAATGCATACATTTAGGAATAAAAGATAACAACATTCCACCAAAGTTTGTAATCCCAGTTGAAAACGTAACCCGAAAAGATCATAACTCGTACAAAATTGGGTTAGAAAATATTGAACCTTAACAATTATGGAACATATGGAAACAAAGGAAATTCATAATTATGGTATAGATCTAAACAAGTGATAAGATCAAAAATCAATACAATGAGCAAAATTTAGAATATGAACCTTAAGCCCTGAAATATATGAACCAAATTTTTATACACTAAATCATAAGGCATAACCTTAAAAATCCAAATGATATTTTGCCATAAGCCTTATTACAACTTTAACTATACTAACTTTAACAAAAAAATGTCTTAATGATATATGCCTTTAACCCAAAAAACTATACAAACTATACAAATTATATAATGCAAAATAAACAAATTTAAAATAAGATAGGAAAAAATTTAAAAACCAAATTTTTAAGCTTTTAAACTATAAATATTTATTGACTGAAAGAAAATGCCTTAATCTTTAAAAGAAATCAAATAAATTTTGTACAAAACTAAAAAAAAGGATATGTCTTTTACCTTTGTGTGACTTCTCCAACCTAATTTTTTCCACTTTTTTTGAAGAAAATATAGAATGAAAATTATACTACTTCACATATGTGTAAACCCTAAAAAATCCCCCCCAAATTTAGCCTAATTTAGGTTAATTATTATACATTTGTGAAAAATTACTAATTTAATTTATGTGTCCCAACCCTAAATTTAAACCATAATCCAATAGTACATACTTATAATAATTACATGAAAAGATGTATTGTAATGTCCATTCTATAATAAAATAGGTAAACAAAATATACTAAAATATGCATTAACTAAACCAAAATGGTTACAATTATGGCATTATTTTCATTATAAATTGTTTGTAATACCTACATATGAAGACTTGTGTTCATCATCCATGAACTAGGGCAAACCTTAATAAATTGAAAGGTAGGATTGAGGGGGTGGGGTTGGAACAAATGAGTAGGTAGTTAATTAGGTATTTGGCTATGTAAAAAGCGTAGATAGGTAGGTAAGCATAATGGATAGGTAGGAAGGCGGGTGCATAGGTAGGTAAACATGTATATAGGTAGGTAGTTGGGTTAGTAGGCAGGTTAATAAGTAGAAAGGAAGTTCAAGGAACAAGGTAGATAGGTTACTAAGGTAGGTAGGCATGTAGGTAAGCAAATTAGTAGGTAGGAAGAAAGTTACACTAGCAAGGTTGTTAGATAGATAGGCAAGTTAATACATAAGAAACAAATTACCTTATCAAGGTGATTAAGTTTGTAAAGTACTCATGTCAATAGGGTGATTGTGTATGTAGGGTAGCTATGTCAGTAGAGTAGGTAGTTAGTACAATGGTTAAGTTAGTATGGTATGTAATTAATAAGGTAGCTAGGTTAGTAGGGTAGGTAATTAGTATAATAACTAGGTCAATAGGATAACTAGTTATTAGGGTAGCTATGTCAGTAGGGTAGGTAGTTAGTACAGTGGTTAAATTAGTATGGTATGTAATTAATAGGGTAGCTAGGTTAGTAGGGTAGGTAATTAGTATAGTAATTAAGTCAATAGGATAACTAGTTATTAGGGTAGCTATGTCACTAGGGAATAATAAATAAGGTACCAAGGTTGATGTAGTACTTACAAAGGTAGGAAGGTGAATAGGGTAGCTATGTGTGAGGTTAGGTCATGGGGAAAAATAGTCAAGAACCAAAAAATAAAATAAAATACAGTGATCAACAGCAAAAAGAAATGGACTGCGATGAACCCCATCTGGTGCCAAAAGAAAAAACGCAGCCCATCCAGTGGACAGAATGGCCAACAGGTGCATTGGTGGCTGCTGATTCACTCTGGCCGTAGAGGGCCGTAGAGGCCCACATACTAGGCCCAAATACTAGCTGTGGGTGAAACTTCTCCAGGAAGCTTCGCTCAAGTGGGGGGAAAGTTCCAATGTAGGTGCTGGTTCACCCTGGCTTTTGTTACTGCAGTAGGAAATTTCGTGAGCAAGAACCCCTGATGACTTTCATTTCCCTTTCCTTTTGCTGCGTCTCAAACTTACCGGTACAAGACTGAATTTGTAGGGGAGAAACTCCGGCTGCAGAATCTGCAAAAATTTCAGCAGCCCTTCTCATAGATATATAAAAACTTATAGTCATTTTCAAATGGTTCCTTTCCGGCCAGGGTGAACCAGTACCTACACTGGTACCTTCACCTTCTTGAGTTAGACCTCGTAGAACATGCCCAATAGCAGCCGTAAAATGCCCTTGTACAGTACTTTTTTGGATGACAATCCACAGAAATACACTGCTTGAGAAACTGCTTGGGCCGTGTAAAAGTGCACACGTTACCAAAGCTCTCCTAGAGGGTCAGTAGCCCTTGTACAGTACATTTTTGGATGACAATCCATACAAGTACACTGTGAAACTGCTCGGGGCTTGTAAAAGTACACATGTTATGAGAGGCCTCCTAGAGCGCCAATAGCAAGGAAAATGGGTGGGCATGGGGAAACTAAACTGTGCACAATGGATGTGCTAAATACTGTTAGAGTGCTGTCGTTGAGCATGCTCTTAGTGCCAATGATAAACTCAAGAAATGTTAGATTTGGACCCACAGATCCCCTGATTTCGTGTAATAGATACTTAGAATATTTAGAAGCAACTTAAATGAAATTTGGCATTCACCTTCCTCATCAGTGTAGGTGTTGGTTCACTCAAGTCATTCCCTAAGATGTGCTGACAACAAGGCTGAAATTTTGGAGGAATCATTCCTTTGGAAACACCTCCTTGTATTTTCTACTGCTTGGTACACAGCAAAGTCTGTCTCAACTAAGTTTTGGTCTCCATCTTGACAAACTCCTTCCTATATTCCCAGTGCCCACCATTTTGTGATGGTTGCCACACCGACCACTTTTCTCCATGTCAAAATGGAAAGGGTTTTGCAAAAAATCCCACCTACAAGGTTCCATCCCCTGTTATGCTAATAAATATTTCAGACTTACCCTATCTTACCCCACTTGGCTGGGGCTGGTACCTATGTAATTTTGGATTCCTTTACTTGGGGTGTTAAAAGGCTTTTGAGGTTGGGTAAAAAGATAGTATATGGAAAAGAAGTCCAATATCTTTATCTGCACTTTCACATTTTGCAATGCAGTTGGTCAGTGACTGACTGGTAAATACTTCTTTCCTTTTTTTCGATTATGATTTCTGTTACTTTGAGTAATCCTATACCCTTGGAACCTTTTCAGATTGTGCTAAGTAACATTGCCATTGTAGGAAAGCCCTGAATGTAATACTACAGGTGTACAAAGGATAATATTTCCTTTATGATGTTTTAATCATCATGTGCTCATGTTTGCAATGGCCATTGCACAACTTATTCACTTTTCCCCATTTCCAATTTACCATCCATGCACAAATAGTGTACACATTTTGATTTGTCATATCCTTTACACTAAATTTACATGCTTATATTGATAGGGTAAAAGTTGGTGAATGACCATAACCCTACATTGACTAATATACTTGGATTTGTTGTATTTTGGGAAACATGTGATGGTTGAGGTGCAAATCATTTAGGGGATGCTTGCATGCAATTATACAAAAAAATGACCATAGTACAAACATGACAAGTTGAAAAATATAGATCTCATAAATGGAATTAATATGTGTACTTGATAGAAGCCAAAAACAATTCTTTCACAATATCTAGTACAATAAAAAAATAACATCCACATAACACTTAAGGTTTTGCATTTTGGAGTGTTGGTTTTGATGTAGTGATCATTAGAGCTCCATCAACTATAAGTGATGACAACATCTCACATGCACCTAGTGGGTGTAGGAACAAATTACAATTACACATGTCATATGTGTTGAACAATAGGGAAGAATGCAAGGGATGTTTCAAAGTCCAAATTTGAGAGTTCTCGTATGGCCTAAGTATTTAGAGCATCTCCATTAGGATACATTAAGACTCTCGACAACAGCCAAAAAAAATGACGGCATTAAAGACAGATAGAATCACATCCCATCGTTGTGCCTGCAAATTAAAAACATCATGAGTTCACTAAATAAAACTACTTTCACCTTCACATTGTGATCAATCAAAGGGCCTTGCTATCATAACTTTCTAACAACACCAAAGACAAAATGGCATCACTCAACTTTGTTGCAGCATTTGCAGCAACTAATGATGTTGCATAATTACAATCAAAAGCAAAAAAATGAAATAGAAATTGTTGTTGAGAAAAAAATCAACTATGTTGCTAATTTTTTCATGTATCATAAGATTCAATAATAGGGAATGGACAAAAGTTAACAACATTTTGGGATAGGATGCAAAATCACTTCAATGAATCTCATCCTACTAATTATGTTCCAAGATTTGCAAGCTCCTTGGAAACAAATTGGGGCATCATCAATCATGATCTTGCCAAGTTTATAGGAAATTACAACATTGTGCTTGCTTTTGTGAATCAGGGATAAAAACTAAATATACACTTTTAAAACTTTGGATTTATACAAAACAAAACACCCAAAGCATCAAGCATTCACCTTCATTCATGTTTGGTGTGTGTTGAAAACCATACTTCAATAAGCATACTTGCAAAAATAGGTGAAAATAATTTCATTGTCGATGAAAAGAAAAACTAATTTTGGTGGTTTTAACAACATAGCAAACATGATGGGGTGCAAGTGCTTGACATTGTAGGCATTACCCCCAATATGAACACACCTTCAAAATGGCCTGTTGGTTGCAAGAAGGCAAAAGAAGATCAAAAAACCACCAAACAAGCAGAAAATAACATCACTATTGAAGTTCGTGCCATTGCAAATATGGTGATGGCCACTTTGGAGAGGATTGCCATAATATGGGACCAAAGCATGATAGTTTTGTGCTCCATGTTTAATGATTAGTTATAGTTGTAGGAAACATACAAGTACTTTTGTTCCCGAAGACAAAAAGAACCGCAATTGTTGTGAGAATGTCTCAAAATCAAACTCGACAACATATAAAGTGCAAACACACCACAATTAGATGAAGCGGCATAAGTTTCGACCCCTACTACTATCATAGATGCCAACACCATGGAGTTCATTCACATGAATGTTTATCCATAACTTGTAATAAGCTTGTATTTAATTCATAATTTAATTTCAGTTCACTCATAGTTAGTTTTTAGTTTATTTTTAATTTTCTTCTAATTCATTTCAAGTTAACTTTTAATACATTCTTAGTTAAGTTTTAGTTCACTTCAAATTAACTTTTACTTCACTTCAAGTTAATTTTTGATTAATTTTAAACTCACTCTTAATTAAGTTTTAGTTTAACTATTAATTCAATTTTAATTAAATCTTAATTCACTCTTAATTGAATTTTAATTCACTCATAGTTTACACATGGGCCACACATGGGTGAACATAGGCCACATGTGGGTTGGAAGTTTTTTGATATATTTTTTTGACCTAAATGCCCAATGGGTATAAATAGAGATAAAATTTCCCAATATTTTTAGTCTATTCAACACCAATTTTGGGTACATTTTTTTAATTTCAACCTTATTTTAGTTTTATTTCATTTTTACATTAAAATCCTACTGAATTCTTATTGTGCATTTGTCGCGTTTTTGTTTTTATTTTTCTTGTTTCATGGTCTAGATTTGGGATTAAGCATGCCCTTGTTCTCATTTTGACTTAAAAAATCATGTAAACTTGGTTGTTTTCGTGCTTGTGATAATAAACCTTGTTATGTTCTTACAATAAAAATTTATTGAATTCTTGTTTTGCACTTGTCATGTTTTTATTCTTGCTTTTCTTGTTTCATAATCTAGATTTGGGATTAAGTTTGCCCTTGTTCTTGTCTTGATTTTAAAAATCATGTAAACTTAGTTGTTTTTGTACCCATCACAACTACAACACAAAAAGAAATGTTGTCCATTGTAACCATATTTTTGTGACTACTATGCGACTAATGTCCAAACCAACTAATTTTATGACTATAAGTGTGTTAGTCCTACGTGTCCATGTAGTTGCAATTTGTTGTGTTTCATATGCAACTATAGGAAGGGTTGAACCAAATTTTAATTATAGATGCAACTACAACTTATGACTAATATGATTTCCATTGAAAATGTAAATGAAAAGTGGACAAGGTCATCCAATTTTGATTGCATTGATCGATGGATGATAACGTAATTGTTTTTATAACTACAATGAAAGTTTTTACAACTGCAATAATGTATTATACCACATGAACAAAGAAACACAAATCGCACATGATATTTCAATTGAAAATTTATCCTTTCAATGTACCCATCCATGGGTCTTCCATGATATAATATCTAATAGTTAATAGTTTGCTAAAAAATACTATCATTATATAATTGGTAAACTAAACTAAGTAAGCTTAATAGGTTACATTAAATTAAATAGGCCTATGTACATTGGTAGCCTAGCTTAACTTGCATACTTAGTTAATTGGCCTAAATTATCTATAGGTAATAGTAGGTTAATTTATTAGGTGTAAATAATTGGTTAGGCTATGAAGGTTAAACCTAGTTAGGCTAGGTAATATGTAATAAGTAAGATAGGTACTAGTAGGTAGTAAGTAGGTAGGTAAGTTAAACAAGAGGTATTTTATTTTGTGGATATGTCATAATGTTTTTGTATTAATTGATAAAATAATTAGTTATGTTAAACAATTAATTTATTAAATGTAGGGTAGGTAATTAATTTATTAAGTAGGCTAAGTAGTAAATAGTAGGTATGTAACCTAGGTAGTATATAATAGATAAAATAGATACCAATAGGTAGTAGGTAGGTAGGCAAACTAAGCAAAAGGTGTTTTATTTTGTGGATATGTCATAATGTTAAATTTTATTAATTGATTAATTAATAAACTATGTTAAAATTTTAATTTATTAGGTAGGCTAAATAATAAATAGTAGGTAGGTTAAATTACATATACTTTATTATGTGGATATATGATTTTATAATAATAATAATAATAAAGTAGGTTAGGTAATAGATAATAGGTATGTAACCTAGGTAATATGTAGTAAGTAGAATAAATAATAGGTAGTAAGTAGGATAGATAGTAAATAGTTACTAAAAATAGTAAACATTTTATTGTGTGAATATATGATAATGTTTTTGTATGGAACAAAGGATGTGATAATGTTGTGGTGTTGTAGTGTTGTAGTGTTTCCCTTTCATTAGAATTGTCCCATATCCTTTTTCTACAACTTCAAACTTGTAAAGTATATAAGTAAGTGAAGGAATGGATTAGAATCATCGTATGCACTATAAACATAGTGTATGTGCCATTTGGGACGAGCCAATAAAAAAGGTTGTCCCCAACGAAATAAAAAAGACCTTACCTACCTACTTAGCCTATACTAAGTAGTCTATTCTACTCTAGCTTAGCTTAAAATAGGTTGCATATTATAGTTTAGCCTAGGAAAGATTATATTTAATACTATAATTATAATATATCTTTTTTAAACAAATGGAAAATTGCCATGTGTTTTATGGCCATTAGTTTTTAAAATTACCACGTGGTTAAATCCTAACCACCCATCAATGGCACATTTGGTAGCATGCAACTATCCCAAATGTAGTTGCAAATTAGGGTTCCACATCATACTAAGGATCGTCCATGGCAATGGATGAAAATTTGTGGCCTAGTCGTAAGGTTTACATTCAACTTCATGACCATGTCATGTCTTTTGCGATTGACTATCTTATGGCACTTGTCCAAAGCAACTAGGTTATTTTTAGTTGCATGTGTCCATTACAACTACAAATGAGTTGTAAATTTAGTCATTAATTTTCAAATTTCTTCTAATGCAATCCCATCAACAACCATAGAAACAATGGAAAAGGTGCATGATCAAAATTGCATGGATTTAACAAGATAGATTACATCATTAAAAAGCTAAAATAAACACAACAATGTGCAAAATTTGTGTGAATTTTTTTAGAAATGGTTTAATCCTTCCAATGTGTAGTGATGATCAATCATATCATTCCTTAGATTATAATATGCATGTTAGTTTTTAGTTTTGTTTGTGCCTTAAACATATTTTGCAAACATCAAGCCTTTCCTCATTTGAACATTCAGCTATTCACTGGTCAGCTCCAAGATCTTGCCTTGTTCATATTCAATTACCATGTTGTGTGATATGACTCATGCCATTAGTACATCAACAATGACACTACAATCCCATAGTCAACAACAAGGGTCACCATGATTTGCCATTTTGATTGTAATACACCAAAGTAACCCTTGACATCTTTGGAAGCTACTTCTTGCAATTTGGTGAAATGTTGATGTTTTTTGCCTTGCGGTTCATGGATGGTAAAAAAAAACATTACCATCAAGGATAAATGTCGTCAACCAACAATTAATAGTGAAAATGCGCATTGTTGTTCATTTGGAAATTGAGGTCAACATGTATACTCCCAAAAAATACCAAATCAAGGGGCTTCTATTCAAAGCATTCAACTTCTTGTTGTTTCTTAGCAATTTGAAATATGCATGCCATATCCATAACCTTTGATCAATTATCATTTCCAATATGATTGATCTATTTTCATCTTTGTGTATGAATGAACCCTACCAAGTAATAAGACAATCTTCCAACAATAATGCATACGATTATAGTGGTGCAAACATGCTTGACCAACCTTTTTTTGCATTCACTTTCAATTGTTCCTCCAAATCAACTCATGTGGGCTGCTTAAGAAATTTAGGTTCGAATGCTTCCATGATTACTCTCACAAAATGCTCCAAATAATCAAATGTTGTGCTTTCTCCAATTCTACAATACCCATCACATGCATCAACAACTTGACCGTATGCAAGCACACATAATGCACTTGTGCACTTTTGAATGGAGCTCAATCTTGCAACACCACATGAGTCTTTTTTCTATACAAATTAATTGTCATGTGCACAAATAACATCCATGATTCGGATTAACAATGGACAAGGCATCCAATATCGACAATGAAAAAGATGATCATCGTAAATCAGATGCTCTACAAAATAATCTCACAAGACTTTATAATGGCTGACTTCACACTCTTGAGCTACATTTGGTCTATGACTTCAGATAGGACCCCATGCTTCCTTCTTGCTTGCCCCTCAAGATTTGATACCTCCAATAATAATGCAACAAACACAAGTTAGCTTCAACTTTGTTTTCAAGCGCTTGTGCTATCCCATCAAATAGTCGTTGCCGCCATTGTGCCATCTTGTTGGAGAGGCAAAAAGATCAAAGAGAAACACAAGCATAGAATCAAAAAAATCAGAGAGTTCATAGATGAAAAAAATTGTAGACAAGAAAACAAAGAGAAACAAATGATCAGAAATTGCCGCCATGGGCTCCAAGACAAAATATTAGAAAGATGAAGGTGCTGGCTGGCTTGCATCAACGAGCTCCTAGAGACAGCCACATTGCAAAGAAACGCATCCCTCAAGTAGCGATGTGTCATGATGGCTTGGGATGGGTGGACTTCACTTTGGATCCGCCTTTACAAATGACGGTCAGGCCCTCCATAAACGCTGCTAATTTCAGGGTACACAAGCGTTTCGCAGTTGCTGGCTGGAGATGCTCTTATTACTTACCATTATAATTCCATGCTCTCTTTCATGCCAACCTCATACCTACCCAAGAGTCTGTAACTTGGGTTCAGAAGACTAATATAAAAACGGCGCACTTTCATGTGGCACATTTTTACCTGCACTCACCACCAAACACTTGATCAGACATAGAAAGAGCTGAAATATTTGACTAGCATAATGTACACCCTTCTAAACATGCAGTGCTCAAAACTGAGCAAAATTCTGCCCCCACAATTGTCCTGAAGAGCAAAGGCAAAACAGGAACAGGCTTGTGCATGTTACAGTACATGCCCTAGGGCATTCTGCCTCTTAGGAATGATGTTGGGCTGCACTACAGTGTGGAAGAAACTGTGTGGGGCATTTCAAAAAATGAAACACACACACCTGCAGGCATTCTGTATTCTGAAATGCCTGGCATCAGTTTTTTTTTTTGTGTGGCAAGTATCACTGGAAAAATGAAAAAAACAATTGTTGATTTTTACACTCTTTGACACCCTCAGCCATAGGCATTACTGAAATGGGGCCTGCCTGGGCTCAGCCTCATGCAAAGCCCTTACCAGTAATGCCTGCAGCCTTGGGCGTTACCTACACATAGATAGATTCGTGGTGTTTACATGGGAAGGGGATCTAGTGTGTGTCCAACCCCACTTTAGTGGTCCTGGTATATGAGTATCAGATCCCTATGGATATAGCCAATGAGACAAAGGATCAGGATTCAATTGTCCCTGCAAAGTAGGAACTAATATAAATCCGCAAAATAATAAGGAGGGAGCCACTCTCCTTGTTTTTATTCAGTGGAATACGACGAATAGTACCTCGATGTTTACTAAGTAGTTGGTTTCCACCATTAGAATATTGGCTGGTACTAGATACTTTGCCGACCATATCCACGACGAAAAAAAAATTGTTTAATTTTTTGACTTGAATGAGAATTTTCCCGCTCCCTCCTTGCTCCATATGTAACATAAAGTCTTCTCAATATTTCTTCATCCACAAATAATTCATGACGCAAAAAAATAGATTGATAAGTTTGAGATCCAATTTCGTTCTTGAATTCTGCTCTTTTTCATTGAAAGGATCTGAATGTTGATTAATGATTCAATCTTGTTGAGTGAATGTTACATGAAAAGTATTTAATTTTGAGTTATTAAATATCTCTCTATTGAAAACCCTTGAAAGAGTTAGTAATAGCTCACTGATCAAGCGTTCTTGTGCCAAAGATGAACGGGACTAAGTGGTCTATCGAAGTTGTGGGATGTCAAAATACATCGGTAGGGGAGCATTTCACCTTTAGGGGAAACACCAACGTGAGAAGGTGTGGACAAAACAAAAGTGAGAATGTTGGCTTGAGTAACGCCAGCAGACTAAATGGAGTATCTCCTACCTCATAAGTCGAAAGAACAATCAAATAAAATTGATAAGAGTAAATTATTTTCTGCAAAACAGCAAGAGGAAAAACGGGAATCAAAACAAAAAAAAAGTTGTTTTCAGGTATTATCCCCCCACTTTAGTAGGGATTGAACCCCAAAGTACACATCCTGAAGTGGCTTTGCCAGAGTCCAAGAGAACCCTGTATTTCTGGTCCAAGTTTTAGCACGAACCAGTTTTGTGGGGGCAGTTGATCCCTTTGAAATCACGAGATGTTGTTGGACCTACCGCTGGCTGGTAAGTACCCAATCACTAATCACCCTGCCATATCAGTGAATTGTCTCAATGTAAAAATTTGACAAAAATGTTCTTCCATGTCTATGGAGATGAGGAATTCCAATTATTTAACCAATATGTTTTCATTGTAATAGGACAAAGTGCTTATGCATTTAATGACAAAGTCCTTATGAGAACCGTGTATAACGTTAAATGGTTTTGGGTCCATTCCTTTGGCAGTAAATTATTACAGTGAATTATTTTCTTCCTTCTACTTACACTAAATTTCTGTTTTCCAAGTCTCATTTAGCTGCTACATATGTTTAATGTTTTTTTTTCAGACTGTCCTGTTGACCAAATATGTACTTGATGCCTTCTTTTTGGGCCTTTAGAAAAGGTAAAAGGTATAGAGACAATTCCTGGATGCCCGTTTACCAACTCTAAGTTATCAGCTTCTAAGGCGCCTAGTTGATCAAAAACCCATCTACAAATGTAGGGGCAGGCTAGAAAGGCCCCAAGCTTCATCACTTCCTCGCGCACCACGCATAACTGATAGCTTCTACAGACGTCACATGGGTATATGGCACTGTGTCTTTTCCGTGGTGAGCTCAATGGAACGAGAATAAGTCCTAATCTTTGCTCTTTACCTCCATAGGAAGTTGCACTCCTTTTTGTCCTTGTAGTGGGATGAATTCCTTTTCTTTCACAACGTCAGGGATGTGTTGCACGACTTGGGTTGTTGTAGTTCACAACATTCATTTCTGCTCTCTTGTCAGAGTTGTGAAGTCCCTTCCCTGTCACAATTTTCTCTTCTTGCTTGGCTCCTCCTACGTCATTGGTTCCTTGTATTCTTCAATTCTGATTTTTTCAGGCTTTCTTTGTCTCTCTCTTGCTCTCTCTCTTGTTTTTTGGAAATTTTTACAACCTTAGAATGCGTCAATGTTTTCTGCGTTCGTAATTAAATGATCAAGTCTCTCTTGGCAATTGGTTTTGAAGATTTGTTTCTGTATGTGGACAAATGACTTTGTGTTTTTGATAGTGGAGGAGACTATAAGAAATTGATCCAAATTTCATGGTTGTTCTTAATCCCTTGTGTGAAATTGTGTCTTTCAACTCTAATATGAACATTGATTGTTTGTAAAATATGTGTGCACTTTTGATCCAATTAGCTTACAATATTGGATGTTTGTGAAATATGCACTTTGGACACAATCATGCAAGCAAGTTTTGCCAATGATCCGATGGGATCCATTGGGACTAGTAAGGAGTGGTTGGTGACAACGAGAGAGAGCACGCTTGAATGCATGTATTCTAGAATTGGCATACTTGTGTTCTTGCGTGTTCTTTATCGTTGTCACTAAGTTCTTTTGTATATCTAGCTTTTGGTTTTTCCCTTCAATTGTTATTCCTCTTTTAGCATTAATTTATGCTTCAATGTAGTTGTTAAAATTTGGCAAATCCTATAATGTTCATAACCTTCAAGAATTTGGGTAAGCTAGCTTTTGGAACTTTGGCAATTGTTCAAGTTTGCTCATCGGTACTTGAACAAGTTGTGATACATTTGTAAGTTAATTTTTAATCTAGTCATTTATTTTGGCCTCTATTCTACTACAAGAGAAAATTATTGTGCATTTGGTTGCTAGTGTTGAACATTGTAATAAGTTGGTTGTTTATCAATTACATCAATTGTCAATGTTATTGACATTTCATACATGACTTGCAATATGAGAATTTGTACCCAACATGTGTGGGAAGTCAAATGTAGTGTGTGGGTAATGCCTTACTAAATTCATGAATTTCATCAATAGTATTTTCTTCTTTCCAAATTGCAACTCTTCCTACTCCTTGGAAGTTTGATTTTGATTTCAATAACAAGGAACTCTACAAGACCTCCAAACTATATGAATATGGCTTTTACTCTAGATGTTTTCATAACATGTTTTTTATCACTATGTTTTTTTGAACATGGACTTGTCCACAACTAGTACATTCCTTAATACCAATGTGTGAATACCATTTCACTTTCATTTGTTGACCAACTTACATAAGTGGCCTTGCTATTGCATAATTAAAATTGAACTTTCACAAGGCATTGCCACAAAAAGAGTATAATATTTTGAATTGGATTTAGGATTGTATCTTTTAATTTTTCTCAATTGGAGTCCAAAATATATCTTTCAATCTTTTTTCGATTGTAGGTAAGAAAAATCCCTTTTTAGTTGGAATTGAAAATATGTTTTTTAATCCTTTTCGATTGGAGTTAGGAATATATGTTTTTGTCCCTTTTCAATCAAAGTTAGAATATCTTTTCATTGTTTCTTGAAAGGAGTTAAGAATCGATCTTCTTCAACTTTAAACATTCATGTTTTTGTTTTGACCCTAATGATGATGGCTAGATTCAATAATGTTGTTGAACCTTGTTGTAGCATAACACAATATGTCTTCTTGACAACCAATGGTTTGGACATGTGTGCCTACACAATCTTTGTATAGCATGCAATAATATGCACGTAATTTCTAAATACTAGCTCCTTGGTATATGGATTTGGCACAATGTTTGCGTACTTGAAGAATTTGGTGTGAATTGACAAGCTAGAAAAAAGAATTTGGATTGGAGTCTTTCAAATTTCAACTCACCAAACTTTGGCATTGTGTGCATACATCTTGCTTTCTTTTCTATCCACAAGTGTAATCATTTGTGAACTATACATGAACGGTTCCACCTAGCATTTCATTTTTTCTCTCAATGGAACACATGGCCAAAGAAAGAATGTGCAACTTCCAAGTGGGCATGTGGTGTAATTTATATTTTCTTTTTCTCCAACATAACCTAAACTTTTAAGCCATGGCAATCCCTAAATGTAGTAAAGCATAAATGAGTTTAAAGCATGATTCACACATAGCATTAAGGCATCAATGGTAGAAGAGGCTAACATAAAAATAGCCATTAAATTTTTTTGAAAAAAGACATATGATGACAATAATCATGAAAGTTAATCATCTAAATAAAATTATGCATTCACACACGAGGGTGATATTCTATGTCATAGTCTCTATTGATCTTTAACAAAAATGAACATTGCTTTCTCCACTTCCTCTCCCTTTTTTGGGTAAATGGGAAGGAAGGCGAGACAAGATTCCACAGTCATTTTCATGTTATGTAACATTGAATTATTTAATTCTTTTTGTTGGCTTTACATAACAGTGATTAAAAAGCGTAAAATCCAAGCTTAAAGTTAAATTTAATGTTAAATAGTAGCACACACACTGAACACTAAATTAACATCCCTTGACAACTGAGATACTACATTGTTCACAATGCTACATAATGTTACATATGTGAGTGCATCCCAAAATATAAGAAATTTAACAAAGTTGGTTGCTGCCAAACCGTGTTTTGCTATAGATGCCTTTGGTATCACACAATGTTATTGTTGCACCCACCACTGGCTGGCTATAACCCACCATATCAACAAATTTTCTGAATGCAAATATTTGTTGAAAATGTTCTTCCATGTATATGAAGATGAGGGATTCCAACTTTCTAGCTGATATGTTTTCGTTGTAACTATGAGACAATCTGTTCATGCATTTAATTTTGCATCTCACTAAATAATTTTAGGTCCATTCCTATGGCACAAAAATTATTACAATGAATTATTTTCTTCCTTTTAATTCTAGCAATATATATATATATGACATAAACCTGACCTGCCATGGCCCATAACTGATAGCATCTACAAACTTCACATGGGTAATAAAAGGACTACATATGGTATTGTGTCTTTTCAGTGGTGAGCCAATGGAGTGAGAACAAAGTGCTAGCTTTCTCTTTACCTCCATAGGAAGATGCAAACCCTTTTGTCCTTGCAGTGGAAGAATTTTTTTTTCTTTGACAACTTCAGGGATACCTCATGACTTGGGTTGAAGGTAAGTGAGAAGATTGGTTGGATTTAAGAATCAAGGTCATTTCCCATGTGGTAAAGTCATGTACCTTGAATGAATAGTTTTCTGTGTGTACTTTGAACAAGATAACTTCAAGGCCCTTGTGCAATGGCATGCCACTAGTCTGTATCCAGTGTTTGGGTGTAAAATGATTTTATTGGATACACCCAGAGAATTAAATCCTCAACCATTCGCACATGTAGATCAAACAAAGAAGTCTTCATGGAATCAATTTTTGTGGTAAGTATTTTACCCTAATATACCCATGATACGCATATATATATATATATGTAGCATACCCAATTTGGTTTTTTTTTTTTTTTTTTGGCTTACCTTTTTAATTAGCCTACCCGACTGGTGAAGAGTAGAGATTATTGTCTTTACTTTCCTCGTCTAGTTTTTTAGGTTTTCCATGACTTGGGGAAGGTAATTGTTTTCAAGCAAGTAAAGGAGGTACACGCTGAAATCATCATATGGCATATATGTATTTTCATGTTTGGCAATGCATGTGGTTATGATGAATTTGTTTAAATTACGGTGACTATCTTTGAATATTTTCTTTTGTCATTTTATGTCTACTAATTATGGTAATTAATTTGAAAAAAACTCTTTGTATATGCTCTTGCAACCCCTTTAGATTTTACTAGCATTTTTCATTATAAGCTGCTTTGAAGGCATTTTTAAGGCTATTGATTGGTTTCATTCAATTTATATTATTTTTAAAATCTATAGAAGGTTTGAAATTTCATGCGTTTATGTTTGCAATGCCAAATGGCATGAGTAAGTATCTTCTCCACTTTGAAATGTGCAATAGTTGTGTAAATGTATTTATTTATCCTACAATATTTACTCACTTATACCCACATCGTATTTATCCCAACCTTTACCCTATGAACAAGGTAAATGTTTGTGATTTACATTTACTAAATTACATGGTTTAATAAATTTTCAGAGCTTGTATACATCTTGCCCTTACTTCCAGTCTGAACAATATTTTTAGCCTATATATGTTTACCTAACTAATGTATTCTTTGAAAATAAATATTTGTCTTTACCTAGCTGAAATATGAAAACAATATACCCACCCAAAACTATCATGGACAACCTCTTGTGCAAAAAGACACACCCCTTGTCAACCAGGGCAGATGATTTGGCAAAGAGGAGAAAAGACATCTGTTACAACCTTGGCTGGTTCTAACTAGTTTTTTTTATGTCATACATCCTAAGGCCAAATGGCCCCAAAAAAAATAAAATGGGGCACCTCATGAAATTGATAATTTAAATTTTGGACTCATCCACAAATCAAGCAAAAGAAAAATTACAAGTCCAAAAAGTCAAATTAATTTGTATTATCTATTAATGACAAGAATCAATATCTATCAATATAATATTGTATTTTGCATGGCCAATTCGGCAACATACCACCAAATAACATATTGGAAATGGAGCAAAGATGCTAGCCAAGTTCAGATGGAGGCATGTTCTTTCCTAGGGTTCACCTTTTGACTACTCAAACCTTAAGTGGCATAGGAACTTGAATGCACATTATTCATGAGACGCATAAGTTACACTTGGGACATAGTAGATACCCTCATGACTATGGAAGGATAATGTCTACTTTGAGTTTTTGACTATTGTTTGTGATGAGAATCTTTGGAGGTCATTGTTTTCAAGAGTAGGTAAATAGTAGCTAATGACCCAAAAAGGGAAAGGGGGGGGTTTGTTTATAAGATTTTCCAATTATTGCTTTATATTTTGAATTGGAATTTTTTTGTACATGCATTATGCACAAATGTCATATTTATCTCAATTTTTTGTTTCAAAGTATAAGAGGCATGTCTAAGAACATTAATGGCATGTTCTATACAACACATCTAACATTAATGACAAGTTCTATTCAACAGCTAATTGATGAACTATTTATAGGTCATTCAACTTAAAGGAGGGAAATTTTGCTAATGAAAATAACACTATCAAAAAAAATGTTGATGATAATGATGGTACAAATGGGGGGGGGGGCAAGGGGGTTTTTTTAAAACTACATGAAATGCACAACTTGTTTACATTTGAGGTGCCAACACAATGGGGTACCAGTATTGATTGTAAATTTTTGTAACTCTTTCAACTATGAGAGCTCACAAGACATTGCTAGCCCACATAATTACTAAGGCGAATACTAGATGGAAAGAGCTCCAAAAGCTATGAACAATAACAACTATTGATGCAACATATTGTTGATGCTCAAGATGCCAAGATGAACATGATTTTGACAAGCTCGAATATATTATACAATGGGATAGGGAAAGATAGACCACTCTATAAACATACATCGGATTCACAGGTTTTTGAAGATTTTCATATGCGTATTTATGTAGTTTAGGTTGCACAAAGGATTTGTAGTGCCTTGTATGTAATTTGTAAATTTTATGCCCATGTGAGTTGAAGAACAAAAAAAATTATATATATGGTATAGACGGATTTCATTCTTACTAGGATCCATTTGCCACAATGACAATGACAAGGGTTAAAACAAGCTTTAACATGACTTCATTAGGATGTTTCAATAGTTGTTAACAATCAATAAACATTGCACTCCAAAAAGTTATTTTCCCCCTTCTATTACATATGATGTATGTACAAAATAATATGTTTATTGCATCACCATGATATTATTTTATTATTTCTCTTTTATAAATAAGTTTTAGTAGATGTAGATGTTAAATTTATAATGGAGCTTGTAGTCTTGAATGATATTTTTGAACAAGGTCTATACATGGAGGGTGATTACAAGCTAAAGTGGACCAATATGGATGTAACATAATAGTTTTTTCTACACTCTTATGGAATATAATGTGTTCCAAGTCAAAAAAAAATTAATTTAATGAAAAGTGACCCAAACATATTATGGTCTAGTTAGGTGTAATTTTTAATTATTTGAAAATTAATGTTTTTCAAATGGGGAACTTTTGAATGTGCTTAACCTCATGTGTAACAATACATAAACAACTTGTAAATGGACTCACTACATAGTCATGGTTTGTAATTATGAATCCGTTTATTAATCTTTAGAATTGATAAATGTTATAAATAATTCAAAATAGGGGTGTCCAAACCATTTGAAAATAACATGAAAAATTAAGGTTTTATAGGAATCCCATAATTAAAGGAAAATGGTGAAGTTCATTATGACATGAATTTTGTGAAAATTTTAAATTTTTGTTCACAAAACTTGTCCCTTTGGGATGTATTAAAGGTGAATTATTAAGTTTTTCTTTTAATTTTTTATTTTTTTAAACCTCAAACATGGGTATCCAACAATGTCACATTTTTGCCACTATCAAAATACATTTTTAAAAATATTATTACAGATTCCTATCCTGCCATCTTTGGTCTATTTTAACTTGCAACATGCCTTGGGTAGGAATTCATCAAAGAGAGTTCGCTAACCAAATGGAAAAAATTGTGCAAGAACCTTTAGTTGTTGGATAGATTCATGGTGTCAAATGATTATCATAGGGAGTGTTGATGAAACAAAATTTGGATTATATACTTTATTTGCTTTTTTAGAGGCATTTCATGTGGAGGAACGTACTTGGTACTAGAAGTTGACTTCATCTTAGTTTCATTTTCTCTTACACATGTTTGTTGATATTTTGATGCAATTGAACAAATTGGACAAAATGTTTTAGTTTGATCATGTTGATGGCACACAAATAGGAAGGAACTTGAACATAAATGCAATACAATTTTGGCATCATGATTTGTATCTCAAAAAGGTTAAGCATTTGGGAGAGGTTATAAGTTTCTTGGCCCTATTTTGGAGGCATTTGGTGTTTTTTGTAAATGGGAAAAAAAAAATTATCACTACTACAATTCATGGTTTTTTTTAAAGTTCAAGTTAACTAATTTGTTATTTTTTACTAATGAACATGTACATTTTGACTTAAGGCTAGGGGCTTGAATGACACATGTATTTTTTGACTGATCAATTTGACTATAATGGTTTATTTGATTAAATACATATAGTCAAGTTGTACAACCTTAGTCAAAATGGCCAATGATTTGTAATCAAATGCAACATGGTATGATACCATATGTATATACTTCCTACCTATTCACCCACCTATTTACATAACTAATTACTTACTTACCTATTACCCACCCATCCACCCACCCACCTATTTACAACTTACATACCTACTTAATTATTTATATATTATCACCTTCGTACAACCTACCTACTTACCTACCTATCCACCCACTTATTTACTTAAATTTAGGCATTAAATGTACTCACTATGTTTAACCACTAGATTTGGCATTGGTTATAATTTAAGCCATTAAATTTGGCCATTATGTTTAACTTAAAATTTAGGCATTATATATAGAGCCACTAGATTCACCCACAAAGTTTAACCAAATTTTAATCATTATGTTTAACCTATATTTAATCATTATGTTTAACCAAGGTTTAATTGGATGTAAACAAGATAAAGTGAACAACTTGATTACCTTGTCAAATTTGAAACAAATAAATTTAAAATAATAATAATAACCATTATAAAATTGTGGACATTGAATTTTTTCATTTCAATGCTTAAAAATATATGTGTTTACACTAATGTGCATTGATTTTCATATTTCAAAAGTAGGTTTTAAATAGGTTTTTCAAAACATATGTAGCTTTTGATGTTTACTTTTGAATGTGGGTTTTTGGTTTCAAGTAGGTGTCAAGTAAATTTTTACAAAAAAGAAATAGATTTTTTTTATGATGCTCTAAAACATATGTTGATCTTCATTTTTTAACTTATTATATATCAATTTCATGAATCTTTCTGACCAAAAAGTAAGTTTGAACACATTTTTTAGTCAATTTCAAATGTATTTTGTATTTTTTTAATTTTAAAATTAGACTTTTATAAAAATAATAGAAAAAATTAATGCTACTTGACACATATTTTCACTTAATTTCATGTTATCTTATGGTAGTTATATGAATGGCACAAGGTTGAGTCATTGAAATGGAAACTTTTTTTTTATTTTACTTTATCTTGTTTTGACCTAGTCATTATGTTTTTATTCATTAAATTTAGTCATTAGGTATAACTTACGTTTAGCCATTATATTTTGCTAAGATTTAGTCATTAAGGTGGTTGCAAGGTAGGGTGGCTCACTTTTTACGTCACAATCTAATTCTTTGCAAAGTGATGTGCATTTACATGTTATTAACATGGCATAAAAACAATAATTTTCCAAATTTGTGACTAGATTTAGATTTAGAACTTGAAGAAGAATACATGTATATATATATATATAAACATATATACATGAAATATATAGTAATTGATTTTTTAAGTTGAAAAATATGGATTGGTTTGATGTTTATGCCTCTATATACATGCATTTTTTTGTATGAATTTTATTTAGGATATATTATAGGAACTCAACGTATGATATGTTTTTAAAACAAGAACATATATGCAAAAACATTGTTAAAAATCAATTAACCAAAAACAAGTTATGGACTTTGGAATGGCCTAAAATGAACCATATTTTCATAAGTCCATATCATAATCATTTTTGGGTGGATTTCAATTTTGATTTTTTTAACATATACATTAAATAATTTTTTAGAATTGATTATTTTCATATGGGCTTTTTAGTTCATTAACCACCATGTAATCCCCCACTAAATTAATGACATCAAAATCAACTATCATGTTAACACTATTGTGTGGACTTTCAAGGAATGGAACATCTACCGAAAATGAGTCACCTTAAAGTGCATACACTCATTATGTTTAACCATTAAGTTTAGTGACTATGTTTAACTAAGGTTTAATCAATATGTTTAACCATTAGGTTTAACCACTATGTTTAGCCAAAGTTTAACTATGAAGTTGAACCATTAGGTTCAGCCATTATTTTAGCCAAGGTTAATCATTATATTTAACCACTAAATTTAACCATTAAGTTTAACCAAAGTTTAACCATGAAATTTAACCATTAGATTTATCAACTAAGTTTAATCATTATATTTAACCACTAAGTTTAGGCACTTAATTTAGCTATTAGGTTTAACCACTATGTTTAGTGATGTGAAATAAAAAATTTGACAAAAATTGAATCCTTTTGATGGTGTAATCTATTGGTAAAAACTTGGTTTATCATTGTGAAAGTTTGGGGTTCAATTCTTTATACTTGGAACCTATGTGCATGTTTAAAGGGTTAAAATAAATATGTTAAATTAAAATAGTTCGGCAAGGTTAGGTTAAGTTTAAATAGGTTATGTTAGGTTAAATAGCCTAAGCTAGGCTAACACCTACCTACTTAAATGCATTTTTTTGACCCACCTAAATTTATTTACTAGTTACCTACCTACCTACTTAATCCCAAAAATGATTTTAATTTAATTATAAATTTGACTTAATCAAATAATCCAATGTCTACCAACAAATAATCAATCATTATGTCAATCATTTTGTTAGTCAAAACGACAAGGTCCAAATTGACTACTTAGTCATGTTGACATTAAACGCACGTAAAAAATGCTCAAAATATAAAGAATATATTTGATGTTCATGAGCCTTTTATGACATGTAAATATGGTGCAATGCAAATGGTGTTTCAACCAAAAATGTAACTTATAATACAAAAAATTAAACCGCAAAATAGTTAACATGTATTGGCATGTTTTTGCATGATTTGAAATTGTGATCATTTTTCAAGATGAAACGAAAACATCTAGTGCAGAACCTTACATTTTTAAAAAATCATACTTATTAAAAAATAATTAACAAAAAACATGTGATATATTTGGGAAACTATATTAAGTAAATTAAAGTTTTTATTTTTTAAATTAAAATTTCATTCTATGAAAATCTTTGTTTTGGCAAAAGGATTACAATCATTTGAAAAAAATAAACATATTAGTTCATTGACTCATGATTTCACCTTATTATACAAATTGTGATGATAGGATTAAACCAATTCAACCAAACAATGGTTAGATAGATTATGTAATCGTTAATAAATTTGAAGTCCTCAATGATGAATGCGATAGGTGTTGAGATGAATGTTTTGAAATGGTTGAGACCATGTGAGACAATACCCAATAAGTTTTTATGGGGCATGAGATTATGCAAACAATATTCCCAAATGGTCAACAAATCAACATTGATTTCATAGGTTACATGGAAAAAATTATTTATGATTACGTTTAATATTACAATATGTCATGGAGGTTTTTGAGTTTTTTAAAAATTAAAAGTCATTTACACCCAAGGAGGTCACTTCCATTTTATTCCAAATGGCATGCAAATACATTATAAGGTGCAATTTATTGAAAAATAATAATTTTTAAAAATTAATTAAATTTATTTTCCTATAATAAATTATGAAAATATACTTAAAATATACATAATATGTTTTAAAATATACCTAAAATATACTCCAAATATGCCATTATTTCACAACAAATTAAAAAATTCCTTGTTATCTCAAATTTTTAAAAATATATATAAACAATGACCTCCCCAAACATTTACATACAATAAAACCTCTATAATTTTATCACCTAGGGACCGGCAGCCAATGATAAAGTTTGAGAGGTTATAAGTTATGGGATAGTATGGAACTGTGAGGCTCAGGGTTCAAAAGCTGCAGGCTGCTCTTTTTTCCCATTTTCTTTGCATTTTTGATCATCAAGGCAACCCGTCTTTGGCAGAGAAAAAGGGTGAAAAAATTTGAAGTCCAGCATTTTTTTTCCGAACCTGCTTGTAACCGGAATATTGTCCCTCCAACGCACTTCACACTTTGCCCTAAACTAGATATACACGGTACAGATCTGAGCTACACTCTACAGAAGGTCGCAAAGACCCCTTGGAAAGTCATGGAACGTTTTGGAGCCTTCTTGTCGATACAGTACTTGATTAATCCGGTCAGATCCACATGAATCGGTAGGGACGGAACATCAAGGAACATTTTGGAAAATCGACGAACGACCAGTTTCTGCTTCGAACTGTATCCCTAGATATGTAGCTCAGTTGCCGAGCGAATACAAAGACTTGTAAATTGACTTTGTTACACTGCTTGTGCATAAAGGCAATGCATGACCTGTTTTTTTTCTTCACCAGCAACCAACAATGGCAAAGTCCCCCAAACCAACTCATAGCCATCTGACGGAGTCCCTACGCATTGCCCTCTGTCGATATAAGAGGGACAACCCGGCCCTCAGTCAGAGGGCCCTGGTGAAGTGGTTGGAGGAGATTCATCAGGTGACGGTGACGTAGGCGACAATCAGCAACACTCTGCAACGTTTGGCGGAGCTGCTAGCACGGGAGGAAACTGTAAATGGGAACACCAAAACTCGACGACCGGTCATGTATCAGGATGTGGATGAAGCCTTGGCACAGTGGGTGGCGGCGTACCAAGCTAATATCAACATCAGCGGGGAAATGATCTGCTAGAAGGTTACCCAATTCCTAGACATGTTGCATCTTGACGCGCCAAAATTCGAGTTCTCGAGCGGATGGTTGGCCAAATTCAAGCAACGGCATCAGATACGATCGCACTATCGATTTGGCGAGAGTGGTGCTGCGGACATGGAGATCATCGAAGAGTCCCTGCCACGCATCCACACAATCCTAGACCAGTATGCACTTGCTGACATATACAACATGGACGAAACTGGGCTTTTCTACTGTATGCAAGCCGACAACTCACTTGCCACCAAACAACTCGAAGGCCGCAAGCAGAACAAGGAGCGCATCACCATCACTGTATGATGCAATGCTGATGGGTTTAACAAACTGCCACTCTGGATCATCGGCAAGTCGTTTCACCCCCGCTGCTTCAAGAACATCAACATCGACAACCTCGACTGCAAGTACCACGCTAACAAAAATGCCTAGATGACACAGAACGTCTTCAAACTCTGGCTAACGACTTTTGATCAGCGCATGGATGGACGGAAGGTGATATTGCTCCTCGACAATTGTAGTGCGCACATCAAAGACACCGATCTGGAGAAGTTCAACATTCAGCTGAAGAACACAACATTGCTCTACCTGCCGCCAAACACCACCTCGAAAATTCAACCATGCGACGCTAGAATCATTCGCACATTCAAGGCTTATTACTGCCGTCGATTCAACAACCAAATGCTGTCAAAGATTGAAAGCAGTGTTGCAGACCCGGAGAAGATCAACCTCCTTGACGGCATCCAAAACGCCATCGCAGCCTGGAAGCAAGATGTCTAGTCAACAACCATCAAAAACTGTTTCCAGCACTGTTAACTCCACTCAGATGCGACTGCCACCCAGGAAATCGAACCCCCTGCATAACTGGTTGCTGAACTAGAAAATCAGATTCGTCAGTTCCACTATCGCAACCCCATGGAAATTCGCAACCTTCTCAATTATCCTAATGAGGAAACAGTTGTCAGCGTGCCCACCGACGATGACATTACAGAGGCTATCATCGAGCAATTCCAGCCATCACTGCTGCCCGCGGACAATGACGATGACGATGACAGCCAGGAGCTTCCGGTGGTCACATCGGGGGAGGCATCGGAGATGCTTTCCAAGCTCCAGCTCTTCTGGACACAGCAAAAGGACAACTATCCTGCTTTTGTTGACTCGATTGTGAAGATGAATGACAGAATACGCCATCTCCACTATAATAGTTTTAAACAGAGGCCTCTCACTAACTATTTCCACCGTAATTGATTGAGAAATAAACGAATTATAAAATTATAAAATTGTCAGGAATGAGGAAAAGTGATAAGTTATAAGAATATAAAATTTTTGCCTAGTCCCGTTGATGGACCGGGCCGGAGTGATAAAATTTGAGAGGTTATAAAATTTGGGGGGATCAATTTATAAAGGTTCTACTGTAATAGATTAGAGTTGGATATTTTTTATGACAAACTTTAGAGGAGGATATTCTCATATATGGTATTGATTGGGATGATGCCATGTTGATATGAAAACAATACTAAAAAATGCACAAACAAACCACTACACCCAACAACCCAACTCAATTTTGGGTGGTCTTCACATGACACAAACCATACTCATGATTTTTTTGAATGGTCAAATCCCACTTGAAGTTCACCAAAGTGGTCATGCAATGGGAGGCAATAGTGGTTTAGAAATTTTCTACCTAAAATGCCCTCAAACATAGTTGAAAAATTTCCATTCCACCTTTTCAAACCATTTGGGTGGTTTTCCTAATGGTCATTATAGGTAGTGTGTACAAGGTAACCACCTTACAAGGTAGGTAAATAGCCACCATATAATTTAAATGCCACATGTTTGCACTTAAGTTTGTAACCATCGGGTAAGTACATAAAAACAAATATTAGACATACATATAGGTAGAAGTATGTCTAGGCTAAACTAAGTATATTTAGGCCATGCTTCATTAACCTAACATAGGTATGACCTAATTAGATATTGTTAAGTTATACCTAGGCTAAGGTAATCAATTTATATTTAGGTTAAGTAAAATAGGATATGTATTTAAGTTACGTCTATTGTAGCATATAACTAAGTTAGGTATATTGTAATTTATAAATAGGCTAAGTATATAATAACCTATGTGTCAAGGTTAAGGACTAGTAAACAAATTTTTATGTACCTATTTCAGTATATAATGATCTATATTTACATTAAAGTAGGTTAGGCCTATTTAATTACAAGTACCTAGCCTAGGTATAACCTAGCTTATATGTACTTGATTTATACAGACCTAGCCCTACATGTAAACTACACTACTTAAATATTCTAGGTACATACCTACCTTGCATATAACCTACATATAAATTGTATATTATGTAAATACCATAGTTTACATATGTAGGTTAGGTGAATATTCTAAATATTTTACCCTACGTACCCTACTTATACCATTCCCTTTGTACCGTACATATACCTTACCCAACCTACCTATGCCTTTCCTATATCCTAGCCTTACATATAAGCTATACTACCTAAATACCCTACTTTACATATGAAAACTACTTGTGAATACCCTATATACTTAAATATATTGCCTTACCATAATCTAATTTACTTATACCCTACCCTAAATACCTTAAATTACGTACCATGTGTATACCTTGCCCTATTTAACTTACCCTATGCATACCTTATGTTAAGCTAAATATTGTATGATGTATACTCGCCTTACCTTATCCTAAGTATTTTACCCTCCCTATACCCTATTTATACCCTATGTTAATTAATACCCTACTTTACATACATAGGCTAAGTGACTTGGTTTTGAATATATTCACTACCTATGGTAACTTATAACTCCCATTATTTACCTAGGTATAATTAACTAACAACACCTAGATTAAGTTAAATACCTACAATCATACCTACAATAAGTTATTAGTTGGTTAAATACATTAATGTACCTAAAATACAATAATTAGTGTGTAACTAGGTAATTATATATTAATCATTGCAAACACATTGCTAATAATATAAAATAAACTAGGTCAAATTTGTAAAGAATTAGTTACAATATGCTTTAATTATTAATCAACAATATAGTTCATTACAATTATATTGATACTTTATATAATTTAAAGATTTACAATATGGTTACAAATATTAGTTACAACTATATAACTACATATTAACTATTTCTAATTAACATACCTATTTACTACCTCCTTATCTATTTATTTACTTCATTACTGTGTATTACATGATTACTTAAGGATAGTGTTGTATGAACTAAAAGGCTTTAGTGTTGTATGGATATGAGAATGTTTTGATTTCCTTCCCAAAAGTTTGTCCCATATTGTTTGTCATCCTTTTCAAGTTATGACGAATATAAATGGAAGCACTTTAAGCATCCAAAACATAAGAAGTATTCCAAAAAGGAAGGTTGTTTGGCATGAACTAATTCAAATGGTTCAACCTTAAGGGCCAAATTCAAAATAAAATAAATTTTTCCTACCTAGTTGGCCTAGGTGTAAATTTAATCTAAGCGGCCGACATCTAAACTTAGTTTAGTGGCCTAGTTTTAAGTGCAACCTAGGAAAGGACATAATGTAGGCTCTTAGGGTAAATTTACATTGCCTAAGCCTACTTTAGGCTTTTAGAACTAGGCCTGATTGCCTAGGCTTTAGGTTTTGGGTTTTCAAACCTAGGTTTAAGTACCTAGGCTTAAACTTTAAATCCTTAGGCCTAAACCTAAGTACTTAGTTGTAGGCCTAATTTAAGTTTAACTTAGGTCATTTATATAGGTTCTAGCCACATGGCATAACCTAAGTGGCTACACTACAAGAAATCACGGCTTTTAAAAAGATAAATTTAACCGAAATGTCTACATTGACCAAAAGGTTTGTCCTTTTTGACTAAAGGTTTGGAATATGAAAAACACATGTTACATTTGACTAAAATGACATATTTGGCCAAGTGTCAAGTTGAAGATTTGGTCAAAATGGACAAATGTCCATCAAAATCACCATGGTTTAATCAAATTGACCATATTGAATGGATAAGTTTTAGTCAATTTGACCATCCTGATTTGACCTTTAGTCAAATTGACCATTATGATTTGACACTTAGTCAAATGAGCCATACTCATTTGAAACTTAGTCTACTTATTAAACCTAGGCTACCTACCTATCTAACATAACTAGTAGGTTAGTATAAGCCTAAACTACCTATCTATCTAACATAATTAATAGGCTAGTACACTACTTGTTAGGTAATAACTTAACTAATAGCCTAACTAGGTAGCCTAGCCTAAACCTACCTAATAAGTTACCTAGGATGTAACTTAGGACTATTAAATAACCTATAACTAGGTACTGTAAACCTTATGGGCAGGTGTCATAGGTGACTTATGGTTACTAGGTAGACCTATTAGTCATGTAAGTAGATTATTAACCTAGGCCTACTAGGTATAAAATGACATAGGCCACCTAGGCCTACTAAGTAGGTACCCACTTAAGCTATTAGGTAGGTAGTTTAGCCTATTACGTAGGTACCTTAAGCTTAGACCTATTTAATAGGTAGGTACCTACATAGCCTATTATATAACATCTAAAGCATAGGTAGTTTACTAAGTAGGTATAAGCATAGACTTAATAGGTACCCCTAGGCTAACCTACCTATAACCTACCTATTTATGTAAATAATACATTAAAAAAATCAAATTCATTTAGTGCAATATGTTGAAATAAAATTCATGAAAGTTGATTACATTATGTTGATCCAAAATCATGTTCATTACAATTATGTTGTCAAAAAAATCACCTTATGGGGTGGTGTGCAATGGTTAAGGACTTGATTATTTAATATGGAGGTGAGGAGTTCAAATCCCCAAACTTGCAACCTAGGCTATTTGGCTAATTAGGGTGAACTAATTAGGTAGCTTAGGTTGCAAAGCCTACTAGACCACCTAACTTAGACTACTTGGCCTAACGTAAGGGGCTTGGCTTAGCTTAAGTGGTTTGGTCTTAACCTAAGTGATTAAGTTAAGTGGCCTAGCCTAGACCTAAGACATAAGGTTGGTAGGTAAATAAATAAATTTTTTTAGCATTAATTATTAGATGTATTAAATAAATAGGTAGGTGGGTAAGGTGGGTAAGGTAATTAATTAATATTTTCATATTAATGTTAAATAAAAATTTAAATAATATATATTTATGGTCATTGTTCAAATTATATTATTGTCACATTGGTTCAATAATAAAAACCAACCAAAAATACTTAATCAAAACAATTGTGTCCAAATTGACTTGTCCAAAATGGCATTTTGGTCAAGTTGGACATGGGGGCAAAAAACCCATAGGGGGGGCTTTTTGATAAAAATTCCTAATCAAAAAATTATGATTTTTTGTAATGCTAATGTTTAAATGTGATGCCACCTAACCTAGGTGGCCAATGTTTAAATGTCACGTGACTTAGCTTGAGTGGCTAATATTTAAATGCCACATGACATTTGATTAGTTAAAATTAGGTTTCACCAATCAATCAAAGTTTCACCAATCGCCTTAGTGACCATTATACAAAACCACCCATATAACCACTAATGAGTACACATGTTGCCCAAGCACTTGAAAAAATAAAATAATAATAATAATAAATTAGAACCAAACAGCCCAATTGCCTATTCAATGGTTTCCCTCTCCCATTGCGAACCAACCATTACCTTAATCCACTAAATTTATTGGAAACCCATTATACTAATACCATCGCAAAATGAATGGTTTGCACAATGATTCAAACACATGTTTTCTAGCAGTGAAAAAACAAGGGATATACATACCCATCCTCTAGATTGATCATCATTCATGATCAAATTTTTGATTCTACATGAACTTTTTGATTCTACATTCTTGACGTTGTTGGGTACTGTTTTTGAAAATTTTCAATGTTATTGTTACTTATGTCTAACTAATCACACATGTTTGTTTGATCATCATTCACAAGAATATGAAATACATGCAAGGACATCAATAATATGAAGCTACATTGTTTATGGTTGATTTTTTTCATTATGGTAGAGAACATGATAGATCAAGCAAGTAGTTGTGTACCAATTGTTATGTATTTGGATAAGATGCCTAATGTTTGGCAAACATTTCCCTATGTATTTTTACACATCTCAAAACCAAAGTAGATGTTCAAGCACATTAAAACAAAACCATGGCTATAGGTAATGTGGATAAAAGCTTATGGCCATGGAACACCTTTTCTTCCTTAGTCAAATTCATCACATACTATAGCATTGTTTGGTGCATATAGCCATAATATAAGTGTTTCAATATGTATTTTGAGCCTTGCATAATTGACACCAAGGCCATTTGTCAAAATCCTTAAATGTAAAGCACAAGAAAAAAATCTTTTAAAATATTTGTAAGCCACCTTATTTAGTGGATTCTTTCTTTTGCGAAAGGAAGGGCATTCAAATTCTCCTTTCAAGCACTTGTTCCAATGAACATTTCATTTTTGAAATGTTTGGTTTTTTATTTTCATGTTTTTCCCGTGATACATGGTGTATACCCACTAATGCTTTATGTTAACTAACACCCTCATATTAGTTGCATATTTTAGGAACACCCCAAGTGGATGTTACACTACACAAAGCAATGTTTGAAAGGCTAGGCCAACAATGGTACTTACTATCCCTTGGAGGTGGGCTTTATGAGAATTTTGCATACTTATGTTGAGAGCAACAAAGCCAATTTTTCCATTTTTCTACCTATGCTTAATGTATGATACCATTTCACCCTATGCCCCTTCCTTTGGGAATGTCACCCAACTCTAGACTTTACCCATTGTAACAAACAATATGAATGTAATCATGAACTTAAACATGGGTAATTAAGAGGTGTAAGAAAGGAAGGATTCTTACACCTATTTTTCAAAGTGAAATGAATCTTATGCCTACAAGTTATGAGTGTAAAATGCCTCCCATTTAAACAAGCATAAACCCCTCCAACTCTTGAGGATCAATTATACAAGATCCCTTGTTAAGGAGGGATATTTAAGGATATAAGGTGCCCTTTAAGTGTCCTAAAAAAATTATACAAGTATTTTACATATATCAAAATGCCTTGTCATTAGGGCATTATGCATGGGACTTGATCATGACCTTTAACCAATAGGGGCTTCCTTGGTGTAACAAAGAAGGACCTTCATTAATAGGAGTGTAGTACCAAGAGGGGCTACTAGGGGTAAGAATTATAATTACTAGAATAATATGGCATAACAACACAATGACAATAGTATGGAAATAAATAATTCAATTTGTGGGCCTTGCCTTGAAAAGCAACTTTGACTTTAAGGACATAGCCTTGGACTCATGAATAATTTAGTTAATTATTTTGGGTTAGACATAATTGAAAGTGAATTATGTGAATTTGATTAGATCTTAGGGACAAAAATTCCAAATAATGTAATGATTCATTCATAGGAAAGATGATAGTTTTATAAGGATAATGTGACATGATAGTATTGATTTATAATTGACATTACTATAGGTTTGTGTTTATATGCTAGTTTTTATGACTAAAATTTTAATCATAATAGATACTTGATAGATTTGGATACAATAAAAACAAAGTAGTCATTTTAGCCACAAAGTTGATTAAATTTGTTATGACTAAATGCCCACTTAATTGTCCAACTAAACATATCCATTGTGACTAGCCTAATAATTTAACTGATGTGGATGCCAAATGGCATGTGACTAGAATGATTAATAATTTAATTAAAGTGGATCCCAAATGGCATGTTGTTATTGATTGAGATGTTGAATAGTTGTGTTGATTCAATGGCACATGGTACATCAAGTTTGATTGAAATGTCTAGTTAATTATTGACATAATTACCAAATTGCATTGTATAAAAGGCCACATTACACAAACAAATTATGAATTTTGAAGCACATATACATCCACACAACTCGCATATTATTCATTAAAAGACCACACCCAAGTACAAACATATACACACAAAGTTTTTAAATGCAACCTAGTATACAAGTAAAAATTCGAAATGCATCAAGTTACAAAATATGAACATATATAAAAATCACATGGTACAACAATTTGCACATGAAAAACAAACACTTCACATGTATGCAATGTGGTTTGTTTCCAAGTCCAAAGTATTATGTACCTTATTGTTTCATCTACAATGCAGATGTGGGGGATCATGACCAACCTTTGGAACTAGCAAACCTCAGTGGGACAACTTTTCGTCACAACATTAGCATGTTATCCACCTTTAAACTTGACAAAAATTGCAAGTGGTTACATCTTTGCTTCTAACATAACTCTAGAAAAAAATGCAGTCATTTATTGGTACTACCAAATAAAAGCTAACAAAGTAAATAAAAACCAATTAAAAATCAAAAAGAAAAAGAAAAAGAAAACAAACTAATAAAACCTCCATTTTCCTCTTCTTGATCACCCATGATTGAATTTCCATTAAAGATCACCCATAGATTGCCCAAGACTAGATTTCCATAAAAGATCACCCATAAATCGCCCATGATGACTGGATTTCCATAAAAGACCATATTTTAAGTTCAATAATATTAGTGGGTGAGCAACGAGTAGTGAACGATGAATAGGTGAATGGGTTCAAGTGAACAACCATGAATCTTTATTACATATTCCATGCCACATTAAGTAGCATGGAAATCAATTAAATTTAACTTATTTAATATTATTGATACTTTCATGATTTTCAACCTATGAATTATTGACACATGTCATTACCTATGCTAGGTTAAAAATTTAGCTTAGGTACATAGGTCATGTAATCAACTTAAATAGGCACCTACTTTAAGGAATTACATAAGAGAATTTGTAAGGTTTGATCCCTTGACCTTTATGATGGAAGTAAACACCTTTACGATCAAACCATCACACTTGTTGTGATAATGTGTTACATTACATTCTATTTATCAAATGTTTCATTTTAAACATTACAAAAACATAAACTTTGAAAATTCATATCTTATTGAGATTTTGTCCAAATAAAATGATTAAAGTTTAATTTAATTTGTTTTCAATAATGTACATAATTACATTTATTTCCTTTTGAAATTGTACATTTGAATTTTTTTTTGTTTGAATATCACTATTTAATCACATTCAATGACCATTCTTTTGAAAAAAAAAAGTTTAATAAATGGATAAGATTTTTGTTAATATAATAATACTACCTATGTTAAGTTACTTTCAGCTATTTTAGGGTTACTTTTCATTGTTCTAAATTATTTCACCCTACATTATTTATGGCTATTCTTAGTTTTTTTAATTATTTTTAGTTATTTCACACTAGGTTACTTTCAGTTATTTTAAGTTATTTTTGGCTATTTTATGTTATTTTTGACTATTTTAGATTATTTCACCTTAGGCTATTTTTGACTATTATAAATTTTTTTGGCTATTCTATTGGTGGCTATTGTTGGTTATTCTATTGGTGGTTATTAATGGTTATTGGTAGTTATTGGTAGCTATTTTAGTGATGACTATTAATGACCATTAGTAACTATTATAGTGGTGGCTATTAATGTTTATTGGTAGCTATTTTAATGGTGGTTATTAATGGTTATTGGTAGTTATTCTATTGATGTTCATTGATGGTTATTCTGTTGGTAACTATTATATTGGTGTTTATTAATGGTTATTTTATTGGTAACTATTCCATTGATGTTTATTAATGGTTATTTTATTGGTGACTATTCTATTGGTGTTTATTAATGGCTATTTTATTGGTAACTATTCTATTGGTGTTTATTAATGGTTATTCTATTGGTAAATATTTTATTGGTGTTTATTAATGGTTATTCTATTGGTGGCTATTGGTGGATATTGGTGGTTATTTTAAGCTAAATTATCATAGGTTATTGGTGGTTATTTTATCGGTGGCTATTGATGGTTATTTTATTACTGGTTATTAATGGCTATTTTATTAATGGCTATTGGTGGCTATTAGTGTTTATTCTATTGGTGGTTATTTTAGGTTATATTACGATTATTGGTGGCTATTATATTATAACCTATTATTGAATATTTTAAGTTATATTATCATAAGCTATTAGTAGTTATTTTATTGTAGGTTATTCTAAATTATTTTTCATATGTTATTATTGGTTATTCTAGGTTATTTTACTTTAAGTCATTATATTATATTTTAAATTATTTCAAAAAAAATTATTTAAGATAAAATGACTTATAATAACATAAAGTATAATGACCTTGAATAACCTAAAATATAACTTGAAATAACATATATAAACTTAAAATAAAATAACCTAAGTTATAATATAAGGTTAGTTAAATAATTTAAATTAAAAATAATTAAAAATAAACAACCTATAATAACCTAATTAAGATATTTTTAAGTAGAATAACGTATAATAGTTTAATCTATAATAATTTATAATAATGTAAGGTATAAGTTAGAATAATTAAGATAATCTAAAATAATATAGGGTATTTAAAACAACAACATAAAAATAAACCTATTTATCACAATAAATTATAATAGTGAATTATGTCAATTAGTAGTGAAATATGATGTTTACATAATGATATTGTAATGAAATAATTTTAACAGGGTGAAATCATTAAATATGCATGAACTTATTTCATTTTTAAGGTCCCATAATGATTTAGGTTATTGAACTACACCTCACTTTTGTAGTAGTGAATTCAAACCTAAACCTAGTGCAGTCCAAAAACAATTTTTAAAAACATTATACTGCATATACCACAAATAGACCCATTATTCCTTGAATTTAATCTTTAAATTTCTTTTTCCAAATAATATTAAATATCATTAACTTTGTGAAAATCAAAATATCTAACCCAAACACAAAAAATGAAGCCCAAAATTAAATGCAACAGGTTTTGCAAAAATATACATTACATACATGTTGTGAAAGTGCCCAAAGTGGCCCCCCCTAGTGTGTTTTCATTTAGTGCGGATTAAATCTCCACAGTTGTGTCCTTGGTTTTGGACTTCATATGTTTGATTTCATTTTGTTTTCACATCTTAAACACCATAAACTTCCAAAGTCACATGTTCTAAATTTATGAAGATGTTTTCCAAATTCACTATGAAGAAAATGTCCAAACCATGAGTTATATGGACTATGACATATGATTTGGCTTAAGTTATAGAGTCCATTTTAGATTGGATATTGATATTTTTGATGAAATTTTTTCAAAGTTTAAAAAATCAAAGGTTAATGTTGATGGGGTCATTTTTTAAAAAAAATATCAACACTATGAAAAAAAGGGGTGTTTTGTAATTGGCATGTAATTCACTATATTTATATGCCAGGAATTAAAATAGATAAGTTGTATGAATTGCACAGTTACAACTCATCATATATATGGTGGAATTCATTGCAACTCAATTACAATTCAATCAAAACAATTCATTTTCAACTACTATTCAACTCCATTATAACTACACCCATGATGTCATGTTGACGTCATTAATTGTCATCCATCTATTAAAATTTAACACGTGGCATTATGAAAAAAATTGGACATTAAAAAATTTTCAAAATATTGATCTCCATCGTTCATTATGATTATTAACGATAGTTCAAGATTACGACACATAGCATAATAAAAAATTGCCACATGGCCTATTAGTTGTATTTTGAAAAAAATAAAAAAATAAATTTTAGTAGCTAGGTAGGTTATACATAACCATAGGTAGGTAGGTTGGTAGGACTTTACTTACATATTTACTTAGGACCTACCTACCTACCTACCTACCTACCTAAGTAGAAAATTAGAACCTATTTATTTACCTAGGTAGGTAAGTAGGTAGGAAAGCACAAGACTAAGTGCACTAAATAATAGCCATGAAATTTTATCTTTTATTTTATGTTTTACCTTTGGGTTAAATTTTTTTCAATTCATCCCAAAATGACACATGTATTTTAATATGAAAACATAAGAGAACAAGTTTTCTTTATATAGTTTGTAACATGGGATTTGAAAACAAAACATATGGGTTAAATCTTTTAGTTGTTAATTAGTTGCAATTGAATTGTAACTATAACATTTAAGCATTTAAGGCAGGCCATATTCAAAGGGAAGGTTCCATTATTTTTTGGCATTTAAACAAAACTTGAACCTTTCCTATTGGCACATCTAGTGCATTAAAAATTGTAAAAAATGGAATAGAATTGAGAAAACTATGGCCCCTCAAAATAGAAGGGTCAAAAACTCAAAAAACAAACCACCAAATGTTACAAAGGTTGGTTCATAGACACCTACAAAATTCCTTGTATGTTGCTTTGTTGTTGGTAGAGTTCAAAAATAATTTGTAGAATTTTAGGTGGCATTCCTATAACATTTTAAATCGTTTTAAATGAATAAGAAATAAGAAAGTTATGAAGTTTGAAAGTAGGAGCTATCCAAAGAAAAATAAAAATAGAAACGTGCTTTATAAATTGGAAAGCTTATTTCTTTTCTTTTTATTTTTTCATTATTCATTTTCCTTTGCATTTCAGGAATGATTTCTAAAACTTGAAGTAGCATTCCCATAACGTTTTAAATCACTCAAAATGAAACACATATGACGAGGATATAAATAATTGATGAATATGTATCCTTATTAAGTTATAAATAGTTGTTTTATAATCATAACATAGTTGAACAATAATACTTTAGTAGTGGCGCATTAGTGGCCATACTAATTGTATCAATGAGAATCACAATAAAAAATTAATTGCAAATGCATCCCATAATGGATGGTGCAAATGTGGACACATGGCATAATCTCATGTATGTACATTGTACATTAGTTGCAACATAGTTGTTGTTTTAGTGACACATTTATAATAGTTCTAAAGTAGTTGCCACAAACAATTGCAATGCAACTCTTAAAAAAATCAAACATGGTTGACTACATATGTATGTATGATGTGTATAAATTATCGTATAAAAGACCCATTTTCAACACTTGCAATAATAATACAATTAACTAATTTTCTAACATGAAAATTTATTTATTAATACAAAGTATTTCTAAGGGGATAGCTTCACAATAGTTGTAATACCCAAGGGATAGTTGCATAATAGTTGTATAAGAGTTGTTTTTTGAGTTTTAGTTGTAGTGTAGCATGGTTTCAATGGATGCGATTTCTCAAAGTGCAAGTGCATTTGGATTTTATATAACCAAAGACATTATATATATATATATATATGACATCCATAAAAGTCCATTATACTATGTTTTCACCTTAGAATTATTATACAAGTTGCAAACACCTACCCAAATGTAAGTTATTCACCATCTAGCATTATTTGTGCTTTACGATTTGATGTTCTATTGCTTTGATAGGTCTTGTTTTTATTTTCCTCTTTGTTTGTTTATTTTAATGCTTGCCATTATTATTATTTTTCTTTTATTAACTTTGATTTTTTTTGTTTGATTTCCTTTTGGGTTTTGTGTTTAGAGTCATAATAGAGTATAATAGCTTAACAAATTTTGGCCCTTAGGTAGTAGGTCTATTTTTATATGTAGATTTTAAAAAGATGATATTTTGGCTTGTATTGAAACTTGAAATTAGTTATAGAGTAATGATATCTTGAAGATTTTGGATTATTTTTGAAGATTTTTTGAAGATTTTTGCATGGTGAAATATTTGAATTTCTATAATTTTTCTTTTGCTTTAAGATATTTTACAATGTAAATGGCAAGGCCATAGTGTGACACACCCCTTGTTTACATTCCTTTGGTTTTGTTTGTTGATGCTTGGCCAAGATCATGATTGAATTAAAGATCATTGTTTCTAAAATCATGATAGAAACTAAAGATTCAAAACTTTGTACCATAATTCCCCAAAAAATTTGCACCCATGTACATTAGAAAGTGATGCAAACAATTGAGAGAATTTTGGTGTTGTTATAGTTTGTGTAAGTTAGTTGCATTTGTTTTGTAGTAGTGGGCAAATGAATGTCTTTTCCTAAAGAGTTCTAATGGAGAGAAAACTTTGTAATAAACAATTTTGTTAAGTTTGGGGGTGCAAATGTTATGTATCATAATTATCACATGCCAAAAGATGTTTTGTTTATTGGGATTACATCAACTTTAGTAAAAGGTGTTTTTTTGCCATGTCTAGAGGTATTGCGTGATCCTCCATTTTGAACTATAGATGATGTAGTTGCTTAAATTATAATGTGACCTTGGAGACAAGTTTGTTCATATTTATAAACATATGTGGTATCTAATATGCAAAGTGTAGTTTAGATTCTATCATCATACTTTGTCCAACATTGTGACTTATGCAAATGTTTCTAAACATTTTGGGTTTTAGTTTGTGTGTATGCACGTATTTATAAAAGTTGATTTGGTGTTTACTTCTAGTACATACTTGTTGTGTGTATGTGGATGAACTTTCATTTTGGTTAGTGTAAGGCATATACATATAATAAAATATTCTAAAGTTTAGGTTGTACAATTTATAGACAAATCTAGTTGATATAATGCCATGTCACCTTACATATAATCAATGAATCAAGTTAGTCATATCAAACCAACCATATGACACTCATACATAATTTACAATTGATTTTATAACATTTGTGAGTTGATTTTTTTAGTCATTTCGATCTTGAGTTTCTTAATTTCCTTCACACTAGTAGAAAATTCTTTGATAACATCAACAATAACGTGTTAGGTCCAACATCCATTTTCATCTTTTTCTTTTCTAACTTTCTATTATGTTAACTTTAAACACTAAGCAATTTGCATGCTTAATTTTTAATGTGTCAACTTGGAGGTACAACTTCATCTCCAAATGCAAAAAATTACATCACAAGGGATGTAAGAATCTTTTGAGTTTCAAGAACGCTCTAATCTTCATAAAAAAGACTCACAACATTAGTCTTTTTATGAGTAGTGCATACTCCTTGATCAACACCATGGGGCATTCTACCCATTTTAGTAGTACCAACAAACAAGTAATTGAATTTCTCATATTAAAGCTAGTTTGAAGGTGGAACTTGTGATGGTGGTTTTTTCTTTTCAACATTGTGCTTGTCCTTCATTTTGTTGAATTTGTCTTTACATTGGCCCGAGGTACATTGCACATCAATTGGGAGTGTTGAAGGATGAAACAAAAGCTTCCCGATTCTGCTTCTTGATGGCCTTCCTATTAGACTCCTAATATATTTTTTCAAACTTGTGCAACAAAAATGCAAATGTTACATTGTTCCAAAATCTCCATGTGGAATGTCTTTTTCAAGCTTGGACTTCATCTCTTTCATACACTTTGGCAAAATCATTATTAGCATCAAAGAGCATGTGTAGAAAGCTAGGATGTTGTAGTCCAAAAATAGTATGATAATGTATAATGTCATTTGTGCTTGTTTTGCTTCAGTGGAAACATTTCAAGGTATACAAAAGGAACATGAGGACCTTCACCCAATTCATGAGGCTGGTAGAAAGCTCCCATGGTTTTCTCACAAGAGAAACCTAAAAACTAATGTTTCCCAAATCCTAGAAAATCTGAAAAATCATATTCCCCAAAGCCAAAAAACCCAAAAAAATGTTGTTCCTAAAGCAAATAAACCTTGTGAAATGTTATTCTCAAAGTTTATAAACCCTAACAACCTGCTATTCCCAAAGCCCAAAAACCCTAAAAATGTTGTTCACAATGCCAAGAAACCCTGAAACAAAAACCCTTAATAATACTGTTCCCCAAAGCCAAGAAACCCCAAAGCAGCTGTTCCCAAACCCAGGAAACCCTACAAAATGCTGTTCCCAAAACCTAAAAACCCTAAAAGAGCTGTTCCCAAACCCTAGTTGCGTTCCCTGAGAGAGGTTTGGTTCGTCCACAAGATGCCGGCTGCCACCCTTTTGCACCTGTTAGAAAAAGTGCGGCAAGCGAATCCGATAAGTCTCCCGAGGCGCGCAGGTAGCCTTCCTTTCCCACTTCGCAGTTTTGGTCCGCAGTTTTGCTCGGAGACTGTCTTCTGCGTCCGCTGGGGTGCGCGCGGGCTTGTGGCGACGGTCTCTTCACCCCTCTGCGCCATGGCAACGGTTCAGGCCGTTCTGTCGTTGAATGCCGCTGCCGTCAGCATTCCATGCCCGACGCAAGCCTCACAGCAGTTGGTAAGTCGGCGCTGGTATGGCTATCCTCTGCCCTCTTCTTCGGGCCGAGTTTCTTTTTCATATTCCCCCCCCCTCCTATTCCAACACTTACAAAACGTGTATAGTCGCGGCATGCTTTCTTGCTGAACTCTGCGGCCTTAAAAAGGTGTGATTGATCTAGTTTAGTTCTTTGATGCATTGAATGCAAAGAATACGAGAGCGTGACATCTGTTCAGAAGGTCGTGAACAGCAGAGATGGTTACTGTAATGTTTGTTTGAAGTGTGGCGTCTTTGGAGGTTTTTTCGGTAGTGATAGATCCGAATCTCGGTGGATTCGTATACTCTTTGGATGTGTGTCGTCTGTCCAAAGGTGGCTTGTTTACCGTCTTTCTAAGAAGAAGGAGCTGCGTCTTGTTGTGTTGTTGTTGCGGTTTTTTTTGTTGTAGCGTGTCGCTACTTTCAACGGAATGAAGGCATTTCCAGTGCTCAAGAAAAGGCCAACTGCGCTTGCACTAAGGCTAGTTGCCTCTAGACGCCCTCTGCGCATCTCTGCGGCCGTGAGTAAAAGCTTCTCTTTCTAATCTTTGTGAAACTTTGATAGCCGAGGTCAGTGTTGTGAGCAGATGTTGTGCAACTGATTCTAGCTTTAGAATAGAGAAACTCTGACAATATCAGTAAGGATGTTGTGCGCATTTCGATGTTCAGGGTTGTGAAATCACATGTATGGAACCATGTTACTTCTCAATTGTAGCAGCTCCAGTTGAATATGGCTTACGCAAGGTGCCTTGGTGCTGCAGGCTGATCCAGAGACTTTGCAAGTTGTATCATCACTGATTGCTGAGCAGTTGGCCATTGACATAGGTCAAGTGAAAGCTGATTCTAAGTTTACTGATCTTGGGGCTGACTCCCTTGACACGGTAAGAGTATTATGGTGAAAACTTGTAAGGTTTCCAGGTCTTTATCAGTGACATTTTTTGCTGGAATTGTGCAGTAGATTGTGGGTCCAGGTTGTTTATCATTTTGTTCACTATCAGTGATGCCAGGTGGTCAAGGCTGCCCAGTTGATTTGTACTTTTAGAACCTAAATGGTTTATGCAAACTACTGCATGAAATTGGTTGGTGACTACACCTTCATGTTAGTCTACCTCATGACGAGACATTTACTTTTGTGGATAAGTATGCTGTGCATGGCTGTAGGCTCTTTGTTGATCAGCTGGTCTATGTTGTTCTTTCCTGTTTGGAAGAAACTCTTTGGCTCCATGATTTGAACCAGCCCCTTCTAACCATAATGCATTGGGGCTGGATACAGGTGGAGATCATGATGGCGCTTGAAGAGAAATTTGAGATCCAACTAGATGAAGATAATGCAGAACAGATTGTAACAGTACAGCATGCAGCAGACTTGATCCAGGATGTTGTGGCTGCTAAAAAAGCCTGAATCATGAGCCTCGGTGTTCCTGCAGAGGCTTTTTTGCTTTTGAGGTGATTCATTGTAAGGCTTTTCAGCCTATTATGTTCAATTAAGGGAGAATGACAACAGTTAATATCATTTTTGTTTCTTACTGCCTTGTACTACAAATGCTGTTATAGTGTCATTGAACTTGATGCAAAACTATGGGGATGGATTTTGCTTGTCTTTGCTGTGTCTTTATGTGCTTTCTTTGCAGACACAGTCTAAGTTTGTTCTGCAAAAGCTGCCATTGGCATTTTGATGGACGGGTCAATTGGTACATTGAGTACATGAACTGTACATGGCAGGAGACTCTTATGCAAGTTGAAGATAGAAGTCAGACTTCATGTATCACACGTTCCTAGTCACTGCTACTCATGGTGCAGGTGATACTTTGTGAATGATTCTTGTTGCATTAGTTTGGCTTTGCTGGAACTGCCAAAATGGGTACTGTCAAGTGTTATGGTGGAGTTTCTTTGCACAGGCGCACACACACACACACACACACACATATATTCTAGTGGCTATAGGCGCCGACATAATGCTTCCAAGTAGTCACCAGTAGTGTGCTCTTAAGATTATTCTCTGTGTCCAGGTTGTCCCACGCACAACCTTTTATGCAGGCTTCTTTATGTCTATACGAGTGCTGGTAATGCACACACTGAAAGGTTTGAAGCTTCTGCTTACAAGCTTTTTCCAGCTTCGATGAGGGTACTATAGATTTTGTTTATTAGCTACTCTTGAGGGCTGTCTTCCAGTTGCTTCCAGAAGTGTAGTAGAAATTAAGGATGTAGATTTTGTGTAATGGTTTGCACAACATTTTGGGCAGACAGATTCTTACATGCTTATCTGAACCCACCATACGGAGCTTATCAAGTGAGTAGGGACTCATGTCAGCTAGTCACTGCTGTTCATGGCGAAAGGTGATGCTGGAGGCTGATGGTCTGATACTTTGTGGGTGTCCTGGACTAATTCTTTTTAGATCAGTTTTAGCAATGGTCTACAAAGTTCCTAATGATGTTAATTCTTTCGATAGACCAATTATCTCAGATAATGGCTAACTTGGTCTGAAGTCCTCTTTAGTTCTGAGCTTGTACTCAAATTAGGTAACACTACCACTTGCATTGATCCCTGTACTGCAGTTCCTGACTTCAGTGCTGACACCATTGGATTGGGTGCTAATGCTTTTCCTCCTTTGCTCATTCACAGTTGATGTGTGACCACCTTCACCAAGCCACTGGTTGCATCATGGAGTTCCTTAGGGATCAAAAAACTCCAAAATTGGTACTGTTCCATGAGCTAATTTTGAGGCACAAAACAACTTGACAACAAAAGTCTGAAACCTATGAACTTAGTGACTCCAGTAACATCTGTTTGAATTCAAAGAAACTGAAATTTAAAGGTGAAATTTTGCACATATGCTTTTCAGTGTGGGTGTCCATGCAAAAGCAAGCATCTAAACCTAAGGCTCCACAACACTGTTTCTGAAGGCTAACTCTTCCGTCAGTTCTGGCAAAACCAAAACTAACTCAAAAGAATGAGTGTGATTCCCCAGTAGAAGCAAGCAAGCATCTAAGAAGCCTATGGCATAGAGAGACCAAAAACATAACAAAACAAAAATGAGTGCAGTCATGACCTTGCAATACCATGAACATGTCTGTCCAACAATGAAGAGGGAATGGTTAAAGACAAATCCCACTTTTGGTGTAAAATAAAGTAAAACCGAACAACCTCATGCAAGTCAGTAGCCAACAAAGAAGAACGAAGTTTTGTACTTTACTTCTGCTTGATACTCTTGCTCACCCAACTAATGAGCTCAAGGAATAAAACAGAAACATTTGGCATTAAAAACCCAACAATACAATCATCTAACTCTGCTGAAAATACCTGCTGACATTGTCACTCTGACAATTGAAGTTCCTTAGTTTTCTCTATGTAAAACAGCAAACATGCAAATCTTGCAGAAAGAAGCTGGAAAACTGGATCCACTGCTAGAAAGATGCGGCCAGAATTCAGTCTCCATCTGCACTTCACTGGTGAATCACTCTGCTCTTTGGTTGATGAGCTTCCAAAAGGGAAGAGAACAGAACCTGGAAGAATTGATTCTTCCATCCTGCCACATATGAGGTCCTTGTTTGGATCTGTGAAGTAGAGAGAGAAAGTTTACGACTCCTCTGTTGGCTGAGTGATGCCAAATTTGACAAGCAACTTGTTCAAATCATCAGCAGAACAGACCTGATACTTGACATCTCCCAGTGGGCTCAGACTGATTTCGGCAAGCTCCAGTTTCTCAGAGGAGAGAGTGGTGCTGTCCATGGTTTTACTAAGGACCTTGAGTGCCAACTGAACTGCTTCTTCTCTGCTGATATCATCTTTGTAGTCCTGTTTCAGCATGGATTGTGCAGCTTGATTGTTTGCACCTATGGCTCCTGCTTTCCAGCCCCCATAATTCCCACTAGGATCACTCATGTAAAGCTGGAAACCGAAGTTGTTGTCATAACCTGCAAACAGGAAAGAGACTCCAAAAGGACGCAGACCTCCGAATTGGGTATAGCCTTGCTTTGTATCGCAGAGAGATTGCACCAATTGCTCCACTGGCATGGGCTCCTGGTAAGCGAGAGTGTAGCGTTGGGCTTGTAATCTGGCAGTGTTGATGAGTATGTTGGCATCTGCCATGATGCCTGCTACTGCTACTGCTACATGATCATCGATTTTATACATCTTCTCTGTGGACTTGGTTGTGGCAAGAAGCTTGGATGTCACTCTTTTCTCTGCTGCCAAAACCACTCCATCTTTCGCTAACACACCTATGGCTGCTCCAGCATTGCTGATCGCTTCCATCGCATACTCTACTTGGTACAACCTCCCCTCCGGCGAGAAGATTGTGGTCCTGCTATCATATCGCCGGGACATCTCTTCTTCTTCTTCTTCTTCTTCTTCTTCGCCTGTGTCTCTCCACAAATAACCACACCCACCCACAAGCATACAAATAAGGAAAACAACACAAAAAGACCCAAAGGTTCACGAGGTGTCCAACAGCAAAGCAAGACCCAGCAGGCGAGATCAAAAGAGAAACAACGGTTGCGTAGGATGGAAAAGCACACAGCCGTAACAAATTCTGGCGCTCAAGCGAACAGTAGAAACAAGAAACCAACACACAGCAGGTCTTCTCTCACACAAAGCACCATTCTAGGGTTAGGGTTCACTAGATCTCCAACAGGCAAGCAAGACCCAACAGGCGAGATCAGAAGAGAAACTACTTGAGTACGATGCACACAGCAACAAAGTGTGACGCTCAAGCAAACAGAGGAAACAAGAAAACAACACAAAAGAGGTCTTCTCTCGCTCGAAGCACCATTTTAGGGTTAGGTGGTCAGCCTGCTGTGTCTGTTGTGCTGCATGATGGGTGTGGGTTGTTGCAAGGCTTTTCATGCCAACTTCTTTCTGGCCTCTTGGCACACCACAAATGAGCAACTGCCGGAAGACAGACGCACAGACAGACGTATGAAGACTTAACAATTGGACGCTTCTTCTGATTGTTGTCATCTCTTTTCTTCAGCTTTCGTTTTTTTTCGAGGTTTGGGTTTAGAAGGTCACATCTTCGAGGTTCAAGAAGATCACAACTGTTCTTGATGTCTTTTTCAGCGACAGTTGCTTCTTCTTCTTCTTTTCTTCCTCATACGCGGGTGGCTGTCGCAGTTCCATGACCCGTTTGCCATGGTTTCCGCATGTCTCTTGTATTTCAATGTTCTGTCTGATGAGGGAGAAAGACGCTCGCGCACACACGCACACACAGGGACACACAGAGTGCACAAGCAAATGAATTTTGGGATGGCTGAAGACTTCACCGAGATCTTTATTGCTCAAGAAGACTAGCTGGCCACAATCAAAGAATGAGAAGAACCCATGCACACATATATGTCAAGGTTCTGTCACCCAACAGAGTGTCATGGAATTGAGAGTTGTTGTGTTGATGATGATGAGCAGCTGCTGCTGTTGATGATTTGTTTGGACAAGAAGCAAGATGCTTGTTTTGTGCCTTTCTTGTTATGAATGAGTACCAGAGTGCCTGCTATGTTTGTTTCTTGCAGGCTTGGGTCTTGCTTTGGAGAGAGTATCATGCTACTTTATGCATAAGAATAATACCTGCAGCGTTCAGACTGGTGTGGGGTGGAAGGGGAGGGGCAGGTTTTAGCATTCTACATGCTGGTTGCTGCACACATAAAGGGTTTTAGAAGAGTGATGCCATAAAATGACAATGGCAGCAGCACCTGGCAGTGATGGCCGCATTCGCAAGAACTGGAAGTGGCGATTGCTATTACTGCTGCTGTTAGACGAGGAAGAAGATAGGCGGCAGCAGCGGGAAGATCGGCAGCAAGCTCTTGCGTACTTGCAATGGCAACAGCAACATGCTAGGCGTAAAGCATGGCTGCAACGATACTATGGTCAGTTGCAGTCCCTGTATGCTGATCTCACAGTGCTTGAGAGCTGTCGGCTACGTCAAGCTCGTGTAGCAGTAGCTGCTCTTGGAGCAGCTGTGTCTACCCAACAGAGTGTGCAGCGTAGGCTATGGGTGAAGACAAGGTCACAGGCATGGTGGGCACGATGCAACCATCCAGGGTTTCCAGAAATTGAGTTTCATCGAGCTTTTCGGATGTCTCGTGTTACATTTGATCACATTTGTGATCAGCTTGCAGTTGCAGTGGCCAAAGAAGACACAATGCTGAGGGCAGCTATACCTGTACAGCAAAGAGTTGCAGTGTGCATATGGAGGCTAGCAACAGGGGAGCCACTGCGTCTTGTGTCCAAACGCTTTGGACTGGGAATCTCAACATGCCACAAGATGGTGCTTGAGGTCTGTGCTGCTATCAATGATGTTCTTCTTCCAAAGTATGTGCAATGGCCAACAGAAGAGCGGCTTCAACGAGTGATGCAGGAGTATGAGTCCAGTTCAGGAATGCATAATGTGTTGGGCACACTGTACACGACTCACATTCCGATAATTGCTCCTAAATTCAATGTTGCATCGTACCATAACAAGCGACACACAGAGCACAATCACAAGACATCTTATTCCATTACCTTACAAGGCATGGTGGATATCCATGGCTCTTTCACGGATGTGTGTGTTGGGTTGCCTGGATCCTTAGCTGACGAGCAAGTGCTGGAGAAATCTGCATTATTCCAGAAAGGAAACAGTGGAGAGCTTCAGGGTATGTATGTAGTGGGTGGGCGAGGCTATCCACTCTTGGACTGGCTTCTAGTTCCTTATGTTCAACACAACCTGACTTGGGCTCAACATGCTTTCAATGAAAAAGTAGGGGATGTGTTACAAGTAGCTAAACGTGCGTTTTGCCGCTTAAAAGGACGCTGGCGATTCTTGCAGCGGAGAACAGAGGTCAAGTTGCAAGAACTCCCTGCAGTCTTACGGGCATGCTGTGTGCTCCACAATGTCTGTGAAATGCACCAGGAAGGTTTTGATCCAGAGCTCATGTTCAAGGTTGATGACGATGAGATGCTTCCAGAGCAAGGAAATGTTCTTCCCTCTGCGATACAATCCCGTGACACAATCGCCCATAATTTGCTTCATAATGTGCATACAGGCTCCTCTTTCCTGTGATGATATATGCAGTGATTGATGTTATACACAAATCTTCTTGTGGTTGAGAATATTGACTTGAGAATCATCACAGAGTCCAGATGAAGAAGCTCTATCACCTGTACTGGAACCAACGTTTCCTTTTTTCCTAAGATGCTTTGGGTTGCTCCAACAGTTTGCTTCAGTGTGCTTTGCACAAACCTCATTGCTGTAGAATCTTTGGTGAGGTTGTGCTTGTACGGATATGAATATTACCCTGGTCACCAGTTTCATTGCTGTGATTTGGGCAGTGGAGAAAAGAATATAGACAAAATTTTGATCACATTTTCCTCTTCTTGTGTGAGTTGTCTGTGGGTACAATTACCTTGTTGAAACTCTAGTGCTTGATCCCTGCTCCTGGTGTTTGGCATGCTTTTCCAGCACAGATGTGTTCTGCAGTTGAAGAAAAAACTGCTGTTTTGTCTTTGGGTGGTGCTTCACTCTGGTGTGATGGTTAGCAGGATATGTGAGTGCTCAGTGGTTCTTTGCTCTGGTGCGATGATGATTATGAGGACATATGTGAATGCCCAAAGGAGTCCCATAATCTTGTGACAGTGTGTAGAGTATGTCAAAGTTTTCCACCGCACCAACAATGACAATGTTAGTCCAGATTCCACACAGTGGAGAAATCTTTTGCAAAATCTTTCCAGAGAATCAGCAATTGAAAACAATGCTTTCACGGAATTGGGGAGCCAATGCAGTGGAAATCTTGGTGCAAAATATTTTCATAGAATCAACAATGAAAATGCATTCCAGGAGTGGGTGGCTCCTGAGCAAACACCGCAGCTGCCATCATCATGTTGGGAATTATACTTATGTAGGTGCCTACAGCTCTGGTCATTCTGATGGATCTTTGTTTTGCCATTAAAACTTCTACTAAGAAACAGTAATGTCTGGCTATGGAGTGGGTATTTGCAAGATGAAGGAAACAGCAGTTGTTGAAGTTTCAATGCAGGACTTCCAGTTTTTGCAGTAAAGGTCTGGCAGTTGTTATTCAGCAGATAGTCTGGTGGACATTGGGGTCACTCCACAGTGCATAAATGAACACACTTTTTTGTGGAGACCACCAGACATGATGAAGGCAGCAGCAACAGTAATGGGTATTGAGCATGTCTACAAAATGAGCTAGCAAAGTGTGAAACAAAGGATGGATCCTGATCTGTGTGTGAGAGATTGTTGTTGCTCTCTCTCTCTCTCTCCCGTGAATGTGGGAAAACCCTGAGTTACTGACAATTTTGAGTTGCTTCATAAGTCTCACCAAATTGCCAGTTAGATGGTGCAACATTCGGAAGCACCACGATCTGTCCTGTGCTGAGGGTGACTTTGAATGACAATGGCTGACCTACAAGCACAACACCTGATAGTTGCCAGTTCTGACCCCAGTTCTGGACAAGATTGAAGTAGGTGCTTCCAGTTCCTTTCACAGCAAGACCAGAGATACTTCCAGCTCCTCCAACGTTAGTTGGAAGAATCAAGAGGAACCAAGGGTTGCCATCGATTGTGAAACGAATTCCTCCCTGTTTCTGGCACCCAACTCTGCAAGCCAAAACCAAAACATGCACAACAGGAACTCAGGTAGGGAAATCTTGAATCATAAACCGCTCCATGATTGGGCAAGAATGTCTAGCATTGTATCGAAGACTGATGTATAATTTGTGCTGTGAAATGATGAAAGTGACAATGTCAGGATGCCTGCCTGCAGCTTCTGAGCTTTCTGATCGTATGATTCATCGAATTGTGAACAAACAAATGAAACATGTCTGTGATTGCAGTTACTTCACCTTCGGTATGTGACTGGGACAATGCCACCTTGATACTGAGCAATTTGAAGCCAAGCAGGTTCAGCCATGTCGAAATGTTCTCGAGGTGGGTTACACCAACCTCCATTATTGCTTGACTCCGCCCAGTTGGGAGGACAGAGATTTGTAGCTGTCAATGTGATGGTGGGACTGCCAGGCAAACACCATTTACTATTCACACACTTGATCTCATAACATGCTCCGCAGGTGAGGCCATTGTTGAAAAGCACTGTACTCAGTGCTGCTGTTTGGGTCCCATATCCTTGAGAATAGAGGTTTCCATACCCACAAGCTCCACCTGCACAGAGCCATGGATCCTTATACATACAAAGTGGCACCAAAGAGTGCTATTGTGCAAATTCTACCTGGTAATCTGCAGGAAGGATCAAAGGTTCGATTGCCATACCCATTGTGCCTGATGCATCTGCTCCACCATAGAAAGTGGAGTAAGCTCCCAAAATCCATGGTCCTGGAGTGAATGTGCTGGATGGCACTGATGATGTTCCAGGAATTGGTTGGTATGCGAGACTGGCACCACCATTGCTTCCAGCTCCAACATTGTCAGGATCTAAGCTGAACACTAAACCAGTATCATCAGTAGTAGTAGCTTGGACCCCTCCAGAAGCTGCTGCTGCTGCAAATACATCTCCATAGATATCTGTGTTTGCAGTAGTAGTAGTTTGGGTTGAGAATTGAGGAAAATCTGCAGCATCTGGTGGACTGTCGACAGCCAAACTGAAATATAAACCACTATCATCGGTGTAGGTATATCCATTGCTATCAGCAGTGAGTTCTCCCTGAGTGGTGGATACAGCAAGCACAGCCCATAATGCCACTGCAAGCATGCACAGATCAGCTGCACCACCCATGGACCTAGCCCTGCACACCACCAACGACAGTGAAGCTCACTACACATCACTTTTTTTAGATATGACATTGCTTTTGCATGCAGATTGTAGTACTGAACTACAACCCAGGCTCTAAACTGTCTCCATGATTGATCTACAAGCTTGGAATGTGGTGGAGCTCCCTACCACTTGCATTATAATCAGACCAATCTACAAATCTACTTGAGAATTTTCTGCCATTACTCTCACTGAAGGGAAAGAAGCACGTCAATCCTTTTTGAGCAAATACGTGATGAGTGCTACAATCCAACAACTCCTGGCAAGCTCTCTTGTCATTAACTCTCTTGTGTTCTTGCATGATCCTTGTTTGACAACACTCAAGACACAGTAACAAAATACTGCAAATACATGTCCATTACTTGATGATGATCATCAGCACATATTAAGATCCCTGCCTGCAAGTTATCAAAGTTCAGTAGATTCCACTTACATTGTGTTGTTGCAGATCCACAGGGGGATGATGATGATGATGATGACTCACACTTGCGGTGCACTTCAAAGACACTCCAGATGCAAGAACAACATAACACCTAGTTTGCTTCCCAAACTACTCAAACAAAAAAGAAAAAACTCTCCAGTGAACTCCGAGCAGCTCTTGGGTATCATCAATTGCTGCAGCTGCAATGCTGTACCACATCATTGGATTAGCTGCAACACCCATATACACACACACCCATCTCCACAAAAGGATCAGAAGAAGAAGTGCACACAAATATTACCAAAGCCGTATCTTAGTGCAAAATATAGCATACTGCCAAAATTGGAGTGAGTAGCAGCTACAAACCAGACCCACTTTTTTTTCTTTTTTTTTGGTTCAGTTCTTCAGAGACTTCCATGCTTTTTTTTGGTCAATTTTGTGTTGTAGCCAAGGTAGCAATGATCCACATGAAAATTCAGCCAGATTTGGCATAGCTAAATATGAAAGTAAAATTTTAAAAACATCCTTCTATATTTTTGGCTACTCTACATCAACCATGTATAGAAATCTGGCGATTTTTCTTAAATTTTGGTCGAATTGTGGCTATTAAAAATCTCAAAAAGCACATGATTTTAGCACTTTTATTGTTTTAAATATAGTTTTTTTTGGCTATATATAGCCGGCCAAAAAAATGGCTGTTCAGAATCAGAGTCTTCAAAAGATTTTATTATTATGTAGAATACTTTTCTCCCGCTGATTTTTCCTCCTGAATGTGCAAGACTAGTTGAGCTACAGAACCGCCATTTAAAAAATTATTAAAATTTTGTTTTTGGGTTTCCGAGGACGACGATTGAATCCCTCTGCTGCATCCGGCCGGGCCGGGCTTTGTAACGACAATAGGGTGGTGCACCCAACTATTTGTGGGAATCTAAAATTGGTGGGTTCCGTTGATTTTAGAAGCAGCTTGTTGCGCTGATCTCGCTATACTACAATCACGCGGCTCCTCGCGTCCGCCATCGTTTGAACTCGCTCTGGATTTGGATTTCTCTCGCGCGAGCTTTGGGGGACCCGGGTGTCCAGCCGCTCGCTGCCTTCTCGCTCAGCGCGCCGTCGACGACGTGAGGCCGGCCGCCGAACGCCGTCCGTCGGCGCGCTTTCGTTCGAACTTCGTCGTTGGCCCCACCCCCGAAAGTCAACAACATGGGTACCGGTTATCATTTTTTAATAAAAATAAAGAAAGGCCAGTTATTATAATTATTATAGTGTAGAAAAAAATATAGGCTATAATATAGATGGTCTATGGAATAAGAAAAAAAACCCTATATAAATAAATAAATAAATAAATAAAGCCTATATGGTCAATTACATTGTTAGAATGGGAGTCTTGAATTGTTTTGAGAAGTTAGTTAATAACTTTCTTATAAAGTAACACTTAAATTGTCGTGATAACATTAAATAAAAGATTTATGGCCAATGAGATTGTTCTACCTAATTGGTGCTTTAAGTTTTTTTATAAAGAAAATTGCCTTATTTATTGGTGAAGGAATTATTTGTTTACATGTTGCATTGTTAAACTAACATACAAATTGCAAAGGAATTGGTAAAAAATAATTTAGAATTTTTGGACACATTATTCTTTGATTTTATTAAAGATTTCATGCGAGGTTCTCCTTATTTATCTACTTATATAATATCCTTGGATGATCGTTTTTTTTATCCATCCGTTTCATCATCTGTCGTCCATATTAATATATAATACGAATGGATTACGAGTCTTGACATTTCATGGGGGAATTGGTTAATGTAAGATGGGATTTTGGTGATTGTCATCACTTTGACAATTTCAGAGTCATTTCAGATTATAATTCGTCATAGATCAAATTTCATTTAAAAATTGTTTTGTTTGTATTTTGTTGTTTGTATTGCACCTTTTTAATTTTAATTTTTTTTGGGTCTATTTGTATTCTATTGTGAACTTCTCTAATGAATCAGACTTTTGTTGACATTTTGCCTCACAAATCAAGAATTTTTATAAAAAAAATTTGATAGAACAAAATGATATCTAATGAAATTTACAAAATTTTATATTTTGAAAAGACAAAATTGATTACGACAAAACTATTATTATGTCCACACAAAATAGTTTAATCATCGTCATTGTTGGTAGTGCAAAGCAGCATGGAGCCCAAATATATAATATAAAATGGGTTTTGAGACTTGACAAATTATTTGTGATGTTTTATATATTGCAATTAATTCACATATTACTTTTGAGTCTAAGGATAAAGTCAAGAATGATTGTGAACTTGTTGGAGGAACACATCAGGAACTCGAGGAACATTGTTCACAACCTCTTGGGAACTTGATGGGAACGCACGTTGAAAAAAAAAAAAAAATCCAACCCCCCCCACCCCCCCCCCAAAAAAAAAAAAAAAAAAAAACACTTGGGCCCATCCATGAATTTTTGATTTACCATTGCTCAAATTTTGTTTGGTTTCCTATGTTAATAAATGTTAGTAACAATATGATGCTCCAACAAAAATGTGTTTTTGCCCACACCCCACATTATCAACTAGTTAGAGATACAATACCTAGCAATATTTTTGGCAAGGCCCCTAGTATGGTCATTAAGCCCTTAATGAAGGACAATATGTATAACAACCTTGGTCATTAACTTGTGGCCTCAACATTGGTTAGTTCATTCCCATTTCAAAATTTGAAGGAGGTGGGCACCAAATATTACCATGTAAATTGAATGGGGCTATTATGCAAATAATGCCATACACACACCCATATAAACATAATAGACTATCTAGTGGACATAATTTGGCATCTATACCAACAACTATACAACCAAGTTTTCTAAAGATGGTGCACACAACACCATCAAAGCTCAACAAATGGCATTGATTACGACCAATGGTTGGATACTAGACTAGAGAAAAACAAACCAAGCAACAAATGGGCTTTATCACAAAAGAGGATAGACCAATGACAAAATGTTACCCACTTGGATAGAATGGGTTTTTTTTTATATTGGTGAAATGTTGCGAAAAAACAAAATGAAAAAAAATTTGGTTTTCAGTAAGTAGCCAAAAACATAGAAAGATGATTAAATATTTGTGCTTACTATCTAGTCTATAGCCAGACTTGGTTACATCTTCCTAGAGAGGTTCGCCATTTTTTCTACATGTTCCTATGGATGATAGCCACTTTGGCTATGGGAAAAAGTCCTTAAGAGAAACACGAGACATAATGTGCGCCTCTTTGACCAATTTTAGTTCCTAAACACTAGTACCATCGTGTAAACCATCTCATAGTAATAATTCTAAGCATTTCCAACACCATGATCCAACATGGTTTTGTAGATTTTGTACTAGGTACTTGAAAAGTTGTTGTGATGTTGCTTGTGTAGAAGGAGTCACTTTGCAAACCCTCATTGCCACAATCCACCTAAAGCTTGTTCTCCATTTTTGGCACTTTGTTCAACCAATAATCTATAAAGCACAAAAATCATAACTTAAAACATTGGATATGCCCTCATTAAATGGGTCAACCAATCTCCAATGGAAGCTCTTGCATCAGGGTTTGAAGTACCAACTTTCATCAAAATGATGATGAGAATCAATCAACACACAATGTCATCCCAAAAAATTGATATTGAGAATGGTTAATTCTATTTGCATAGTCCATAAAAGGAAGATGGCATTTTCTAAGGGAGCTATTTGCAAAACAAGTAATTGGAAAACAACCCAATTTTGTTGTAGCATAATCAATACTAACCATATAAGTTGCTACAATTGCATGCACTATCAAATTGTTGGGCGAGGACAAAAAGTATACATATCCAGGTCCACAACAAGCATAGGTGTTTCAAGAATCCTCTCTTACTATCAAGTTTAGAACTGAATACCCAATTTGGCACAAAAGGGCATTTTTTTCATTTACAAAGTCTACTTGGTTCACCCATCTTTGATAATAGTAGTGAGCTCCTTTCATAGAGCTCCTGAAAACTCGTTTCGGATATTAAAAAACTAAACCTAATTTCATCATACATTTGTATGCAATAATTGAAGAGAAAGACCTTACTTGAATGCAATTCACCTCGAAGGGCTTGGTAATGGCATGGCTACTAGGAGTGTAAAAGGACCATTTGCAACTCACAAGAATACAATTGGCATTGAGCAAAAAGCTTGCCCTCTTAAAAGTTGGGTGCTTGGAGGTTTTTTGATGAAAACAAATGTAGAAACTTATTTCATCCAAGTTCATCTAGAGAGGCTACAATACCACTACTTCATCCATGTTTATCTAAAGGGGCAAGATGGATGTTGTGGTGGACGGCTAAGTTCCAACCTTTTTTTTGGCTAGCCTTATATAGCTAGAGTGCTAGAAGTAGTGATTGGTTGAAAAAGGTCAATTTTGTAAATCTTAATTAATTTTAAACAAGAAAAATCACTCCCATTGAAAGATTTTTGACAATACCATAAGTGCTACAAGGGGTCCCACTATCCAAGAGGGTTAAACCATGGTCATAAACAAAATAAAACAAACAAAACAAACATGTATTATAATAGATATATCCCATGTTAATTCATGATTTTCCATATTAACCCATGATAATCCATGCTTCCCTTGTTAATCCTTTCGTTAATCCATGTTTTCCATGACCTTAGTGTGGCTTGTGCTGTTAGTGCAATTGTGATTGCTAGTGACCAAGACTATGTAAACGTTCAAAGTGTGAATAGGACCCTAATCATAGAGCCCAATTGTGAGAAAATCATTCAAAATTAATTTCTTGTGACAAACAAAATTCAAAATTCAATATCTCCCACATCTTATGTGTAAAAATTTACCAAATTGCATCCATTAAATCTCATTCATCAAGAGCTGTCCAATAGAACCAAGAATGAGCCCTAATTACCTTGCAATGTTCTTGTCTTGATTTCATTGAATTTTCAATCACAAAATGACTTGATATTCAATAACTCTTACATCATAGGTTCAAAAACATTATGGAATTACCTCGGTGCACCCCTACTCATCAACAACACTCCAATGATACCAAGAACATGGTGATTAAGTGCCATGGTTTGGGAGACCTTAAGGTGACAAACAAAACAAACAACCTTTGCTTAATAGATAGATAATCCAAACAAATACAACTTAATTTATTGCATTCCAAAATATGAATATGAATGTGGATGAAACTCAACTGAGTTAATATTCGGTTTCACCTTGGGTAACCAATTCTGTAGGAAGTAGGTCTCATATATAGGTAGATAGGTAGGAAAATAGGTAACTACTAGGTAAGTAGATGGTTTATACATATATAGGTAAGGGCTGTTTTTCCTTCGTACCTACTAACAACCTGCTTGTGGGTTGTTAGTTAGTAGGTAGGTGGGAAAGAGAACCAACTGAGCTAACCACCATGGTTAGCTAGGGAACTGGAACCCAACAGAAAACTGTCTCCTGATCACTTATCATCCATCCTTCATGGTGCACTGGTGGGGTGCTGGTTCACTGTTGCCCCATATTCCAAGCTTACACAAGTGCAACAAAGGATTGCTTTCTAATGATCAGAAAATGTTAAGACAGAGTGAGCTCAATTGAGAATTGTGTTGTGACAAAATTGTAGACAAATTTGCAACATCATAATACAATTGTTTAGAAGGATTTTCATATATAACAAAAGAAAGAAAACAAAGATTATGTCGTAGTAAATACTGATTTTGAGCTTGAAATAAATCATAACAAATGACTTCTTCCAAAACTAAAGAGAACCCAATCGGAGTTCTTAAGAGTTTCAATCATGTTGACAAAGACCAAAAACACATTTTAAGAAAAAGAAGTCAAGAGTCCCTTTCACAAAGAGTCACACAAAATCACAGAACTGAAAAAGCTTCAGAGGTACTAACACCAATTGCACTCTGATTGTAAAAAAATACTTCATACAAAAAAAAAGGTTTTTCTATGTTGCCCATGCAATCCAAACGTGCCAGAAATTTTTCACTCCATGATGCCGAGTGTAGTGTGGTGCAAAGTTTTGTACATGATTTGTAACATGATTGTCGTACTTTGAGCTGTCATTGCAATAGCTCTAACTGTGGTTACTGATCTTCTAGTGTAACCACAAAAGATTTTAAGAAGCGCAAGAAACAGAGGAAGGAATGGCAACTTTTCATTCATGGAAGGAACTCTGCCTTTCAGCATTTGAATCCCACCTTGTGCTCCAGAACTATTCCACATTTGAACTCCATCCCTCATTTGAGTTCCACAGCTCATTACACCAGGAGCTATGTGTCATATAGTTCAAGCTCCCTTGTTGTTATATGCTCCAGAATCAGGACAATTTGAGGTTTCCATAACAAATCCAACGTGGAACTGCTGTGCTGTCATTCGTCATCAGCATCACTGCCAACTTGGTCCCTGTATGTCATTTTTGCTCTATTCAACAAAAACCCAATGCAGGCAATGAGCAAAAGGGATTTAAACTCAGGGAAGAAGAAAACCCAAAATCTTTGGCCTAAATCACCAGATCAGCCACTTCTCTGCTTATCATCTCCAGTGAATGAGAGCTTTGCAGCTTTTCACCATACTCAACAGGAATGAGGGGTACATACCATTACAAATTTGAACATCAGAAGGTGACGATACAAGACATTTACTTTCAATCCATAATCAATGGGAAGGCAAATCTTGCTGGTGTGTCGCATTCTGATTCATCCCTGAGATGAGCATTATTTTCTGATGAACGTAGATGAAGTAATCTTACTTTTTATCCATGAAGAGCCCTTTCTGTCTGTGAAGAGGGCTGGTTATGAGAAATAGCTGTCAGCTCAATTTGCCTTCCCCGTTGATTATGTTCTGTAACCAACTTGAGGCCACTGGCTACCAGATATAGTCTTGGCACTCCCACTCCTCAAATATATCTGGTAGCAGGTGTCCTCTTGCCAATTACCTAGTCCTTGTCGGGTTGAACCATATGTACAGGAGACTAGAACAGGAGCTGATGAACATGAGACAACCAAGTATGCACTTCTTTGATGGCACAACTTACCACTCAAGAATCAACTTGCCTTCCTTGTATTTCTGACTCTTCTCAAACGCTGATTCCTGTAAGTAGCAGACATACATGTTAATGAATTTTATCTGCACCCACAAAGATGATCTCAACCTATTCCCACTCTGAGAACCCCTGGATTGGAACTGCAACAGAAATGAGGAAACTACAATATATGCTTGCACAAACTGGGAAGAGAAGAACTTGCTAGAGAAGAAAGAAAATACATATTTCCAGCAGACAATCCACTGGCAGCAGTTGCAGAAAATGTCAACAACAGTATGCTTGCCTGTTGTCATCATTTGATCCTCTTGAGGCCCAACTGAGACATTCACCCTGCACAAAAGGGTTTTAACATAAGATCCTACTGTCCATTGATCAATTGTGAATGCTCAGTTTTAATGTGCCTTCAAAAAACCTGGCTCCGAAAAAAGTTATCAATTACAGTGTTGAACATAAATTTTCCATCACTATATGATCTTCCACTCTGCTTAAAAATTGCAGATGTTACACCATTGGGCTTTCTACCTCTTGCAAACTTACTTGGAGTAGCAACACCGAGTCTGAAGTAATATTGGGAAAGCCATACTAAGGAGACATGGAAGTGCTTACACTTTGTCAAAAAGGTATGCCTTTCCATAGAGGCAGTGAAATGACTGATACAGAGCAATGCAGAGATTTAATACTAGAGAAAAAATTTGGGCTGTTGACAATGCTGAAAATGGCAATTTTCAGAAGTGAGTCTGACACAATCTGGGCATTGAGTTCAGAAAATCATAAAAGATTGACAACAACAAAACCCATTGTTTACATTCTGGAATGTGGGTGCAATTAGTACCTGGGAGATGAGATCTTCACAGTTGGCCAGATGGCTTTGACAATGGCAACAGCTATAGATGCAACCATCTAGCTGTATCCAATACAGTTGGCCCATCTTTCAACTTCAATATTCAAGTTTTGTTTTTCCTAGAATTCTGATCTTGACATTTGTATACTGTCGGGATCTTCAGATGTAGTGCCTGCAAATTTGATCTAATGTGATTTTGCTTAACCCACTGTTGCAAGAAATGGCATCCTGGAAACCCATTGCACCATCTGATGGGAGGAAGCAAAAGGTCATGTATTCAAGGACCTGTTAAGCAACAACTATAAAAGAAAGTACTCATCCTAACTGTGATAAAAATTGGCTAGACAAACATGGGTGTGACAGATTCATAAGATGTGTGAAAGAGAAATCAAGAGAGGGGATAGAACTGGAGCAACAGAATATTACCTATTGATACAGAAACTGCAGGCATGAGAAATCGAAGGTTGAAGAAAAGAACCTGATAACAACTTTATGTTCCACCATTGCAAATTTGCAACTCTGTGAAAGTGTGCACCCCTTCATGGCTCCCTCTTCTTTTGCTTCACACCCTCTTCTCAATTTCCTGCACAGAAAATGGAATTTATGAGAAACACCCATTAGTTAAAAACCAAAGCAAGACCCGCACTCTCTTCTCAATTTCCTGCAGAGAAATGGAACTTATGAGAAACACCCACCAAGCAAACTGAAGCAAAGATTCTCACACCCTCTTCTCAATTTCTGCACAATAATGGAATCTGTGATAAACACCTATCATGTAAACCAAAGCAAGACTCACACCCTCTTCTCAAATTCTTTCACAGAGATGGAATTATGAGCAACACCCATGAGGCAAATCAAAGCAAGTAACTTGGGTTCTAAGAACTTACTTGCTTACTTACCTTTATCCAGATCTGAGTTTAATTCTTGACCCATTCTTGGCAGCACACAGTACACTTAGCAACACCCATTTCAAGCAAACCCAAGTACAAAATACACAAATACACACAAGAAAACTGTAGTCTTTTGCAAACAAAAAGACTTCTGTTGTCATCTTTGTCCATTCCTTTTGTACATGTTATACTGTATGTAAGCGATTTCATACTTGCAACTTTTTTCTGTCCACTTTTGTCATTCATTTGTGTACCCCCATGTTACATCTATCTATTAAGAAGGTTGTTTGTTTGTTTGCCAACTTAAGATCTCCAAAACCATGGAGCTCCCCCACTGCTCCCCACTTATGCTCTTGGTATCATTGGAAAGCTTTTGATGAGTATTGGTGCACCAAGATGATTTCTTAGTGTTTAGACTGGTCTTATAATGTTTAGACTTATGATGTAAGAGTTATTGAAAATTGAACAAAATTGTCATTGAAAATTTAATAAAATCAAAACTAAAAATTATACGAAAATGGGGGTGCGCTTCTGATATTGTTGGAAAGCCCTCATGAGTAGGATTTCTGGAGTTAATTACATCATTTTTAGACCTAAAGTGAGGGAGATAATGAATTTTGACTTATATTCATCATTGAAAATTCAATTGAAATTTTGAAATATTTTTCTTAGAATTGGGCTCTGCGGTGAGGGTCCTGTTCACACTTTTGGTATAGTGAGCAATTGAGCAAACTTGACTGAGGGTGCAATTCTCACTAACCTCAAAATGGCATTTCAACTCTACAACTGACTTGTGCACATGAGATGTGTTTCACATTAATGGTGAAATGGAAGTTACAGTACTCCTGATTCCTATTCCACACATATGTGAGCTAAGCTTCAAACTTGAATCCTTATACTTGTTACAAACACAGCAGGACACGGAGTGAGCTGAAGGTGCAAACTATGTACAATGTTTGATCCATTAGAGTTACCCTTAAAGTCATGTCCAGTCCAGTCATTATTTTGTACCTTGTTGATTTTGTCACCCTTTCTTTGTTGTTTGTTATCCATAGAGTCCAAAAAAAATTTGGACCAAATGACAAAACTCAACATGAGATTGCTGTGGTTGATATAACTTAACATGAGATTACTGTGATTGACATTTAATGTGATTGTGGAGAGTGTATTGGTAGCAAGAGGAGGGTTGTTTGCCTCAGAATTTGCCTCAAGCATCACAGTCAAGATCAAACTCCATTTAGCACTTTCACACTTGTGAAAATGCTAAAAGAAGTTTGGTCCTAATTGCAACACCCAATGCAAATCAATTAACAAATTTAATGCTCATCTAACATTTTGACCCCTATAAGAGAACTTCTAATGAGGAGTTTCATTCTCTATCTTAAGCACTTATGTAGAACTCTATTGCTCAACCTGGGACCAATTCTCTTGAACATGCAGACTACATAGTTCATCCATTGCCCAAGGGACCAATTTTCCTCAAGATTCTAACTATGTACACATTTGATCCATTGCCCAAGTCTTTGCACCAACTGTCCTGAAGGTGCAAGCTACTAATGTCCATTTGATCCATTGCCTAAGGGAACATTTCTTCCCAAGGTGCAAACTATGTGCATTGCCACTTTTGATCCATTGCCCCTCGAGAGACCAATTCTACAATGTAATTAGGGTTGGGAATATGCCACCTTACATGTCACATCATGATATTGATGCTGGAATTTTGATGGGTGTTTCCCAGTACTGGGCAATTGCATAAATTTTGAAAGAAACAGTCATTCTTATAGTCTGGTTCTTTGATAAGTAGCATATGAAAGAACTGTGGTGGCTCGATCTCTTATGTGGTTGCTGCAATATAATTTGGGTGCTGCTTGGACCGGCCATGATGTAAAATTTCTTTGTACAAGAGGTAAAATTTAGATCATGGAAGATCTAGACTGAGGTTTTTGGACAATGGCTTGCCTTCTCTTGTGCTGTAGAACCTGCTCACACAACGTAAATTTCAGATTCTTGTCAATAGAAGATTAGATCATGTGCACAACAGATTTACGAGTCGAGCTCTATTAGATATACAACCAAATCCCTAATTGCTCAATTGATCTCATGAGAGGACTTGAGGTTCATCTGGACCTGAGTGTGTGGAACTTGAATGGAAATTTTTTTCTAAGAATCTTTCATCCGAGGGACCCTAATCTTTGAGCAATAAGAAGTATATTGAACAGACTGCACTGGAAGAATATTGATTGATCTCATGTGTAATGTGATGAACTGATGAGACAACTCACAAAGAGAAGCATAGCAGGGCTGCTTGAGTGATGGATCGTCTTCTAGAGATGGTGGCAATTGGCCATACACCATCTCACAACTCATATCCTCGAAATCTGTAAGCAGGTGCAGGAGGGAGTGCTCATCAAATTTGGTAGAAAATTTAGGAGTGACAGAAGTTAAAATTCTCTGGAACAACAATATATCACCAGGCTAAACCCTAAACCCTAAACCAACCAAACACTGGCTGAGAGACCAGCTGAACAAATGTTTCATCACAACTATTACATAAATTCTTGAGCTGCTTCTGGAGCTCAGATTGAAAACAGCTGATCATATTGCAGTTGAACATGGGTACTCACTGATGGCAGAGATTCACAATCTTGGGTCCACAAGCAGACATAGAGCTACAATGATGATCAATGGGCTTGTATCCCATGTAGAACTTCATCAGGAGGCAGGAGCTGCAGCAGCAGCTGATCAATACTCATGGGTGCATGAAGAAGATCTGGTCTAGAACTTACTTGGGGTCATGGTGATCGGCATACCGAACTCATTGGTGATGAAATCCTGGGTGGGAAGCTTGCACAAGTTCACACACATGCCTACGCAACTGCTGCTCTCCAAGAACCTGCATGTGATCATCGATCAGCAACCCTAAACCCTAAACCTTGTGGTTGAATCCTAAACCCTAAATCCTCCTTACAATGTTTTCAAGAAGTCTTTCAGATCATCATCGTCTGCATAATATATTACTGCATGTTTCGTGAGATCTTGACATAATTCCACAAGGGAGCTCTTGTCCAGACGATTCCCATGTGGAAAATTGTCTAACTTTACCTCCAAAGAATAGACTACAGACGTAAGTAACAGGGAGTTGTGCAACACTGGGGCTGGGTTTGCAACATTCCCTTGAAGGAACCCCTCACCTGCACTTTTTGATGAGCACTCCACTCCTCTGCAAGCTCCCATTCACCTCCACCTCCTTCACCTGCACAAACGTAAGCTGGAGAGAAATTCATGGCTGCTAGCTACAGGTGTGATTCTCTATCTAGATCTAAATGGAGTTGCAGGTTCAAGAGCAGCTAATGAGTTAGGAAATGAAAATTATCGTTCTTATTAGAGTAGTGCACATGAGGATCATCTACAAGAGATCATCAACCAGCAGCTGCACAAACCTCGCACGGGCCCACCAGCCACTGACATGAGAAGACGGATGCAGCTGCAAAAATCTCTGCAGTCCTCTTCGTTTTTGGAATAAATTTTCGGGCCTGAAAATCATCACGTATACATGCAGCATGTGTAATTTATGAGATTCTGACAGTACTGGTAGTGACAGTAGAAATTACGTAGATGATCGGGGGCATGCAGGCAGCAGGATGCATGATGCAAAGAGACTAGAAGAGATGATGATGATGATGATGATGATTCAGAGTATGTCGTGGGTTTTGCAAAGAAGACGTTTTTATACAGCTTTGAGTAAGAAAGATGGCACTGCTGAATGAAGCACTTGGGTTGTGGTTGCTCTCTGTAGCAAGGGACTTCTGCTTTGCATCACCTTCCTGGCTATATCAACGAACCCTTCGTATCCCTTCATTTCTGTAGACATGCCTGATCATCATGGAGCTCCAGCAGCAGATCAAAACAAGGCAATTAGAACTTCTACCAGTTCATGAATTTAACATAAATTTCTCAGCAGCTGGTTTCTAGAAGAACTTGGGATCAGACTTGGATCGTCAGACTTCTTCTGGCTCAGTGAAGATCTGTCTTGGAGTGAAGAGCGCGACATGACTACTCACCGGTAAATCGTTGCATGCGGCCAACGAAAAGGGCGATGAGGAGATTGTCCAACCATGAGTCCTTGTATTGCGACTTGTGGCCCATGGCTGCCACTTTCCCTGACGGTTCAGCTAACTTGCAACGCGGGCCCGGGGGTTTGATCAGAAACTGCTGCTGCTGCTGCTGCTGCACCAGCGGCTGCAGCTGGTTGAGTCTCGACAGTTTCCGCTGCAGCCTGTGATTAGAACGTCCTGCAGCAGCAGCAGCAACTACACATGTTCTGCTGCTGGTACTATTGCCCACATAATTATCACGATCTAGTACTACGTCTCTACCTGCAGGCCGATGCAGCGATGCTGCGCCAACAGTTTGCACCACTCCCAATTGCTGCACTAGCTGCATCTTCCTAACTTTCATGCACCAATTCTCACCCCAGCTGCAGCTCCGACCTGATCAGTTAACCCCCGCCCCGGTGTTGATACAAATTTTTCTTTAAAAAAGTTCCACGCCCAACAGCTTCGATTCAAGCTCCGTCTTGATCAACTATCAGCTTATTAGCACCGGCCCAAAATCAAATACTTTCTTACACCCTTGAATTGCTCCTGGCAGAGCAGCTAGCGACAGAATTTTACCGTCTCTGAACAGGGAATCCCTAGACCCACAAATCAGCTGGAAGTTGAACAAAAGACACAACAAAAACAAAAAACAAAAAGGTAAGAGCTTTTGTTGTCAATCTGGCATAAAAACAAAAAGAAGGAAGCAGCAGGCAGGGCACAATCTGAACCGAATATAATTCTTGCGTGATGAAACAAATTGAAAGAGAGCAAATCTCCGACAATTTTGTCAATTAGGTGGCGATCATCTACACAAGAGGAAATGAGCCAAATTCGACTAGAGGTCAGCCAGCAAAGAACAAGTGTTTTTAAGCATGCCGCTTTGTTCTGGCGACCTCCAGAAACTGATTGTCTGAATATGGCGACTTGTGACTTTTTTTTTCTCCTTAAAATATGGCGAGTTTTGCATACTTTTTCCAAAAGAAAACCCCGTTTTATACACTTCGCACCAGATTTTTTTCTAAGAAAATTCTGTTCTCGCTACGCTGTGAAAATTCGCCGTTTTGAGGGAGGAAAAAAAAAAAAAAAAAAAAAAACCCCGTGTTCTTCAAACCCGTGGAAATGGTGGTACAAAAAAAAAGGCAGCACACCTACCCAAGCGCGACACCACAACCCACACAAAAGCAACCCAACTCC
>Ga0116227_10000453_pt1 | contig 79757 bp, 64 predicted proteins | sample S1TSphgellanicum_FD_89693 | JGI IMG/M metagenome (GOLD analysis project Ga0116227, IMG submission 89693) | Host-associated microbial communities from peat moss isolated from Minnesota, USA - S1T2_Fb - Sphagnum magellanicum MG | ecosystem: Host-associated > Plants > Peat moss > Unclassified...
AAAAGAAAAAAAAGAAAAAAAAAAAAAAAAAAAAAAAAAAAAAAGGGGAGGGGGGAAAAAAAAAAAAAAAAAAAAAAAAAAAAAAAAAAAAAGAAAAAGGAAAAAAAAAAAAAAAAAAAAAAAAAAAAAAAAAAAAAAAAAAGAAAAAAAAAAAAAAAAAAAAAAAAAACCCTAAACACCCACAACAAAGAAACATTATCAAAGAAAAAGAAGAGAATACTAACCCGCTTGCCAGAGTATTTGGAGATATGCACAGGCTGAATGTATTCCTTGAGAGCAGGCAGCAATCCCTTGATACCCATATCTCTCAATCTCTGCACCAACAACACAAACACACACACACACACACACACACACACAATTCACAAGCTTCACCAGGTTGGGAGGAATCAAGCAGAGCTTGAAAACAAGGCCCCACCCAAATGAATCCAATTCTGTGCAAATGAAGTCCCAGAAAGTTCAACAAATTGGCGGGAAGTGTTTGAACCAGTGTTGGTGTTGTTGGCCGGTTCTTTCCAGTTCTGGGGGAGCCAGTTCTTAGCTTTTGTCAAGAACCTCCGGTTCCAGTTCCAGTTCCAGTTCCAGTTCTGGCCCTCAGTCCTAATCCTTTTTTATTCAAGATTCTCAGTAGAAAGTTCTGCACATAAATTAAACCAAAAACCCCAATTCTGGGTTCAATTCTCAAAATAATCGAGCTTCATTTCCAGTTCAAGCTGGAAAACCAGCTTCAAAGCTCAAACTTGATTTTGATTCAAATTTGACTAACTCAACCTGGAACCAGCATTTCTAACCCACCAAACTGAGTAACCCATCAACAATGGTTTGTTTATGGGTGAAGGTTTGGAAACAATTATCATATTTATGTTAAAGTTGATAAATGATACTAAAGGCCCAAATAAGGGATTTGGGTGGAACTGTTCTAAAAAGTTTGAACATGTATTTAAAAGTTGTTTTTTTACAAGTTCTAGTTTTAGTAAAAGTTTAGTTCTACAATCCAATTCTTGTGCTTAGGTCACCATAGCATGTCATCAATTGTCCTCTTCAGTTGTTGCAATGTTTATTTCTTATTATTACAAGCAAAAAATCTAATAAAAAAATCAATGGTCAAAACCATCACACAAAAGACAAACAGGGGAAGGCCAAAAAAAAGGTCAAAAGATGTGAAACTTACAAGAACCAAAGAAGGGAGAGAACTAATCCCTTTCATGATAGGAAGCTATTTCATCCACAACCATTATAATGTCGCCTACATGCAAATCATGAAATCTAATAATAATAAGAGGTCTAAAACAAGCATCTCCCACTAATGTAATCTTCCTTTCTATAGCAAAGGTTAAAGCATGTTGGAAAACAATGTTAACATGTTGCATGAAAAACTAAATACAAAAAGACAAAGATAAATGACCTCCCAATCATCTATCATGGAAAAACAAACACACTCCTTGATGAAACAATCCATATCACACCCGAGTGCTCCGTGCACCTCCATGGCCATCAAAATAAAGTGATGTTGTTCATGAAACCTTTTATATTTGCGGATGTTAACAATGGTGTTAACTTCTGTGATTGCACTTATTAATCAATTAATAACACTCATAGCCACTGTCTCCCATGTGAAGTCAGTAATCACCACATCAACAACAAAAACCTAATCTTTACAAATCATGTAAATATTGGTTCATAATGAAACTTATGATGTAAGGGCATACCACCGTTATTTCCATACAACGTGCCCATTCTTTCAAACAAGGGCATACATGATGTCTCTAATGGCATCATGTGTGGCTATCTATTAACCTCCAAACGGACAACGTGTTATGTGCATGCCAAATGAATTTAACCCATGTCCACATTCACACATGAAAAAACTAGATGCTGAAAGTTGAATCAAACTGAAACAAAAATGTAACACTGAAATGAAAGTAAAGTGTGCAATGTGGAATAAACAAATAAATGGCTTAGCAATCAACCATAACACCATCCCCTTGCCTAAACAAAAGCAAATGCAGGTTCTTGATGTTAAGGAAATGGAATCATCCTCCAAAAGAGACCTAAAGATTGTGTCATGATGGATGTCCATCAAAGATGCCTACAAACTAGGGCACCAATAATTACCAAACTTTTATAAAAAATCTACATCTCTCTAACTTCAAGAAAAAGGTAGTCCCAAGTTAAACAAAGGTATGATTAAAGGAGGTGTGTGCCCCCTTCAACTTGGGAAACACTCCTCCAAAACGAGTCTATCAAAAATACAAAACTTGGAACACATATATAAAACCACTAAAACCCAATTCCCTAGAAAATTAAATAGGGCACCATCCTCCATAGATAAAAAGTTTATATCACTAAAGGAAATTGGTAGTTGGGTTTAACACCCTGCTAAAAGGCCCTAAATAGACTCCCATGACCTTGGACCCATAATGTCCCCACATATTTGTATAACTCTCCTGTCAAAACTTGCTAAAAAAATAGGAAAGAAAAAGGAGAAGGTATTGTTCGAATGAGATAAAAAGGTTGATGAGCAACACATGAAAACAAAATGCCTAATGCAATATGTGTGTTTCCCAAGAGAGAAAGGTCATTGATATGCACCACATCCTAAAATAAAGCCTCATCCAAAAAATGTGTGACAAAGTTTTAAAAACCCATTGGCATAGTCAAAATGCGTAAGCAATCTATGACCAAAGTGCAACCCTAAATAATTTCTATGCTTAAAGAAATCCTTGATGGATTCCAAAGCTTGCACTTTAACACCTTCACCTTAAGCCTCACTGAGGTTAACTAGGTTGTAAAATAGTTCAAAGAAAGGATAATCTCGTTCATAAGGCCCATGATGTGGGTATCATTCATTAGGGATGGAAAAACATAGTTGGGGGCTTGCGCAATGGTTTCTAAAAATGTTTGATAATGGGTCAGGGCAAATAAAGACGTCCTGAAAGGGGTCACCCTACCTCATGCTTGAAAATGACTCAATAATGGTGATGTCATCCTCATGTTGCCCATGCTAGTAGTAAAAAAAATAATGAGCACCATAAATCAGGCTAGTAAAGGGCATAATGCTCACCAAAGGTCCCCTCGTATCCCATAGCTTTTTAAAAATATCAATTTGAAAAATATTATTAAAATTATTTTCAATGTTGACTTGCATCATGATGCAATCAAAGTGTAGGTCGAAGAGGGCTTTGATGCCAAAAAGGATGGTTTCACAACATCCAAAGGTCAATACTCCAAACTAGTGGAGGGATAGGTGATCTTGAAACAACCACCAAAGTTGTAGGATAATGGAATGATCAATAAATCAAAGAAACACCTCATCTACGCCAATAGGACAACCTCAAGTGGCTTTTGCCATTGCTAATAATTTGCTAACCCAACACTAAGGCCACTAATTTAAGGATATCACCACAAACAATAGCAACAACGACCTAAAATAATTTTGAAAACCCTAAAGATGGGTCTTCAAACATGAAACATCCTAAAAGATGTTCATAAACCATCCCAGATAGCCCATTTGAAGATAAATGGGGAATAATAACTAAGGCATGTGTAAACAAAGTCCTATTTAAAACAAAGGTGTGTTCAAGCTAATAGTCAAAAATATGGAGAAGGACATGGTCTAATGGAAGGGGGTGTGACTAACGCATAATTACAATGGTGTCTTCTAAAAGAATAGTTGGCATCATGGGTTGAAGAGCTCTAACAACGTGACTATACTTTCTGGTTCTACCCAAATTCAAACATCGACATAAATGAATGGTTGAAAAATTGTCTAATGAACAATAGGAATGGGGAACATGTGAAGCACAAGAAAACTCCTCCTGAAGAGAAGGCTAATCACCCGCCATAAACCTCCTAAGGCAGGTTGAAACCTTTCGTCGACTTGAATGACCTCCTCAAATATAACATAAACACCAATGTGACAACAGGAAGAGAAGGAAAAATGTTGACTCATCCCATTGAATCTTGCACAATTTGATCAAAGGGTAAGCAAAAAGCTTGTTTGACCTTGTCCTAGGTTCGAAGGATCCTAGGAAACAAACGAAAGCACATGAAACAAGCTTCCAACAACCCCAAAATGAAGCTACACTAAGCCCAAAGCTAACCCTAAAAAGCAAAAGGGATAGAACTAGGATGTAACACAAGAAGGGAAAACACTTGCAAAAACAAAACCACTTGGCTAGCCTAGGAGATAAGGTTGGCATGAAGGTGAACACTCTTGACATGCCTCGAGAGGCACTACTAGAAATTTTGGGTTTTGCAATTGTCATTTTCAACTAAAATTTTGTTCCATGTGACACATGCAACTGCAAATTTGTGTAGTTGCCTAAAACAAGTTGCATATGACATGTAGTTGCATGCGACATTACGTATGCAACATGTATATACGATGTTAGTATACATGTTCATACATACATACCAATCTAATGTAGTTGCACCTTATGTGCAACTTTCTTTGCAACTACATGCAATTAATCAAAATATGACACATGTTTAAAAATTAGATAACTAACTTGTGAACACATGTCATTATTTTATTATTTTGTGTTTTCAAAATTAAAAATTCATTGGATTAATCTCAATCATTAAAGTTTTTGCCACTAAGATGATGACATGTGGCACACCATGGAACGATCATTGACCATTTAACACGTGTTCAATATTTTAACACCAATTATATGGTGACATCTGGCAATCAAGGCCCACGTATTTTTATATTTTTAAATATTAATTAATGAAATCTAAGTCTTCCAATTTATGGCTAATAAGATGTTGACACGTGGTACTTAGGTAAGTAAATAATAATTAAACCCTATTAAGTAAGTAGGTTTATTTAGGTTTGTAAGTAGGTTGAAAAATAGCTAGGCTTAGGCTATATAAGTAAGTTTAAAATAATCCAATTTTATTTTTAGGTTTGACCATTTCATAAAGGTCAAGTTTTTTTCATTCACTCATCCCTAATAGCACTTGGAATTTAATTTCAACATAACTATTGTTCCTACTTATATATTGAGCCAAATAGAATTGGAAGCCAAAGGATATGGGTTAAAACATTCCATTATAAACCTCGTGAACCAACCTCGTTGCACATTAGATGCAACTACTGTATTAAAATATAATGGCAAGGGGAGGGCATTGTTGCTTTTGGTGTCCAAGCAAAACTTGAAGCCCTCCTCTTGGTGCATCTAACACATTAAGAATCAGTGAAAACAAATTATAAATGAGAAAGTTATGGCCCCCCAAAGTAAAGGGGGTCAAAAAACTCCAAAAAAAAACTATTGAGGCTAGTTTTTAAACACCCAAAAAGTTCATTTTATGGTTTTTTTTGCTATTAGAGTTCCAACGTGATTTGTAGGACTTCAGATGGCATTCCTACAACACTTTAAATCGTTTAAAATGAATAAGAAATAAGAAAGTTATGAGTTTTGAAAATAGGCGGGGTCCTAAAAAAAACAAAACATTTTATAACTTGGAAAACTTATTTTTCTTATTTTTCTTCTTGTTAGTTTTCATAACTCCTTTCCTTTTGCACTTCAAAGGTGATTATAGGATATTTAGTAATTATGATTATTTAATGAAAATATGATTTTAATATTATTATCTAGTTTAAATTAATAATTGCTTAGGACGTTTGTATACTTGTAGGTTCATTAGTGTAGCCTATTTACATTATATTTTAACATAAATAATAAATTTTAAATATATAATACCTTATATATATATGATTATCACTATAATTATAATAAACATTTAATTAATAATTATGATTAGCTATAATAATTTTTAAATATTATCATATTAATTAATTGAATAATTATTTTTTAATCAAATGTAAATTTTCTGAAAAAAAATTCCAAAATAAAATAAAGTCAAATATATTTAAAACATGATTTAATTTAGCAATAATTAGTTTAACCTAACTTAATTTAACCATTGTCAATTTTAGCCTAATTTATTTTAGCCATAAATATTTTAGCATAATTTAATTATATTATATTTATTTTATCCTAATTTAATTTAGCTTAATTTAATTTAGCCACAATAAATATATTTTAATTTAATTAAACCATAAATATTCTAACCTAGTTTAATTTATCCATAATTAATATAGTTTAATTTAATTTAGCCTAACTTGATCTAGCCATAATTAGTTTGGCCTAACTTAATTTAAATTAATTTAATTTAGCCATAATCAGTTTAATATAATAAATTTAACTATGGTTAATTTAACTTGATTTAATTTAGCTTAATTTAAATTAACCATAATTAGTTTAACCTAATTTAATTTAGCCATGGTTAGTTTAACTTTTTTGTTTATTTAACCTAGGTTAGTTTAGGCTAGCCTAAGTTAGCATGGGGTTAACCTTAGTACTAGAGGTACACAATACTATTATATATAATCTATGTAGATATATTAAGTATAATATTTAAGTATGTATAAATTTAGGCCATTATTTTTATGACACGTGTCCATGTTGTACACATTTAGTTGCATATTAGTTGCACACACAATCGTATGGCCCAAAAATTATACAATATCAAATTTGTAGTTACAAACATGACCAAAATAGTTTACAAATGACAACTAATTACATGCCAGTTACATAGTGACTAATTGCAAATGACAAGATTTCTAGTAGTGAGGCCACCTAAAATGTAAAGGCCAAAGCAATGGGTTCAAGGGGCATCTCGAGTGGACAAATAACACAAAGAAAGAGCCATATAAAAAAAGGCGACACCCAAAACACAAGGAAACAAAAGCCCAAGTAAACACCCCCCCCCAAAACAAAACAAAAATAAATAAAATAACCCCAAAACAAAGACTTTCGTGCCATTATAGGGATGCATCAATGATGGTAGGCTTGATTGTTGTGAAAACATGTCAATGATGGCAGGCTTGGGCATTGCAAGAGCGCAACAACAATGGTGAATCCAACACATCACCCATAAACGCACTAGATTCCACCTTTTTCTCTTGTAGTCATCTTTCGCATTCATGTTGCTCCTACCGTTCCTTTAATCCACGAGCTCCATCGCACTTGTTTTCTTGTTAACAAGGCTACAACCTTTTTGTGTATGCTTCATTCAAAAATTTAGAAGAAATTAAACTGAATATGTGTTCTATGAAACTCTGTTTCTCCTCTATTAAAAATCCGTTACAAACTTTTTCCTTATCCTTTATGTCCTTCCAGTTATTGCCAAATTCACGAAGAGAATTTTTTACACTCCACCAATGAGTGTTGTTGGCATGTGTGCATGGGATAAATTACACTCATGTTTTTCAATGTCATTTTTGTGTCCCAAAACAACAATTCGACGACACTCCACAACAAATTTTCTGATAGTTTTCATCTTCTTGTTTCCATGGTTTATTCATCTTAATGAAACTTTTCGTGAACTGAATTGTTTGAAAGCTACTACTTCGCTACTAAAGTTGTATCACATGATTAGGTCCTTGTGTATGATGAAACATTTTTTATTATTGGCAACGTATGTCCTTAGCATGTTTATTTCTTATTATTGACAACGTATGGCATTAGCCCTCCAAGGTCTATAAACCATAGCGATTTTTTAGCATGTTATTGCACTTGGGAGGCATTCCTCAGCTCTTCCACACGTTGCAACTAATTGATTATGGCAGATGGTGCCTTTAATTTTATGAATGTATTAATGGTGTCCTAATTATTATGTGATTTTGTGACATGTGTTTTCAAACTTTTATTTGCCTTGTATTTCTTGTCGATGGGTTTTTGTCCTTACCTTTTTTATATACATGGTTATTATCCTTAATTGCATCTTTGTCATTAATTGATTTGTGGCAAATGACACCTTTTTTAATTTACATTTTTATTTTATTAATTTATTAGTGTTATCATAATTATTATGTTCTTTTGTGACATGTGTTTCATGTTTTTATTTTTTTGTATTTATCACAAATGGGTTCACATCCTTGCCTTTTTTTATAAACATGGTTTTTTTTAAAGATTAAAAAAACAACAAATAACCATCATAAATAAGGTCTTTGTTACATGTATGGAGAAAAATAATTTAAATGAATGGGTGTAGGCATGGTCAAGTAGACAAAAAAAATAGTCTGCCCAAAATGCAATTTGAAAATGATAGAATTTTTTATATAAACACATGAAAGTAGATCAAAAAGTTGTGTATGTAGAAATATGAAAAAACATGGCCCTTCATTTAGTTTATGGTAAGTTGAATATAAACTTTGAAAAACTTAGTATCACAAATAAGGTAAGAAGTAGATTTGAACTTGATTGAGTCAATTTGGTGTTCAAACCTACTTTAACACTAGAAGTTTTATGTATTATGATTATAACATGCATAATTTTATAATACACAAGTATTTTTAAGGCTCCATTAATTTGCAAATAAAAAACATTCAATTTTTCATCTACTTGCAACCCATTTTGTAATATCATACACTTCCTACAAGTAGATGCAATTTTGTAAAATCTACTTGAATTTACATGAAAATGTTCATCTTTCAAATCTATAATATTAAAATGAAATTTTATCTTCATATTAATCATTGAATAAAATAATATATCTACTTTCAATGCATCAAATTATTTTTGTGTTTACTTGTAATTTTTTGTGATAAGGAACATTTTTCATTTGCTTGACCATGCTTTCACCCAAGTTAATCACAACAGGTTAATGATTTGTCAACATGTACATACATAATAAGTGTAAAAAATGAAATTAACCCTTATAAGAAAAGGCTAATGGGTTGTTAATAAATAGGCTGTCTAAACATAAATTGAACTAACCACCGTAGGTTAAAGCTAACAAATTTTTGGCAGGTAATTAAAATGGAATAATTGAAGATGACCCAAAACAAAAATTATGTTAACCACCATAAATAAGGACCAATGGGTTCTTAGTAGGTTTTTAGTAGGTAGGAAAAAATTGATGTAATAAATAGATAAAAGTTAAGGATTGTTAATAGGTGGAGAGTAAGATTAAAAATAGAAATTAAAATAATAATTATATTGAGGGTTATTTGATTGATGGTAGGTAGGAAATAGAAGCAAAAACTAAAGTATCCTCCATAGTATGGGGTATTGAATTGTTATAAAGTAGATAGTAACAAATGGAATTGAGAACCAACCACCAACATGACATTGGATTGGTAATATAAAAATAAAAGTTTAACTAACCACTATAGGTAAGCCTAGCTAGTGGGTTGTTACTAGGTAATTAATAAAATTTGATAAGGAGCTAACTACCATTGGTAAGCTTAGATAATGTACTATTATTAGGTAAGAGATAAAATAAAATAAAATTTAACAACCATTAGTAAGGACTAGCAATTAGGTAATTAAACTCAATAGTCATTCATAATTATGTCACATGGAATTACCAAGGTAGTGTGATTCATAATGAACCACAACTTACTTAGAATCCGTCTTGGTGACTTGTCCTATAAACCTTCTTACTTTCCCCTCACACTAACTATGTAACTAGTTATGTAAATAGGTAAATATCATAGGTTAGACTTAGATATGGAACAGAAGTGGTTAATATGTAGGAAGGTATGCAGGTAAAACACTTGCACCAATTGGTGGCTACTAGTTAAGAAAATGCATGTGGATGATTAATCCATAATTAACCATCATAGTTAAGTGTGACAATGCAAATACCTTAGAAAAATGTTTCATGTCCACACACCATCTATCCTACATGGTGTGTTAGGGGGTGTTAGTTCCCTTTGGCCTTATGCAGGTGATTCTTTATGTAAGTTAGTATGTATCATAGGTAAGATGGTAGTAGTTACTATGTACCTATATAATTAGGAATACATTTAGAAGCTACTAAATAGGTAGATATCAATGTTGGGTAGTTTAAATTTTTTTTGTGAACCTTCCATTCTAGTCTTAAAATCAATTCAAATGATTTCAATTATATTTCCCCACATAAATAAAACTAGGAATCTAGTTTTGAATTCATTTTTTTAAAAAAAATTCAATTTTAATTATAGTGGTAAAAATCAAACTCGATTCTAGTAACTTGGACCAAAGTTGGTGATTAATAATTTGTTAACCCTACTTGTTGCCTTTTAAAAAAAAAATCAATTTTAGTTGGTTCAACATATAAATAAAATTGGGAACTTTAAGGGTTTAATTTTTGTAATATTTCTTCAACCTTTTGAACCATCTTGTTTAAAGAGATTGACATTTTTTGTGAATTTGATTTGCATATTGAATCTCCTAAAAACTATTTTGTCATCATTATTGGTGTGCTTCTATACTCTTGCACATGTGTATTAGTACATGCTTGTAGTTCTTGGTGGTGTGGCCAACACAATATAGTTGTGGTGGCAAGCTTATTCACATAATAGAAGTGGTTGCATCACGACAAACATGAATTTGGGATGATTGTGCTCAAAAGCATGGACGCCATTCTTTGCTAGTGTTGACAAATCAATCAAACCTAATAATACTTATATTATTCTCAAACGTAAAAGAACCAATGCACCTTTTACAAATATTTGAATGTGACAACAATTGATACAAAAGTGACTTATAATGAGTGTCTTTTTAAAATTTTTGTGGTGTACCAAAAGTGGCAATCACCTATAAGAAGATGTAACCAAATTGGCTATAACCTAATATGAAAGTTTTAAAGATATATATTCTTATATAGTTTGGCAACTTTTTGGAACTTATTGTAGAAATTTGGCAAATTGTAATTAGATGTTTTCATTAAGATTTCTTTGTTTATGTTGAAATCATAATTTTTAGGTCAAAAAATAACATAAATTCACCACAAAATGGAGATTCTTCATTGTTAAGTAGAACCAACTTGAATGTTGGTGTGTGCTTTCAACTCATGATAATTTCACAATGGGATGTTTCACGTGAATCAAAGTTCAAGATATAATAACTTGGTGCAAAGTTTTTAGTGTAGTTGCAAGTATGGTTATTCACAACAATAGCACATGCATTCAAGTTACAGCATTTCGAAATCCAAAATGCGAAGTATCATGAGAAAGAGAAGAAAAAAAATTGAGTACCAATTATTAGATTAGTATATAAGAATGAAGTTTATTGTACAAGCATAGTTTTGCATACAATTAATGGCATCATTTAGTACCCAAGACAACGTTCAATATGGAAACTGGTAGTAATGTTGTTTTCATGACATAAATTCTTATCAAAGCATTTTCTTGTTTTCTAGGTTGATGTTCTGTAACATCACAAATTTTGATTACCATTGGTGATGGAGTGTAGACAACATGTTTAAAATCCAAGATTTAACACATTTAATATAAGGTTTTCATGATCTATCTAGTTCTGTCATGCTGGCAATGGTGTAAAATATCACCTTGATTTCAACTTCACCAACAAAACATTCAAATTCTACATCATTACTGTTTTATAACCTTCACTTCACTCCTGGATATTCATGACATAATGGAAAGAAGGAACATATACATTATGAACACGTTACTTATGTGCTCAAACAGAGAAATTATTTACCTTTCTAGTGACCCAATAGAACCAAATAGAGCTAAGAGAACATCCCTAAAGACAAGTGAATCCAGTACAGATTCCAAGAAAGTCTCAATTAAGCTGACAATACCCTGCACTTAGATCAGCACCCATATAGCACCCTCACCAGCAAGGCCTGTAGTAAGACAATCTATCTACCCAAGATGACCACCTGATATTGGCCATAAGCACACAATGACAAGTGAGCACCTGATAGAGCTTCATCAACCTCAATGCTTTGAATTTCCTTCTCAATTGATGAAGAGCTAATTACAGAACCTCATCTTCATGGTAGAGGTACAACCCTAGCCCAAAACGTGCACAAGCACGGCGAAAAGCCATCCCTTCAGCCTTTTGCACAGGGTCTCCAAAGTGAATGTCACTCACTGATGCTGTACCCGATGATTCTCTCCAAGCCTGCACAATTCAGGAAGTTGGGACTCTGAGACACAGATCCATTAATTGTAGGATTTGTGATACACAGCCCTCCATTTCAGCTGCACTTAGATGATTCTCTTTTGGTTACCACTGACAGTAATGGCCACAAAACTATCTCCCTATATGTTAATACCAGTGTGCAATCAGAATGACCCATATGACACAACATGCATAAACAGGTATAAGTACCTCGCCATCAGACCCACGAATTGTGACTCGGTAAACAACAGTCACAGTTGAGCTGTCTGCTGCAAAGGTAATGCTCCGGATTTCTCCACTCCAACCTGTACCAATTTCATGAACCCCATTGGAAATCTCAATTGCATAGTATAGTTACACCACTTCATGTTGCAAGTTTGTGGTGAAGTTTTCTTAAGTTTGTTCCGAGCTTCATGTTCAGAATTGTTTAAGCTTGGAACTCTGCAAGTAGTTCTGTTTCTATTATCTTACTTTTGATGCCATAATATGCATCCAAAAGCTGCCAAGGAAACTCCTGGACAACATTTCAGGAGCTCTTTCTGCCTCAATAATGTGATACATACAACAACTTCTACTACTGGCCTGAAAACTCACATACAAACTAGTGACAGCAAGCAAATTCACAAAGGCAGCAGGCAGGGTCACAAAGTCACACAATGGAATTCTACACATCTAAGGATCCCTCCCCCAAAAAATCAAAGAAATCCCATGTAAGAAATCTTTTCTGCGAGTAAGGAAAAAACACGGAACCTGGTGCATAAAAACTGAGCATCCGATTTGCATGATACCTGCAGCAGCAGCAGGAGCAGGAAGAATCATTAAAGGCAAGTTCCTGGATCAATAGACATTCCCATAAATTTGACCTAAAACACATGCAATCAGAGCCAACAACAATGTGCATAAAACAAACAGAGGGGATGTGCAAGAACCCTGGCACATGTCCTCCTCATCCATGAAAGGGTGCAAATGGGTTGCTACACGATAGCAGTTTCCCACTTTGACATACATGCCAGAACATAAAACATGTGTTCCTTGAAAATAAAATTGTCAGAGGCATCTGTATCTGATCATCTCCTTGTAGACAAAGACTTTTTCCATCAGAAAACCTGGAATGAATTTCTGTCTGCCAGATGCCAAAAGAAAAAAAGTACAAGAGAATTGGGTGATTGGAAAATATTATTACCAAGGGATGTACTTGAGACTGGCGCCGTTGTCGTTCTTCACCTTCAACACCTTCTCTGGGACGCGCTTGTTCATGTCACGGAGAATCTCAGCCAGCGGGCGAGTAATGAAGGACGACTCTCGGGCCGATTCCAGCGGCACTGCGTAGCTCGCGGACGACACTACTGTTGTCATCGTCTTCGTCAGTTTCGAAACCTCCATGGTCTTCGGTGCGAACAAGATCTGGCTACCTCTTCTGTAGGAGGCGGCTTTCATCCCCGTCGCCTCCCATGGCATTAGAGTTCCGTAAAAGGGAGACGACAAGGCCATTGAGGAGAGAGAAGAAGCTCCACAGCGGACAGATGATAATGATGATGATGATGGTGATGCAATGGAGCGAGTGGCGACTGCGGAGGAGCTTGCAACAGATATTACAACAGTTTCCATCATGCAACAAAAGCAGCAGAAATTCTCCTCCTCTTGTCTGATTTCTCTCTCAGGAACACCTTCAGAAAATCCAGAGAGTGCTGCTGGAAAATTGGTGCTGAGGATTACAGTCTAGGGCACACAAGACCTGCTGTGCACATGCACAGAAAGAAAGAAATGTTAGCTCAACAACAGAAAGTCGTCCAACGGCCATGTAAGAAAGGGAAATGCAGTCCACTTCTGTAGGTCCCTTGTCCACTTGGGTGGTCCTTCTTCTGGAAGAAAACAGTCAACTTTACCCTTCTGACACCAATCTGGAAACTTGGAAGTGAATCTGTAACAGCAGAATAGCTCCCTCCCTGAAGGAAACAGCATGTCAAGAAGCACCTTTCTCTCTCTTTGTTTGTTCCTTGTGGATGGGATTACTGACTACATGAATGAATGGGGTCATTGCTGCTTTGTTAAAAGGACACAGCAACTCTAAATGAATGGGTCATTATTGCTTTGTTGTTAAAGGACACAGCAAGGAACTCTGGGTGCAGCAATAATTGTGTGGGACTAGTTAGGGTATATTCTGTTGTTCTTGTATGGCTCCTGCCATCACCACACAAGGCTATGGACACTTCATTCCCAAACAAAACTAGCAGCAGAGGCAAATCCAAACATGGCACCAGTGGCCATCATCATGATTCATAATCCAAAGTACATTCTGCTTCATCTTCAGGTACCTCTCCCTACATACCCTAAGTTAGAAACCCACTAGTGCTTGTTCATGCAGAGGATTTACCTACCAAGAATGAGTTTCATCTGTGAATTTGCAAAATGGGAGATTTTGGGTAGTTCCTGGTTGTGGAGAAAAGATTGCATCCCAGGAGCCTGATCTCTTCTCCATTGTCATATCTGTTCCACCTTGTGTACTGCCAGCACAGATGCCACCACCATTGACTTGGCTTGACCAGCTTGACTTGCAATCTCTGTAGCTCTTGTTCATCGGCATCATTTGCATCTGACTTCAATTGAAGGTTTGCTATATCTTTAACCACATGAGCCACCACAAAAGGCTTTGTGAAGAGGATCCATTTGTGCCTACTGCAGGATAACCATATGCAACCAAGTCATTATCTTTACTGATGACTGCAGAAACACCACCCATGACGGGATCCAGTCTTGGCAGCCATGGTAGCTGTGCGTTGGCTTCGTATGGTGCCATGACAAACTCCACTCCTACTCTCAGCACTTGGTATAGACACTGGAAACAGGTGTGAATCAATCTGGCTTACGAATCGTTTTGGCTCTCAAAGACCCCAACACTATCTCTTGAAGAGACAGTTGATAAATCTGACAAAGAGCCCAAGTTGCTACCTTGAGAGCTCATTTGCCATTGCAGGCAATACATCAACTACGCGCTGCAGCTACCAATGCATCAACTCCTCGTATCAAATAAGCATCAGTTTCAGGGTACCCACAAGGTTTGCGAAAAGAAGATGAAGGATGTGATGACAGGCAAGGAGTGAAAACAAAACAACCCAAAGAAACATCATGAAAGAGAAGGAAAGAGAATACTACTAACCCGGTTGCCAGAGTATTTGGAGATGTGCACAGGCTGAGTAATGTGTTCCTTAAGAGCAGGGAGCAATCCCTTGGTACCCATATCTCTTCACCAACAAAACCATAAAATGGTAGTTCCACCACATTAGCAAGAGGAAATGCAACAGAGCTTTACAAGAAGCCCATTCCACATGGAATCCAATTCTGTGCAAACGCAGTTTCCAGAAAGAAAATGGCGGGAAGTTTTTGAACCAGTTTTGTTGTTGGCCTTGCCTACTACCAAGGCAAGGATATTGTGTATAGATTCATTATAGAGTATGGTAGCTTCAGGGATTTTGGTCCCTAGGTACTAGGCCTACTTTTATATGAGGATTTTTTATTGATATTTTGGCTTGTGTTGAAACTTGAGATTCATCAAAGACTTGTAAGACCGTTTGTGGAAGGTCAGCCATATTTATATGTCAAAAATCGATGGCTTGCAATAGATCGGCCATGGTGATGGGAGGTGTGTTTTGAAGGGGTGGAAGTCAAGAAGTAGCTAAGTCTATGGCTATCGCTTGACTTAAGATGAAAGATGCTTGCATCTTTTGTAATGTGATCAAAACTTTTGACAAAAAAAAATGACTGATGTAAAAAGATGAGGGTATTATGTCCCCTTCAAGCTCCAACTAACATTGGCACAATTGTGTAAAAACACATTAACATGTTTGTGCAAGCAACCAAAACTTCAATTGCTAAAGGGATGAATTGATCAGTGGGATGTTGGTTGAAATAGCTCCTTTCCTTGGCTTGAGTAACATCGGAGGTGATAAATCTTTAAGTTGCACAAGATCAAGGAAGTAAATCTACTTACCGTTGGGTCGACAATGACAATGTCAGCTAAGGTGTGAATGCCATATTTGGTAAGCACAATATTGACTTGTTGACGTGAGGAATTGAATGTCATTGAAGGAAATGCATGTGATTATTTTCGTTTCACCTGGAAACAACATCTCGTGCTATGGTGATAAAAGTGTTTTGAATTGCATCATGGGTTCCAGTACGTTTGTTGCCATGAGCACAATGTAAGAGGTGGATACCTATAAGGTCGATGGGATGTGTGTAGACACATCGAGGAATGCCTACAATTGAAAGATGATGTAATCCAAGTTGTGTATGAAATGCTCTACAAAAAACTAGGGAAGATAATTGAAAAGTTAAGAAAACTTATTGAATTATAAGCCAAGTTTTGGCCCTCAAGTAAGATCATGATAAAATTTAGGCACAATGGGCTTCAGATGTCCCATCGGAAAACATGTTGGAAAGGGTATGATGGTGCAAATGCTCCAAAATGGAATCTTAAATTTGAATCATTTGTTGCCCAATGAGTTGTTCAAATGGAAGAAAACACGCACGAACTGGGGGTGGTAGAAAATCACATGTTGCCTTGAAGTGTTGCTAGAAATGAAATGTGTTGTTGGAAAAGAAATGTGTTATTGTCGACTCGTGTTAAGGCTTTAAGAAGGAAGGGACGTCAATTAACTATAAACTTAGCAATTATGATTAAAACGACAAGGGCCCAACTCCTTAAATAGGTTGTCGGGGCAATAGTCGATGTTAATATAAATTTGATGCCACCGAAGGTTATTGGGAGAGAGGTTTGTTTATGAGCTAAAGGTCTTTCTGGGCTATCAAAAGATCCTAAACCCAAAAGGTGTCCAAACATTTTATGGAGGGAGTAATCAAAATAAATAAAGGATTTTATGAAAACGGAAGATGGAGGTGTGCATTTTAAAAAATACGATGAACATTACAGCAAACAACGAGTTAGAATTCCAAAAGCCACCTAAACATCACCCATTCTAAGGAGAAGGTACACATGTTGAACATCCTCTTGTAGGGCATCTTTGATGAAGGATAATGTGAAAGTTAAAATGCCCAACAGAACCCCCAAAACTCTAATTCCTTCGGATGGGGTGGTAAATTGGGATGGGGTGTTGGAGTTTGGTGGCAAGCTAAAGGGTGACCATGCAATGCATTTTTGAAATTAGATAGAAAGACCTATTGCATGGAGTTTAGTCTAAAAATGTTCATAAATGGATGATATAATTAAAGGGGAATCTATGATGTGAATGTCACCTACAATGGATGGAAATAAACAAGAGGGGAAATGAATAGTTATAGAACGTAAAACCTTGAAACGGGCTAAAGCAAATTATGCCTCCCCCAAAAGATCACCTTGACGAGTCCCCCTGGCAAATGGGATGGTTGTGACATCACTTTCATGATTAAAATGGTTGTAAAATAGAAGAAATTTGAATACATAAAATGCACGAATAAAAGAAATAAGCTATATGATGTCCCCACTTGTTGCACAAAGTTCTTAAAATATGACCCTTCTTAACATTGAATTAAAAGTGTTTATTACATTTAGTTGAAGAATAACCCAATTGAGGTGAAGGTCCAAGGTGCACTTGATGTCATGGATAATTGTTTCACAACGACCTTTAATTGTAACTCCAAATTGGTGTGGGGAAAAATGTGTTGCAAAAGCTTCACAAAATTGAAAACATAAAACACAACTTGTGAATTAATACAATGCTTCCCCCATTACAATGGGATGAACTCCACCTAAAGGCTTGGTCATGGTTAAGAGGTGGGCTGCTCCAAGGACGTGTGTAATTTGGGGTGGAATGTGACCCTATGTAATATGAAAACAAATTTGAAACAACTAAAGGAATCCACTTGTTGAATTTTTAGGGTGAAAATAGTCCCGAAACTATTTAAAAACCATCCCAAAATGACCACTTGTTGATTAATGTGGCATGCGTTGGAAGGCTAACTTGAAGGAATTAAAAGAAAGCTTAAGGTCTTAGTCTAATTCGTAGTCTTTGAAAAAATAATAATAATAACCATTTGATTCGAGGTGTAGTGTGGTGAGAAATGAGTTGGTGTTAAAAAAGGTGGGTATGAGAGAAAATGGTGCCAAAACGTGAACTGCCCAATAATATTCCCTTGCACGGTAAGGGCTAAATTGCGAAACAGGTGTTTGTGAGTTGGAGGATCATGTTGGGGAAAAGGGATTGAGCTCGAATTGGTCAATAAAACTTAGGTTTGTAAAAAAAACTCCTCTTATAATTTTTCCTAGTCATTTACTAGAAAGCACTTGAATCGAATCCACATTTCTTTATACCATGTCACCCCACCACGAGGGGACAAAATGAGACACCATTGGGATAACAAAAAAAACAAGTGTCAAACTGCCACATTGTACGGGTCATGTGTTAGCTTATCCAATGGAAAACAAAATGCCACTTACACATCACACTATAAAGCAGTGGGGATGTGGTTATACAAATGAAGATAACAAAAGCCTAAGTGAAAGGACTTGAAGACATCCAATGTTGAAACCCAAGTCCAAGCTAATGCAAGTGGAATGGGAATAAGGGAAGGTATTAAGTTATGATGATCATAAAGGTTTGGATTGGATGAATTAGATGTTTGACATGAATGTTGATGATGAGCTAACCTTCGACTAATAAATTGGCACCCATAGGTGGGGCATAAGAGTTTAGGTGAAAGTTGAAGGCATGTTGAAGAAATGAGGGTAGGTTGGGGGGTATGATCATGGCCAACTAGAGGGACTAATAAAGTGGGAGGGGGTAAATGTCCAAGTTGTGCATGATTAAAGGGGTTTAGGAAAGTGTAAAGTTGGGATTCACATTTATATGAAGGTTGGGGATTAGTATGGGGCACCAGTAGGTGGTGTATAATTTGTTAAAATTGGAAGGGTAATTAATGGGTGGTTTGTTATTTGCATAGGGGATGAGGCAAAGGATAGGTCGGTGGTGGCGTGACACACTCCCAACTTTTTCAATAGATTCAAATGTGAGTCTAAGATGAAAACGACGAAATAGTAGGAAGTTGGGGCATGTTCCCTAGCTCGTAACACTTCAAGGGTAGAAGCAACGTGCTAGAGTTCCAGGATGGGACTAGGAAGATTAATAAACACTTCAATCATTCACACGGAATTGCATAAGACCAAACAACAAGTTGATTAATGCATAGCTAAAGCACTTTTAATGTTAAAACGAGTCACATGCAAACTCGGATTCATAAGATTCACCACGGCTCGAACTTGGGGGAAGCCACCACTTTCCCCCTTATAGTATACTCTATGTTTGGCCATGGGACTAGCATCCAAATGACATTTTATCTTGAGACTCCCAAGTGGGAGTCCTGAAATTCCCAAAGTTGGGACTTTTGCGACTTTGGGGGCCCATAATTTTGTTTACAAACCTCCGATTGAAATGAGGTCTAAAAAAAAGTTATAACCCTTGTCAAGAGCTTTTTAACGGTATGTCGCACAACACTTAAGCACAAGAAAATTGGGGTGATTCCCAACTTTTAGTGGTCGGGAGTCAAATTGCCAATTTGACTCTCGGCCTTTCTTTTGGCCATAACTTATGTTTTAGGTATCCAAATGGGTGATGCGATCCCATTTCAGACATCTAAGTTCCAAGAAATTTTCAATGATATAAAGAATGTCTCAATCCAATGAGTTTTGACCCTTGTAATCGCCCTCCGAAAATTCAGGAGTCCATTAGGACTCTAACTCCCAAAATGGGAGTTCATTTGGGAGTGCGAGGGTTCATTCCCTCACACTCTTTTGCACTCCCGGGAGCATGAAATGTGATTCCCGAGCTTAGTTTTGGCCTGCACCTTTGTAAACCCTTGCCTTGGTTGCGAGCCCAAGGCTAAGGTTGCGACATGGCGCATAATGAGGCAAATGGGCAATGGGAATTACAAGGTTTAATGATACGTGATGAGTTGGAGGACATGGGACGTTTGGTGCCCATGGGTTAAGAGGTTAAATATGAACATGGGCTTCACTTTTTAAAAATTGCCTACCGTTACAAAATAATCTTAAATCTACAAAGTTAATCACATAATATTAAACAAAACAAAAGAAAAAAACTAAGAAATTTTTCAAGGAGTCTTTTGTTAAAGCATTATGCCAAGGCCAAACCCTAATTTTGTTATAAGCCTATGTGTCATAATCACTAAGTTATTTGATTCAACAAAATGTAAACACTCTAATACCAAAATATTATATTGGGACCTATTTATGCAATTGCAAATAGGTCCCACATTTTTAAGATTGCCTATTTCAACATGGTAATTTTAAACTTATAAAACTGACCACATAAGACTAGACAAATCAAATGGAAAAAGTTAATGAACTATTACAAACAAGCAAGTTTTATTTCAAAAAATAGTTGAACTTTAATTTTGCCATAACCTTCGATATCATCATCCTTACTCTATTGGGTTTAACACAACCTACATACTTTTAAAAAAACTATTGTGCAAGAATTAAGGGCCTAGAAATTTTTAATCTTTTATTCTTTGGACTACCCAACTAATGTAACACCCAACTTCAATAACATAAAAACACCCTAGATTTAATCTCTTGTTTAAAAAAATAAATCTTAGAAAACATATTATTGGTAAATGATTAGTGATTAAATATTGAAACGTTCACACTTACAATGCATTTATATATTTATATATATATATTTCTTCCTTTGTTATTTCTTTAAGACTATGACAAAAACCAAGAAAAATCAAGATTGTGACAAAGTCTCTTTCTATGTAGTAGAAATTCTCTATTGTGCTTAATTTAAATATAAGGACTAAATTCTTGGTGATAAATTTTTTTAAGCTTGATGAAAACATTAAAAAAAGACTCACCACAAAACAAAACCTAGACAAAAGAAAAGTAAAAAGACACAAAACCTATCTTCCCTTAGGCCTTTTATCTTTGTTGTGTTGTTGTCTGTTGATGCTGGTATTGTGGTCGTCACTATCCTCCTCCTTTGCTCCAGAAAGTGGTTGCTCTCATATGTCCCATCATTCTAAGAAAATCTAAAAACTTTAAAAGATTTAAATCTTCATTGGCACTAATTCCTCTTTTCCTTTTTGATTTTTCTTTCCAAGGAAGGGGTGAATGTGGGTTTGAGTGTGATTGAGTTTGTTGGGTGCTTTGTCAACAAAACCATATGAACTAAAAAAAAACCCCTAACTCCTTGTAGGACAATTCAAGTAGACCTAATCACTAAAATGACATTGCAATCAACTCAAGATCCAAACCGTTAGTGTGTCTTACTTGTGTGTGAAGATCAGAAAAATCAAGCAGTGTTCGCAGTTGAGATTAGTTATAGAGTTGTAATAGAGTTATCCGTAAAGTAAGAAAAACACAGCACCAGACCCCTGAGTTTGGTCATACACGGGGTGCGATTAAAAAAAACACCTGCAAACAAAAAAGTACATCAGCATTCAACGGGGGATGAAACTGAGAAAACCATCAATTTTGGTGGTAAATTGAGTTTCATCCTGTCTTTCCTTTTTCCTGAGCACCTTGACTGTTGCTACATGTATTTTCACTGCTCCTAACTGTACAACTACTATAATTAGTCTCGAACCTTGTCCATTAAATGCTGAGTATCGTACTGAGATTTATTAAAATGTCTTTACTTTGCGGATACCACTGAAAGAGGGGATAGGGGGTGGAAGGAGGCCCAAAAGACAGGGTGAAGACAGGGTTACTTTTACGGATAACTGTATTATGTTGAAGGACTTTGGTTTCTTTTAGTGGATTTTTTGAAGATTATATTTTTTGTATGGTGAAATATTTGAGTTTCGATGATTCTTCTTTTGCCTTAAAGATACTTTTAAATGTAAATTGCAAGGCCACAGTGTGACACATCCCTTGTTGTTATTGAAGCCCGGCCAGAGGCCCCAGGACGGGTGCTTTAGGAAACTAAGGGACCCCGAGGTGGGCACCAAGGGAGTCCGAAATTTCCCTAAAGCTCCTGCCTTGGGAGTCCCAAATTTCCTTAAACTCCCATCTCGGGAGTCCTGAATTGCCCTAAACCTCCCGCCCAAGGAGTCCCAAATTTCCCTAAAGCTCCCACCTCCGGAGTCCCAAATTTCCCTAAAGTTTGGCGGTCATAATTTCCAGGAAATACGGAAATAAGGGTACCCCTGGCCCTCTTGCCCCAGGGAGTTTTGAATTTCTGTAAAAGCTAAGTGCTTACATAATTTCCAAATTTCCTGCCTCGGGGGTCACTTTTTCCGTAAAGCTCTTGTTCATGCACATTATGTGGCGTAAAGATTGAGCGTTGCTTTTTATTTATTAATTTATTTTTTTCAAGACGCTCAAGGGGTACCTGATGAATACCCTCCGGGTATCATGGATAAAAATTATAATGAGATGGTCATTGAGCTTTACTAAAATGGAAAGCTTCCTTCTTCTTCTTCTTTTTTTGTAAAGCCCGACAGCCTTAATACCCTTTGTAATAGTATCGTCAAATACACTATGAAAATCGGGCCAGGTTTTTATAATTTGGTGAACAAACACCTTTTTCAAGAGTGGGCCTTCTTGGTACGTAGAAAAGATGAGTGTCGGGCAGCCATTGAGAAAACACTCGGTTATCAACCCAATTATGGACAAATTATCAGTTGGTTATTGATTGGTGATATCTGGGCTGATAACCTACCCAGTAGTTATTTAATTTTCAAAATTTCAACAACCTACACAAATTATTTGAATTTTCATCCAAGTCGCTTATTAATCATAAAACCTTAACACATGTTTATGATAGAAAACAGAAATTATTTTTTTTTTAAATTATAAACTAGAACCTACCCTTTACCTAGGTAGTGTAATCAATGGGTTTTCAAGGTGGGTATTTGAAGCTGACCCTTATGCATAATTGACGGTTATTACAAAAACAAACGGGTAAATTGAGTAATGGGGACATTACTTGACATTGGAATTGATAATTGAGTGGTCTAAATGTTCAAATTTTTGTTATACCCAACCGAGTTAGTTGTTGAAAAAAGCTATAACTGAACACCACTTCTATGTACCTAGCAAGGCTTTTTCAAAGATTTTAGAATAGTGTGGTAAGGTGGCAAGTATCCCTATGAAGATTTAGCTAGATTTGGCTACAAGTTAAGTGAGTTTTGACAAGCAAAATCTGAGAATCCCTATATATTAATGGTTACCTTTTGAAAATTAGTATAAATGTCAAGCAACAGGGGAGGGGAAATAGAGGAAATTTGACAATATAACAATTATATTTTCAATGGTTTTTGTCATATTTTTAGGATTTTATTTAGCAAAATTTCATCATTGAAAAACGGCAAGCACTAAACAAGAGTAACAAATTCAATGGAGCACCAGTCTCAACATAGTTGTAGTACAATGCCCAATAAAAAATAAAAAATTTGAAGTTTTTTTGACTATATTCGAATCATGATTAACATTTTAATTATTTTTTTACACAATATTTTCAATGAAAAAAAATGATTTGTTAGTTAGAATCTCCCCTTTCAACCAAAAGGTTGAAGGTTGGTCCTTCCATGAACCAAATGGATGGAAAGAAAAAACCTTTCAACAATTTCTTCAAGTTAAATGCCCTAGGGAGAAAAAAAATTGGTCCTTCCATGAACCAAATGGATGGAAAATAAAAACCTTTCAACAATTTCTTCAAACTACTTTCCCCGATATGGAAACAAAATGATATCTTCAACCATGTTCCCCTTTGGGAAAGGGACTAAGTTTGCATAGGGAGTAATTTAGAGCAACCCAGAACAAGTTCCCAAATGTTTGACAAGAAATCAAACAAACACTCTTTACACCATTTGAAAGTTCTTGAAACATAAATATCTAACATGATCTTGCATTTTTGATTTGATGTTACAAGCTAAAAGTTATGATGAAAAAATAGTTGAGTGTCAAATTTTCAAATGTTTTTCTTCCCTTGGGAGAAGGCTATAGATAAAGCCTTCTCCTTGGGATTAAGTTGCCCAAGGGAGAATGGCCATTGAAAAATTTGATCCCCGATTTTTTTTCCCATAACTTTTCATTCATAACCTCAAATTGATAAAGCAAGACCATTTTAAATATCTATCTTTCAACAACTTTTTCAATGGTACAAAGAACGTTTGAATTGGACAATATTTGCACCTTGAACTTTCTAATCAAACATTCAAGAACTTGCTCTCCGAGGGAAAATTAGTCCCCTTCTCCCTCCCCAACTCCCTCTACCCCAAGAGAGAAGTCAACTTAATCCCTTTTTAAATTCTCAACTTCACTTTTTATCATAACTTTTCACTCATAATTTCAAATTGAAAAGACAAGAGCATTTAAATATCTATGTTTATGGAGCTTTCCAATAATATAAAACATGTTTGATTTGGGCAATGCTTGTTCCTTGAACTTTTTGATCAAACATTCGGGAACTTACTATGCAAGGGAAATTAATCCCCTTCTCCCAAGGGAAGAAGTCAACATAGTCCCTTTTTAAACTTTTAGCTTTTCTTTTGGTCATAACTTTTTGCTTATAACTTCAAATTGAAAAAGCAAAATCATTTTAAATATTTAATTTGCGAGTTTTTCAATGGTATAAAGAATGTTTGATTTGGACAACATTTACCCCATAAACTTTTTGGTCAAACATTCGAGAACTTGTTCCCTAAGGAGAAATTGCTCCCCATGAGAAAAATTCATAGGTTCCAATTTTAAATCATTTCAAAATCAAAGACATGTCAAGCTTTGGAAATGGAATGGAAAATAAAAATGATGAAGTAATACACAACAAAACAAAATAAAAAAATGTCAAAGGTGGGCTTTGGAAGTGGAACTAAAAATAAAAATGATGAGGTAATACACAACAGAATAAAAGAAAAAAAATGTTCAAAGCAATGGATAAGCTTATACATAATCTACTTGGCATATGGAAACAAGAACTTTCACCAAACTTCCAACTGAAATGGATGGACATTTGGATGAAACATAGAACTATGAAAGAGGTTGGTTTCCTTTGGGCATTGTTGCACCAAGCTCTAGCAATTAATGCATGGAGAGTGAATACTAATCAAACATTGTGGTGGATTGTCCTTCTTGTGTCTAAGTGTTTTTTGAAACATTTGTGCACAAATTTTGGTTATGCTAAGGGCAAGAAAGGCATGGGAGATGGCTTTCACAATCATGTATCGGTTAAAACATTGCTTCACATGATCAACACCCATAAACCTCTTAGTTTATAATATTACATGTTCAACAAAAGGTTGCCCAACAACCTAAGAAATTTAATTATTTGTGATCTCTATTACAAGGTGTTATGTGTTTTGATGCATTTGGATAGAGAGGAATGATCTCGGTTCAATGGCATTAGATGTCATAATTCCAACCTTGAAAGAACCATGTGGGAAAGATTGCTAGATTATAGCAAATCAGAGTGGTAGTTCATCATGCAGAAGATCAAAAAACACCCAATGGAAGAACACAATTTATTAAATAAATTTGAAAAAGTGTGGCATCCCCATCACACTATTTGTGCAAGGGATGGTCATGAAATTCGGTGGTGCTACCAACTATTTGAAAAATGTGTTAGGTTTGAATGGTACTTGGTTGCTTGTTTCTAGTTGGGGTTGAGAATTCCCATGGTCTCCTTGTTGTACTAGTTCATATTTTACAATGGATTTTGTCCATTTTTTCCAAGAAAAAATTTTAAAAATAAAAACCCACCAGCTTCAATTTTTTGAAAAATAAATGGAATAAAAAAACCATTGGTCCTTTGCCATATATAATGATTGCCCAATGTGATTGTAGTAAAATCATTTGTCACATTATAATTGTCTCATTTGTCATGTTTATGGACAAGGATTTAAAAAAAACAATTTGATAAATGTTGCAATAGGTTTATGCAAAAATATGAATGGAATTACTCTAAAAAATATAAACTTGTGTTTAAGAGATGTTTTGCATGGTTTGATTTTAGGAAAGGTTGGTTTCATGAACTAGTTTTATGCAAATTCTACCCAAAAGATGTTAGTTCAAATTTAAATTTTAAAAACCTAAACCCCTTCCCTTAACATTACACATTGGTAAATTTGTCAACACTAGGTTGAACAATGCTTATTAAAGGATTGTTAATAGGTAGTAAAAAAAATCTTAAATTAAATAATGTAAAATAAGGCATTGTAAATAGGAAGGTAATAAGAAAAAAAAATCACAACAAGGGATTTATTATAAATATGTAATAAAAATAAAAGTTTAAGTTAATCACCATAAGGGGTGGTTAACATCTTGTTTGTGGGTAGGTAGAAATTGAACCAACCACCAAAGGTAAAGACCAATGGGTTATTAATAATGTTGTGCATTTACTCAATCAATGGTTTCAATTTCAATTGTTTAGAACTTAACCAAAATTGGATTCCAAGTTTTGGAATTGGGATTAGGTTAAGATCTATAAATTGAACGGGGAACCCCCTATTCTTAATAGTTTTAATATGTTTTTAAAAGTAAAATCTAATTTATGTATTGTTCATAAGTGGAACCAAGAACTAGAATTGGAATTTTTAAAAAATAAATGTTAATTTTAATTCCAATCCATGGTTTAGAGTTTAGGGTACATGTCATTTTGTTTTTTCTTGTTTTTTTCTTGTTCTATCTTTGTGGCTAGGATGTAGTCATGGTAATATGTACCACAAGTGTAACCAATGTTTGGTTTTTCACATTTTAAAGTCAAAAATTATATTGATGTTACATATTAACAAGTATAAATTTTTAAACTAATTATTACCATAGGCCTTTTAGTAACTAATAGTTACTAATGGTAGACTTACTGACCTTTATCCAAGTGGTGAAGCTAATGGGATTAAGTAGTTCATATTAGTGAGTGGTTGGGGGGTAATCCATTCAATCATCAAGGAGATTTTGAGGAAGGTATTAAGATAAGGGCCTTTATTTTCTAAGGGTCAATGTGGGCCTTGTGTGGTTTGTAAAAAAGGAAAATTAGAGGAAATGTTGGGGAATTTCTATGGCATTTAAAGACTTTTGGTAGTTGGGAGGAGTGGATAATTCATGGAATAATGTGTTTGTATTTGTGTGTGATTTTAATGTAAAAATAATTGAAGGATTCGATGTGTTTGTTGTATTTTTATTTTATTAAAAAGTGTGGAAGGTAAAATAGTTTGAAATTGCATAAGTAGAGTATTCCCTTGAAATGGTCTTTTTACATTTCTTCTAGAACAAAAAGTAAAAAGGCATACCATTTATTAGCCTCTGGAGTAATAAGTTACTAGTTGCCACATGAAGGTAGTAGCCAATATCTGGTGGTAGAAAACAAAGGGAAAACACTAGTAAGTAGTTGTTTACAAACTAAAAGGTATGGTTATAGGTAGTGAACATTGGTGATGAAGGCATGCAATGTGTTGCAAACAACAAATAGCAAAGGGGAAGGCCTCCCGAGGTGCTGCAAGTGGTTGATAGAGCCACTAAAGGACTTGTAGGTGTGGTAGAGATAGGACAATAGCCATAGAAGGTCTATAGATCCCAACAAGGCAATATATAAAGGCATTGAAGGTATTACAAACCTTTGGAGAATATCCACTCTTGGATGTTGTTTTTCCCATGTTGCCATTCTCGATTTTCTTCCCTTACCTCTTTGGATTAGCCTATTATAGGATGGTAGGTTCGTTCTTAAACATCAAACCCTTACTTTCCTCCTTTGCTTTTTATATGATTCCTTACTTATTATGTGAGTAGTTGTAATAAAGTAAGTTAGTAAAAGGTAGTTTTTGTTTTATTGAGTAATAAAGTGTTGACCTTGTCCCTTTAATTTTACCTCCTAGAAAACAGTAATGATTAGGGGCAGAAACTTCACCCCTCAACACATGTGTTTCATTTGTTTACATGATAACATCACAAATTTATAGGATTCATGGGTTCATTCCAAATTTGTGCAAAATATATTATTTCATAGATTTATATTATTTAAACACAAAAGTCATGTGCATAACTTTCATGTGTAAACAACATGAATAAACATACAATATCCATGTTTAAACAATACAAATAAGCATATGACATTTGTGTTTAAACAATGCACAACATCGATATTCAAACAATACACGTAGATGAATGACATCTGTGTCTATTCCATACAAACCTATGAAAACAAATTTTGCACAACAATTATTGCCAAATTGTGACCCATGAAGTTTGTGACAAATGCATTTAGTATATTATGGAAGCATGTGGTATGATTTGGAATGAATCTAATGAAGATATAATATTCAAAAACATTCATTAAACACTTTAACCAATGCTTTAAGAAATTGTTAATATTCATATGTTTGGGGAGATTTTTGAAACACAACGTATATATGGGGCATAATTTTAAACTTATTTTACATAGCAACATTTTAAAAGTCATATGAAGTTTTTAATGATTTTTTTCAACTTACAAATGTAAATATTTAAAAATATTCCAAGATAAACATTCACCCAAGGGTGCATGGTTGGCTCATGTTAACATGGAAACATCTATTAGTGTTGTTTTTTTTTGCTTTTATTTTTATAAAAAAATTAAAACACATTGATTAGATCTTGTAGATGGTCATCATTTTTCATTATGGATAATTTTAATGGTTTCAATTTTTCATTGTGTATGGCGTATATGTCGTGTTGGTCTACATATTTTTCAAAAATACATTTATGCACATTTTCTTCATTTGATTTGTGTTTTTTTTTTTCTTTTTTGGTTATGTGCATGTTCATTTTCATCTAAAATGATGTTGTCATTCATTGCCATTTTTGTCATGTTCTTCACCTTTTTCATGTTGGCACTCATTGTCATTATCATTGTGATCTTAGTATGATGTTTAATTTTGGTTGTTTTTTTATTGCCCTTTTTTCCTATTTATGTTCATCACCATCATTGCTTTCATTTCATTTTGTCTTGACCATGGTTGTGTTTTTCTCACCCTCTTCTTTTTCTTTTTCTTGGTTTTCATTACCATTGTTGTCATCATCTCATTTCATCCTAACTTTAGTCATGTTCTTTTCTTCCTTGTTTCCTACTAACACTCATTGTCATTGTCTTTATTTCATTTAGTTTCATCTAGATCATGGTCATATTTTTTTCACCTTCTTCCTCTTGGTGGTCATTGCCATTGTGGTTGTTGCCTTGATAATCTTGATCTTAATAATGTTTTTTTCACCCTTTTTTTCTTGTTAACATTCATTGTCATTATTGTTCGAAGTTTAAGTTCAAACCAACTTGAATAGTTGAAATGTGTTTTATGTTCTTTTTTTATTTTAATTGTAGAACTTGAAAATTTGTGCACTTTGAGAACATCAAATGAAACCACTCATTAGCAAGTTTGGAATGAATGGATTGAATGAGAAAAAGAAGGTTTTGAAGGAGATAAGAAAGTTGCAAAAAAAAGGTTTAAACCCACCGGAACTACCATTTCTTTTTTCTTTGGTAGTGTTTTTTTACCCCAAAGATGATCCCTCCCAAAAGAAATTTGAAAAAAAATTGGTCTCGTTCATTACAAAGCAACTAGTGCCATTGTATTTTGTTGAGTGACCATATTTTAGAATAATAATTATACAATCCTTGTTGAAAATTTCCATTGAGGCAATCAATAATGAATGAATTTTTTTTTAAGATGGCAAACAAGACCAACAAAAAGTTCATTTCTTCAACCTTTGATTCTTATAATTCTTGCATTGTTAATTTTGATTTATGGACATCAAGAGCAAATATCAATATATATTTTTAAATTTTTCATTTTTTGAATGACAAGTGTGAACCTTGTCATGTAACCATTAGGCTTTTCTAAACAATAAAAACTCCTAGTTGTATGGTGGTTTTGTAGGTCAATGATGTGTTTACAAAACATGGGTTCGATGTTTGAATTATTGCATATAAAGGTGTGAGAAATTTCAACCCATTTGGAAATGAAAATTTTTAGAGGTATTTTGTAAACACAAAAAATTGGGGGCATTTATTTAATTTTTGCCAAATTTTTGGCAACTTAGTGTTGTTTTGGTAAGCACCAATAAATGTAGCCCATAGGCATGCCATCAACATTCATGGGGTGTTATGCTATCAACATTTTTAATTTTGTGTTCGTCATAAGTTTTTTTATTGGGAACTTGCAAAAGTGGAAGGTTGTATTGCATGCATTGTCCACTTCCACTTGTGTTGTTTGGGGTCATGCATGTGTTTCATTATTATTATTGGAATACTGTTCATATGCCATCATAAGGTAGGGAGTGTGGGGAAATGTGGCATGTTCAATAATCCAATGAAGTGTATGCCTCATGGATTGATCATTTCTCATATTTGTGCATATTACACTACAAGATCCTTGGGTAAAAGGCTATTTGCCTTCCAATGTTTAAGTAGTTTGTCTCAAAGGTTATAACTTGTTTAGATATGAATTGAAAGGGGACAAGCCTATTGTCCAATTTGTTCTTGCACATTATGTCCATTTGATTTCATATTCTTACATGTTAACATTAAACTTGAATATTTAGTTGAGGGGCCTAGGTTGTAACTCTATGTTAACATTTGTTGTGAGTTGTATTCAAAGGTGATGACCATATTAACTCCATGTTTGGTTGTGATGTGATTTAGAATTTCTTGCCAAAATTCCTTGTGAAATCAAATTGATAATTGATGTATCATGTTTGTTGTGTTCACAACGAGCCCACATTTGTTTGACCATGTGAAATTTCATAGTGGATGCATGAAACCCATTAGCCTAATTTGCTAGGAGCTTTAATAGATGCAACATCCCTAGAAAATTTTCCTAGAAAAGAAGATGATTGGAAAACATGAGAAAATAAAGGATTGGAGAGTGGCTGGAGCACATAGACCATTGAGGTCATTATATGCATTTGCACTATCTAGTTTCCCCCTCAATGTGAACGGTTCAATGTAGGGTTAAAATAACCCCATCATACCATTTTATCCATACCCTTTGTGTGAAGAGCACATGGGTGAATTTATTCCTTAGATTTTTGTCATTTTAACCACCAAATCAAGATAGGGTTAGATAGAATAAAAATATCCTTCCTAACCCTTGGTGCGAATCTAACTCTAGTAAATTTGTTTTGGGTCATCATTCTTGACGGGGTTCTACACTCTTTGCACATGTGTAACTAATACATGCTTCTAATTCTTGGTTGTAAGTCGAACACAATATTTTTGTGGTGGCAAGCTTGTTCCCATATTTGAAGTGGTTGCAACATGATAGGCATGATGATTAGGGTCCAAATTAGGTACCACTAGATGGTGCTAGCCAACCCGCATGCATTAAGTATTGTTGGGTTATACAAGCCATTCAAAGCTAGGTGGGTACTTTGGGCCTAACCTTGAGAATGTTGAGGTGTTGCATGGTCATTGATTTTTCATGTCCCATGTGGTCTAAGGTCACATGGTAGATGGTAACATATTTCATCACAAGAAGGAAAAGGTGGAGAAAAAAAAGAAAAAAGTGTGGGTAATGAATAGTGTTGAGAATGGGTAGGTGACCTTCTTAAAGAAAGGGTGAAAGCCATTTCCTAAAGGGTATTTTGCATGTTGGATGATGTAGGATGGCATCAACATTTGAACCAAAGGTTTGGTGGACAATTTCTCCAAAAAATTCTCAACAATTAGATGTGGATGGATTTCAAGTTTTGGTTGGCCATGAGAAATCTTGTTGTTGCTTTGGTAAAGTCGAACAAGTGACAAGTCTCACCCATGTTCATATTGAGTTCATAAGGTTGGTGGGGGATATAGATGATGATGCTTGCATGAATAGGCATTGAGAATCATTGGACAAGTTGGTAGAATCCATCCATCAGAAGAGATTAGCCTTTGGTGTCGGATTTGGGGCATAATAACTTGGCCCCAACTTGATCCAATGTGTTAGTGACAAGTGGAGTATTATGTGTGAATACGATGGATGGATGTGCATGCATCTAGGGTTGAGGGTTTACCCTTAAACCCTAAACCCTCGCCCCTAAACCCTAAATGAGAAGTTCTAGATCCGGTAAGGGAAGTTTTTAATTTAGAGTTTGAACCAGTGTTAGAAACTATACTACCCTCCCCGGGTATCAAGATGGGTTTTAAGGATAATACCCTCTCTGAAAAATCAAATACCTGATTCTGAATCCTGATATATAACTACAGTTCTAATTTTTTAATTTTAAAGTGCAAAAAGTTGCTGGTTCTTTCATGAGACCCGGTGGTTCTTTGAGGTTTTGAAATACCCAAAACTGGCATTTTGTGGTGAATTTATGTCCATTTTTTACCTGAAATTTTTGATTTCAGCCTATACAAAGGAATATTAATTTCAAAATTGTACAAATATGTCAGATCTTGAACAATACAAGTTGCAGTTTGCCAAATCTCTCCAATAGGTTCCAACAAGTAGGCAAATTATAGTAGAATTTTAAATTTAAAAAAATCATATTTAACTTATAGCCAATTTGGCAAAATCTATTTTTAGATGATCACCACTTTGGCTACCTCACATTGGTTCTTTTATGTTTAAAAATATTATAAGCATTATTAGGTTTGTTTGATTTGTCTTCATTAGCAAAGAATGATTCCCAAAGTTGAAATGTAAGCAAGAGTAGCTTCCCCTAACCCCCTCCATGAATATGCACATAGGTCAATGTGCATTGCCCCAGCCTTGCCGCAAAAACATCACAAATTGAGAGACTTTCTTGGTCCTGTGATCACCATCACAGTTCTGACCCTGAACAACTCTCCTGTTTTAGAATCACATGCTTTCATTGCTTGCTTGCTTCACTCCTCCCAATAGGTGAAATGATTTTAGATTGAGGGGCACATAGTAAAGTTCATCACCTCTTTCAGAAACAAGTTTCATATGGGCAATTTGGAACAAGGCCCAGTTCTTTCTAGATTTTCAATTCATAGTTCGCCTTTGGCTAAACCAAGTGAAATAAGCTCACTAGGAACCGTAATCAACCAAACCATGCCCACTCTATAACACGATAAACCTACACAAAATGACACCTTGCAAACATGAGTAAAATAAGTTACATCCTTTAGAGGTTTTTGCCCATTTTGTCATATGTTTCTCTTTTAAGAACTCTATAGTTACCACCAAACACACATGAACAAAATCAAAGGTATGTTTGATGTACAAAACTCTAAACCTAACAATGAACATTCGACATTTTGGAAATTTTTGAAAATCTTGGAGGATCTCTCTCACTCTGAAGGATTAGGCAAAAGAACCCAACCTCTTGAATGCACCCTGATCTCTTGGGAGTCTCAAGGACTAGGTGAAAGAACCCACCCCCTACTCATATCATAAACTATGAACGTTTTAAGGGAAGTCTTGTGGTAAGGGACTTCCCTTACATAAAGAACTGGTAAATTTTGAAAGCCTTGAAGCTCTCTTGCAAATCCTTGTAAAGTTCCAACTTTGCAATTTACACTAAAGGGTGCCCTCCACTTACACTAAAAAAGTTCTACGGGTTCTTTATTTGTATTTAAGGTTATCATACTCTCCACAATGCTTAAGGTTGCTCCCTCTCTGAAGGGAGTAGGCATAAGATACTCTTCTCCTTCGTATGAGGGATATTGATGGGTATAAGATGCCCTCCAAATACCCTATTACCTTGGCCAATTCTATACTAATTATATTATTTGCAGAAATGTTGAAATTTTCAAAAAATATTTCTTCCAAATCAAAAAAAAATTGTGAAGGAAAATCAAGAATATTCAGGAATATTTCATTTGTTGAAATGAAAATTTCAAAATTAATTAATTATTCAATGGACATGTGTTGAAATGGCCAAGGTAGTATGGTAGTTTAGATTAGAAATTTTGTGAGAGTGTTTTTCGAATACCACACACCTTTCGCGCCTACTTAGTTTGTTCAACTAAAAGTGTGTTTAATTACTACACATGACAAAATTCTACAACAATTTTCACACCAACCAAAAATCCAAAAATATTGAATAAATATACCATCTCTCTCTCTCTCTTTTTCTCTCTTTTCTTTTCATTTTCTCTTTGTGCAATTCCTGTTATGGTGGGCATTTCATTTATCAAAAAGGCCCTCACTTTTTCTTGTGATACCCATTATGTACCCAATGGGTATCAAATGGAGGAAAAAGAAAAGAAAAGAAAAGAAAAAACGATGCAAGGTTTTATGTAATGTAAAGTCCTCGACCGAGAGCTTTACCATATCTGGCCGAGTAGCATGCACTCCGTTGCTTGAAACACCCTTCAGTTTTTCCCCCTTTTCCCTGTGATACCCTACCTGGTGTGTAATGTGCACCCGGCGGGTATCACAGAAAAGAAAGAAAGAAAGAAAGAAAGAAAGAAAGAAGGCGCAGTAAAAGCCCTTAGCCACGGCCTTTACCGGGATTGCACCTACTCTCCACTTTGCCTTGTGCAAGCCCTTATTCCAATAAAAGCCTGTGCGGCCTTGGGCTTCACCTAATACTTCAAAGAAATTTGATTCATGAAAGAGAGAACATATTGAATAAATGTAAAAACACACACACACACACACACTCTCTCTCTCTCTCTCTCATTTTCTCTTTTTTCTTGTCATTTAGAGAAAGAAATTTGATTCATAGAAGAGAGAACATATTGAATAAATGTACACACACACACACACACACTCTCTCTCTCTCTCTCTCTCTCTCTCTCTCTCATTTTCTCTTTTTTCTTGTCATTTAGAGAAAGCAATTTGATTCATAGAAGAGAGAACATATTGAATAAATGTACCTACACACTTTCACTCTCTCATTTTCTCTCTTTTCTTGTTCATTTAGAGAAAGAAATTTGATTCATACAAGAGAGAACATAATTGAATAAATGTACCAACGCACTTTCACTCTCTGTTTTTCTTGTCATTTAGCGAAAGAAATTTGATTCATAGAAGAGAGAACTCATTGAATAAATGTTCTCTCTCTATCTCTCATTTCCTCTCTTTTCTTGTCATTTAGAGGAAGAGATTTGATTCATAGAAGAGAGAACATATTGAATAAATGTACTATATCTCTCTCATTTTCTCTCTTTTCATGTCAATTTGAGAAAGAAATTTGATTCATAGAAGCGGGAACATATTGAATAAATGTACTCTCTCTCTCATTTTGTCTCTTTTCTTGTCATTTTGAGAAAGAAGTTTGATTCATAGAAGAGAGAAAATATTGAATATTAAATATTCCCTCTCTCTCTCTCTCTCTCTCTCTCTCCTTTTCTCTTTTCTACAAGAAATTTGACTCATAAAACAGAGCATTGTAGTGTCTTTGACAATAGAGGAATTTGTCTTGTTTGCGCTAGAAACATTGTCATCGCGCGCGCGCGCGCGAGAGAGAGAGAGAGAGAGAGAGAGAGAGAGAGAGAGAGAGAGCGGCGGGGTAGATGGCGGAGGACGACGACGATGAGGTCGTTGGTGATGCTCACTGCTTGGCTGCGCATACCAGATAAATCTGAGGCTAATTCTAATGTTTTTTTTCCCCTTGCTATGTCGTCGTCTCATGCTTCTTCTTGGTTCCATATTAGGCTGATTTATGCGAGATTGAGTGGTTGTTGTTGTTGTGCTACTACTAGTCGAGTTGCAGCAGCTGCACCTGAGTCTTTGTGCTTGCGCTTCCCGCCTCGGAGTATCGGGACAGCTTTGGAAGTGAATGGCGGAAGGATTTCTCCATCTGAGCAAACCGTTCTTGTTCTCAGGAGAGAGAAAATAAGAAGAAGATCGGACCCTGAGTCAGCGGAGGCGACGTTCTTGAGCACAGATGATGTGCGTACCAGTGGTCCATTGTCCTTCGAAATCTTGTTCAGAGACGAGGCGTTAGTAGCAGGGACAATAACACTGGAACAACAACATCCTGTATCTGATTCGCTCCAGCAACAAGGAGGCGACGATGGTGTTTACAATAGTAGTAGTTTGGTACAAAAGAGCAGCATCGTTGGACTTCGACGATGGAGTCTCGATTGTGCTTGCGTTGTTGTCGGACATGCAGGAAGTATTTTCTCCAAGCTTCGTCGGCACGACCACAATATTCCGTGTCCATCATCATCACCGTTGTCTCCACCTGCTATGGAAGTGTGCCTTGTGGCAAGAAACTTGGGGACGCCCGTTATTCTAATCCAAAGTGTGCATCTCACTGCACCACGACGAGGATCCAGCTGCCGGCAGTCGACGCTGGAAGCCATTCCGGAAGCTGAAGAAGTTGGAAAGCGCAGTAACCTGATGACGATGACCATCACCGAGCAGCAGCCTAAACTGGTGAGTGCAAGCAAACGTCATATCATATTCTGTGTTGTGTTGAGCAACTCCACAGGTGCTCAGTATGTGACCCTGAAAATTAAAAGTTGGATGAAGAAATGTCACGTTATGCCAGTTTGGCTGAGCAAAATGGTTTTGCCTGGCATCTTTGGAGAGCTTTGCTGAGGCTAGTAAAAGGCACAACGAAGAACACATGCCATAGAAGAGTGTAGTAAATATGTTCTTAATGCTGCTCCTTGTTTCTGATTGGCCAATCATTATGATTCGTCCAGGTGCTTTGCTATTAGCAGTCTTCCACCTTTTGCACTCCAAGTCTTAGAGCATCTGCAGCAGTGCTCAGCATGTCACCCTCGAAACATAATTCTCACATTCAAGTATAGGTGGTTATTGGCTTCTTTCCAACCTCACACATTAAATTAAGTCAGGGACTGCAACTATGTGGGACTACTAATAGCAGTCCAACTGGACCAATCAAACTATCTAGCCAATCAAGAGCATGTGCTAGGCTTCGTTGTGCCTTTTAGGAGCCTCACCAAACTGTGCAAAAATGCTGGGCCAATACCATTTTCCTGAGCCAAATGAGCATGCTTTTACTTTTCTTCATCTAAATCTAATTCACAGGGTCACATACTAAGCACCGCTGAAATGCTCAGAGATAGAAGATTATTGTCTCACAATTTGTGAGTGACTCTTGCCTGTTGGGCTTTATGCCTGCATTCATTGTCATGTCACCTTCAAATTGTTGGAGACTTCCTTCTCTGCAATGTTCCTCAACATGACATGAGCTTGTGTGTGGGAGGGCAGCACCCATGGACGGAGAAGAAGTGGTTCTGACACTGGACATGAGAGGAACCCTTTGATATACTTTGTTATGCTAGGATTATAACAAGCAGTTGTCTTGGAGTTTTGTTTTGGGGGTACCAGTTGTATAGAGTCAGAATATGCAGAGATCTGATATCAAGCAACATCATTGGATCCTGAACTGGATCCTGTCTCTTTTGCAACTGGAGCCTTTAGAAAGACTCTCTTGCAGAAGTGCAGGAGAGGAGGTAATTCTAGATAAAATAATCTAGTTGCCTTACATCTTGTAGGGAACAGAGGCCAATCCACTCTTGGAGGTCAGTGGCAAAGCTGCAGTTGGACTAGGTTATGCTCTTGAAGGGGGTGGATATGACCTCACTGAGAAAGCTGCAGCTGGATTGGGGTATGAACTTGAAGAAAGTGGATATGGCGGTGGAGAAGATGATGGACAACTGACATGGTTCAATGCAGGAGTGAGAGTGGGTGTGGGACTTGGATTGGGCATGTGCCTTGGTGTTGGTTTGATTGTCCACACATACCATGCTACCTCCAGAAGCTTGAGAAAAGGTTTCATTTAGCTTTAAAATGACAGCTTTACAAGTTTCTTGTGCTGGTCAGATCCAGGACTTTCTTCTACTAATGCAGTTCTCACAATTTGGCATGCATAGCAAACAAGTGAGCCTCAGTGATGGGACACACCATGGGATCAAGCAATGGAGCAACTGATCTGTCTTATGAAAGAAAATGCTGTCCATGGAAGTTGATGATCAAAGCTGCATTTGGGGAGTGCTTACAGTGCTTTTGTGACATTTTTAGTGTCCACCCATAGCTTGGAAGATCTCCCAGATAGTTGACATTTTGTACATCATATTTTTGACCAGTCACACCTTTTAAGCAGAAAGTTTCATGAGCAGTTCCAGCAGTTGTAGGTGACAGTGGCTGGCACCTTCAATGAAGGCTGAGGAGTATGCTCATATGGTTTCATAGTTTGTTTATACTAAGCAACAATTTGGCTCCTGACCTTGGCATTGTAGTTCATGCATGATGCTCTACTCCCACAGCAATGTGGGGATGGAACTAGGTGACTCTGAATCACATCTAGTGGAGTGCAGTGGGATAGAACCAATTGAGGTTGTTTCGTGTCTTGCTGCAGGGTTCCTCGTCATGCTTTTAGATGGTTGATGCATTACTTTCAGCTTCAGAGAAAGATGGTAAGTATCCAAGAAAGCTGTAAACATTCCTGTACAAATTTTATCAGACACATGAGAGACCATTTCTTTATCAACCTCATAAAAACATTTCATGAAATCTCTATTAGGTCCTACACTCTTTCAATTTCACTTGGAGACAGATGCTTTTTATAAATGATTTCTTGTATGCTTTTCAATTTCTGCAGGGAACATCATCTATCAGGAACAGTGTACAATTTATCACTAGATCTGGTTCAAAGACATGGCTCTTGGGCATTTTCCTCACAGAGCAGGTGCTTGGATAAGAGAGAAACTGTTCGGCAACAGCAGTTACAGGCTCAGATTGAGTCCTAATATGCCAGTTTTCAGCAGGTATTTAACTGCAGACACACCATTGTTAATCCTCTAGGGTGCTCATATTAGTCTTTGTTTCAATAGTTCTCTTGCAGAAGAAAGTATGCATGTGAAACCACAGTCAGTCTGCTAGGAAGTTTTGCCCTAAGTTCTTTGCTAGCCTATATTCTGCAAGCAGATGCGCAGGAGTTTGTTGCCAGGTATGACATGGATCTGTGCTCTCCAGATCCATGTCATCCTGGCAGTTCAACATCTGTGGGCTGGAATATTGCTGTTGATTGATGAACAGAGTGCAGTCAAAGTCTTTGGTTTGTACAAACTGGATATTTATTTGGTGTTGTTAGATGGGTTCTTAGAGGGAGAGGGATTGAGTGTAGGAATGAAATTTCAGAGGGTTACAATTGGCTATATTCTCAAAGTGTCATCTCCATGCAACCTTAAAGACATAAAGCTTATGCCTATGAGGATGAGTTAGATGGATTTAGTCTGTCTTATGCTGATGCCTGAGCAAGCATGACTCTTAACAATCAGTTTCAATGGGGCCCCAAGGAAGAATATCAATCTCACATCTGTTACATGCATGGTACTCCACTGTCTCTAGCTAAGTTATTTCTATTCTTTGTTGATCTGCAACAACAGTCTAGGAATGTTACCCCTAATCTCTTGGACACTTCAAGAATGAGAGGTTCAATAGACTGTTGTCCTTCAAAGGTTGACATTGGTAGGGGAAGAAATGTATGATATATTTTTAATGTTCTCAGAAATGCTCTTTTTTAAAAAACTGGTTTATTTATCTTCCTCTGACCTGTTGTGTTCTGAAATATGTTCTCTACCTTCGAAATAATCCTCAATTGAATAAGTCTAACAATCTTGTAAATGGTGTCTAGTGTGTTGAGTTGTTCCTCATTATTTTGAATAGCTACTAAGTGCCATTATAAACAGAGGAAAACCAAAGGGAAAGTTCAGGGATTGTGATGTTCACATCCCCCATTACTCCCCTGAAGTTTGAACTTGTTCAATGGGACTATTCCCTTCAAACCCCTTTGTAAAGAAGACCCTTTGAGATGACTTCACTTCTGCACACATCATGTGATCTCATCAAGGTTTTGGGTCAGGTAGTTAAAATCAATCCATGAGGAGTGAGTGAGATGTGGAATAACTTATGGGCTACTTTTTCTTTTCCTTTTTTTGCTTCTGTTTTTTTTTTCTTCTTTGCAATGTTGAAAGTTATATCATCAACTTTTACAAGATTACTGAATGAATTAATTGGTGGAAGTGGAAGCAAAAATGATGGCATCAGTTGGTACTAGTGTATAAGTTGAAGGAAGGTGCAAGTGGACAAGGTTTCCGGCTATGAAGGTTTAATCTTGGGGTTGAGTTCTTGTAAAGATATCAAAATCAATTATTGAATTTTGCAACTTGCAAGTAGGAAAGTTGAATAACAAAAGTGTCAACACTAAGTGCACGAAAGCCTTAAAGATGTGTATCTATGGTAATTGTGTCACCTTTTTCTGGTGATGCAAATGTAACATGGAACCTCCTATCTAAGGATATCCAAAGAAGGATTTGAAAGAAAAAGGTCAGTGAAATAATCAGGGTTTTTTTTTTCAATTTTCAACTATCACATGTGTTGGTGAGCATATGAATAAGCATTTAGAATTGAATGGTGAAAATTAGTCCAAACAGTAAGTTCCTGGTGACAAATTGGCCCTGATTTAAAAACTCAGTTGAAATGGGGTGAATTTTTCCCAATTTCTTTTTCCCTCAAATTTTGACAATTATTCCTTGGAATCTATGACAAACTGCGATTTTTCTTGGGGGCTCACTGTGTGAAAAATTCTTCCCACAAACAAGTGAAAGATCAGTATATGGTGGAAGAAGATTCACCACGAAACATCAAAGGAATGAAAACCGCCAACAAACAACCCAATGAAGTCAAAACAGGTAGGATGCAAAATGCAAGACAAATCGGAGTCAACAATCGTGTCCTTTTTTCTTTGCCAGATTGAAAGACATTCTTCTTCAGGGTCAGAAAGACATTCTTCTTCGGGGTCAAAAAGACATGTCGCACATTTGAGGGAACAAAACAAACCTTAAGAAGGATTACCACCTTAAGGAGGGTAATTATTTGGATGATTTAGGATCACTACAAGAGGAGTTGTGCATGCATTGCAACAAAGGCAATCATTCCTTTCCAAAAAATGTTGCATGCTGCATCCTAAGTTACATCCAAGCCAAAGGAATTGCGGTTTGAAAGGGCTATGAACTAAAGAACAAACAGGCTTTGAAAAAAGGTGTAGGAATAGGAAAGACAAGATGTCAAAACAAGACTAGTCATAAGTAAATTGGATTGCATAAGCAATGAGGGAATTGTGGTTTGCAAGGATAAGGAACTCCAGGACAATCGGAGTTTAGAAAGGAATGTAGGCCCAGGAAAGACAACAGGCAAAAGGTTGAACCAAAGCATTGTTTTGCAAAAGAATGTGGGCCAAGGAAAGATCACAGCCATAGTTTTGTAGGAGAGTTACAACTAGAGTTTTTGATTAGCAGTCCCTGTTGTGACAGCTGATTGTTTTGTGTGCTGAAACCAAAGGGGACAAATGGAAAACTACATCAACATCAAAAGAAAGGGAGTAGATGATTGAGTTAGTAAAGATGATTGCATCTACTTCAGAAATATTGAGGATTTGTTGATACATTAAGCACAAGATACCTTCTTTTTATGGTTCCAGATTCTCGAGAGTGAAAGCACTTGATTCAATCAAGGGATCACTGTGTCACCAAATCATATTCCACATGTTTGCAGAGTGAATGCAATAGAACATGATCAGCTCACTGCCCAATCACATAACAGTGTCTAGTTCATGAAATTAAGCAGTGCTTTCTAGTTTATGAAATTAAGTAATGGTTTTTAGTCCATGAAATTAAGCGATGGTTTCAAGTTCATGAAATTGAATCACAATTCCTAGTTCCTGAAATTAAGTACCAGTTTCTAGTTCTTGAAATCAAGTAACAGTTTCTAGTTCTTAAAATTAGTTTGACAAGAGATCTTAGTTTGAGTGTGCAGGTTTTTCAGATGTTCCATGAACTAATTTTGTGGTTAGCTTTGGTGATTTTAAAGTCATGGTCATGCCTTGGACTTCACCGACTCAACTGAGGCAATTGGCAAGAACATGACTCTTGACACTGATCCTGTCGATATATGGAAGCTATCAAGCAAATGGAATAACAGCTACCAAATGGTTGTGACTGTGGTGATATCTGGAATTATCAAGCAAATGGGATAACAACTACCAAGAGCTTGTGACAAGCCAGGAGCGATCACAGGACTGCAAGAAAGACATAACCCTACTTCAGTCTGTATAGTGATGACAGCTCTATTGCACTGAATTTGTGATATACTGCCCCCCAACTTTGTTCTTGGCAACTCATCTTGAGTACTTGGATCAACCAAAGATAATAATTCAATAAAGACACAATTCAACCCATGGCATTGTTTGCTCTTTTGGATATTGCAGTATATGCTTATTGCCAATCAAACAATCCCTATACATGAATGTGATCATGTGTTGATTGCATGATCAAACTCTCATTCAGAGTCTGGAACATTCTGAATATGATTGTTGAGAGAATTGTGGCATTTGATGCTGTTAGTGAAATGTGTATTTGAAGTCCTAGCATTTAAGGTCTTTAGGTTGCCATCTTTCTTACCAGAAATATCTTCATAGGCATTGATCTTCGTAAGTATTGAGAACATCTCCAAATCTCCGACATAAGCCTGCCTCTGAATAGGACTTAGACATGAACTGTTGTCAGTAAGTTTATAGATATTTCCGATCCAACAACACATCAAGGAACTGGAAAAAGTGAGATATGCCTAACAAAATGGACCCATATTCTGACACCATCACATGCTTTCAAGGACTGTCAAATCAGTAGTGGCTAGAACGCACTCAGGCCTCTTGTACACAAGATATGTAACATTCTTCAAAACATAGGTGCAGAAGATATTCTCTACCTTTCATTGAGTAGGTTCAAATAGAATGGCCACCATTATCATTATCATCAGTAGTCCACCAAAAACTTACTGAGAAGCTTGGACTGAGGGATTGCACATAATGCCACCACTTTGGTGGTATGTACAACATCTGCCCTTCCTCTAATATGCAATCTACAAACTTCAAGTCCTGTGCCTCAGGCCATTGTTCATTGTCTGGGTTGTTCAAATCCACCTGTAAATCCACACAAAAATTTAAACTTTGCTCTGTGGCTAGGTTGTGAAGTCTGAAGCAAACCTCACTAAGAGAGAAAGAGTGAAGGTCAAGCCAAATTCTGAGACTCTTCCCTAGAAGAAGCTGCTAGCAAATCAAATTTTATGGTTACCTGTGAAATGAAAAACTAAGGACTTTAGTTCATGTTAATGAGGCTGTCAAAAACTCACACAACCTATTTGGCATAACATACATATAGACACCATGTGCAGCAGGACAAACTCTAAATCAAAACAAAATGTGCAGCATTCAATTCAGCCAATTTATGAATGGAAAGCCTGCTGTTGATAATATGGTTGGCACCTGACTAGAGTTACATAACATGGCTTCAGCATAAGGGTACAGACACTCTGAGGCCTGATGTGAGTACAGCCTCACATACTTCCGCCCCACCACCTGGACCATCCGATCAAAAAATGAGAAAAAAGGTGGGGGGTATAAAGCACCACAAGTACCATACCTTCATACTATTCTGCATAGAGTGCATCAAATTACAGAAAATGCATCACAGCTATTACCTTTTAATAGTCCAGCCCCTTTCACTAAGCCTTTCAGTTGCAATTAAACCTGCTCCTAACAACTATAGAATAACAAGAGCATTCCCACGTGCACTTTAAAAACTTACTTGAGCTAAGAAATTATGATGAGGGTCATGATGCAGTGGGGTGATGGTTCCTGCAGGGCCAAGCCAGGCATTGATTGAATGCAATTCACCACCTCCCACTGAGCAGTAGTCTGGGATCACAATGTCTGATCGGAGTTGAGGGATCTGCCAATCTTTCCATGCCCAATAAGTACTTCTTTGCACTAACTGCATCTGTGAAATCCAGGAGCATGGTTCCATACACTTTGGGAAGCAAATTCGTTACACACATCAAGTCGCAGGCAGTCTAATAGACTCTGCAATAAGGTCAAGATGTGATCTTCAAACACAGATAGATTACAGAAAAGGCAAATGTACAAAAAGATGTACCTGATCAAAGAGTGGATGCTGAGCAAGATATAGCTGCTCCTTGGAAGAACAGCCAAGCCTTGTGTGCCATCGCTCCATCAATTGAGACAGAGTCATTAGCTCCTGTCTCCACCCTTCAGCAAGATAATGTTCCCCCACCTGTCCCCTCTGTCAATTTCTAATCCTCTTTCATCTTACAAAAACCCACACTGCAATGCAAATAGCCCAAATATACAAAGGCAGATTCTTATTTCTATGCCCATCTGCATCCTAACTTCACATTATAGCTCCCACTACAATCTGCATCACTCATTAGTCCTGTAGTTTCTGGATGTAAGCTAAACAACTCACCTCGACAGGGATGGTACGATTCCCAGCAATCTTCTGTAAATACTTGAAGTCATTCCATTTGGTCAATGCAGGCCAGTGAGACATGGCATCTGTGACAATGACAGGCAAACCTGGTAGGAAATAGTTGCAGAGGAAATCTTCAAGGGATGGATTACATTGCTTCTCTACAAACTTGCATTGAAGGGACCCATGTGGTAGACATTCCAGTACCTGCAAAAGTGATCAGATCAGTTTTAATGCTTCTACTATTAGCAGTTGACCAACCTCTTCCAGTCCCTAAGAATGTACTGAACATACTCATTCCCTTATCAAGCAGGGCCCTCCTCACAAGCATCCAAGACTTAGTCCCTCCACCTAAATAACAAAATTTTTCAAGCCTATGTGTAAATCCTCAAGCACTGTTGGAAACTTGTCATTTGACATGTAACAAGCATAGAAGGTACTCAAGAACATAAAGCTACCTCCGGTGGATCCACTCCAACTGCCAAATGTGATGTATTCCAATGTTGCCCCAAACTCACATCTCCTGCAGTAGAGGATGACAATTTGGTATCCTCATGGACATCTGAGCAGATCTCTTCTGTACAAGACCTCTTATGGCATTGCAATACCTCACCTTCTTCACAATGCAACTCCCCTACTATACTTCTTTCTTCCATATATTCTGACCAATCTGTGCCTTGTTTCCTCTTCAACTGCTTGCTGATGTTCAGATTTTGGATTGTTGGTGTTGCTACTGCTTCCTTACCCTCCTCATCTGAGGGTCCACCATTCTCCTCATGCCCCTCAGCCCCTAACCTAATCAAATGCTCTTCCCTGTCACTGTTGCCCACAGTATCCTGGAAGGAAACAATAGCTGCATCAAGGGCAGAGCGGAACAGAGGACCCCCCATCATCACCCCCAGGTCCAGGTATCGCAATGCTTGATCAAGCTGCCTAGCATACTGACGGTGAGATGCCAAGCAAAGACAAGAGAGCGAGAAAGCATCGCGCCACACCAGAGGGACACTGTGCCAAGCTCCTGTATGAAGTTGCTCCCATGCCATATCATGAGCAGCTTCTGCTGGCCCTTCTTCCTTTGCCCCACCACAAGCTTCTGCCAGCAGCCCGGCACACATAATGCCCCCATTCCTGCACAGCTGTGCTCCTTATTCCAACCCACATCATTATATTGAACTTCATGACTTCATGTACACCAGTAAAATAGCACAATGCATGCTGTAAATAATTGAATTGCATAGAAACAGTGACTCCAATGTGACTGACTTGAGAAGCCAAAGTTTGGGAATGCAGCATAAACATCAAGGAAAGCTAGAGGCATATTTAAGAGATTATAGAGAACTCTCCAAAACAATGCTTTGAAGGCGAGATGACAATAAGTGCAGTCTAACCTAATGAGAGTCACTCACAAGGTGCCAGACCATCACCTTGATCACAAATAGCAGTTGTGAGCTGCTGTGACCACTCACTGACTGCATGAGCTCCCAATAGTGAGAGAAGATAATCATACAAAAATCTGCCAAAAATTTCAGGCAAACCACTATACAAAATCTGCGTCCTGAGTTTCTGTCACATTTCTGGAAGTAACACTAAGACTCAATCATGTTGTTGACTAACACTCAAAAAGACATGGTATTCAAGAAAAGGTAGAACCAACAGATCTCTGACAGGTAAGAGATGAAGAGGGAAATGAGGGACTTACCTGGTCAAGGAAAGGAAGCAGGAGGGATGGAGGGACAGGCAGAGTGAGGGGTTGTGTGGCACTAGCATCCAGGAACACTGGGAGTGTGACCATTTTGCACACAGCAGATATGAAGAGCAAAATTCAGGTTGCTGCAACTAAGCAAAAAAGGATACAAGAATCAAAAGACTTACATATGGACTACAATTCTGTTTGCATTGAAGGAAAAATGCAAACAAAGGTGGGAGGAATTTTACCAGGTACACTCTGAACATGATCATTTGCAAGCGGCTCTTTTAGGATCTGTACAGAATGTGTGATTGTCTCTCCACGCTCTGGATGTGCCATTTTCTCGTTGTATCCAACAGAACTTTGCAAACTTTGACCAAGAAACCTACTTCTAAATCCAAGTGCAAATCTTGCAACCTGAGGTAGAGCAGCACTATCCACATGAATTCAATATCTCGGAACATGCTTTGGATGTGCCATTTTCTTGTTAGCGACCCCAGTTTGGCTTGCGTTATTTGGGTCGAAAAAGTGAGAGTTGATAGGTCGCGGAGAGGAAGGTACGTCAGGAAGGGAGAAGATTTCTGAGAATCGTGACGATGAATCGTAAGTATTGTGGGTCCTGTTGCCGCGTGCATTAGATGTTTGCCTTTTCCTCCGTCAACCCCGCGAGCACAAGTGCGTTCGTCCGTCCGTCGACCTCGGGAGCTCAAGTGCGAACGATAGAGGATCTGCAATGCGACGCGCGCACGCGGGAGAGCGCCCGTGAGAGAGAGAGAGAAAGGGTAGAATAGCAGCTGATGGAGGAGGGCAAGTACGTGACTTTGTTGCAGGCGGCGGTAGTGAGGAGAAGAAAAACAAATTGGAGATGAGGGAGGGCAGTATTTTGTCCTCGCCTTAAGCTTTGGTAAGCTTGGTGGTGGTTTAGGGTTCCCCCCATGACTGCAGCAATACCCTTTGCGTAGGACAAACCTGGAAAGGAAGAGGTTTTGAGGGTTGCAGGATGCGTAACACTAGTGGACGTGAGGGGCAAGCGGTACCAGGAGCTGCAGGAGGATCAGTAGAAGGAGGAGCACAAGTGGGTTAAAAAAGTGGAGAAGAGACAGGTCAGAAAGATGGTGGGGGGGGGGGGGGGGGGGGGGGGGGTTGGGGAGCTGGACGAGAGCAAACAGGTCGTGGGTTTGTTTGTTCCGGAGCTGCTACTTCTTCTTGGATCGGTAGAGTTTCGTTTACAACAAGGTTCCATGATGGCGAGGCAAGAGATGGACGGGTAAGGATGTCCGTCAGGATGTGGGAGGTAGAGTCTAGAGACAGTCTTTGATCTGTGAGCTAGGGTTTCTTCGGGGTGAAGATGAGAAGCCTAAGACTAACTGATGGAGGATGCAAAGGAGACAGTCAAGTGCATGACTAGTCAGTGCCATGGAGGACAAGATTAGTCCTTCTTCCTTACATGAACAGCACTGTTAAGGCAGCTCAGCGATAACAGAGCCTCCTCCATCTTCTAGGTGCTTTTTTCTCTCCATACCACAGTGATGGCATGTTGCACTAAGAAAATGGGCTGTGGAAGAATGATGGAAGATGCTACAAAAAAATGCAGGTGTAAGCAAGATAAGAACTACTGATCCAGGAACACAAAATTCATCTGGAGATGTTTTCAAAGCTTGTTGTTCCACCTGAGCATCCATTTCAGTAATGCTCCAATGCCTTAATTCTGCTGCTGTTGTTGGAAAGTATGTGTGGTTTGAGTCTAGTCTGATGAAGTGGGTTTTTTACTTATGAATGCAGCAATCATGTGTCAAAACTTGTTGATCCTGCACTGGAGCCTTACTTCAAGCCCCTTGACTATGTATAACCCTAGCAGACATTGAAGAGCAGCTGGAGTTAGCTAGCCAGGAGGAGAAAGTGCCATTGTATTTAGGGGACTAGGTGAGACAAAGCTTGTGGTCTGCATGACAGTTTGCTGTTACTGTACATGAGAAGCTTGTATATGCAGCATGGTTATGGTGTGAGAAAAGGGACAAAGATCTGAATGACAATGGCTCATCAACCTATTGCAGTGGCAGGAAACTGGAATGTCTGGACTCTGCCATGGCACATAGCTTTGCACCCCGGCTGCCCTCTGATGCTTGTTCCTGTCACAGCTCAACGATGGATCCGTGTTCCAGCATTTGTGGTTCTGCACCTGTTAGCAGCAGAGTCTCAAATGACATTGCATCCACATTCATGGAGATATAGTGCAATGCAACCATCATAAAAATGGCGGCTCTTTCCATTCCATTCTTATAAGAAAGAGATGTCATTTGTGCAAAGCAAATTTGCTGAGATGTATGTATGTTTTGTGACCGACTTGCAGAAAGTCCCAAGAGGATAGATAGAGATGCAATGATCTATATCTCCATGTAGCTCTAGGGTTTTTTGGGGTGGTTTCATCTAAACCAGGACTCGGAGGCTCTATTGAAAAGTAAGAACCAGATGACACTGATATTTTCACTATATCGAACATCTACATGTATCCTAGATTTTTCTTTAATTGGATGAGTTGCAAGTGGTCATTGGATATTAAGATTAGATTGTCCACAGAAGGTTTTTCTTTTCTTAAAAAAAAAAAGAATGTTCGAATTTACACTAAGAAATGATAAATAAATAAATTTAAATTGTTGCCGAAGTGGAAAAAATAGGCCCAAAAACAAATGTTGGACTCCACATGGAGAATGATTAAGATGAAAGCTATTAAGTTCTCTGCTATCTAAAATTTCAAACCATTCCTTTCTAAACCTTTCATGAATTCTCCGGATGCAAATGGCAATCATATAACCTCCTGATGTTGGTTGTCATGTATTTTCTCTTGGCAACTTTGTCACAAAAAATGTCTTTAAACCTGTAAGATGCTCAGCATCCATGTTGTGACTCCTTAAGACAGCATTCCAAAAACCCTGCCATTTGTGTCACCTGGAAATTTCTCTTAATACATTTATAGATTGTCTACCTGTTGACACAATAAACCCTTCACAGACTTGTGATGTGGGTTTTTTTTTCCCCATTTCCCCTATTCTACATGTTTGTGATACAGTGTCCTTTTGTCTACCCTGGATTATCTGTATACCCTGCCCCCATCTGGATTATCACATGTTTTCAAGTATCATCAGCATGTGGTTTTCCAAGATTCTAGATCTCTTGGATTTTTCCCTCCAGAAAATCAGCCTCCATCTACCAAGAGCTTGGATGGCTTCATTCTCTCTGGGATGTAAGAATATTCAGGGATTCCAATTGAGCAATCATCTGATAGACTGTTCCACACAAACTTTGCATTGAATTTATACGCATCCCTGTTCCAACATTGCCTGGGCAACCTGTAAGAAACCAGCAATGTTGGCTCCATGTACCAGTGCCCTGCCATGAACACAAGGAAATTACTCAGATGAGGACTGAAAGACAGCTCCCAAGGCCATTTGGATCCATGAAAGGCCTTCCAAGTAAGAATTTGTCAAGAAAAACATTTTGCTTGGGGAGACCCAAGTTGTAAGGTTGAGGATGGCATGGAGGAGCTCTTACTCAGGATTGCTTTTAACAATTCCAAAATCAGTAGCAGCCTTGAGAGACTTCTGATATATGTCTTTCATGGTCTCCTGTAGCTTATTGTCAACATCTTCAGGAGTCCATTGTACACGATGGGTATTTTGCAGCATCTCCAGACCTTGGATGGCAACCTGCCAGCCATTCAGCAGACCTTCATGAGAAATCCTGTTTTCAAAACTTACACACCTTACACCATCAAGCCAGCTTCATCAACTTCTAGTGTTGTTCCAATACACTGAAGACATTGTGGTGAGGACTAAAGATTGTTTCCTCAAAAAATGCAATTCCTACCCCTCCAGCATTTGCAGCTTTGCCAGGCCCAAACACAATTTTTGACTGCCGAAAAACCTCAATAGCTTCACTTGTACAAGGCATATTTGCACCTGCATCCAACCAACCACATATCACAAAAGAACATCACAAATTAGGTGCCTACCAGAGCAGTGGCAATACTATTTGTCAAAAACAGTAATTGAAGGCAAAGGCCATCTCAACCCTATACCCTATACCCTATACCCATAAACCTCCCATTCTCTATGTCAAGGAAGGGTTATTGTAGATGTAGCTGGATAGGTTAGGTTGTTACCTTCAATGACAACTTGGCATCCAGCATTCACTAGGGCCATGGCATCAGCATGATTGAGCTCATTTTGTGTTGCGCAAGGGAATGCAACATCACACTTCACCGACCATGGTTTACTGTCATTGAAGTATTTTGCCCTCGGATAGCTTTTAGTGTAATCTCTGCAATGTCACACTTTCCCATTAATAACACCACACCAGGGGGCAAGAGCAGTTATAAAAAAGGAATGACCCACAAGAAGTATTTAATTGATGAAAATGTCATTCCAGTCTGTCCATGGAAATTGTGTGCTAAATCCTTACCTTGGTGTGTGCATTTTCATTTATCACATTCCTCCTCTAAGACCCTAAACCCTAAATTCCTCCACTCAGAGAAAAAGTAGACAGCAAGTGGACTTCACCGAAGGCTCTTATTATGGATTTTGATATTGCGCAAGAGGGCCAGCTTTCCATAATCAAACCCTTCATCATCCAACAGATATCCCCTTGAATCTGCAAGTTGCCAAAGAGATGGGCTATCAGGAACCCTTTTAAACATGGTTTTCTTAAGATAAGAAATATATTTGCCTACTTGCACTTAGGTTTTGTCATCATGCACACTTACAGTTCTTCCCTTCAAATCACTTAAGACCTTGGTAGAGGTACCATAAATTCCTAATGCATCAGTGACCTGGGTTGGCCCAATAGGATTGAAGGTCTTAATTACAATTACCTTACCTGAAATCGTCACTGGAATAGCACCAAAAGTAATGAGTTTCTCCAGCACACATGTAGCCACTTTCCCTGCACCACTGACTACACACCTGCATACAGGCACACATTTTGTTCATGAACAGGGTATTTCAGACAATATGTTTCTCATGTTTTGCAAGATTGGTATCTTCCAGAGTTGCTACTTAAGATAGCATTGTATAAAATCCCAGAAACTGAAATGGAATTGAATGAAACAACTCAAAGCATGTATCTCTTCTTGATTTCAAACAAATCTCCTATTCAGACAGGTAAGGTAAGCTGATGATTCTTTGTTGAGTATATGAGAGGACAAACCTGAGACCTTTCAGATCCTTGTACAAATCAGCAAGGACTTCCTTAGCATAGAACACCTGTGTGACCCATTCCATGATGCATCCATCCATCAACACCAGCAACTACATACTATGACAAAGCTTTTTCCAAACACTAATTGCACAGAAAATAACTTGGGTCATTTCCCAATGTGAAGCAGAGACTGGACCAGGTTTCTAGATACTCTTTCTGAGAAGCCCTTTGGGTTAGGAGTGGAACATTGACCATCATCAATAAATCACCTGAATTACTTTTCCTCCAGAATATAATTATCCTTCTTAGCAAAAGACTCTTGATGTAGGAAGAAGAAATCCAAAGCAAGATATACAGATGTGTCACTTGCTTTCATCCTCATGTTCAGCCATTAGACCAATGTATCACAAAATAGCATTGCATAACTCAATCCTATAATGTTCATGATTACACACTTTGCCTCTCTATTTCAAGCTAAGAGCTCAGCAGACTTCAGGAATCATAGGCATTACCACACCATAGCCTGTAGCCTCTGGCCGCAGGTTGGAAGGACCCCATTGAACACCTTTGGCACCTAGCATACCCTGCCAATGTTTGAAAATTGTTGTTTCTGTGAGTAACCCATTCATTTCTCTCAGCTTGTAAACAGATAGCTCCATCCAAACTGGACACATAGTCTCACCACAGAGCTATGACAAGCCAGGTTTTAATATGACACAGCAAAAACTGCAATAGCTTTCCCTGTGCTTCTTATCCACGTGGACTGTGGAAGAATCAGAATTTGTGGAAGGACTTCATTGACCAGCCAAACCCCAAAATATTTTTAGAAGTTTGGGTTGTTCTCTAGTTTGCTAGAAGATCACTGACTTGACAACAATTTGGGAAGAAAAGACACTTTGAGGCACCTCATATTGGCTCGTCAGTCGTCGGTACTGGCCAAAGAGATACCCAATCTCACGAGGTCCAACTCCAATATCTCCCAAAGGAGTATCCTATAGGAGGCAATGACTTTTGGTGAGTCACAATCAGTTCACTGGCTGTGTGACAAGAAATCATACACCCACAAAGACATCAACATTTTTACACTTAGCAATGTTGTCCAAAAGATAAGAGGCCTTGACCCTAGTTCTTGAGAAAGGCATGGATTACATACAAATATAGGCGCCTGATTGGGTCCAATGTGGCGATACAGCTCTTCCATGAAGCTCTGACAGAAGCGTACAATCTGCCACAAGAACCATCATTCAGCTGTGTACACACATTTTACCCAAAAGAAAAAACATTTTTCTGTGTGAAGTTCACCTAATAGTGCCACAACTGCAATTTGTTATTAGAAGGAGAGTCAAAGAGGGTTGACAGAAAACCCAATTCCTTTTTTATCATGTTTGCCTTATCCTTCGAGAATTCAAGAATAACAACAGAAGTTTAGCTGAGAAAATATGAATCTGCAAAAATCTCCATATAGAGAAGAATCCACTATTCTCCGTCATACTTGCAAAGGGAGTGAGGCTGGTGAGGAATGATAAGAGAAGATACTGACTTCATTCTCACTCTTCCCCTTTGGATCAAAATCACTGCCTCCCTTCGCACCTCCCAAACTGAGGGATGAAAGAGAATTCTTTAAGGTCTGCAAACAAAAAATCACATAACTGGAACCCTTTAGTGTGAAAGTGGTCCAAACCACACGACCAGTTATTGTCACCTCTGAGCAGAAAAATGTTAATTTTACAGTACATCATCCACAGAAAATGATCTTAGACCTCATCTGTGGACGAAACCATATGCTTGAAAGAAGTGGGTAGAGTAGATCAAAACCTGCTCAAAAGCAAGGAACTTCATTACACTGAGGTTCACAGAAGGATGGAAGCGAAGACCACCCTTGTAAGGACCAAGGGCTTGGTTAAACTGAACTCTAAACCCCCTGTTCACATGTGCTTCTCCCTTGTCATCGACCCAAGGTACTCTGAATATGATTACTCTTTCTGGCTCCACCATACGATCTAACACATGTGCAAATCTGCCATGAAACAAAACTGCATCAGATATCCTTGATTCTCTACCATCCTCTTTATGACTTCTTTGTTTTCTGTATCTGAGACCTGTCCCTCAAATGTCAGCTGCAGACTCTTAGTGGCTGGCACAGGTGCCTAGATACATTGAAGAAGCTTAACTTAGAGCATCCCTGATGGTGCTCAGTATGAGACCCTGCAAAATATTCCTAATGTCCAAGTTTAGTTATTTGCTTTTTTCCAACCCCATCTATGAAACTAAAACTGGGACTACAAATAGGTGGGAGACTACTATTAGCAAACCACCTCGACCAATAACTATGATTGGCCAATCAGAAACAAGGAGCAGCAGTCAGATCATATTTGTTACACTCTTCTTTGGCAGGTGTTCTTAGGCTTTGTTGTGCCTTTTACCAGCCTCAGCAAACTGTGCAAAAATGCTGTGCCAAAACCATTTTGCTTACCCAAACCAGCATGTTTTGACTTTTCATAATAAAATTTTAATTTGCAGGGTCACATACTGAGCATTGGTGGAGTTGCTCTGAGTGTTTTGTGCACATAAATTCAATTCGCATAAAGAGACCCTCTCAAACAAAAAGCACAGCAGAGTGGCCATACTGGGGCATTTTGGAGAGGACGGGTTGTAGAGAGTGCACCACTTCTTGAACAGCCTGGATAAACTCCAGTTCATGTGGATCTCGTTGCAGAATAGCTGCTCAAAAAAATTCACAATTTCACAAACATGCTTTATGATTGCAATAGAAATGAATGTCAGCTGACATGACATGTGCATTCAATGGTAAGGCTCTCATATGATCATGGATTAAATCCATCAGCATGAGTTCCTGACCTTACAGTGACAATATACCACCTTTGCAACCACACATCCAGACTGCTGAGGTGCTGAGCTCATATATAAACCCTAAACCTGGTGCTTAGCTCATATATATCTTGAGAAGTAAAGAGAGACATAACTAACTTGTCATTACAGCATGCAATAGATAGGTCTCACTGCTACATTGTCTGCCGAGATCTGCCACATGAAATACCACCAAGAAAAACCATCAACACAAATCTAGCCCATCATTTCTCCATATATTTCTAAATTTACTACAGTCCATATATGCATGAAAAATCTCCAGCTATATCCAGCACAATATGCATTATTGTTTTTGAGCCCATATCTTGTCAATGCCACTGTGATCTAGAGGAAGAAGCACATATGCTGTGTCCTTAATCATTAATCTCAAATGTGTAAGCAGCCTATTTGAGATCATCCACAAAACAGAAAACTCTCTGAAACTCGTACACAACAGGTTAGGAATGATGAAGAGGTGAGTCCCATGAAACTTGTAAAGAAAAGCTTGATGAAGTTGCAGAGAAATCTCCACAACAACAATTAAAGGTAACACAACAATGAGTGCAATCATAACCTCATGAGAGTCGCTCACAAAGTGACAGACCATCACCTTCATCACGAACAGCAGTGATGAGCTGCCATGACTACCCACCTAGTTCATCAGCTGCCAACAGTAGGTGTAGATAAGGATATAATAATCTGCCCAAAAACTTGGGCAAACCATTATACACAATCTGCATCCTGAGTTTCTGTTGCCTTTCCAGAAGCAATGGGAAGACTCAGAAGTGATGTTGGCTAGCACTCAAGAGACATTGCTAATCAAACTTGTAAAGAAAAGGTCATTTGCAGTTTGTGAGTGTCATACCACATTCGCCACTGATTGGATACTGCACACCTTGCCTCCCTGCAAAGGTCCAGAGGGTGAAGAAAGCAACGCAGCATCAATAAAAGATCAGTGTAATTCTTGAAGAGGAGCAGTGTTAAACAGATGAACCTCAAGGGTAGGCTTCTGCATATTTCCACTAAAAATCATACTGCAAAACCCAATGAAAACGAAGAACCGGCTGCATTTTGACTTTCTCTCAATGTGATGGCTTCAATTTCTGAATGCCAAGTTTTCAAGACTGATGACTTAGATTCTTCACCTTGGTTTGAACACATCTTGTCATGAGAGGATGCTAGAAATAGAGTGTCAGCAAAGTGAACTCGAGAGTATCATTCACAGAAACTCTGGGACCGATGAATTCTTGAGTCTACTACATTCAAGATTGTTCCCATAATTTGCTCAGAAAGCTTGAAGTAACTCGACATGAGCATTGCTGGAAAGGGGTGATCAGCTCATCAAATGACTGATGGCAAAAGCATTGAGACCGAGGTTTACAGTGATCATTCATCTTGATCCTCTGATGAGCCTTTGATCACAGTTTGAGGACACACAAGCCCAGAGGATGAACAGCCAAGACCCAGAGGACATTCATTGCAGCAAGATTTTGTCAAATCAGCACTGCTTATCTTGCCCATCTTGTAATGCAGAACTGGCTTGTTCCCTATGTCTCGTCTCCTCTTGTCTCCAGGCTTAGAAAAGCATTCAGAATGCAGTTTATAGTGATCATTGATCTTGATCCTCCTATGACCTTTTGATCACAGTTTGAGGACACGCAAGCCAAGAGGACAAACAGCCAAGACCCAGATTACATTCATTGTAGCAAACTATTATCAAATCAGGAACTGCTCATGTTGACATTATGTTGATGCAGAAATGGGTTGTTCCTATTATGCTCCTCGTCTCCAGACTTATCAAAGCTTGTAATTCTCAAAAGACCAAATTTTGTATTCATTGGTGCATCCCCTATTGTTTGTGAAAAATGAGGGCTAATGTGACACCATCCATGAGAGCTAATGTGACACCATGCCCATGCGAGCTAATGTGCCACCATGCCCATGAGAGCTCATGCAAGAGCATTGATCATACAGCAAGAAGTAAAAAGAATGAGGGAGATCCATGGGCAGTGGGAAGTTGTGCAGTGAGAAGCTGTTATCAATTCGATGTTTTGACATACCTTTTATAAAACTAGGTCGATCAATGAGGCCTAGGGTTTTGTCCTTGGAGGCCATCTGTAGCCGCAATGCTTCTTTATGAAGCAGACTGTTGTTATGTTCTTCCAAGGCACTCATTTGCATGTTCCGGCTGCCTTCATTGCCATAGGGATTCCGTCTGTGCTTTCTGCCATATTCCTTGCAAACCGAGCAGAAAATGCGATGGGCAGTGCCTCCTTCAGAAGCTGCAACATAGGCCCACTTGTAAGTCTCAGCCCACTCATCCCGCCACTTCTTCACCACTTTCTTCTTTTTCCTTGGATTTGGTTGCTTGTTGATGCCATGCTGCTGCTGCTGCTCAATCAGGGGATGATGATGATGATGATGTGCATCAGCAGTGAACTGCGGTGGTGATGGTGGTGGTGATGTTGCTGATGCTGCTGCTGTGCCATCATCCTCTCCGGGTCCCAGTTCCAAATCTATTTCCTCAACCCCTGCTCCCATCTGTCGCACTGCCTGCACACCAGAACAAAAACCCACCGACCCATTCTCCTCAAATCCTACTAGCTACAAACAAACAGTCTTCAAGGTGCTTCTTCTGTGAGGTTCTGCTCTCAAGGGCAAAACGGGAAAACCTCCTTCATTCCGACTGGGGCTTGAACTGAAGTCTACAACAACCTCAAGACAAAACCATCGCAACCTAAATGGCAAACCGAGCAAGAGAGTTGCATCAATGCTTGAGGCGGAGCTTACTGTGATCACAGTAGTCGGAACGTCCCAAAACGCGCACATCAAATCCAACTTTCTTCTTCAAAGAAGCGGCAATGCTCAGAGTTTGCCAAAAACCGTAACACAAATTCTCTGCGATGGGTTCCAGATTTTCTCGCTAAAACAAAAAGAAGCGGTAGTAATCGTCATATCTCCAACCAATTTCACAATCCGCAAAACAGGGGGAAAACCAAAGGAAGAAGAAGAGGAGGAGGAGGAGCATTCTCTCGTCTTTCTTCCCCTCCGCCCATTTTTTGTAGATTCCCGTTGTCAACATCCTACCCAATCTTTCCTCCGGTCTCAAGAGGAGCTGACAAAACGCCCCAGTCTTCGTAGTCGTTGTCTTCTTCCTCCTCCTCCTTCTCCTCTTTGTTCTTTCATTCCCATCATCGCTCGCGTGCACTCGTCGCCATCGCCATTTCCTTCCCCTTCTCCTTGAAGTCCCCAGTCCGTCGTCCCTCTGCTCCACGGGCACGGGTATGTGACCGGGTCCGCCCCGATCGACCACCCGGGCCGGTCCAAGCTCGCGGCGGGTGGTTTCCGGTCCACCCGGCTGCCCGAATAATCATGATTGACTGACCCCTCCCTCCCCACCTGCCCAAAAAACAAAAAAAAATCCCTAAACTTAGAAAGTGCGCCGGGTTTTTTAAAATATTATTATTTATTTAAAATTTTGAGTGTTCAGGCGGTTTTTCAATTTGAATAACCGCCGGTTCCTTTTATTTGATCAAATCAGAATCCAACCTGCTGGTTCCAGGTACCTATTTGGAAAACAATTCAGAATAAAAGAACCAGTGCTTTTCTTTTCAATTTTGTGATGTCGTTCAGGTGGCAATCGTTCATAAGTATATTTAGCCAAATTTGGTGATATTAAAAATATGAAAGTAAAAAAAATAGGATGTAGCTGTTTCAGATCGTTGGCAATTGTAGTGATTTTTGGCAAGTTTTTAGAGCTTTTTTGGTATTTTGGCAAATTGCTTTCAAAAGAACAGGGAATTTTTATAGAATATTCTTTTTTTCAAAATACTTTTTGCAAACTGGCAAAATTTTGCAACAAAAAAATGACTGCAAAGAACTGTTGATTTCCGGATATTTGAAGAAAAAAAAAATCCATCAAAGAACAGTTGGTTGCGACTATTTGATCAAAATCATAATAAAGAACCTCCGGTTCTGTTCAGTTAAAATGGAACCAGAGAACCTCCGGTTCTTTTTGCTTCAAACCCCTCGCTAATTGCCGGGTTTCATGAAAGAACCGGCAGGTTTCTGGATGGTTAATTGACTTTTTCCACAAAATTGAGAACTGCAGTTATATATCAGAACCGGGTATTTGAGTTTTTGCGAACCTTGTTTACATATTCGAACCTGCATATTTTTTTATTTTTGAGAACCGCAATTATCAACCCTAAGAACCACCCTGATACCCAGTGGGGGTTTGGTGCAGTTTCTAATAACCACCTCACAACTGGTGTTTTGCCATACATAAAGGTCTGGGGTGGCAGATTATATTATGTAATCTTCACATGATGATCATACATATGTAATAGTGACCAAATGTGTCAATTGAAATTTTATTTATTTATTTATTTATTTATTTCGTACATTGTTGAATCTGTCATCCCAGACATTACCGTCATGGAATGGCCTCGTCCTTGCCCATTCTGTTGGGTGCATTGCCTAGTTAGCCCTAACTGGTTGGGATGATGCCTTAGCGGACGTAATGGGCAGGGGCTTGACCATTTGATGGATGATGGTACATAAAGGATTTTAATTCTCATTTCTGCCTATATACCATAGCCTAGAGTCAGTTTCCACATGGACAAAACAAGTAATTGTTTTTTCAAAGAATTAATTCATTTTTAAAATTTGGAATTATTGAATTTTCCATGATATTCACACATGAGTAATGAAATTATTCAGATTTTAACCTATCCAAATTTGCCAAATTTAGATGAATAAAGAATTTCCAGATTGCCAGATTTTTATGATAAGTTCCAGTAGGTAGCCAAGAATATAGAAGGAACTTTTTTTGTTTTTTGAAAAAAAATTTCATAGCTGGTATGTAGCCAAATTTGACTAAATTGTTTCCTGGATGGTGGGTAGACATGAAACACTTTTTCAATTGGCTTCTCTGTAGCCTAACTGATTTTTCTAGTAACAATAATAACCACCAAACCCTTACCTTCCTACTAACCTACAAGGTTGGTGTGGACAGGGCAGACCAGGGTGCACCAGCACCTACACTGGTATCTTCACCTTCTTTCCTTCTTAGTTGAGACCTCTATATTTTAACCTCTGAGATGTTAAGTTTGAACTCAGAGACCCTCATGTCATGGTGCTCTAGTTGCTGTTGGTTCTGGCCTTGAAAACTAAGAAGGCCACTATAACTTAACCCCCAAAACAGGTTGCCCTAAAATTTCCCACATACCCGCCCTCTCCCCAAGTTGACTTTCTATGGGCAAACTCTGGTTCCCATAGTTTTCAGCATGGGTCAAAGGTCAACCCCTTGTACCCAACTGCTTGACTATGTCAAAGGGATGAACTACATCCCCAAGGGTGATGGGTCACTGGTATAGTCCATTCTGGGACCCTGGGATCTCAAAACAAAAAAGGGTCTTGAGTTCAAACCCAGTAGTGTGCAGGTGAAACTCCTCCCTCTCCCAATGAACTGGACTTGGGCTGGTGCTCTCAGGTCGGGTCTACTGTTTGTTGTTGTGCTTCCAAAAAACAAAAAAAAGGCATGAATTAGTTGTACTGCTTGAAAGTTGCTATCATGCAGATTTCTAAGTGTGTAGACTTTGAATGCAACCTTGGGATTTGCAATCCCATTCATGAATGAGCACTTGGACCAAATTTATAGTTAAGAGCATCTCCAGCAGTGTTCAGTATGTGACCTGCGAAAATATATTTCGCATCCAAGTTTAGTTATGTACGGCAACCGCACCCATCAAAACTGAAACTCGGACAACAAATAGGTGGGGGACTACTGATCGCAAACCACCTGGACCAATCATTATGATAGGCCAATCAGAAACACTGTGCTTACACTCTTTTCTGCAAGAGCACAGCACTGCTGCCCACTTTACCAGCCACGGCACCATGCGCAATTATGCTGAACCAAAACCATTTTCCTGAGCCAAACCGCAGACGCTAGATTTTCTTCATCCAATTTACTCTGGAGGATCACATACTGAGCACGGTTGGAGATGCTCCAAGGTTTCAAATAGGAGAATGTTAAATTAGCAATTGGTCTTTATTGCATTTTGTACTGCCTGCATCTTTTTTCCTTGTCTGCCCTTGGCCCAATCCATATTTGGAGAAAAAGATGGATGATGCCCAAACATAAATTTTGGGTCATGTCATGCACACTTTGGGTGTGTAATAAATCCAAAAAAAAATTGTGTCTGGGCAGCATCAAGATGTGTCCAGTCATCTGGTTGGGGGAATTGGGCAGTCAGGGAAAAAAAAAGCAGACAATACTTTCTGCAATACGGACCCATTGCTGATTTAACACCCTCCTCTCAAATAGATGTAAAATTATTGTAAAAAAGGACTTAGGACCTTCCGGGTTAAAAGCTATTGATACAAGAAAAAAAATGATTTTGGAAGTTAAATGGTACAGAATACCAAAAATGATGGGTATGATAGTGTGATTGATATTTTAATTAGTTGTAAGTTGCGTCCAAAGTGATTTTCTAGGGGTAATTTGGCTATGGACTTCCCTAATTGACCCATCATCAAAAAGAATAACCATACTATGAACACCCCTCCATTAGAACACTATGTAATCATCCCCTTGAGACTAGCTATATAGGTAAGAAGAATAGAATTATGAAAAAAAAGGGATATAGTTATATAGGTAAGAAGAATGGAATTTGGGGAAAGGATATGTGATAAGAGGTGGAAGTGATTTTTTTAACCCCCCAGGACCTAGTCCCTACCTAATGTGTTTTTTTTTTTTGGGACAAATTTTCAAAGCAAAATCCAGTGCCAAAGGTACAAAGGATTTTTGCGAAAAAAGTTTGCATCAAAGTCACCAGATTTTGAGGGGGAAAAAATTCTTAAATTCCCATATTTTGACAATTTATGGTTTTCCAAATATACGAGGATTCTTTAAGTTTTGTCTCTGGCCGGATTAGCCAAATGTGGCCAAACATAGGGGAATTCTCATAGTTTTTGTACTTTTCTCTGTAGCCAAATTTGGCTACTTCCTCTTGTGGCGATAGCCAAAGTGGCTACTAATCACACGATTGGAAGAGAAAAAGAAAAGAAAAGAAAAGAAAAGAAGCCCTGTCCCTAAACAAGGGGTAAACAAATCGGTCAACCCCCCCCCCCATGGTGACCGACCATGAACGATCCCCCAAAAAGGGTCCCACGGAACGTGGAATAGGGGGACCGGGTGGTTCCCTAGGCACGGGCCAGAGCTGTTGCGAACCACCCAGCCATCTACCACCTACAGCTGTCCTCTTCCAGGGAATCGCTTTGCCCGGGCGACCGGTCGTCAGGATGGCCCACCGGCGACTAGCCAAGCCGGTCACGTGAACCGCTTGACCTGTTCCGACACCTACAACTCTGCTGGCTATATATAGGTACGTGTGTGCGGTACATAGCCTTCTGACCGGTGCTCGCCGGTGGCCCCTTCAGTTGGTACCGGCTAGACAAGGAGGAATAACCGGGAGTCCAGAACGTGCACCTGCCACCGGACACCGTCTTCATTGGTCTTCATCTGTCTTTTTCAACTGCCGGTGAAAACTCCGTTTTTTTCCTTGTAGCCCATTTCCTTTGTGACAAAACTGGGGATGAAACCAAACGTCAGGATGAAAACAGTACATCTGAAAAAAGAGGGGACCAAACCGGTTTTCTCACCTTAATTGGTCCTCACATGAGTTTCACCTCCAGTTTTGGACTTCCGGTACCTGTGACTTCACCGCTGTGATTTCTTCATTTAGGTCAAGTATTTTCAGAATAAAATCCTTCAAATCTTCTGAGCTGATAGCCTACCGAGTTTTAATAGGTAGAATGCCCCATCACCGATTAGACACTGGTGAGTGAACATCTGTTTAGTGGGTTACAACATTGCCGTTAGTTTTTGCTTATGTTGATTATTGTTCAAATGAACACCCATGACCAAATGTATGGCCAAAAATCTTTTTTTTTAAATTCATAAAATGCAAAATGCCTTTGGATATTTAATGTTTAGGAATAAGAGTTAAGATGCTCAACTTAAAACAAGGAGCATTTTGGAGCACTTTTTTTTCACTTTTGTGTAATTTTTTGTTCGATAATAGAGGTCCAAGGTAACATTAATAAACAATGATATGATTGTTAATTTAAATCTTCATGCATCAAATAAAAAACCAAGTGTCTGGGAATGTTTTCTTGGGTGAATAGAAAACAAAGGACATAACATACAAATAAAAAAATTGTCGTGTTATAGTAGATCACACACAAAAAAAACTCCATTAAAACAATGAGGACAACTTTGGATACCATTGGACCAAGAACAAAGTAAATCTATTAAAAGACTTTCCCATTAAAATTCATATACGGCATTTTCCCACGAAAAATCATGAACCAACAATAAAGGCAAATATCACATAGTTTTGCACTGCAAACCTATTGTAAAACTTTGTAGTTTTAGACTAAACATGTCACATCAAAGTGAAAGTTCGTTGCAAAAGTTTCAACATTTTATAGAATGATTGTAGTATGGGATCAACAAGGAATTAGACAACAATTTAATTACAACTGAGATCAAGGAGGCAATAAAAGCCCACGCTAATTCAAAGGATGTCAAGAAAGAAGCCCTTGCTACATTTGAAATTAAGGAGAAAGTAGAAAGAGTTCCTATTGCATTTGTAGTCAAGGAGGAAATAGAAAAGCTTGAAGAAATAGAAATAGTGCAAAAAAAAAAGATTTGAATAGTATACCAAAGCTAGTACAATAGTACAATATCAAGTTTTCAAACTAATTCTACTATTGCTAGATTTAGTAATCAACATTCCTAAACCAACCATTTCACTTTAGTAATAGCACTAGTTGTAAATTTCCTTCTTTTCCTTCACGTCCTTGAAATACATTTCGACTACTTGCACATCCACAGTTGACATCACATTAGATTGGGTCAATTTTGTTGAATTTTATAAACTTTTTATTTCAAATGAAGAGCTAGAAACCTATGCACTTAAACAATATCTAGATCTAACACATTTTTTGATTTATTGGTTTTCATACAGGAAGCACAAATTTGTAACTCTAGTAGGACTTAAATAGACACCCATGAATGCTTAAAGATTAAACCAGGAGGAATAGGGCTAAGATGTGTGCGCCAATGCATAGTTGGGCCCAATAACGATTATCACAACATGCTAAAGGTGCACCACTAATAAACTACACTACAACACATTTGAATGTGTCACAAAAACATTGAAGTGGCATTTCAAGTACTATTTGTGTAGAACAAAAGAATCGACCTCCACAACTTGTCACCACAATCACCCCAACAATGCAAGAAACTCCATAATCACAACCAACTCAAGCACCAACATAACAACAATGCCATCCTCCCATAGTACAAATACAAAGGTCAACCAGAACTAACAAAATACCTAATGTAATTAAATGGGCCAAATGGATAGATCAACATCTAGAAGATGCCATGGACATAATGGAAACTAGACACATTTATTTGCAAAAAACAACCAATTATTGGAACATTCCATTTACCTCACTTTCAGATCATCTCAATGGTAAAACTAGAAATTAAAAAGTGGGACCCCAATGTGTTCTAATAAAACAGGATGATGTAATAATTGTCATTTGGGTTTTGAACATGAAAATTGTTGGATTATCTATCATCCTACAACAACTAAAGTTGAAGCTTGTTAAAATCACACAAACTAGACCTACCCCATTTTGAAACAATGTTCCAAGAACAAGTTGGTGGTGCTGGTTTTAAAATCGTCATCTAAAGATCAATATTTGACTTGTAGAAGGACTAAAGGTTTATAAGGTAAAATGACTTACTAAGGAAACATGCCATACCTTCTGTTTTAACTTGGAAAACTTGTACACACAACACAAATATGCAATAGATCACATTTGGAATTTAGATGAGATAGGAATTCCAATTGGGCGTCAATCTAGTGCTAGGGTTTTGGCCAAGCAAAACTCACGAAATGTTTACAACACCATCCCTAAGTCTCAAGAATGGTTGATTATAAATTGTGTTGTTAATGCTACAAGGGCAACATTGCTTGCATTTTACATTTTCAAAGGTTCAAAGATGCGAGAATACTACATTCAAAATTGTAGACCATGAACATGCATGGCAATGTAGAAAAAAGGTTGGATTGTTGCTTACCTTTTCAAGTAATGGCTAGTTTTTTTTCTATAGATCTATTCCAAGGAGTTTTTCAAGAGAATCAACATCTTTTGATTTTGGATGGGCATGGTTTTCAAGTTATTATAAGCACTAAAACAAACAACAGAAGTTGGGTTAAACATGGTCACCTTACCTTGTTCATATTTCACATGCGTTACAGCCATTAGATGTCACATGCTTCAAACCATTCAAAACATCTTTTAAAAAAGAAAAATAAATTTACCATGGCGAAAAATAATTATTTTGAACCAAACAAAGCTACATTAGTAGCATGGGTGAACAAAGCCTTGCAACAATCTTTGAAAAAGGAAAACATAAAATCAAGGTTCAAGGTCTTTAGAATCTAACCATTAAATTTTGCAACCATGGTTGGAAATTTTGGTCCAAGTGATGTATTCATTGCAACAAAAGAAGAGGATCATGAACTTTCATACCATTTAGATGCAACAGATGAATCTAGCAACAATGTAATTAAAGCTACCACAAAGTTGCCAAACAGTATAAGAACCTTTCAAGCATAACTTCCAACTACTCATGATTGCCCCCCTTCACCCATGCCACATTACTATGTCAAAATGCCAAATACTCCTAGCACAACCACAAACAACCATGAAGAATATCAATTGGTGGTGGACTTGGAAGATGTTATTCTAAAATCTAAATACCCAATTGGTTCAAATGATGATGAAGAAGTTGGATTGGTTCCCTACTATCACTGTCCACATTACCAATTAGGAGAAGACAAATTCAACAAACCATTAATGGATTATTCCAACTCACATGTGGTAACATCATACTAATATTTGGTTGTTTTCAAACAAAAGGTTATGGACAAAAAAAATTACAAATAAACTAAAGGAACAAAAAAGTTTTAAAAAGGGAAGAAAAAAGGTCCGGAAGGTTTGAAGGTACACAACTCACTTAGGCTAAGTGAACAACTCAAAAGATAATTGAGAAAAAAGATAAAATTAAATTTAATGCGGCACGGTCTATTATTTTTATTAGGGTTGTTGGTGAAAGATTTCACAATAACTTCAGAATAAGGTATTAAACTCATCTTTTAAATTACATGGGGTTTGGCTTAGGAATCACCTTTACACAATAGAGAAATGTTGGACAACAAATAAAAGAAAAAATGTGGCTTGTCCCAACAAAATTGCAACCTTCCATTCAAGTATTGTAAATGAAGGAGGGTTTGTGGTGGGTTCTAATGGCTAGTCAAAGAGGAGAGATCTAAAGAACAAAGGGAAAATACACATAAGCCAGGTATGGTAAAAACAAGGGGTAAGGTAAAAATAGAATGAAATAAAAATAAGAAATAAGGTCAAAATAGGGGGGTAAAGTGAAGATAGGGAATGAGGTAAAGGGAATAAAGGTAAAATTAAAGAACAAATGAGAGAGAGCGAGACACAAATGGCAAACACAAATGCCAAATGAGAAATAAAAAAAAGATGGCAAATGATGATGTTTACGTTAATGCAATTGCCTCCAATTTATGTTAATAATGATGGCCTCCTACATGTGTTAGCAGTAATCACCTCGGTGAAAAGGTTATAGCAATGGCAACTTGGGCACATAGTGCACATAAACACTATGTTTGTTGGAAAGGCAATTCAGCCAACAAGTTTTCTTGAAGGACCGTTAGTTTGTGATGAAGGAACATTGGGGATGGGGACCATCAATGAAGGAATTGTCGACGAGGGAATGTGAGCAGGTTTTAGCAATGGCTTCCTAGGCATTCACATACAAGTTTCGACAAAAGATAATGCATAGACATGTAAAAAAAATCAACAAGGGAACATTGGTGATGGTGGTGTCAACGTTGTCTTCTTGGAAAGGTACACAAAGTAGAGGTGTACAAAACATAGGCGATGGCAAACGTTGTATTTTTAAAAAGGTGCACAAAGTAAAGGCGCACAGAGCGTAAGCGATGGCATAGATGTCATTTTCTTAGAGATGCACATAAAATGCAAGTAATGGCATTTAAGAGGGACACAAATAAAGAGACTCAAAAACAAAGCATCATGGGCTTTTTAGATTGGGACACACATAAACTTAGAAAAAGAGTGTTGCAACATTCCTTGGACTTGGACACATATAGACTTAAAGAAAGAGAGTCAACTTCCTAAAAGAAACATAAACATTAAAAAGGGAGTAGAGACAAAAAAATAAGATAAAGAAAGCTTGAAATAGACATGAAGGAAAACGATGAATGAAGAAGAGAGGCAAGGAGAAGTCTAGACCTAGATAAAATTGCATCAGCAACGTCGCAATGTTTTTCCTTTAAATCTAGGGATAGAACTATGGATTACCCCAAGTGGCATCATTGGGGTCGTCGATATTACAATATTAAGTTATTATTCAAAAAATCCCTAATTCAAAACCCTAAACTCCCCATGATTGTGTGGCTACTATTGCAAATATTTGGGCTTATTATAAGTTTTAAAAAAATCTAAACGATAATAAAAAAAGAGTTTACATTTAATTAAATGATTAATATCATGTTTATAGGATGGCATGTGTCATAACACAAGGTTTCAAATGTTTGTTCATAAGTAGTAAAATGCATGAAGATGAAAGTTTAATGTGTTTATCCAATTTTTTTCAAACAACATGACCCCCCTCACTTTGGAGGGTCATAACTTTCTCATTTGAACTCAAAATCAGGTGTTATAAAGGCCTAGTAATGCTATGGTTGAAGGGTCATCTAAACTCTTTGAAGAACTATTGCAAAAAATGCATGGTTATTAAACTTCAAGAGATTTAGTTTTTAAATGTTCACTCACCAACCTTTCTACCTTGAAAACTTGCATAAAAAACAACATAAGGTTTACCTAAAGGGCTACCTAATGATTCCCTAGGGAAGCACTTAAGGCCATACTTAAGTTATGGGATATTTCAAGATTACTTAGGGGATTACATAGGATGTACCCAGGAAAACACTTAAAGACCTCTCAAGGCTATGGGATACCTAAGGATTATATACAAAACTCCATAGGACCTACCTAAAAGACTATTTAGGAAATATCCAAGGAGACACCTAAAGGTTTATCAAGGTTATGGGATACATAAGGATTATCTAGGGACCTATATAGAATTCACCTTTGAAATTAACTAGGGATTTTTTAGGTTAGAGAATACCTAGGGGTCATTTAAAGGCTACATAAAACTAACTCATAGTCTTAGAAAGATACACATAAGTCTTACATAAAAAGTTACCTAAAAATCACCTAAAGGGATACCTAGTGGCTACCTAGGAATTGCATTGAGGTTACTTAGATGCCTATTTAAAAGGTTACCTAGGGTTGATTCATAATCATCTATGTATATCCTATGTAGTCTTTTAAATAGTTCTTAGGTATTTCCTAACTCAAATAGGTCCTTAAGTAGCACCATGTAGCATTTTAAGTAATCTCCACATAATCATAATAAACTTTTGATAGCCCTTATCTTAAATAGCCCCTAGATAGATTCTAAGTAGCCCATAACATGATTCATTTCTTTAGTAGCTCCATAGGTAGACCATAGTTAGGACTTAGGTAGGACCTAACCTAGTTAAAACTCTAATCTAGGTAGATTGATGTGTGATTAAAATTAAAACAATGGTGACCATTTCATGGTGTTCATTTTTAGTTGTGAAACTACTCTTCACTTTGGTGAACTTTATGGATACTTCAAAAGGGAGGATGAATGGGTACATGTGGGGCCCAATGTGAGGATTATTTCATGGATAACTTTAATATTTAATGATGAAAATGACAAAATTTTGGGACATGAATTTTAAGATTCAAAAATGAACTTTTTGTTTTTACACAAACATATTTTTCTTATTTAGAACTTTTGACTTTTAAAACTCTAACTGTCTAAGTTATATATTTTGAAAATGGTCATGTGATAAGTTTTTTTCATTCCTTAAAAGATTTTTTTTGAGTTTAAACAAAAAAATTTATTTTGGGTAACACCCCAAAATGAAACATTCTCAAAATAAGGTGCTTCCACATAGATGTAGCTAAGCCTAGATGGACGATTTTTTTTTTCTGAACCATAATAACACACATGACCTAACAAAGTATTAGCACCCCAAGTCAAGCTCATTAGCAAAGGGATGGCAGGAGTTTGACTTGCACACCACTAGGTTTGAACCCATAACCTTTTGTGGTCATAGGGTCCCAAAAAGGGCTATACCAATGAGTCATCACCCCTAGGTAGGGTAGTTATCCCCATCTAACCCCACATTTTGACTAGGGTAATGCCCTACGAGTGGAGCATTCTTGAAATAAGTGCTCGCCTAAGGTTCATGGGATGTTTATTTTGGGAATGCAATATTTAAGGGTATTACAAACACAAACCATTGCCAAAATTCTTTTTTTCCCATTTTGTTTTGTGATACCCATCTTTTTTTCCTTGTGATACTTGTTAAGTATTATGGGGAAAAAAAATTTAACTAGGTGGGCCATTTCAAAAGATGAAATGCTCGCCACTTATGAAGAAGAAATTTTTTGCTTAATACCATACCTTATACTCATGTTCAGTGTTAATTAATTAATTATTATAAAAATAAAAAAATTATATTATTAAAAATAATTTGTCAAAATTCAATAAAATTAAAATCATTCAATGTCAAAAATTAAGTAAAATGTACAGTTTTGGGGTGACGATTTTGGTGGTTTTTCTTTCTTCATCCTATGGTTTGATCATGAAGCTTTAGGGTGCACCATCATATGTGGATGCCATTTTTGCCTGGGACTTGAGCCATAATATGACAAAAAAAATTGTCATACATAGATTCATTTTCTGATGTGTTCACAATCATAATGAAAGATCCATAAAAAATTCCAAAGTTAGGCACCTCACTTGTAACTAAAGTTGCATCCTCATATGTGACTTATTTGATGAACACACACACAAATATTACATCCTACCGGGGGTCAAATTGCAATGTGCAGCTATGTTTTTGTGATGTTATCACATTTGCAGACAAGCTTGCACAAATCTACAAGGGGTTTTTCATTCCTCCTTGACCATATAAGAATACTATGGAGAACTAGGCAATGTAAAAGCATGAGTTTATTGAAAATTAACGTGCAACATTGGAGAAATGCTTGGGCAAATTGGTTGTGCATCTTGTTTTTTGCCAAAGTGATGAACTTCATTTGTTCTTGCAAGTTGAGGAGAATTCTTATTTTGAATCTCAAGATCTTTTTAGTTTCAAGGATTGATTTTTTTGCTTGGCTCTAATATAGACCATCTACTGCATGAAAACTACAAAATGTGCATGTCATGAATTTATTAGCATGCATATTTCAAAACTCTTTATCTAGGAAGCAAATGTGTTTCATTGTCACAAGGAAAATATGTTAACCTAAATGGGGCGACAAATCTCCCTCAATAGTTGTTTGGAAAAGGCAGCACAAACCTTACACCCCATGATGCAACACAACTTGTAAAAGGTGGTCGAGACTTGGTGAGATTATTCAAAGAGTTGAAGTAATAAGTTACAAATGATTGGGGCAACACTAGGCCTACCATCATTGAAAAAGACATAGTGTTTTTTGAAAAGAAAGAAAAAATACAAGACCTTGAACATCATCGAGCAATGATGTTTCCCAACATGTAAATTAACATTATATACATTGGGAGATTGATGGGTTTTGGGTGGGATGTACAAAGTCATGATCCTACATGTATCTTAAAGCTAAAATAACAATTCTACGAATGTACTTGAATGTACCAAGAATCTCATTTGCTTAAAAGGCACGTGTACCAAAAAATGCATTTCATACCCACCAAGGAGGCTTGATTCTCATGATTGAAATGACCTATATGAGGCAAGCGTAGGTTGTCTAAATAATCATTTAAGGGTATGGGCAAAGGGGTGTAAGTAAAGGTGTTGGTGAAGGCTCAACAAGAAGTGGGGGAAGTGATGGGAGAGCTTGGGCTGACTTTCAACAAGGTTGCCAAATTTGAAATGGATGCATGGTTCATACTAGTTCATGTTGTTAATGCAAAATGTGTTGCCACTAAAGCTATTAAAACTAGTCGTTTTTACTAGAAATGCATTGCCTAATTTGTATAACATTTGGTGAAACATATGGTTCCAAATTATTTATCAGTATTCAATTTGACACCTTCCAAGCAGGGTGTATGCACTACTTTTGATTTTTAGATAATTTTAAGAAAACCCATTATTCCAAAGGAACCAATAGTTTCTTCATTACATGTGTCACATTAGACCTTGTTTCTTCATTTAAACCTTGATGAGTTCACCTATGATGCCCTTACTTTGAAGAAATTTGAAGGTGATGTGTTATTGTTAATTGAATTTGCTAGGGCAATGAACCAATGTTATTTTTTTTCAGCATGTATTATCATATTATTCATTTGATAAGTGACCATTTTATGTCTTGATAGGACATTCTACATGAGTATTTAATACTTATTCAAGCTTTGCACAAAACATTTGCAAACCACTCAAATGCATTCCTGACAACACAAACATTGATGTTAAATGTGGCTACAAATAACATGCAAATTGAAAAACTTGTAACAACTTCCAACAAAGTTTTTGGTGGAAACAATATTCATAATCGGAAAGTTAATGGAGTTAAAAAGGTGGTCAAGTTCACTAAAAAAGCTCACAACCTTGCACAAAAAGAACACAACTACATTAAGGTATGTGTTTTGTTGCCTTGTGTTGGAAGTCCAAGATTTCAAATCATTCTTGGTGCACATCTAATAGGTCCATGATGATTTCTTTGTCGAACATGAGATTTTGTCACATATTAAATTCCATTTTTCATGCTCAAATCTAGGGAGGATGATTTGAAGATCCCATGATTAAATATTTTCAGTAATATAAACATTCAAACAATTTTGCATGATTTCAAAAGTGGAATCCTCTAGATTTATGTCATCTATTTCCTCTTCGTATTGTTTAAATTCTTAATTAAAAGTAACTGAAAAGAGAGGCGTAATAGCATTGATTTCCATAGCTTCAAGCTGAAATTACATGTTGAAGTTTTTTGACAATCCTATTTTCTCCCAACCTTTGCAAATCATTTCATTCATGTTTCTCACATGAATCCATGCGTGAAACAACTATGCACATAGGTTTGGTTTCATAATTGACACCTGAAAGTCAACTTTAGGATTTTCACCTTTTTCTAATTGGCTTTTGATTGTTGAACAAATCTAAGAATGAAATTTTTCTCCTAAATGGATGTTTGAATGGGCGTTGCAAGATGACATTAGCAAATTGACGTATGCTAATGCAATTTGCTAGAATGAAAATGACACACACTTTTGGAAACTTCAACTTCATCTAGTCCATAAATTTTTTGTTTTTGTGAACTGACCAATAATCAATCAACTGAACCATGTTTTGTTTTTCCAGTAAAACAAGTTTTTCTACTTGAACTTTTCGATAGGGCATGAAGATGTGTTCAATAAACTCTTGGGTGGTTTCCAAATTAGACTAGTGATTGGACTTGTAAGTAAAATGAAAGCCACTTGAGTAGATGCAAGCTAGAGTGGCCCATTTTTTGTATGTCACAAGGTTAAATTTTGCAAGGTGTTATGATTAGAAGTTTCATAACTATGCACATATATATTAATTTCATCTTAGGGACTTAGATTTAAATTTTCAATTTAATTATCTAAATGAGTATGCAAATTATTTTGTATAATTCATTAAGGAAAAAATGTTATGGGCTTTGTAACTTGAACTTGTGGACTTGCTAACTGGCAAATTGTTTGATATATGGATTTTGAAATGACTTAAATATTTTAAATATTCTCTACATGGACTTAAAATACAATGACTTTTTCTTTAATGAACACAAGTTTGAAAAAATAACATCAAATTATTTATAAATTCTTAGTTGTGGACTTTTAATCAACATGAAAATGCCTGAAAAGTGTAAAGTCCATATTTAGCTCAATTTTGAATTTTCTTAGGTTGATTTTTTTTGGAGAAACATAGACAAGGACCTCTAGAAGGGCTTGGATTTTAAAAATAAAAATAACATCAAAAGAATATCAAATTTGGCCATCAATCATTGGAATTTTTTTAAAATGTCAAAATATGAACTTTTTGGATGTTTTTTATAAGTCTGTAGTGGGTCATTTTAGCTTGCATCTACCCACTTGAGAAACAAATTTGTCTTCCTTCATTCACAGGTGGGAGTGCTTGAATTATTGTGCCTTGGAACACAACTTGCAAAGGTAACATTGACCCGTTTGTTGAAGATGAACAATTGGTGTAGTTTGGCTTTTGTCTTTTATCCCAAGAAGTTGTATGTTTTTGGTTCCTTTTCTTTCCCACGTTCAATCCCTTCTAATGGGTACAAGGTTGAATTCGATCTATGTTGACAACCAAACATTTAGGTATGTTGTACATTTTGACAAGGTAAATAACTTGATGTGCCATGGATATCCCTTCTTGCTCCCATGTTGATGGTACAGTAGAACCTCTATAAACTGATCCCCCCAAATTTTATAACCTCTCAAATTTTATCACTTCGGCCTGGTCCATCAATGGGACCAGGCAAAAATTTTATATTCTTATAACTTATCACTTTTCCTCTATCCCGACAATTTTATAATTTTATAATTCGTTTATTTCTCGATCAGTTATGGTGGAAATAGTTAATGATAGGCCTTTGTTTAAGACTACTGGTGCATATGTTGGACTTCAGATGTTTTTCACCCTTTTTCTCTGCCAAAGACGGGTTGCCTTGATGATAAAAAATGCAAAGAAAATGGGAAAAAAGAGCAGCCTGCAGCTTTTGAACCCTGCACCTCACAGTTCCAAACTCTCCCATAACTTATAACCTCTCAAACTTTATCACTGGCTGCCGGTCCCTAAGTGATAAAATTATAGAGGTTCTACTGTAGTTTCCTTCTTGTTGTTATGGCTATTTGGTAAACCCAACTCAAGTGATTCTTCATGAAATCTCTCATCCATTCTAAAAAGACTTTAAAGCCTATTCGCTTTGTAAAGTCCTTTAAGAGTTAATGTGTTTTACTTTAAAAGATCCTTCTAATGATTGGTTGTACAATAGGTGGAAAAAGACCTTGTCTAGCACCATGCATGTTTTTCAACAAATTCATCTTTCAATTCTGGTCTTTGTTTCAATAATTGAAAAGTGTTTTTTTTAAGCAATGGAAGCTATCCCTTTCTCTACAACAAATTTCACATGTGGTTTTAGCTCTCCTCATGGGGTGAACCACTCATACAAAGACCCTTTACTCAACTTCTCATATGGACCATTAACTTTTCTTGGCTTTCTATGAAATGTCTTTAGGTAGTGGAACGCACCTATGAAATCACCATGTTTTTTCACATTTGCAAGAATTGAAAACCAAAGGTGTGATGCAAACCAATTTGTGTAAGCATTTCTTTTCCTTTTATTTGTTGATTTTGAATTGCTTGCATCATCAATGGTTTTTTTCTTGATTTCCCTTTCTGAAATCAATGTTGTTTGCATTGGTTTTCATGGCCTTCCAACAAGTCTCTTGAAAGGTGGTGGTGTTGTCTCCTTCTCTTGAATTTGCAATTGTATCTCCTTTGAAAGGTCCTAGACTTCTTGTGCTACAACTAATATCCTCTCCTCTTTGGTCACTCTACAAAACATAGAATCTATCATTTTTTGTTGTTTAGTTGTTGTCATTTCCTTTGCACATGTATGATACCTACCTATCTCAAATGTACACTAGAATATACATGGCACCTCTAAGATGCAAGTATGATGATTCTTACACTATGAAAACATTTTAGAAAAATGTGCAAGTTCATGTATGTGTGAAAATGAAAGGCTATAACAAATCAAATATAATGTCATTGTAAGAATCCACTATCAAATTGCAAAATAAAAATCAGGTGAAGCTTTCACTTCTAGCATTAAAACTATTTATAAAACTTGAAAGTACCCAGGGGACACAAAAAAAAAAACAAAAAAAACACTCAAAAAAACATGCATTTTTCAAGATTGGATATATTCTTAACTATTTCAAGAATCGTGACGTTTCATTCATCTTGTCAAAAATACTTTTTTTTAAATCAAAAAAATTAAAATTAAAAATATTACAAAATCAAGTGTCAAACCTGTTTTTTTCAAAAAAATAATTATTTTGGCAGAAAATGCTGAACATGAGTCTAAGGTACGGTAATGAGCCCTATAGATACACTAGAAATTTTCTGGCAGTGCTTTACAAGAATGCTCCCTCTCATGAACAGCAGACAGTCTTAAGTTTCATATGTTGTTCTTTTGGGGAAATGATGAGACTATAATACACAAATTGTCATTTGTCAAATAAATAAATAAAATTAGCAACAAACTTTTTGTTGTGAGGAAGATCAAACCAGTCCAAACTTTCTCAATTAACATTATTATTATTTTTTTATCGTAGCCTTTTGAGTGAACAACAATAACAAAAATGGACACAATGTCTTGCAACAAAAAGAGGCATGCATATTGATAATTGGGTAGGATCCCAAGGCATGAAATTGAGCAATGTCATTCTCATTGCAAATGTAGCGTAGTAAACTCATCAAAATAAAAAACAATTGTGATATTCAAAGTCCTTGTAGCATCATACTCAAGGCAATTCCTCTTCATATATCATGTATAACTCATAAAATTAAACAATTGTTTTAAAAATCCATTGGAAAATGTATTATGGAATGTGTCAGCTACAAGCCATTATGTCAGGTGCAGTGCTTGTGAGGAATTTGGGTGAGCCCAGAAGGTGAAAAAAAAATTTCCAAACACGCAGCAAAATGGGCACAATAGCTTATACCGAATACATTCCACAACATAAGGGTTTTCATGATTTGCACAAATGGACATGTGGATTTATACAACATGCACGTGGATTTTGCACAATGGGTATGTGGATTTTCAAACAATAGTTAGGTCAGGTAGACCCAAGAAAACCTGTCCATTGTACCTTTATAAGAGCACTAAAAGGAGGCAGAAAAGGCCATATGAAAACAATTACAGTTTTAGTATACATCAATCATCCCTTGTATACCTGGTAGTTTTAAAAGCCCTTCCTGTACATAATTTGTGGATGGATTTCCAAATCCAGAAAAAATACCCTTCATTTCTGATCCCAGGAGAGTGCACCTGGCAGAATCAGCCTTCTTCAGCCCATTCACTGGCATTAAGACAAGGTCTGTAGTTGTATCAGCTTCCACTGCAATTCCACATGCTGCTTGTAATAGCCAATTTGCCTATCTTGTGAAACAGACAAAAGGAAAGAAACCCACCAAGAAACAATTCAGGATGGAGAGTTAAGAGTATCATCTGCATTGCAGTCTGTGCATAAAGCCACTGTAGCTTCGCATTAACCCTTGTGCATTCAACTCTTCAAACTAGTGTGACACGCCCAAAACCCCTGTTTGTTTGGTGTGCTTCCCAACTTGGAGAAGCTTCATTTCTTTAGGGCGCAAAATTTTTAGGGCAGTAGGAACATAAGATTGGAGATGTTGAGGAGAAAGATGCGAGCAAACAAATGCCACCTCAGCTCTGGTGTCATGAATACGAAAAACATCATCAAAGTCCTCATCCACCAATGTGGTGAACAAGTTTGGTAAGAATATTGAAGCTCTCAGTAGCATCGTCCTCCAGTCCACACTTGATTCTCTCTATGACTTACTCCAGGTAGATCCTCATATAAATAATCTAAGACATCATGAGCAGCATAATTCTGCACCTGTAGACCAACTGATGTAACTGAATCAACTCAACAAACCTCTCTTGACTGCCAGTGCTGCAAAAGATGGAGATCCTACACCCTGTAACCTGTGAGTGTGCCACCCCGACCAACTATCTCCCCAACACAAAACCAGGCATAACATTCTCCTGCAAACAAAGCTGCAATGCCAACCTCTTCTAACTTCAGGTCATTCCTGGCTAGCAGCCTCTGCTTTATGTAGTCAACCTCCTTCCAAAATGCCTCATACCTGCCTGGTATACTGCAAAAAGCCAAAGACACTAGACAACTCAGAAACTCTTCAATGTCCCACAAACACTAAATCATGTACAGGCTGGCCATAATGCATGGGTGCTTGTCTAAGCAATATTTTCATAAGTACTGAGAATTTCTCGTTAATGACAATTTAGTCAACCTGAAAAGAATACAGAGATGACCCTACAGTAAGGTGATAGAAATTTCAAACCAAACCATCAGCAAGCATGCAAAAGAGGAAACCCCACCACTAAAGAAAAAGAAAAAACAAGACCACAAGGCAGAAGTGTAGTTTGACCAACAGTGAGAATCGTATGCATGTTCAGGGACCTTCAACAGCAGCATGTATGGCATTGACCACCTAACATAACATCCCCACTGACTTCATCAGTTCCAGGCAATGGGGTGCAGGTTAAGTCAGACATTAACCACCATGCTGAGTTTCTGTCACAAGGTCACAAGTAATGGGAAACTCAGCCATGATGCTGGCTACATCAAGAAAAAGAAGAGCAAAGGAAACCTCCAAAAAGATGAACATAAGATGGGAAACAGACCAGAAATGAAAGCTCCACCAAAAAATGAACAAACAAAAGAAACTAGAGAGAAGAAAGGAGGACTTTAAGATGAGAACTTCAGATGTACTATATAATATGTCCAACAAATTATCATGGTCACCTTCATCACCTCCTGGCAAGGGGTAGAGGTCAACATAACAAACATTAACCAACAAACTGAGTTTCTGTTACAACACTGGCAGACACAGGAAAACAAAGCCATGTGCTGACTAGCTCAATAGCAGAAACATGTTCAAGGTAGGTAACCATTCAGTCAGTGGCAGCAAACACAAAACAAACATGAAAGGAATCCATGTGATCATAAACCTTGTGAGTGTCACTCACAAATGTCAAACAACAAAAAACACATTGAAGGTAGGTAACCATTCTGTCAGTTCCAGCAAACACAAAACAAACATGACAAGAATCCATGTGCTCATAAACCTTGTGAGTCTTGCTCACAAATGTCAAACCATTACCTCCATAATGAATGGAAGTGACATGTCACAAGTACATTAGGGTTAAAAATTTCACAAATCCCCCTGGCTCCAGATTAAGAGCACAAGAAAGTTATGTGCATGTCCTGCCTGTTCACACAAGTAGAACAACCCTGAAGGAGCAAAAACAAAAAGAGGCCATGGAGAAAATTATGTATGTGCAATGACACGCCGCATCACTATTCTTTCTCACAAAAGCCGTTCTGGTCGTTATTTTCCACTCTTAACAAGATGTGACTGTGACAAATAGGTAGTCCCCCGAGTATTATTAGGGTTTACAGGAGAGCTGGCTAGCTATCTTTCTTCTCTAAAACACGATCAGAGTACAGAACAGGAAGGTTCAAGGATCATATTGTTAGGGTTTCCAAGATCTGTCCTTCAAGCAGAAAGTTCTCGCCTCTAGCAGATGAGAACGTTGTTGACACAGCTGAAGAAGAATTGACTCTTCTACCGATTTCGATACAGATCCGAATAAATCACAGCAGGTGGATAGATCGCTAGTGAGAGTCCTCGCCGCTAAGCCTAAAGTCTTGGGACGTGCAAGGGGTTAAAAGGAGAGGGCTTAGAAGAAAGCACCTGGCGAGACGAGTATAGAACAGTTGCTTGGAAAGCTCTTGGCATTTCTGTACTGTAGGCTCGCTCTGGATGTATTGCTTGTTGTTCTCCAGTAGCTGCTTGTAATAGGAAGAGCCATGCTTCGCGGCAATTTCAGTGGCAACGGCAGCTTTGCTTTGCAACTGCCTCACAAGCGACGCCATGACTGCAGCCAAAAAGAAAAAATCTTCCACAAAAACTAACTTTGCGCTCCTCTTCTGCTTCGATCTTCTTCGTCTTCACAGTGCAATCTTCCTTCCTTGCAACGCTGCTCCCTCCCTACCTCCCGGTGTTGCTCACGGCCAACAGAATCTTGCAATTAAGGATGAAAGTATTGTTCACATAGACGATGACATTGCTGTATTGGGGATGAAATTATTATTGCTCATATGGATGAAAATTGTTCTGACCCAGGCCCAAATAGAATCTTGCAATTATGGATGAAAATTCATTGCTCACATGGACGATCACATTGCTGTGACGGATGAAATTATTATTGCCCACCTTGATGAAAATCGTACTGACCCGACTCACACCCAACAGAATCTTGCATTTATTAATGCAAATATTTGATCACATGGACGATAACATTGTTGTGATGGATGAAATTAGTATTGTTCACCTGGATGAAAATTGTACTGACCCCCACTCACACCCAACAGAATCTTACAATTACAGATGAAACTATTGCTCACATGGACGATAACATTGCTGTGATGGATGAAATTATCATTGCTTGTATGGATGAAATTGTAACGAACCCATTTATTTTCTTATAGTTAGGGTGGGTACGCTTTGAAGAATTTGCTACTTATAGGAGAAGGCCCTGAGATCAGGGCATTACACACTAGGGTTCTAGGGAACAGGCCAGTTCCACCAGGGAATGTGACGAACTTGGTGAGGCGAGCCGTTGTTCCGTTAGGTTAGGTGGTGATGAGTTCTTCCACGGCCTATTCCAAAATGTAATCGGTTTTCTCACCACCAATTCACATAACATGTAATATGCCTACTCTTAGAAGAAATTCATAGATATGAGGTGCCAATTTCTCCAAGTTTTTTTTTAAATTAAAATTATTTTTTTATTTTTTTATTTTTAATAAATAAATAAAGATTTTAATTTTTTATAATAAAATGTGTGGAAATTGACCCATTATGATTTTTTTTTAAAAACAATTTTTCGAAAGTGAATGATAATCAAAAAAAATATTTTTCAAATGATAGGTAGAGTACTCAATTTTGTCCTTCTTGGCTTTATATTTTGAAAGTGCTATTTTAACACACGTGTCCTTTTGGAGGTGATATTCCAACAAAAAGGGAGGATATTCAAAAGATCTTTGGTATACACCTTTTAAATCCCACTTTTATTTGGAATTTGAATTGGCATATTGCAACAACCACACCTAACATTAAGTATATTGCTTTAAATACCAACCCGTTTGGGCATTTGTGATATGCACAATAATTTAACATGCATAACATATAGTTAATTTTTAAAAATTGCAATTCAAGATTTGTGTTGGTGTTTGTAATTTTTTTTTTCACATTCAATTTTTGATTAGCATTATGATGTCCATTTTTGTTTAGTGAAACCTAAAATGTTTAATTATAAATCTTTTTTTTTATATCAAATGTTAAAGATTTTTTAAAAATAATTCATGTCATCATTTGTTTTGGCATCCACAAGAAATATAAGGGTTTATATAAATGTTATGTTCTGTCACAACCCCACTTTGGCCAAGTGTGGGGGTGAAGCCCAAACACTTGGAAAAGTTGGAGGTTTGGAGTCCTCCGGGACTCCCGAATGTTTAGAGCTCGACAGTAAGGCCCAAAACACCTCTCATTGGGGTGTTCTTAGTATCATTGGAAAGGTCTTGAAATATAGATATCGAAAATGGCTTCGCATTGGCAATTCGGACATCTGCAGCCCAAGTTATGGGCAAAAGAAGGGCCGAAAGTCAAACTGGCAGTTTGACTCCTGACCATTAAAAGTCAGGAATCGACCTCTTCCCGATGTCGCCTTGAAGAGTGCAACACGGCGTTGGAAAGCTCTCGACGAGAGCTACAACATTGATTCAAGACTCGTCCCGATTCGAGTTTGGGG
>Ga0116227_10000454_pt1 | contig 79649 bp, 65 predicted proteins | sample S1TSphgellanicum_FD_89693 | JGI IMG/M metagenome (GOLD analysis project Ga0116227, IMG submission 89693) | Host-associated microbial communities from peat moss isolated from Minnesota, USA - S1T2_Fb - Sphagnum magellanicum MG | ecosystem: Host-associated > Plants > Peat moss > Unclassified...
TACTTAGGTATGTAGATTGTAATACCGGGGCCTGGTTTGACGAGGCGAATGCTGCCTGGCTCGCCAGGAAACCCTTCAACGAAGGTGCTCTTGGTGAAGTACTCAGGCTCCAAGGCAGGGAGGATTTCATCCAGTTGTTTGCTAACCTCCCAAATGTCATCAGCTGAGACCTCGAGTACCACAGTGTGAGAAAGAGTGTGCTGAACCATGTTTGCTGAAATCACAAAAACAAAAAGTTCTGGAGCAAAAATTTATAGAGTTGTGAGCTCAAGAAACAGAGACGGAAAACCAAGAAGTTGATCAATACCAACTATCTACCGGATTCTCACTTTTCTGAGAGGAAGAGCTGTGTGTGTGTGTGTGTGTGAGAGAGAGAGAGAGAGAGAGATATATCGTTGAGTGCGAGACACAAGCTCGATGCAAACTTGAGTGAGAAATATGGAAGAGGGAGAGCTCTTTAAATAATTTGTGGAGTTCCATAAGGGAATTGGGATAGAACTCGCAACTGGACTCCAGTGCTTGAAAGTCAGCATGGTGACTTCAGAAGTTCAAAGTTGAATTCTTTCAAGTCTGGGTCACTTACGTTGAAATATGTTTTCTTTGGAAGTCAGCTGAGAGAATGAAGGGGAAGAAACAATTTCAGGTCAGCCAAGACTGTGTGCCCAAATCACGGACCCGGCCATCAGCCCAAGCCAAAAATGGCGATGAAAAGTTTTGGAAATAGAAATTTCATGCAGCTAATGGGAAGGCTCAGCATGCACTCGTGATGATGGGCCCTGGTTTTTTCTTTCTGGGGGGCGCGGGGGGAGTTGTTTTTCAGTTTTTTATTCTTGTTCAATCTCCCCTCCTGCCATTAGCCTAGGCCAAAATGGTGACCAACAGTTTTGGAAACCAAAAATACATGCAACCAGTGGGTAGGCTGAAGCATGCACTCAAGGTGCCTTGATTTTTATTTATTTTTAAGTTTTGGGTTGTGGGGGAGTGTGGGCAGGATTTTTTTCATTTTTCCTTTGTTCCCAATATGTTCCCTAAGTCCCCAATGTGTTCCCCAAGGGTGTTACCAATAGCACCTTGCTTTAATCTCATATGTTTTGCCCAATGTCCTCCCCTTCTCACCAAAGGAGGAGGCACTCCATCTTTTAATAGAATCTTCTATTTTGGGGGAGCTTCCACAGAGCCAACTTTTGTTTGCAATGGGCCAATCAAAATAACTCATTGCAAAAAAAAAAGTTGGACTTATGAAGCACCCCCAGCTGATTAATATCAATCACACTAAACGGTGGATCTCTGGGGGTGGTTGCTAGGTGACCAGTGCAACCCCCCCAGAACCATCCAGAAAAGACCAAGTACAACAACAAGCAGGTCACAGAGCACAAGGCTTTCTTATTTTGAGCATGGGGTTCTTTATTCCAAGCACGCGCTATGGACTCTGTGGAAGTAAGGCATGTTTACAAAAACTCAAATACAAGAATATTCAAGTGCTTTCACACACAATTTTAAGCTCAAATTTCAAGTTTTTGATTCCAAGTGTGTTTGGAAACAAAAACCCCTTTGCTCCAAATCAAAAGTCCCATGCTGGGAATCCAAAATTCACCCACATCCAAATAAAAAACCTTGTGCCTGGAATTTTTAAAAAATCCATGCTTAGAATCAAAAATCACCTACACCCAAATAAAAAACCTTATGCCAGAGTAAAAAAGCCCATGCTCAGAATCAAAAAACCCATGTTAGTGGTTTTGGGGAGGGGGAAAAAACTTACTGGTACTAATGGAATATTCCTTGAGGAAAGCCATATGGCAAAACTATAACCCTTTTGGTATTCCATACATGTCCCCTGGTCTCTCCTAGCCTTTGGCCTAGTACGCCACAGGCATGTGGTCTTCAAGTCCTTTGCAATTTTCAGACTGGTGATCATTTTAGGATGTTTGTGTTGTGAAGAAAAAAATGAAAATGGAGGGTGAATCACTACATTTGGCTGAGAAAAAAAGACAAAACCATGCCTCTATCTCTTCTTCTTCTTCTAGGAGATTGTACTGTTTTCTTGTCAGGTGTGAAATAAAGGTGAAGTATATGATGTCCATCACTTGCTTTCAACTTTGTTTTGCTCTTTTGGGCCCTGCCCCCACCGGGACAGGGACTATCAAATTGGATCCAACTTTTGGAAGTTTTACCTTATTAGAATCGATTTCACATTAAGTAAACTGGTTTCTTTGGTGAAAATGTTTAGATTGTTTAGATTGGAACGGAGTTTTTTGGGTGTTCAGAGTGTGAACACACTAAGTAGATGTACAACATCTTATCTATTGGCGGGGCCAGCATGTTTGTGATGACTTGTTTTGTTTGCTCCTGTCTCATCCATTGACTCATGTTTGGTTTTGTCATATCACGTCACAAAGTCGTTCTCACATGATACATATGCACCTTCTCACCAGATTTGTTGAAATGTCTCTTTTATTAGCCTCTGAGAAACGTCTGTATATATTATCATCTATCACCTTGGCAGAAGCTTAAAGAGGGGGACAAAATGTCCAATAAAAACCAATGGCCAAAACCATCACACCGCAGACAAAATGGAAGATTTTGATAAGCTTTCATCCTGTCATGACCTAAACAAATTTGGGATGTACATTGATCAAAGTGTACATAGTTGCCTTATTAACTATTTGCAAAATTAAATCTCGCGCATGCAGTATAAAACACAATGGACATTGTGTTTGAAAAATGACTACAAAACTTGTTGGGAACAAGCAAAGAGAACGTGCTTTTAAAAACATCTAGAATTTTTTAACCCTGTCCATATATACACACACAATGTTATAATATTAATGTTAATGTATTAATATTTAGAGGTTCTTGAATAGGTTTGTCCTTAGGTGTGAAGCAAGAATTGTTATGGACGATGAAATTGTTGGATTTGGTGGTCTGAATTTTGTTTCATAGTTATCTTGAGTGAACTAATTCATGTGTAATAATTATTTACAAACAAGGTTCTTCTTATGCACTTTGTTTTACCAAACAAATATTAGCATACATGCTAATGTGCAACTTATTCTTATGAAATGGGACCAGCTAATAACCTAACATCCATAAAATGACTATCCCAGGCATGCATGTTCCAACCACTTAGCCTAAAGGGTGCTTATATGAATCTCCATACAACTTTCTAAAATTTTGGCCTTCAAATAATTTTCAAAAATGACCAGCTATTTTGTACTTAGCCATGCCATGGTATTTCAATATCCCAGGGTGAATCTGCACAAACTGAAATCAAACCAAAATTCAATGAGGATGAGCAAAAGTTTGGACTTCTTGGCAGAAACCCCTTTTCACCAAAATGACCGTCATTCCCAAACCAAGAGGATCTATGAGAGTACCTTGTGCAAATCTCACACCATTAGGTGTTCACTGGCTAATACAGTGGACCAAAATCAAGAATGATGCAAGAAACTTGTGGGCACCAAAACTTAAGGGGTTCCTTGTTCTAAAGGGGTTCTGTGGGGGTGTAGTGTGCACACATTATTATCTCAGGTGCATTTTGGTTCTGCTAGGGTCGACCGAAATTGACGATGATGATAGTGGAAACTCATGATCACTAACCATGACTTAAGGGTTCATTATGGGTCTGAGTATATGATGTCAATAAGTCATATCAAGGCACATTAGACAGTTGTTACAGTGTACATAAAAAACCATGAATTTGTGATATTAAGTTGTTGCCACCCAAACTTAAGGTAGGTAGTCCTTGTGACAAGTAAACTTCTTCGATTTTGGTTTGGCCAGAAGGGGGGATTCTATGGATTGAACCTTGGCCTATGTCCCTTAGAGCACATCAAATTGCTGTTGTAATGGAAGCTAAGAGAGAATAAACAGTTTGAAAATCTCTGTCATAATGTATTTTGCCTTGGTCCAAGCTCATTATAGGCTAACCCTAGTATTGCCAGTGGAGAAACGAAGGCAAAACAGGAGGGGGGATTATGCCCTCCCGGTTCCTGGATGAAAAATTATGCTCTATAAGGTTCCCTCCAGATGCACTGCAAAATTTCTGGCAGATCATAGCATGAAAAGAAAAATCATTCACATCACCACCAGGGTTTTTTTTTTCATTCTTGTGAAGTGAGTGGGTTGGTGAATCTTCCAGAAGAAATCTTGGCCAAATTTGGCTACAAGTCAGAGAGGAGTCAGAACATTAGAAAATATTAGGATTCCTTGTAATGTGTTTGGTGGCATGCTGAAACTTGTTATCTAAATAAGGTGATTCCAGTTGTGTTGTTTTTTTTTTTCAAAATATGGCAACTTTGTAGGATTTGCACTGCCATTTTTTTTCGTTCATCAAGTGACGAAATTTTGCTTAAAATAAGCGCTGACCAGCACGAGAGAACGTATGTGAACACTTCTTCCTTTCATGTCTTTTTTATACAATTTTACTATATTAGGCTTCATATTCTAAAATTATTTTCACTTAATACATCAACCACAAATGTGAAAACAATTGGAAAGGTAAACCCGTATTCCATTCGGTGTTTTTTTTTTTTAAATCGTGTTGTAGATGGGTTGGTGACCATTGAAAAGAGGGATTAGCCAAATTTGGCTACAGGTTAGAGAGGAAAGTATAAAAGTATAAGAATCCAACTACATGTTGGCTACATGCTAGAACATTTTGTCTAAAATATGGCAATATAGGCGCATTTTTATTTTTTTCTAAAAGCCTTTATACCATTTGCAACCACTTTTTCTTTATCACCGGGATGCAATTGCCCAAAAAAACATTGATCCATGATATCGGTATCATTTTTTTTTTAATTATTACATTTTGGTTTTGCACAATTGATAAAAAAAATCATTGAATGATAGAGTTGGACTATGTGTATGACCACATTAAGCCTGCCAAACCTTAATTTCCACTTTGTTATTTGAAAGTGTTACCATATTCACATTATGTTCCATGAGCCATGAACTTCAAAGCACAATGTTAAGAATGAACAACATATATACCTAAGTAGTTCATCACGTAACCACAAGCTACTATGGAAGCTTAGGAAATTTCTAAATGAATGTAAGGAATGTGAAATAAACAATCATAAATTGGAACAAGATCATCGCCAAAATTTGGAACATTACATTGCAAATGTAATGGAAGACACACATGCATTAGAAGGAATTATGTCCTCTGTAACCAATAAATTTATGGTTACAAATTCTAAATGACTATATGTATGACTTTAATCATAAACTATTATTTTGAATCTTATGTGCAAAAAGTCATAGTCATGTATTAGTGTAGCATGTGATTAGTAAATGATAAAGTGATAACAAGAGGGAAGGTGTCAATTTTCATCATTTTTATTTCATATATATGGCATCCATGATTGATGACAATGTGACATGGACATCCAATTATCATTACAATGATTAAAAAATGACTACAAGTCATTTGATATGAATATAGACAACCCTACCCTCCCACCTACCTATGTACCTACCTATTTATCTACCCACCCACTCAAGTATCAACCTACCTACTTAACTAGTTTTAGGTGACTAAAGGACTTTTAATTGCAAAATGTTGCCTATAACTAAAAAGTAGTCATAAACACCAATCATAAATTTGAGTTTTTCTTCTAATGAAACTACTCATTATGGTGTTCTATGTGGACAATCTTCTAATTATAAAAAACCACATTGAAAATATTCATTGGTTGAAAAACCAACTATTTTCCTAATTTGAAATGACGAAATTTGAACTTTCCTAATTTGAAATGACTAAGTTATTTTTAAGTGTAGATTTTTTGTTTTTATCAACATGCATATTTATGTGCCAATGTGCATATGTTGCAAACATTTTTGACGAATTTCAAATGAATGATTATAACCTAGTGGCCATAGCCTTTTCAAAGAATGCCAAGTTTGGAAAGGATGAAAAAGGGGAGGATGTTAATTTGACCTTGTGTGACTGAATTATCAACAAGTTGATTTACATCACCAATAGTCATTTTGATCTCAAATACGACATAATGGGGATATTTAATAGATACATGAACATGCCCAAAAAGACACATTTGGTGAAGGGTCATCATATTTTGAAGTATCTTAAAGGTACTTAGGATTATGATATATTTTATCAATATTGGGATGGAATATTTGAAGGGTTTACCAATTCAAACTAGGTTGGTGATAATGATGAAAGGAAGTTTACTTTTTGCTATTTATTCAAGCTTGGAAGGAGCCCCGTATTTTGAGTTTAAAAAAACAACTAATTGTTGCATTCAACTCAACTAAGGTAAAATATCAAGCAACATTTGAAAGTGTTTAAAAGACAATGTGGCTAAGAGTGTTCCTTACACAATTTAGTGTGTTTCAACCAAGTAGTTCAATATATGTTGACAACCAAAGTTGCATGAAGATTGCAAAAAACTTGATCTATCACATGTTTGCACCATACATATTGAGTGCATTACCATTACATAACAAAAAAAATATTTCAAGAAAGATTAAATTAAATTATGTGGCCAACAAAGATCAAATAATTGACATTTTAACAAAAAATTTAAGCCAAAATAATTTTTTGTATTTTAGAAAAAAATTGGGAATTCAAAACCTCTTTAAACTTAAGTAGGTGCTAAATGGATAAGAAAATTAGCAAAACTACCTCCTATCCAACGAAGGAGAATCACAAGGCTACCATTAAAACACACATGTGTTCACCAATATTCTACCAATTTTCAACTAGGATCAAAAAATATTTATGAGAGTAAAGGAAGGTGTTAGTATTTTATTCTCAAGAGTTCATTTGAAAGATCTTATTTTAGGTGTTTAACCTTTAGGAGTTACATGTAATTAAGGTAACCACATGAATATTTGTTAATCAACTTTTGGTTTCTAGGACTATTGGTTGTATAGAGATTAGTGTATGTTTGTTAGTTCTGCCCATAGGAAAGAAACTATGCATTTGCGCAAGATTTGGACTTGGGGATAAAATTTTGGCTCATTTATTGTTGGCCAATGTGGAGATGACAAATGTTCACATAATGGAAATTTTCACATGGATGTAATTTTCCATGTTTGGGTGGATCTAACCTTAAGTACATTAGGTTTTTAGGTAATTGAACGTTGTAGGTTTTGATAACCATCATAAAAGCTAAAAATATTCTCTTTTTCAACCAAGCTTTATGTTATTAGAATTACAGTTCTAGTTGGATTCATCATCCAAAGATGTTGTTGTTGTTGCTCTTCTTATTCCACCACTATTATGTCTTGCATGGTCTTCTTTTATCCTCTTTGCCTTCACCTCTATCATCTCCAAGATCCTTTCTTCTATTTGGCTTTTTGGAACTACAAAAGTTTGCAACAACTTGGAAGAACTTTCAAAGAATCCAAGTTGTGCATTTGTAGTCTTCTTCCTCCTAAGCTTAGCCTAAACGAGAGCCGCAGCCCTAGCTACATATGTTTGTGATATGTATATTTTCGGATTCAAGCTCTTTGTGCAAAAAAAGAAGAGATATTGCATATGTAGCAATTGTTAAATCTCATTCATTGTTGTGAAAGAATTTGGTCCTATTCATGTTTTTTGCATGATAATTCTTTCTTTCTATCCATGCCAAGTTACTGCTACCTACTGCATCTCCAATTTTCTTTTCGTCCGGTGTTGTACTATTATTGTTGATATGATGAGATGTTGGTTGGTCTAAATTGTTGTGGATTCAAATAAGATTTGCTCTTTTGTTGTTGTGCATCCAATGATTCGACCCTATCCACAACTACTTCAAAACAACAACAATTTCCAAGGACAATCCACTTATTGTTTTTCCAATAGTTTGGATTCACAACTTATACACAAAAAAAGGGTATTTTTCGATTCACAACATGGCTCTATTAGCACTAGCTAAGTACAATCTCACTACTACTACAATTGAAGCTACTTCATGATCTAAGTTCATTGATGGGTATGTGCAAGGTTTGTTTTTGTTCCAAGCATAAAAAACATAAGATTGTTGTGGGCTTTTTCCCAAACTTGATGATGATGAGATTGATTTGAAGAAAAACAACAAATTTGTATTCTTTGTTGATATAATTGGTTTTAGGGTTTGAATTTTGGAAGTTAAATTTTGTTAGAATTTGGAGTAATGATGAGTTGGGGGAAGGATTTTAACAAAATGGCTTTTCTAGGAGGAGTGAGAATTGTAACATGGATAGACAATGAGATTTTTAATGCTTTTAGATGCAAAGCAAGCGACCACAAAGAGGTCTTTATTGGAGGGCCAACAAGATTCCATTATGGTGGGGTGAAACCAACCCTTATGTATCATCATCATCATGCAACCATTAATTCTTTTAGTGGTGAAGGTCAGGGATTGAAGAGAGCTTGGTGTGGGAATTCCAAAATTCGATAGCAAGGTGTAGCAATGAAGGTCTTGAAAAGCTTCAAAGAAACAAATTAAATCATAATCCCCTATTCAAACCCTAATCTTTGTGTCTTCTTGCATAACTGTCTGCAATATTTTTGATAAATATCTTTGAATATGGGGAACATAAAAGTCATGTGAGTTGTGTCCTTCATTACCTTAAGGTGGAAAAATACATGTTCTTGATGACATGTCCCAACTCCACTATTGCAGGGACTTCTGTCAACTATGGTGAAACCGTATCTTATTAAAAACCCAACAACAATGATTGTTTTGGATTTCATCCACACACATATTGGTGGACCTCTTTGCTATGATCATTTTGCGTTCCGCACATTTGGGGTAAGAATAATATTGGTTTTAGGGTTTATGATACATTTGGTCTTTTGTATGAAAAAGTCAAGACATTTACATTTGTTTTGTAGAACCAAATACTACATTGAAACACCAACATGTCAACAAATGTGGGATAGATTCCATGTCACAAGTGTTTCTTGATTTGGGTTACGAGGTTCAAAATGAACTTTAGTTTCCAACTGAGAAGGTACAAGCCATGTGGTTTTCACCACCCAAGCATTTGCTTGATATGGAGGGTAATGAAGCTGATGGGCCATTGCCATACATCTTTATTTCTGAGCTCATTGTGAATGAACTTAGCCTTGCAACCCAAGTATTGAAACTCTTTTCCATGAGAGAAAATAAACTTCTTTTGGATAATCACAAAGACCATTGATATGTTTTTCCTTAGGATTGAGTATTGGTTGAATTTTGAATTGTGGTTACTACATGAAATTATCCACAAATACACTAGTAGTTCCACCCCACTTGCAAAACATGCTACTATTGCCAACATCTTCAATTCACTCACATGGCCCACACCTCAATTGATTGACTACTATCCTTTGCCAAGTGAAAACCTCATGAACCCTAGATGATTTTTGGCTCTTTTTCATACTACTTGCATTTGGCAGCTAGGATATTATGATTGAGGATTTATTTATTATATGGGCTGAGTGTGAACTTGTTAAGTGTGATCCAGAGAATGTGAGTATGTTGCGTGGATGTTGGTGAATGGTTACGCACTCAACCACACAACTATGTCAATGCATTGGCTAGGGTTTCTACAAGATTGGGAAGTTAATTGAATTCCTTTAGGAAATGGTATTAGACTCAACAATGAAGGAGGCATTTGCAAAGGTAATTCATTCATATCACTTTCCTAAGTTGAAAAACATATATGTTATTGCAACACTAGTGATCACACTATGTAGGAGATGACAATATCAATTTAACACTTTTAATTGCTCTTTTTTTGTGGGGGGGGGATGAATTGCAACTATGTGAATTCCTAGGACCTCAACTTTAAGTCAAAATGCCCACCTTTTTTTGATGGCACAACCAAATGTATGACCCCTTTGCTGCACATTTAGTCCATGCTTTGAGTTGTGCTCTATATAGGTTACTAGTTTCTAACAAATATTATTCTATATGTATTTATGTCAACAATAGTTCAAAAGTGGTCCTTGTATTGTCTTGATTTTCTATTGTTACCTTCAAGATTTTCTTGGCCTCGTTTTTGCTTGTTGGCAATGATGAAACCCTATGGCCCAACTTGGATGTGGTAAAAATTGATCAGGTAATCAATTTTCTTTTGAAAATTTTGAATTTTGTGGTATCCAGATACATCAATCTATCATGACCCAAACAAAAAATTATGGTGTTAAAGTTCACATAGCCTATCAACCTATATGTACAGTAACCCATATATGAATATATTCCAACTTTACTCTAGTTTCAAAGGTTCAAAGCAAATAGTAACCTTGTGGGGATGTTTATGTGAGCAAATTATATTATAGTGTTTTTTGCCCATATGCATAGTGTGTTTGGATTAGACATTTCAATTTTCAGTTTTTAGTATTCAAACATTTTAGTTTGTAGTTTTCAGTATTCAAACATTTCAATTTTTATTTTTCAACTTTTAGTATTCACACATCCAAATTCAGACATTTTAGTTTTTAGTTTTCAACTTTTAGTATTCACACATCCAAATTCAGACATTTCAATTTTCAAATTTTCAAATTCCAAATGCTTCACATAAAGATTTCAAAATTAAATTTTTCTTATTATTTTGTCATATATCCATGTCAATTTGGTTTCTATCTTCAACTTACTTCTCATCTTGGTTTCTGATTTGGTTGGATCTCTTTTAAAAGTTTAGTTCAAAGTTGTATAATTTAAGGGGTTTTTTTTGTCTATCTATTATTTTTCGATCTCTTCACACCTGATCCCACTATGCATACATTACACTCATAGGTTGAAAAAACATTACTAATCATTGACCCGGTCGAGAAAATTGATGAACATTTGCATGTATTTTTTCTTTATTTGGTTAATTTTTAATTTGAATTATTTTAAGTATCTGATTATGTGTCAAATGTAGCCCTTGCCCCCTATTTCTCTATATCCATGAAACCATTTAATGCATCTTTAATTAGTTGTAACTTGTTGTTAAGTTAAGCCTAGGTTACTACTAATCTAGAATATTTTAAGGTTTAAGCACAAGTGGCAAGGAACCTTAAAAATTGTACCCTAAAATCAATCTAGATCTAAACCTTAATCCACTATAGACTTAAATGTAGTTGTGAATTTATATAAATGTAAACCTTGATCCATTAAATAACCCTAGATTTAATACAAACCTAACCTTAATCTAAACCCTAATCTTGTACACTTCAACACACCTATTATGAAGGTGATGAATTATCATGGTTGCTATATAATGCTATTTGGTTTTGTTCCTAAAACACTTTCTTCTAGCATCTTATCTTGTCTTCTTTATAGTTTGCAAGTTTTGTGACATTTGAAGCACTTGATTTGAACCATGTTTGCAGTTTTTTTCCATTCGTTCACTTGTTTCAAGTTTATTCTATGAATTGATGAAATCATTGTAAGGGTTTTTGTTTGTACTTTAGCACACCATAGATCTATAAGTGTTCCATAATTACATTGGATTTTTGTTTTATAAAGATTTTAGTTTTCAATTTCTTGTGTATATTACATTGCAAAATATAAGCAGATTTTCTATTTGCCACATATTTGTAAGTGTTCCATAACTACCTTGGGTTTTAGTTTCATAAAGGTTTTAATTTTCAATCTCTTTTGTATATTATAGTGTAGAATACAAGCAAATTTTCGATTTGTTGTACATATTATAATGTGTAGTGTATAAGCAATTTGTTTTGTTTGTAATCATGTTGTTTTTGGGAAGTTTTTGAATTATGTTGTATGGCTCAACTAGTACCTAGCTGAAGCAAGAAAAGAATTGCACCTATGAATGTTGAAACATGTAACAAAAAATGTTTGGTGCATGTTTTGAAGGTTATATTGTCAATAGGTATGGGTTTACAGATGTTCTTGGAAGTGGGTTTAAATATATCCATTGTGACTTAACAGATCCAATTGGATACTTGAGAATAGTTCTAACTATAAGGTCCAACTTTGTTTATACCTTTTCCCCTCACTTGAATATTTGGTCCTTCATATGAGTGCTCAATTTTGGGGTCATTTTCAAAAACATCTTTGAGAAAGGAGATTGGAAATTTTTATTAAAAGTTGGGGCTACTACTATTATTGAATAGATAAACCTTTTTCTTGTTTGCTTGCATTTTGTCCCTACACATTTTGTCCATGATTTCATCCAAATAGCAAATTTGGAGTTAAGCACCATGGAGTTAGTGGTCACTAGGATATATGGTTGATCTACGAAGGCTTTTATCTTAGTGGTTGCAGACGGGTTGGTCTGTAAGGATGCACATGCATTGTCATTTGATCTTGAGTTCTATGCACAATACATGTAGTTATGCAACAATGTTGGTTAAAAACATTGGAAGCTTTTGGTTTGGTGAACAATAGTTGGTAACTAATTATGTTACCATCTTTATGATTTTTGCTCTTGATGCTACAACTATTGAAAGGTTGACTAAAGTCCACAACAAAAGGACAAAAGGTCAAAATTTCACAACCAACTTTGAAGTATGTTGAAATTTGAGTCACTTGTGTGTTGAAAATTTTCTTATTTGGAAATAAACATAATGAAATGAGTTACGGATGTTGATTCCATGGATTTTAATGTTGTGATTATAGGTTGCATGGGGACATTGATAGTCCCAATTAATGTAGCTTGCTTGATAATGTTTGTGAGAAATGTCATCTCCCATATCTCACAAATAGAAATGCTAGTTATTATTGCTAGGTTTGTAAGTGTATAACTTTTGTTCAATCTTAGCTTCACATTGCTTACAAAATCAACCAAGTTAGCAGTGAAGAATTTGATTACACATTGTGTGACCCATGGATTGAGCCATTACTTGGACACAAGCTCATCAATCTTAAAGATTTCAAATCAAAACAAGGTTTTCTCCTTTGCCTATTTAGAAAAAAGAAACCTGAAGGCAAGTTTGTTTTAATTCCCATAGCAAAGACCTGGAGGGTTACTCTAGTTTGAAAATAGATAGAACTGGGAAAAGTATAGGAGTAACAGAAGAGCAAGAAATAAATTCCAAAGGCAAAAGTGTAAAGGCAAAAGAAGAAGTTTGTAGTTCAAATTAATATGTACAAATGATAGTTTAATTGGAGGATCACATTTTGAAATGTCATTTGTATAGTTTAATATTTTATTTTTTTGTGGACACGAATTTACTGTACATATTTTGTTTATACATAATATATTGATTTTTGAAAACTTACAACTTCAACTTGCAATTTAAACTTCAATACGTATTTAAATTATGACTTCTTTTGAAGTTGCAACTTTGTCTGAATTTTCAAATTTTTGTTGATTGAATCAGAGCTTGGATTCAAAAACTTGTTTTGAAAAACTTGCAATTTGATTTGAAAATTAGACCCTATCATTGATAGTGCAAATTCAAAGGTATTAATATTTTCAAATATCAAAATATCATAAATTTTTTGAAAAGTTAACAAAGAAATAATCTATAGAATTAAAATTCCAAAGATAATATTTAAATTGTTTAAGCAACATTAAAAGACAAGAATTGAACTAAATTGGAAAAAGATTTTCCATATAAAAATAAATAAATAAATAAATTACAAGAATCGGAAATAAAATATAATATAAAAATAATAATTTATAAAATATATTTTCAAATAAAAGATTGAAATTGATTTGACAAACATAAAATAAAAATTAAAAATTCTTAAAATTCAAGTGAATATTTTAATAATTTTAAGTAAATTTTAAAATTTTATTTTAAAAATTAATTGTAATTGAAAAAATTATGTGGACTAGAAAAATTAAAATGAAATTAAATAAACTTTTAACTGATTTGTTCTTTTGGAAAATTTACATTGATTTCAATTCTTGTTTGGTTTTATATCAATTTTCAAACATAAATTTCATTTAGTTTTCAAAATTCAAAGTTAAATATAATCAAATTGAAATTTGAGAATAACACATAATGAACATAGATATTAAATTAACCAAACACAGTTTACAACAAGTTCAAAATTTTGAATCTAAAGTAGGAGATTGTTTATTTGATTCAATAGCATATTTATTAAATTATTCAATAAGTTCAAAATAAATCCAAAAAAATAGCATGTGTTCTTTACAAAAATGTTTTAAAATTGATACATTTGAACATTGGAATGTTGTCAATGTGAATTAAATCCAAAATTTTTGCATGATTTGCATCATGGAGAATTAATGGAAGAAGTTATTTATATATAAAAAATGTCATTACTTGCTTTGAATGGAGGATTGTGGGGCAATTTCACTGTGAAACATTGGATATCAAAATATTTATAATGTCTTATTCACATTTGGAACAAAAGTAGCTGTTGAATTATGGTGAAAGTAAGAAATGAAAATGCGAAACATGCTTTAAACATTTTATATGCAAACAACCATTTTGAACTTGCTATACCATGTGACCATATGATAAAATTTTCAAATATTCCCACTTGTGCTACATATGACACTAAATTAAAAACTCATAATATCAATAATGAAAATAATGAGGTTCAACATAAACAAAAAAGTTTTAGTTGGAATTTTGGATTAAATAAAAATTTGTTAGAAATAATAAAAATCCATCCTAAATGGTTACCACAAGAAATTGCACTAGCTTTTATTTAAAAATATCCATATTTAGGTTTAAACACATCACAAATTAAATGTCATCTTAAGCATCACAAAGGTAAGTAATCATTAGTAATTAGGGATGCATGGGGGACTTCACCATTTTTAAAGTTAATTCAAACTTAAACCTTTTTCAACTTTAAATGGGTTTATATGTAGAAGGGATGTTTATGGGTGTTTCCTTGTTGAGTGGAAAATGACAAAAAAAGAGAAGGGCAAAGGTCATGAAAGAATGAAAGAAAAAGCCATGAGACAAACTATTGCTATCAAGGAGAGGAAAGGAAGCAAGATGGTGACGGGTAGGAATGAATAACATGGACAAGTAGGGAACATTAAAAGAAAAACAAGTATTTTCAATTGGTCTCTGCAACTAAAATTTCATTAGTCACCTTGGACAAGTTGCATGAAACATTAATCGCAAACGACAAGGGGTACTAGATGAAAGAAAAAGTCAACAAATACAAGTTCATCCTTTAACTCCATTGTATACGTATTGTCACATGCGACTACAATGCAACTATTTTGGTCACAATTGAGGCAAATGATGTGTTGCCACATGTTTTAATATTGAGTTATTTAGAATATAATTACTATTATTATTTTGAAATAATTTAGGACGTTCAATTCAAATGCTTGGATGATCTTATATTATGACACGTGGCCCAATGTAAATATGCCATATGGCACCTTAAGATGAATTTAATACAAAATATTAATATTAGGTTGGTAGGTGTTTAGGTAGGTACATAAATAAATGCCTACAAACCTAGGTTACATACCTACCTACCTACTTACTTAGGTGAAAAGGTAGGTAAATAGGCCTACCCTCCTAGCCTAAATACCTACTCATATAAGTAGGTAGGTACATAGGTTGACCTAGGTGGGGAGCTCATATTATGTACCTATTTAGCTAGGTAGATTAATAGGTTGGGGAGGTTGATAGTTTAAAATTATGCATAACCTTTTTTTTTGTTTTGGGTTAAGCCCTTTGATTGGTTCATCCTATGTGCACAACTTTCTTAATGTGAAATTTGATGACCACACCCCTTGTTTATATAATGTTCAAAATCGGAATGGAGAATAAACAATATGGGATAAATTTTGAAGTTGCAACTTCTTCACAAACTAAATTGCAACTTGAAAACTTTCTTCATGTTTTTTCTTCTTAGTTTTTAGATTTATAAACAATTCAAATACATGGCTCACTAGATAATTAAATAATCATTTAATTAATAATGATTAAATTTTACATATACTTAAAATATAAACTATACACTACACATATTAAGTATTCATTATCACTATTTAAATAAATAATAACTTCTTAATATTTTACTAACTAGTTATTTAGTTTCTCACAAGTTGTTAATACATAATTCAAAGATAAATAAATAACTAAAATAATTTTAAAAATATATATAGTCCAATTATACATGATATAATTAATGTAAAATAATTTAATTACTTCAATTTTTTAATATATTATTTTAAATATATATTTCAAATTATAAATAATGAACGAACAATTGTTATTAAAACGATTCCTACATGATTTTTAAAAATCTTAATATTAAAATTGTTACTTAATTACTATGTAATTAAATTTATTATTATAAAAACATTTATCACAGGTAAGTAATTACAACATTTTTAAAAATAAAAACTTAAATTACTTTATAATAATTCTTGAAATTATAATCATTACATAATTATTCTAACTACATTATAATATTTCCAAAATTTTAATTCAGATTTAAATTTACAAATTATGGATTTTGAATACTTATGTTCAATTAAAAAATAATTATCCATATACTATAATTAATTCTTATCTCAAGTAATTACAACGATTTTAAAGCAAAGTAACATTAATTACAGTAATTGATTTCTTTTACTATAAGAATATAAAATATATAATGTAAAAATATATGTTTTTAAAAAATTATTTAGTGTAACTTATAACTAATAAATATAATCATTTATAATTATTTATAAAAGTGATTCGTTATGGATAACATTAGTAGAAAAGAGCCTTAAAACTCAATCAATAATTTTTGGAATTGAAATATTAATTTTAGATTCCAAAAAAACAATTCAGAATTCAAATATCAATTTTTAGATGAAATAAACCTTTGAGTTTAAATTTAAAATTTCAGAATTTCAATCTCAATTTTCAGATTCAAAATTGAATTGTCCATTTTTAGATTGAGTTAAAAGTTTCTGAATTGAAATATTAATTCTGAGAATGCAAAATAATAATTTGGAATTGCAATTTCAAGTTTCAAACCAAATAAGTTCTTTTATTTACATTTTAAAAATAAAAATTGAAATATTAATTGTTAGAATCAAAAATAATAATTTAGAATTCAAAAATCAAAATTTTGATCACATAAGTTTTTTGAATTTAAATAAAATTTTAAAAAATTCAAATAATTTTTTAAGGACTTGAAATAGCAAATTTCATATTCAAATATCAAATATCAAATTCACTAATTCTTTAAAGTCTTGAAATAGTAGTTTTCAGAATTGAAATATAAATTTTCAAATTCAAATAGTTTTTTTCAAATGAAAATAATTAAACAAATAATTCCAATAAAAATTTTAAGAATTAAAACTAACAATTTTTAAATTCAAATTTTTTAAAATTCTATATATAAAAAATGAATTCCATTAACAATTTTCATTTGAAACATCGATGTTAATGTTTAAATATAATTTTCATAATTTGAATTATAATTTTATACTCAAATATAGTTTTTTGAATAAAAATATAAAATTTAAGAATTCATACTTAAAACTTCAATTCAAAAATTTATTTTCAAATAAAATGTTTCAGAATTGGAATAACAATTTTAGGTTGAAATATAATTTTCAGAATTGAAATAAGAATTTTTAGTATTGAAATATTAGTTTTCAGATTTGAATAACAATGTTCAGAGTTCAAATATTGATTTTTAGATTCAAATAAAATGATTCAGAATTGGAATAACAATTTTTAGACTCAAATAATGATTAAAATTCAAATTCACATAAATATTTTTTAAATTCAAATATATATACATTTCATAACTGAAATATTAATTTTAATACATACATAAAAATACACCCCTATGTCACCATAGAATACCTTTGAGATGTGACTAATTTGGTGACTATTGCGACTAATGGGACATATCAATATATTTATGGATGAAAATAAACATAAAAGCCATCCAATGGATAGGATGAAATTTTTCAATAGTTGCATCATTGTTGTAAGAGTGACCAAAATAATTGAAATTTGATCTTATAGTTGTAAATACTCTCAAACTTAGTCACAAATGACTACAAGTCGGATGTAATTGCAAACAAAGTGGTTACATTTTGGTTGATTTCTACTAGTGGAAAAGGGTGAAAGGGAGAAAGGGAGAAAGGAGGAAAGGGGGATATAGGAGGAAACCTCTACAAAAGAATGGGATCATCTACTTTTCTTTGTACCAAGGTGATTTGTAAATAAAACATTGGGGAAAGAGGTTGTGGGAATGTTGTGCACAATAGGAAAGAGTCATTGTATGTTTGTGTTAACTTGATCATGTTATAACTTAGTTTTAGTTAACTTTGATGGGAGCCATAAAAGGAGAACAAAAGTAGATAGTAAGAACTACATATTGGAACTTGATAGGAAGATGAAGTTGTAGGGTGAATAAGGTGTGGAATTGGTAGTGACAAATAAGGGGTCCAAAATTTGAACTCATAAACGTAGTAGATCTTCGTAGAATTGCTAAAGGAAAAGAGAATGAACCCACTAAAACTTAAGCAAATAAGTATACCTTAGAACGCAAGGTGTAACATTTTGCTTAACAAATTCAAGCCCTTAACCATTGCACCATTTTTTAAACAACTGATAATTTTTATAACCACATCATTATGAACATTTCCTCCTATCTTACCTATCTAACCTAATCTATTTACCCTAAACTACCTTAGGTTATTATAGGCTAGGCTACCCTATGTGTTATTCTAATTTTTTTAAACCCTAGGTTATTCCAAACTATTTTATTTTTCGCTATTTAAAGTTATTTTACCTTAAATTATTTTTATTTTTAAAATTTTTTCTAAGTTAATTACCTTACCTTAGGCTAATTTTAGTTATTCTAAATTATTTTTTATTATTTTAGGTTATTCTATCTTAGGTTATTCAAGGTTATTTTAAGCAAAATTATCTTAGACTTTTCTACCTTGGGCTATTCTAGGTCATTCTACATTTGGATATATTTTCATTATTCTACTTTAAGTTATTATAAGTTATTTTTAAATATTTTAATTTATTCTATATTAAACTATTTTTGGTTATTGTTGGTTATTCTACCTTAAGTGACTATTGGTTATACTACCTCTAGGCTATTTTATTTTAGTTTATTTTAAGTTATTATTAGGTATTTTATGATAGTCCACTTTAAATTATTATGAGTTTTTATACCTTAAGATATTTTAAATTATTATCAATTATTCTATCCCTAGGCTATTTTATCCCAAGTTATTTTAATTTATTATTGGATAGTTTAAGATAGTTTACCTTAATTTACCTTAAGCTATTATAAATTATTCTACCTTAATTTATTATAAATTATTATCAGCTATTCTACCCTAGGTTATTCTAAATTAGTTTTGGTTATTATATTTTCAATTAATTTAAGTTGTTTAACCATAGCAAAAATGTCTAATCATGGAACAACATTTTTGGAATATTGTGTTTAAACTAGTTAAAGGTGTACCTAAAGGTTGCCCAAATTACCTAAGGTATTTAGAGGCTACCCATGCTTAAATTACTTAAGTTAACATGACATGTTGCATACATTAATTAGGCATTAACACATGTACATTTGCAACTATGATATATATTTGTAATTCAAGTTTAATCACATGCCACATGTTGTCCAGTCACCTATAAATTACATTACTAGTTACAAAAACAACTAAATTTTCATTTAATGTTGGACATCACTAGTCATAGTTGCAAGTTATGATTGCATGTGTGACTTAAAATTATTTTCCAATTGCATATGTGATTACAAGTCATTTTGACTATGGTGCCATGTAGAACAATCACATTGGTAGTCAAAAAAAGGGTGGTTTGTAAATAAATCGCAAACACACGGGTTGGTATGAACATGATTCCTTATAATGTTCCTATGTTAATTAGGTTAAAGGATTGTCATTTGGCACTATATTTTGTTGATATAGTATCAACTTACCCTCTCCCTATTAGAGATGCTCTAATTTATTTGAGCCTAAAATTACAATAATTGACCCCACATTACACATTAGTTAATAGTATGCATAATTCAGCCACATGATGGGTGTGAACTTAAACCAATAATTCAAAGGTCTTGGTGTCCTTAAATTTGTAGTGCCTAATCATTGTTTGTGCATTTATTGTTGTATCGCCCTTTTGATTAAGTCATTCATCACATTGTGTGGTGGTGGTTTGCCTAGTGTTAACACATTCTCCTTTTGCATGTTTATGCCTTTCATACAATGTAGGTATTATGTGTAAACAATCATACATGAAACCTAGCCTATGGCTTTGTCATAAGTTTAAAGGATTTTAATGTTTAAGGTTAAATTTTGTGTCTTTGATGAAGCATAATGTGCTATGGAGGTTATGACTTATGAGTAATGGATTGTGTTGGCTTCTTCAATGTACACACCATAGTCCAATTGTTCAATGATGGAAAAAAATTGCATCAAGGTGTCTTTACCTGCATGGATGAATGATAATTAAACGTGTGTTATTTGTTAGACTTTCTTTTCCTCTTTTGATATGTATAGATAGATGTACTATCATCTAATGAAAATATCATTGAATTATGTTAGTTTAAAACAAGCCAAAAACATTGTAAGCTAGGGAAGTGGGAACTCCCAAAAGTCAATAATTGCAAGGATACAAAATAAAATTCTAAAATGGCAAGTTATAGAATTGAAAAGTTGATGAAGTGACAAGTTGACAAAATGAATGAAATATAGACATAGCAATTATGAAAATATGAAGGTATGGAAGTATAAAGGGATGTTGTAGATAATGTAAATGTGTGTTAATAGATGTTTTGGTAAAACTTAAAAGCAAAAAAATACACACATTTGTAATTTTATGACCATATGTGAAGGTTTGCTCTCAAAATTTACACAAGAAAAACTTCTAGATATGCAAACATTATGCAAACTATGGTATATACTTAATTAAAAGCATTATAACAAAGGAAAAATGTTAAACCTTCAATAAGAAATGGTTATAATCACTTTCAAATGGAAATCAAATAAAACCTCTTGAATTTGGAAATCTTCACTATAGCCAACAAGCCCCCCAAACTAGACTTGATTGAAAAGTACAATAACTTTCAAATCACTAATGAGTTCAATCATAAACAATCATCACATTTAAATATTTTGCAATGAAAACAATTTGTTTCAATTTTGAGTTAATATAAAATTCAAGGACCTTTCACATGGGTAGCACATGATGGTGTGCCATTAATTCCAATTGTAATATTGATGTGAATATCCAAAATGCATGTTGCAACAACTTAATAAAAAATGTAAAAATTTAGAATACATTGGTGGTGGACCATTGTTAGATATCACCTAGTTTGCAATTGCTCTAGTAAAACATGTATAATAATCAAAAACATCATTTTATTCAATCTACTATATAAGCTCCCTATTGAACCTAATATATATTTTTTAGAAATTTCATTGAACATCTACCAAAAAAAATCATATCCTTGACATTTGACCTTCATGGATGTCAACAAAACTATTATATCAAAATTGTACTTATTTTTCCCATGCCAATATTTAATTAAATTTGAACCCCTCAACAAAATTAGGTGGTCATGATTTCTAATTAATAAATATATATCTAGCATGATGATTTTTCCACATATGATAATTAGAGACCCATTAAATAAGTACCTCTAGCAACATGCACATTAAATATCAAATTATCTCAAGAAGTTAAAGCCAATGTTGTTCAATTATCTAATTTTAGATTTGACCTTTGAATATCAATGTACATATCTTTTATTAATTTAAAACCCTTCTTTTGGAAGGTTATGTATCCAATAATTTCAGTGTTATTTTACTTGTCAAGATGATTAATGTTATACATTCAATTTTTAATTTCTTTCTTTTGGAAGTTTTGAATGAGTTGATTGACAATCCCCCAAGAATATATATATATATATATATATATATATATAAAGTAAATACATGAATGGTTGGACCAATAATGGTGTCACAATGCAACTTTCTATAAGGTCATTTCAATCAAAACCCTTTTGAATGGTACTAAAATCAATGTTTTATTCAAGGGATTTTGGTTTTAAGCTATTAACTTAAATATGAGAAAAATATAACTTAAAATATAAATGTCCTTAAGTTAAGTGGATGGATTTTGAAATTCTAACACATGGATTAATTTGGTAACAATGAAATTTTTTGTGAAAATTTTCATTTGAGATTTTTTTTGCAAATGTTTCTAAAGGATTCAATATGTGTCTTGTGCCAAATCATGACAAATCTATCTTAAATGAAGTACTCTTAAAAAACATAATTGGGATCATTTTGTTAAAACAAACCAAAACTATTCATGTGACTAACCCTTTAAGAATGGCTAGGCTAATCAAAATGGTGTGACCAAATATGATTCATCATTCAAGGATAATAATGTTAAAATCATGATTTACATTTCAACATAAAAAGTAATTAATTTTTGTGACCCAAAAATATGTTGCATGATAATATTGTGTAAAGGTGTATTTAAGAAAATTCCCATAAATATGTCATTGAAAAAAATTTGAAGACCTTCAAAGAGTCATTAAGCAATGAAACACATGTTACACACACTAAACATACTTTTGAATATTCCATGCTCATTAGATTCATTTCAAACTTTTCCAAATGTTCTGAAATACATTAGCAATAACATTGTGTAAGTTCATTAAAAAAAAATTCAACACCAATATAATTGATGGCTTGAAACAAAATAATAATAGTAAGTAGTTTCAACTATGCAAGGATCGGCTTGTTTTAGCAAAAATGCATTCAATTTGTAAAACTCTAGCTATGGACTTTGTGATGGTCAAATTTGATGGATTTTTCTAGAAGTTCATTTCATTTTGAAAAGAATTTTCATCTTTATATTGGATTTGTGCACACATGTAGAATAGAATGTCATTAATTAGACCCAAACATACATGGATTAGATGAAACTAGAATTGATGGTTTCTTATTGTTTAACTATTTAATCATTCTTGGGCTTGAAAAAAACAAATTAGGAAATTGACTTATGAACATGTATTCATCTATCATTTTTAATCAACTCATTTATGCATTCACCCTAAAGGTTGTGCAAATTCAAGTTTTAATTCTAATTTTTACAACTACACACTAGCCTCAAAATGCAAAAAAAAGACATGAACATTGAAAGAAATTAAGTAACTTGGAAGAGAATTCGACTTTGATTCTTTAAAAAAATTTGCCCAATGCAACACAAGCTCCTTGTCCCAACCACATCCCATAGAAACGTTGATAGCACTCATAACATATTAACATGTTTTAAACAACACATGACCAAAGCAAATACCTTTGTATAGGCTCCTAACTTTTATTTAAATAACTAATTTCCAAAGGAAATGTGTCTGTACCATGGGCCTAGCCATCAATAAATAAAAACTTGCAAAAACAATTGTTGCATTTGCAACATGTAATAAAACATGCAAGTCCATTTTGTGACCATACTATGAAACAATTTTTGGAAACACAAAGACATCAAGGTCTAGAGTAACCTTTGTAGCCAAAATTTTGGATAAAATAATGTGATTTTTGTGTATTAAACAAGAACATTCACATATGTCATTCAAAAAAAATCTCATATGCTTGAATATTTAAGATATTGAATATGTACAATTATCATTTATATTAACCATAACATAAAATTCGTGCAATTTTTGTTTGAACTTATGAAAACTGAATTTCGCATGAAATTTGTATGAACCTATGAATAATGAATTCGTAGAAGCTTCGTAAGTTTGCGATGAAGGAGGTTGTTATTAACAACAACCAAAAAAACCCCATTAAATAGACCCATAATTGTGCAACTTCTAAATTAAATGTAGATTGAATTTTTATAAAGATGTACAAGTTGCATTGCTTTTATTAGTATTGCATTGCTAAGCTCAAGATGCAACTTTCAAAGTTTGAAAATCTACCAACAATGTTTATGATCACATCAAGGAAATTGTCATTAAGTCGACCCACACTTTTGACAATGGGGACTTCTCCTTTAGCCATCACACAAGCCACAAGAAAGCTAACCACAACAATGACCTAAGTTCACCTCTCCTTACCAATCCAAGACCAAAAAAAGATAAATAATAAATGAAAAACAATTGTGCAATTGTGCCCACCTAGTGCAAAACACAAATTTGCAAGTGAAAGTACAAATGTTGACCTTTTGATGTGTCTCAAGATCAAATCTATTAAAAAGTCACAACACCATTGTTTCAAAACCATCAATTTACAACAATAGCAACATTGGTGCACCTTTGGATTTGTCAAGTGGTATATATCAAAGGTAAAAAACCAATTGATTCCCCTTTTAGAATTGCCTTAAATTTGCATTCAACTACAACTTTCATTATGTTCATAACTCATGCATATGAACCATGATCAAATAGATCTTGAAAGCAAAGTTGTAACCTTCGAAGAAACTTTTCAACTCCATGTCACATGATCAATTCAAAGGCCATTTGACCTTTTTTTCTTGGGTTTTAATACTTGAAAGTCAAATTACTGGTTTGATTTCTAACCTTTCTTTGTGGGAATGTCACTTCCATTTTCTTCCAAACAATGTGCAAAAAAATATAAAGTGCAACTAATTCATTAAAAATTAAAAGATATATTTCACTTAAATGTAAAGAGGGTGTCTACAATTCATTATGAGAACATATCTAAAATCTACTTGAAATATTTTCAATTATTTCATACATACCAAAAAATACCCTTTTATCTCAAGCATTAAATTAGAAATATTAAAAATGGCCTTCTTGAACTTTTATATTGTCCATAAGATGAACTTCAAGTTTTCAGATGGAGAATGAAAGCATATATTTTTTATATTTATACTTAAAATAGATTTTAACAATTTAAAGAGGGCCCAACTTAGATGGCGTTTGCTATTTTCACTTTTGTTTCAAAAATTTGGGACTTTGCAACATTCCAACTCCCAAAGTGGGAAAACCATTTGAGAGTGTAAGGATTCACCCTCTCACATTTGTCCAAATAATTTATTCCCAAGACACTCTCTTGATCCACTCTCCCAATGTTAGGGTCACAACAAAAATAATCACCTTGGTGAAAAAAACATAATGACAACAATAGCAAGAGCATGAAAGCTTTTGAACTCAAATATGATAGGAACACACAACACACATAGAATAGACAATTTGAACCTCAAATTCACTAGGAGCACACAACACACAAGTCAAGTTTGCAAAACTAAAAGTAACTCACACAAGGACAAATGCACAAATGCACACAAAATCATTTGCAAAAACATAAAAAAAATTAAACATCCTACACCAAATGGACATGTGATAAAGGAGGCTACCATGACATGTGGTCAATTGACATTCATTATTGTGAAGAAAAAAATTGGATATATGCTGAAAATTTTAACTTGTATGAGATAGATGATGTATTAAGCCTTGTACATATGTGAATAATGATTATATTGTAGGCATTTAAAAAATTGTTTAGGTTCCAACAATAAATAACCTTTCTTTCATAATTATAGTAAATTCAACATGCTATTGCAAATATTTTTCCACCATAACAAGTTTTATTTAATGTTAAGTTAACAAAAAAAGTCATATTCTTACAGTATCTCATGGTCTAAATGTGAAGGCAATTGTTTAAACACCAAATAATTATTGAAAGATAAATTTCATTATTTTTGGGTTATCATTCTTTGAGACATGTTTTCAATCCCTATTTTTCTACTATAATAATAGTTTCAAGCTACACCACTTCCATGGTCCTCCACTCTATCACTATGTGCTAAAGATGACTAGAATTAAAGGTCAAAACTTATGGGTTGAGCTAATGGTAAGTGACATTTGGTTGCTAGTCACGATTGGGCATTTTAGTATAAAATTTGGTTCATATTCATTTTTAGTTTATTTATGAGTAAATGTTCATTGTTAGAATAACTATTGTGGCCTATGCTGTTGGTCCAAGTGTTACCACATTCTCAACTGACTTTTCCTTCCAAGACCTGGTTTTTTGGAATTTATTTGAATTTTCCATGATAGAAATCACTTCAAAATCAATATCTCCCACCTTTTGAATCCATATCTTACCAAACAAATTCCATTAAATCCTGCTCATCAAGATCTTTCCAACAGCACCAAAGGCACATTCCAATTCCTCCAAAATTTTCAGCTACGATTTAATTTAATTTTCAGTGAAAAAATCACTCAATATTCAAGAACTTTTGCACCGCAAGTCCAAATGTCATGGAACCAAGCCCATGCACCCCTCCACATTGAGAGCTTTCCAAAGACACCAAGAACATGATTTGAAGCATCCCTATTCGGTGGATCTCATAATTACAAAACAAAACAAACTACCTTCCTTCATAGATAAATTGCAACCTTGAAGTAATCTAATTCGCCAATACCAACCAATTACTTCACTTATAATTGGATATAATACCAAAAAAACTCCTTTGGACTTCAACCTTTTAGGACATTCTTTGTAGATTTCTCCCATACTCCTTACTTGAACACAGGAAGACTATCACATCTCATCTAAAGATTTTGTAGTTCAATAAGGAAGGTAAAAAGGACCTTCATCCCAACAATTATCGCATCTCACCTAAGGATTTTGTGGTTCAGCAAACAAGCTAAAAGGGACCTCATCCCAACTATCACATCTCACCTAAGGATTTTGTAGTTCAATAAACAAACTAAAAGGGACCTTCATCTCAAGATTTCCAATTATTTCCAAGATGTCGACCTAAGAGTTCATTCCTCATTTAACACCCTCCTTTTGCTTGCCTTTATCGTAGTTAAACACAAAACGATAGATGATCCTCATTGGGCCATAATGAAGCAACAATCATCCATTGGAAGCATGTTATAACTCCGTTGTGCACAATTCCAAATTGAATTGATTTCCAATTTCACCTTGGTAGCCTATCCTCTAAAGGTTAGTTCTTGTAAATAGGTAACTAAGTAGGATAATAGATGGTTACTATGTAAGTAGATGCATGCAAATAGTTCAAACATAGGTACAAGCTAGTGTGTTGTTAACAGGTAGCATATAGACAAAGCAAAAATTGAAATAATCATTGTGGTTAGTTAGGGAACTACAGCCCAATAGAAAGGTGTTTCCTATTCAACCCAGCATTCATCCATTGTGGTGTCTTGGTGGTTATTGGTTCATGTTGACACAGTTGGTGTAGCAATGGTTGCAAGTTTGCATGTGTTGATGCTTAGTGTTCAAAACTCTATTGATTGTAGCATTGTTGTTACTGTGGTCTGAAGCCTTTCAATGTGTTCAAGCACAAGATTTTGGTCATTGATAACAAAACACAACTTAGATCTCATACATTGTTGTAGCCTAGCCCTAATTTGAAATTTTTGTGAAATATTTCTAAAGCCGAAAGAAGTTCAAGGGAATTTGTGTGTTCAATCTGTAGCATTGCCTATTCTTGATTACATTGGATAGCATAACTCGTCTCTTTTAAGTGCAAAAATTAGTTTGGTTTCACACTATCCTGAACATATCCTTGATAAGGTTACACTTCTCCAAACCCCTACAGAGCTCTAGAGTTCCTCTAAGGATGGATAAATTGCACAGTAATTGGCATGTTTGATGCATTTAGAACTGGTTTTGGGACTAACAATGGCAACATAGTGCATCCAAGGGATATATTCAGTTTGAAATTGCACGTGAAACAATGACTGCTGGGATCCAGGAATGAGCTAGAGTTTATGGTTTAAGATCCATTAAGGGTTTATTGGCATCATCGCAAAGTGCCAAAGCATGTTAGGCATGGTTACTCAGGATATTCTCTTGAACAATAACCATCTTATTCTAATCAGGATATTCTCTTGCAGAATAATCATCTTATTCTACTCAGGATGTTCTCTTCAGAATAACCATCTTATTCTCCAACTTTCTTCTTGTAGCCATGGCTATCATGACTGGGGTAATCACAAGTGTATTGCAGAAGGATAGCCCCTTCAATTTAGTCCTTGATTACAATTTCCTCTTTGTTTTAATCCTGGCTTACAACTTCTGTGATGGTTGTTCTCCATTCAAAACTGTCTGAACTGCTGCAAGAACCACTGGTTTCAGTTTCTTGTTGGTTGCAACTATGCCCCTCTCCAAATCCAAAAACCTTCCTTTTGAGAAGTCCAAAGATTTCCCTGCTGCATCAAAAACAGCACCTCCTGCCTCTACAAATCAACACATCAAGTAAACATAGTGAACGTCCAATCAACAATCAAGTACAGGATAGGGCATTATTTCTTCCATTTCACAAAACTGATGCCATAATATCATTCACTATCAGTTTTCTTGAGGGTGCATACCTGTGATAACAATTGACCCAGCTGCATGATCCCATATTTTCTCACGATACCCAGGATGAGGAAATCGGAGGTAGATAACTGCATCTCCTCTGGCCATAGCCCCATACTTGGCCTGGCTATCAATCCTCACTGGGGGGGCGGTCACTCCCAATACCTACACAATGAACGACAACACTTCCAACCTCACATTTGACAGCAATGACCGGCTGTTGAAAAGATAAGATTGCCCAGATAAGAGGGCCACCTTTTAGCTGTCACACTAAGAGGGACGACCGCCCATGACTGTCCAGACTTGCTCACTTATGGTTTGGAGTTTAGACCAGAAAAGTGGACCATCTGTGAATCCAGACATTATATGTCCTTGTCAGTGTGACCACCTATTGCTGTCCATTTTGCTCATTCATGATTCGAAGCATCCGGACAAGAGGGAAACCTCTTGAGTCAGACTTCAATTCTTCAGGTGAGAGTAACCAGTCACTGTGATGAACCTGGTAACCAAGCACTAAATGTGTAATTAAACAAGGGGGAGGAGGCTTACTCGTGCAATATTGGCTGTAAGGCTCTGATTAGAATGTGCATTTTCATAAGACTCACAAAATGTAGCCCATGCTGGATCCTCCACATTACTCACATACACCTGCCACATCCCACATGTCATCCCACTGCACCATTTATAAAAATTAAAAGGTACTTCAAAATATATGGTGTAATTGATGCTTAAGACAATTCCTTACAAAAAAGTCAAAGCAATAAAGTCATCCAGTACTTTCTCCAGATGGAGTCCTCTCACAAAGCCTACTACTCTGTGACTGCCACTTCAACTTTGCAAAAAAATAGAAAACTACTTGATGATGTACCTGTTGTGGCTGCAGTTTCCCATCAAGTGACTGCACAAAAGTGCCAGCACCTTTGCTTGCAGTGAAAAGGCACCCAACTGGTTCATTTGAATCCTTGGGTACACCATGAGCAATTGATGTCATTGGTAAATTGGGACACCCAAGCACCCCTACTACTATTTCTCCATTTTCCAAGAGTCCCAAAGCAACTGCATATTGATCCCCTCTCACGAACCTGGATCATTTGAGTTTGGAACCCTCTTTAGAAGAGAGAACAAAAAAAACCTTCAATGTAGGTGGACAGAAAGGTCACTAAATTTTCCATTGCCTCAAAGATTTGGTGCTGGAAGTTGTCTGTAGGTTATTTTGGCAAAGCAACAGCCATCAGTTTCATGAGTTGTGCCATTTTACTACTGCCTTGGCAGAACATTGGTAGGAACACCATTGAAACAATCTATCCAAATTGCAACTATTTGCAAAAAAGAGAGGAACAAAATTTCTACATCTGTACCAGTTATCAGATTGTCAACTTGGCTACACAGAAGTCCCTAGCAGCATAATGGTACTTCATGAACTCAGTATGCACTTTGTGAAATTCCCCTTTTCCTAACAACATCAAGGAAGTGTATCTTCAGAATCAGTCAGTGTTCCAGTAAGATATACTGACAAAACATTTAGTCTTACCCTCGTGTTCCATCAATTGGATCCAGGACCCAATGACGACCTGTTGCACCACCCTTGGACCTGCCCTTATCAATGGCGAGCAGTACATCCTTAGTGGTCAACGGTGCAGCATCTAGGGTATAATCTGCTGCAATGGTGTCATTTACAAGTTGAGTGATGCGAGTGAGCATTGCTGCTCCTGTCTCTGTTCCAAGGTCCTCGGAATCCTGCCAGTGAAGATGTAAAAAGAGAAAAAATGTGATCATGACATTACCTACTTGACATGTTGTGCTGGCAATTGCATCTAGGGAAACAAAAAAGACCTCAGTGATTCATTCATACCTCTTCAGCAACCAATGAAAATGAGCCAGCCGGTAGTTCCCGCTCCAGAGCCCAGCTGACAAGCGCCTGTGAGCCTTCAACAGAAAACAGAGGGTGCCACATTTTGCTTCATACAGTGAATGAAGCAATCTTCTCAAAAGTTTATGAGTTCCAGTTTCGGGTTCAGTTTCAGGGTTAGGGTATTGTGAGCACACATACACAATGTAACATAACCTAATGTAAGATAAACTTGTGTATTGAAAGTGTACCATAGTCAGCAACTGTGACAGGCGAGTCATCAGATTTGGATTGTGTCTCTTTTGCCAACAATCCCCTCTGCACTGACTGCATCAACAAAAGGAAGGTAGGTATGTCATAAAAAAATCAGAATCGTGTATATGTGTCAATCACCTGTAAGAGCATCCCTAGTGGTGCTCAGTATGTGACCCTGCAAAAATACTTCTCACATCCAAGTTTAGTTATTTACTTTCTTGCAACCCCACCCTTAAGACTGAAACTGAGACTGCAAACAGGTGAAAGACTACCTAACCAGCTGGACCAATCAGAAACAGGGAGCAGCAGTCAGTTCATATTCATTTACACTCTTCTCTGGCAGGTGCACAGCTTTGATGTGCATTTTACCAGCCTCAGCAAATTGTGCAAATATGCTAAACCATTTTGCTGAGCCAAATCGGCATGTTTTGACTTTTCTTCGTGCAATTTTAATGTGCAGGGTCACGTTCTGAGCACCGCTGGGGATGCTCTAACTACTACAATCATGGAATTAAAATTCAAAGAACAACAACAACAACAACAAACATGGGTGAGGATCAAACCTGACACAGGCGAGAAGCAAGTCGGACGGCGCGAGCAGCCAGCTGCAGATCCTGGCTATAATTACCCATTGCAGCTTTTTCTTTTCAGCGCCTGCCTTCCTGCCTGCCCTCTCTGCCTCTCCCTCTTCTTTGCACCAGACTTGACACTTGCAATTCTTATAAACAGATATTGAGGACTTCAGAATGCGCACACTTTGGTGGCCAAAATCCCCAACCCCAAGACAACCCAAACATCCAATGACTACTCTTATCACAACCTCTGCGTCTGACACAACAAACAACGGAATGATGCCAAATGGAAATGATTGAGTACGGCCCGGAGCAAGTTTCCTGCAGATTAGGGTTTGTTGATCTGAGCTCATTGACGACGACCAGATCATATCAGATTTCGTGCTACGGAACAGGACGTTGGTGGCCGATTCTGCCAGGCAAGCAGTCGCAAGGCAAACCTGGTGGCCGAGAGCCGGCAGAATCGGCCACCAAGCGTCTGTTCCGCATCGAAAATAGCAGCTTCCTTAAGTGAAGTCCTTGAACAGCAGAGGTCCCTCGTTGCCTCCTTGATGCTAAGGATCAAGCAAACTCCTTGAGCTTGCTTTCATAGACGATTCTAGTTGAAATCTGGCAATTGACGCAATTAAAGAATCTTGACTAATGAGGCATCTTAAAGCATGTCCACCCACATTTGGTACATTGACATTTTCTTCACGAATATTTCTTAATGCCAATATTTGATTTGGAGAAATTTTGTTCTGGATTTGGAGACCCAAATTTAATGTTGGAACATGATACTTAAAATCTTTAGATGTAATGAAAAATGATTTTTTATTTTAATGTTTTAACCATGGTCGTATTGTAATAAGTGCTTCTTGCTCCAAGGTGGTTATTGTAGGGAAGGGCAAATATGTCAAATGAAATGGAATAAACATTTCATCCCCAAATGGTTGAATGAACAAAAACCATTTAAATAGGAAACACCTTTTAAAGTTCCCAAATTATTAATTTTAGAATTAAGTGTAACATTTGGTAAATATTTTCCAAAATGTTGGATCAAATGAAAACTTTTATCATTCCCTAGTCTCTCATTTACACTTTACAAGCATAACCAACAAAAAAAATTAGATTATGAAAGAAATAGACATTAAACAATGGTAACGAGTTAAATGCGACATTGGGTTCGATGCATTTATAATACAATGCCTAACATGAAAAAAAATTCAATTTTTGTTTATTATACCCATATAATGATTAACATTATAAATATCTTTCTTACACAATAATTTCAAAATGATGTTCTAAATTCATATGAAAGTTAAGGTCACACAAAGTTTTAAACAAATTTGTTCCCTGAGGAACACGGTTACTCTCCGAGGTAACTTAAGACCTTTTCTCCTTGCAGGACATAGTTGTTCCTTGGGCCAACTTAAACCTTTTCTCCTCGAGGGCCATGGTTGCTCCCTAAGGCAATTTAGGACCATTTCTCCTTAAGGGTGATGGTTGTTCCTTAGGGCCAACCATGTGCTTCAAGGAACAAATTTGTCTAAAATTTTGTGTGACTTTAACTTTTTCATACAAATTTGGATTGAAGTGCTTCCAACTACAAAATTGTAGCCTTCCTTGAGACCTTTCCAATGATAGGCCACAAGCCTATATAAAACGAACATGTGATGGCTATGATTGAAAAAAATTTGGAACATGATTATTCCCCAGAGAACTTGGGCCTTTCCTTGGGGAAACTACATTGATTTTCGGGGAAACTACCCTTCTCTCCAAGGAACTTGGGCCCTTCCTCAAAAATAATACATTGTTCCCTTGGGAAACTATCCTTCTCCCTAAGGAACTTTTCTTCCTCCTTGTGCAAGTTATTTTTTTGAAGTATTTCATTTTTTTTTTAGCGAACTTTTTTGTTCTTTTGAAACTTCATTTTACTCCATGGGGAACTTACATTGTTCCTTAAAGCAATTTGTTTAAGACTAACACTTAATCTTCTTTTCCTTGAAAAGGTTGTTTTTAAAGGCAATTAACTTAAAAAATTTATATGTATTTTTTTCATTCATTTTTTTTGTTAGCAAAAACAATTGGAAAAAAAATTGAATTCTAGACCTTTCAGTTGGAGGAAAGATTCTACCACTACATCACATTTTTTTTCTTTGAAATTGTTGTGTAAGAAAGATATTTATAGCATTAATCATTGTACATGTATAGTAAAAAAAATCTGAATTTTTTTTCATGTTTAACATTGTATTGTAAATGTGTGTCAAACTTGGTGTTGCATTTAAGATTATGATTATTGGCATGTAAGGAGTTGTGCACATCATTTTACTTGATAATTCTCATCCAATTCAAATTCCTTGTTAAGTGCAATTCTTATTTTAAAGGACTTGGGTGTAATGGGCAACCTTTAATAAATTTCAAATGTTTGTACAATGTCACATAAGCACATGAATTTCATTGAATTTTCAAAATTGGTTGGTAAACTTGGACCTAGAAATTCATGTTACACATTGGTATTTATTTGTTAATTGGATTAAATTAGTTGTGGGGATGCACCCAAAGTGAATTTGTTTTTTTGGTGATAGGCTTTTTTATTTGACTCATCAACAAATAAAACATTCACATTATGGGCAATACAATTTTTTTAATTAAAAAAATGTATTCATTTGATCTAACTATACAGGTTACAAAAGTAGAATTTTGTGCAAATGATATGAAATAAAGTGCTTTGCTATTGGAATAGCTTGGGGAACATGTGGGAACTTAAGGACAACACTAATATTTAACATCATTGGGAACTTGATGGGATCGAATGGGAACAAAAAAATCCAAAACCCCCCTTGGCCCTTTCCCCAAAACAAAAAGTAATGGGGCCTTTGTAAGTGCATGTTTATCCAATCCATTTACTATGTGAAAAATTTGTTTCTAAAAAAAAGCATCATTACTTTTCCCCTAGTTAATATCGCTTCTTAAGAGCTTGGGTATAATCTCATAAATTAGATTGGGTTGCAAGCAATCTTGATTTAAAATAAGTTTAGTATGGCACATGGCAACTTGTAAAACTTTGCATTAATGACTTTGATTAAATGTCATAGGGCTATCATGATTTAGAGTTGAAAATAACTTCACAAAGAAACTTAAACTTTTTTTTCTTAAGGTAATGAATATGTTGGGGGTGGAATTTTGTATTTAACATTTGTAAACCTCAATAGCACTAATAGTTGAATATTCCAAATGTATGATGTCTTTTTTAGATGGGTCAACAATCTATAACATGTGAGCTCTCACACATTATGTTAACATTTATGGTTGATGCTAAAGACCTTGTATGGGTTATAGATGAAAACTATCCATATCTATGTCCAAAATTATTATAATACACATGAAGAGTTTATCATCATTGGTAGTGTGAAGCACCACAATGCCCAAGTTTATTTTCAAGATTACTTCAGAAAATGTGTTATTTTAGTTGTAAAATATGTTTTTCAAGCAAACATTTGTCGATGAACATATGTGATAATATAAAATTGATTAAAAAAAATTATTCAATGTACACCCATTGAGGATTAGGGTTTTTTGTGTGGAAAAATTTCACCACTTGGCAACAAAATAAAAGGGGCTATGACTTGTACAAAGGATTTTTTGAATAAAATAGCTCAACTGAAAACTGCCATACTTCAAGAAAAAAAGGTTGAATTAGAAATATTTGGACTGTATATTTTTTTCATATTGCCAATATATAGCTATTATTTTCAGGTCATTCTTATATAATACTCTAAAATATAATTCAGTAGTAAAAACATTGGTTACACCATGCAACAATAACAAATTGAGTATTGTATATTTATTAGATTTATTTAAAATAATTCAAAATGTTCCAATAATATACCAAGTTTTGTGTCTTGTTGTTTAAATATTTTCAACATTGATCTAATTTTTGACCCTAAGACATGCAAAATTACACAATGGTTACATTTGTAGCATTGGCATGTTATTATACTTACACATGTTGATAAACATGGTCACTTTCTTTATAACTCATTCTAAACCACAAAAGAAATTTCAAGACTTGAGCTATGCAATAAACACATTCACACACATACTTTGTACATTCCAAGGTCAAAGAAATTCAAATTATACAATGTCCAAAACTAAACAAATCCTCACAATCATGTTGAATTTTTTGAAATCAAATTCAACTTTATGCATGCAAAATTTGTTCATCATTTTCACACTCTTTCTTGATGTTCTCCACTCTCCTTAATTTGCTTATCGACTTGTTGCCTTTAATCGTTTTTCACCAATAGCCACATTTGGCCCAAAAAACTAAATCCTTGACATTTGAAATTCAAAGGATAACAACAAAATCATTGAACCAAGACTCCAATGGCTTTTGTGAAAACAATAACTAACTATATTTGAACCCCTTGCCAAACCAAGTAGTTATGGTTTGTCATTGTTCAAGTAAATACTCAACATCATGATTTTACCACATGTGATGACTAAATACCAAATTTTGAAATGATGATTAACATTGACATCCTTATCAAAAAAGGGCATAATAAAGGTGGTAACTTATGGTTCTTCATATTATATTCCAACAACATGCATAAAATATTTACAACTTAAATATAGTTTTATCTTCAAGCTATATTGTACACAAGTTTGGCCATATTCATTAATTTTGTTCATTGCCACTTGTTTTGAGAAAAGGAACTCCCTTAATCTTCATTTTTGGGTTAAACTTTCTTTGACATTTTGATTTGTGCATATGACATAGAATGTCAAATTTCATCATTTTTTCATCATTCATTGCTTACATTTTCATCTATGTTAAAAAAAAAAAAAAACAACTTTGTGGATTTCATCTTCTGCATCCTTCATTCATCCATGGTCTTTTCCAAATTTCAACATTTTCTTACATCTTCTTTTCCTGAACATTCATTTTATGATCCATTTGTCTTTTTCAAGTTTCAACTATCCTAAATCTTGTTTTCTCTAACTTCCATTTCATCCGAAGTCTTTTGGCATTCCAACTTTCTCAAATCCTTTATTTTTCAGCCTTCATCTCAGCCATAGTGATTGTTGGGTTTCAGCAAACTCTTTGATGCTATTTTTCCCAACTTGCATTTAATCCACCAATTGATGTCATCCATGAATTTAAACCTCCCCAAGTTTTTTCAACATTTGTTTCATCTATTTTCTTTCCTAAATTTCAACTTAAAATCAAGTCTTATTTGTCATAGCCTTCATTCACCCATCCATCCATCCATTGTCTTTGATAAATTGCAAATTTTTCAAATTCTTTCTTTTCTTGCATTTGTCTTTTCTAATGGCAACTTTCTTGAGTTATATCTTTCTCAATTTTCATTTGACCATTTTCCTTAAATTTCAACCTTACCCATGTGAGTGAATTGTGGACATATCTCAACACTAATATCTTGGGATCCTCTTTCAATCTAACCTTTGTACAAGTTCTCCATAAGTTTTCCAAAATTGATATCATTCGAACATTGGATGTGATCTCAATCATCATGTTTGCATGTTAACAAGCTGATTTCAAACAAAAGAAACTTTGTACCTTGAACATGTTAAAGCCTTGGCCCATTATGATGAAATTGCTTGTTGAAGGTTTGAAAAGGTTTGAAAGAAGTTAAAATAATAAGTGAACATTAAATTGCCTAATTAATTTGCATTGAATGCCACATTTAAGATTAAATTGTTTTTGGTATTTTCACAAATGTTAAAAAAAGTTTAGTCCTAGATGTGATTCTCAATATAAATCTTGAGATAAACAACCTAAAAATGATTACTATCACATTTGCATTAAATACAAATTATAGTAGAATTCAACAATCTCATTTTGAGTTTTGCTGTTTGATCAAATTTTTAATTTTTATTAATTAACAATAAAAAGGAGGCGACAAATTAAAAAGGATACTCCAAAAAAGGGTGGATGGAGTGAGTACAACTTTAAGGATAACTCTAAAGTCTCACAAATGGGATGCATCATGCATGCAAGTACTTACTTGCACAAGACCCTCGTAAACCCATTCACATCCTTTGTTATTTGTACGTCACACTTCAACTTATGGAGCATGTAGGCCTGAATAAACCATGATTTATTTGTTCTTCATGATTGCAAGGTGATACATGAGATTATTGTGCCATTTTGTAAGCTGCAAATGCAAGTGTCATGATTCTTTCCATGTGAAAATAATGACATGTATTAAGCCATGCATAATGCATTTGTACCAAGTTAGTGGACTTACTGTTTGTAGCCAAAGTGGTGATCCGCCATAGGAAGATGTAGAAGAAGTGGCTATCATCCCTGGGGAAGATTTAGCCAAATCTGGCTATATTTGTGTGTGTGTGTGTGTGTGTGTATGTGTGTCTTAAAGTAAAAAGTCTTCGATCATCCTTTTATATTTTTGGCTACACAATGAAAACCAAGTATATAAATCTGACAATTTTTTCATTCCTTTTTTCTCACTTCTGATGACTGGAAAACTCCTAAACCACTTCTTTTTTTTAGTTTTGAATTTTTGAAAATAAATAGAAGTGGGAACCGTTAGGAAAAAAAATTCAAACTTGGGCTTGAAATTTTGAAAAACTACCCAAAAAAATATTGAAGTTACTCCCATGCCACTTTCCACAACTGTCAATTCATTGTACCTTGTCACCAAATGCCTCAGCATTGGAGTTCCCATATACCCTTGTACAAAAGTAAACTCATTGGGTGTAAAGAATAAGTACCCAAGTGTTGTATATTTTAATTGATATACCAAAAATATCATTAGTTTCTTTCTCATTCATACACCCTTTTGATGGGTACCATCAAATCTAAAGAACCTTCATGACAAATATACATTGTTGCCTTGTTTATATGATCAGTATGTCCAATGTAGTAGTAGAGGAGCATTCCTTAACACATATACACCCATGACTTGTTTACAGCTCAATTATTGGAACATCAAGCCTAATGCCTAATCCACCATTGTGGTGGCAAAATAGGAATACCCTTCATGTACTAGGTAGGATTGCCCTAAGCAATTGAGGTTAGCTTGCTATAAGGCACTCATAGATGTGTAATAACATGTTTCCACCTTCTCCACCCTAGGATTATCTGAAATTATTGCATCAATACCTGATTATGTAGTTGTATTCGTGTGCAATAGGTTTAGACTCTAGAGACTTTCTACTCAATCAAATTGTCATTCTTTCTTTGATCTCATTCAAAGTTTGTTTTGTAAACTTGTTCACTTTAAACTTTGGGTGCTTGCATGCATTTGGTCAAATATTCATCTTTCATCTCCAGCTTGGTTCTTAACCTATAGAAACCTAAGCCCTCTTGACAAACATTTTTACACCTTTAGTTAGGATCTAGGACCATTCTTCTCATCATGGGATTATAGAACCAACTATTGGATTCCAAAATATTACACACTCAAAAGTATTTGAAATGAAATTTGAATGAAATCAAGAAGGGATGATGAGACAAGAAAGCTAGATTTAGGTCATGTGGGACCAATGTTTGAAGGAATTTTTATCTGTAGCCAAAGTGGCCATCATCCATTGGAAGGTGTAGAAAAACTAGCAATCATCCCAATGAAGATTTAGCCAAATCTAGCAGATATGAAAAGCAAATTTTTAATATTTTGGCAATAAATAGAAGACCAAATATAGAGAGTTGCCAACTTTTACTTTTTGTTTTCTCACTTCTAGCAATTGAACCTTCAAAATCAATTCATTTTTTTAATTTGAAAACTTTTCGTAAAATTTCATCAATTGAAAAAAGGGTTGTTTGGGAACCAACAAGTGGCCTAAGGTTGGATATGAAGCTTCACCACTCAAAAAGGACATATGAAATGACACTAATGCATGAATTGTTGTAATATGGCACTTATGATGTCCAAATTATCGACCCACTCATAAAAAAAATCCAAGTGAATTTATAGTTTTTAAAGAAAAAATAATGTAACCTTCCAATTTGGAGATCTGAATGCAAAGAACATTGAAAATGGGCAGCAAATTAAAAGGGAAGGCAGGCTGATCCGAATGTTAGAACTCTTGGGTCAGTTCATGAAGGAGGAGTTAGCTTCCTAGCTATGATCTGCACCACTCTAGGTTGTGAATTTGTTGTACAAACTCATTTCTAGTGTCTCCATTCGAGTTGAGTTGTTGGTGTAAAGGTCCATTTGACAGGTTCCCAGGCAGTTTTAAGTGACAGAATCAGCTGTGGTTTACTCATTTCTTTGCTCCCTATGCTAAATTGAAGGAAAGGAAGGCTTGTTTAGGGCCCTTATGGTGTGATTTCGAGATGGAATAGGCCCCATTCTATGGATACTATGGTGGGCTGATTCTGCAGTGTTCCCATGAGTTCACTCTGCAGTGGATTATCTTGTACATGACAATCTGCTTGTGGAGTGTTGGATTAGGGAACACACAACTTAAGGGCCTCGTTCTCTAGTACATAAAACCCTTTTTTCAAGGTACCGTGTGCATGTCGGTGTTATAATAAATGTGATTTTTCACTTCACTTTTCAGAGGGCATTTTGAAAAAGAAGTGCCCCCCACTTCTGTTTCATATTTTCCCCAATCGTCATGAAAGGAAAAGAAGGAAAAAAAAAGAGAGACAAGTTGTACATACAACAAAGCCCCTTGGCCACGGGCTTTTCCAAAATCAGGCCTATACAAGGCAAAGCCCTTAAGGGCTCCGATAAAGCCCTAAACCCTAAACCCATACCATAAATCTGCTTCGTTGATTTATTCCTTCCATTAAAAACCTCTGAAATTTGTTCTGCTGTATTTGGAGGTATGATTCCAGAGTGTAATATGATGTCATGTGCAAGAGGCAGGCATTTAAAAATACCCAAAATGTGTGTTCCTGTGAGCACTTACTTCCTTTTTCAAAAAATACCTTCCATCATCATTTAATTTTTCTCATGATACCCACCGGGTATCACTAGAAGTCTTTTCTTAAAATTTAAATAAAAATCCATCAATTTTTTAGTCTTAGTAATAATGCCCCTAGGAGTAGTGGGGTGGGGGGTTCCAGAAGCAAGCGCCTCTTCACAGGCAATGCGGAACTCCCTGCATCAAAGGGGCATTACCATACACTTAATGGTCATACTGATGACAAAATGGGGATGTGATTCATCATCATCATCATCATCAGTTAGTTAGTTAGTTAGTCATAAACCCACCAACATCTGCAATAATAAGTGAAGGAGAATGGTTAAAGGAACATCCATCATCCATCACATCCCTATAAAACCTATTATGATATTATCCCCTATAAACCTACTAGTAGGTACTATATATATATAAATTAATATATGACCTAATATATTAATCCCTATAGACCTACCTACTAGGTATATTAATCAATGGCCCATAGGTAAATCAGCTGATTAACCTACAATATTAATTACCTATTAGGCTAGTACTAGTTAATAGTAGATCAGTTACTCTTAATCCCTGTGTTGTAAACCAACGGTCTCATTTGCTAATCATCCCAATGCTGGTACAAGCGTCTCCTTTCGAGTAGGTACCAGTGGAACAACCAGTCCTGGGATTTTACCTGGGCTATGTGCTCTGCTGCTGCTGTTGCTGCTGCTGAGGAGGAGCTCTGCATTACCAATGTGCTCTGCTGCTGCTGCTGCTGCTGCTGAGGAGGAGCTCCTGTTGCTTTCTGTTACTACTTTGTGTTCAAGTTCTTGACTTGTTGCTACAATTTGTTGTGTTCAAGTTTTTGACTTGTTGCTACAATTTGTTGTGTTCAAGTTCTTGACTTGTTGCTCGAGCTGTTGTTGTTGTTGTTATTGTTGTATTCAGGTTCTGATGAGAGAAAGACGTTGATGATGTCTTTGTGAGCAGGAAAGTTGAAATGGGTGTCTTCAAGTTCTCTTCTCTTGTCGTTGTCGTTGTTGTTGTTGTGTTCAGGTTCTGATGAGAAAGAGACATTGATGATGTCTTTGTGATCAGGAAAGTTGAAATGGGTGTCTTCAGTAGTTTGGCTACTTAAGAGAGAGAAGGGAGAGAAGGAGATTTGAGCCGGAAAGTTGAAATGGGTGTCTTCAGCAGTTTGGGTGCTTGAGAGAGAGACACTGAGAGATAGAGAGATTGTGCAGTTTAGTGACCCAAGCGTGTGAGCAATTGTGTGTGCGAGACTTGTGACCAGTGCTGATGGACGGAGGTATGAAGCTGTTTGACCATCCACAACAGATGTTGCAGTTGACGGAGGTGGTTGAAACCATGGTGTCTAATCCAAACATCAGAGCGGAAGTTGAGAAATGGCCAAAGGAACAGCAGGGAGTCCAGTGCGAGACGGTTGCCCAGGTGCAGGAGACCGCTGATGCTACGACTGCTATACGCCCGGCTCAATGCTCGCCAGCTATGGAGCCTGGAGATGATGTGAAGGTGGTCAAAGAGGAGCCTGTTACCCCGGGAGCTGCCAAGCGCTTGAATGAGACAGATAAAGTTTCCAGTAGGACAAAATGTCCTTCCTTTCTCAAGACACTGACAGAGAACAGTCTCAACAGCTGGATGGTGAGTGAGTTTCAAGACTTTCTTCCCACTCTTTCTTTGGGTTTTGAAGATTTTGTTGCCTCAAAAAATAATTTGGGATCTTGTTGAGCTTGAGAAATCTGCAGGATGTGAATTCATTCAATTTGTTTTATTTTGTCTCTCTTTGCCACAGCACATTCCCAAAGCTTTTCTGGAGCTTCACAGCAGTGAAATTCAGGGAAGTAGTTCTCATCGTGTGAAGCTGGAAGGTCCAAGTGGTGACATATGGCTCATTGCCATGTACATGATGGGCAAAGGACCTCATGGGTTCCGCCAAGGATGGAAAGCTTTCATCACTGATAATCACTTGAAGAAGGGTGATTGCCTTCTATTCACTCTCATTTCAACTTCACACTTCACTGTTCGTGTGTTTGATGAGAATGGTTTAGAGGCCATGGCAGCAGCAGACTTGAAGCTCGCAACTAACAACAGAGCCCAGTTTGATCAAGGAGGAGGAGGAGGAGGAGGAAGAAGTCTTCACAATTGCAAAGTTCGAAAGGAGAGAGACAACAATACTGGGGACAATGACACCCCAGCTACATATTCTAAAGAAGATGTGAAACTTCCAGCTCATGATGATGATGATGATGATGATGATGGGTTGCTAGAAAATGATGCAAAGCGGTTGAGAGGTGAGCCAAATCCATCTTTGACTCAGTGTCCAGATGCAACAAGATGCACTCGCAGATCAAAGGCCCCAGTGACAAGACTGCATGATACAAAACAAGCAGCAGCAAAAAGAAGAAGGGCAGCTGAACCATGTAGTAAAGGAGCAGCGGCAGTGGCTCCAGGTACTAAGATAGAAGTCCGGAAATCGAGTTCTTCAAAGCCTTCAAATTGGAGTGGTGGAGGACAACAGATGGAAAAGTTTGGGCCTGGGTTTTTCTCCAAGACGTGGATATCACAAAGACAGCCAGTCACAGAAACTGAGCGAGAGCAAGCTATGATTGCTGCACATGCACTTCAAACCCAAAATCCAAGTGTCGTGCTGTTGATGAGACCTTCACAGGTGTACCGGGGGTTTTGGCTTGTAAATTTCTCTCCACTCTCTTCTTCTTCTTCAACTCTTGTTGTTGTTGTGGGTCCAATTCAGCAGCTTGCTTTTCATATGATGTATTCCATACTTGAAATTCAAGAGCAAATGTGACTGGTGTGATTCTTCAAGTGTTGTGCTCTCTTTCATTGCATTTCATGTGGAGAAATGAATGAATCTGTTACTATTAACCAAGATTAGTGCTTGATTGCTTTGCAGTGTCTCCCAATTGAATTTGCAAGAATCTGGTTACCGAAGAAAGACACGGATGTGATTCTAGAAGACGAAGCTGGCTTTGGTTGGCCTGCAAGGTGGCTCAGCAATGAAAACCGTCAAGGGCTAAGTGGTGGGTGGGCTAACTTCTCTCGTGATCATTGTTTAGAAGAAGGTGATATGTGTGTGTTTGAAATTGTAGATGCCCAACACTGGATCATCCTGGTTCACATCTTTCGTGTCGTGGATGTCAAAATTGTTCCTGGGTCAAGAGATGATGGAAAGGGGCATTACAAATTGGTGAGAGGAGATGGCTGTCATAGTAGTACAAAAACAGCAAAAACAAAAGCACAACTGGCAAGCAAGAAGAACTTGAACCGGACCAAAAACCCAACCAAGAGGCACATGTGGAGAGCACCTCGTCTGGATCAGGTCACAAGGAAACAACAACAGAGAAGCAGAGGAGTACTTAAGGTGCCAATCCAAGAACTAAGCCGCACAACAACAACAACCCATGCAGATGGGATGACTGCTACAAAGGCAGCAGCAGCCTTTGATGAAATTGATATCAAGCCCAAGGTCAACAAGAAGCTTGAACCAGGTGCAATCCCAAAGATCCCAACATCCACCACCAATAACTACTGCATTCCTTTTGCAACAGTCAAGATAGAGAAAGAAATGGTAACTCCGGGCATAGACCTGAAGCCCAATGTGGAACAATTACAGTTTGAGGCTCAGAAGCTCAACCCTTCTCCTTATGATCTGAGGAGGAACAATCACAATGTGTTGAACAACAACAACAACAACACCACCAGCTGCTTTGAGGAGAAACCCAAAATAGTTGTTGCTTCTTCCAGAATTCTCAAGTCGGCTGAAAATCCTCCTCGCATGTACTACAGAGTGAGCAGGTTGATTGATCGCAGGAAGGTGGAGAATGGGGAACTTGAGTTCAAGGTGGAGTTAGAACAAGGGCTATCAGCAGTCCTTCCAAAAGAGCAGCAACAACAACACCCACCTTCTTGGACTGCAACTAAAGATGAGGAAGGTTATTGGTGGGTACCTTCCAGTCAATTTTCCTCCGACTTTAGGAGTTGTTCCATTGACTAAGAAACCTACTCCGGATGAGGAAAAGGTCTTCTTGGTGGATGGTGGGGTACCTTAACTAGAGTCAATTTTCCTTAGACTTTGGGAGTTCTGAACCATTGACTAAAACCCCTACTCTCCTCCCTCCACCAAGACATTCCCACCCATCATCATTTCTCTCACTTTTTGCCCACTTCTCAGCATTTGCAGCTGCCACTCCTGTTGCTGGCAGACAAACCACTGCAGCTGCTGAATGACCCAGTTTGCTTCCGCTTAATCTTTGAATGACACCATTGTTTCATACCATTTCTTATGTGCATAACCATTTTTATAAGACTTGATTGGTGGTTCTTACTTTATTGTAAAGTCGCAATTCCTTCCTTTTCTGCTTCTTTTCTTCACAGGGTTGCTATTTGGGGTGCAATGCAAGGGTGAATAGGGTCAATTTGAGGTGAATAAAACTTACTGTAACCAAAAGAAAAGGGTAAAAAGAAAATCTCCTAGTCACAAAATACTCACAGTAGATATACAAATCTTGTGAAACAATTCCTGCAGCATACGTCCTTGGGGCTGCCAATCCGGCACTGCTATAACCCCTTGGTGCTACTGTTCTATCAGAACAGAATTCTCCATTCCTATGTGAATCTCCAATGGCACATACCAGGCAATCTCTTCTAATTTATTATAGTTGTAGCATTCAGTTTGCCGCCAGGAACAAATCCACACATTGTGAGTGCAAAATCTAATGGGGTCTAGCTTGAGGTTAGAACCCTCAGTGTTCAATCAATCCATATGAGCTGCTAACTCTCCTTCTATGATATGCAGCAATGTAGAAGAACACTTGGCCTAATCTTATAAACATATTGATTTCTAGGTATGAGCCAAAGATGAGTAATGTATACCAAGTTGACTTACAATCACTCAAGAAAGACAAATTCTGTGCAAAAAGGGTCTGTGGATAAATTTCTATTGATCTCCCATTTTTGTTCCTCTTTACTCACGTTCTGCCCAACCAAGGACACCCCATTGAGGCTTCTGGCACTCACTCAAACATCTGCCCTACTAATTAAATCAAAGAGGGGTTCAACCAAGGTTCCATGCATATGTATCCCTCTACATGTTCCTATCTCTATAGCTCGGACTTCCTTTTGTTCGTCATCAACCCCTTATAGAGTCTAATACTAACAAGAACATATAGTGTGCCATAGAATAGTCATTGGTGCAACGGAAATCAAAAAAACACAGCAACTACAAATCTCAACAAGCTCCACCTCTACTTTTTTGAAATAGAATTAAGAAAAATTAGACAAACCCCTGAATTGCCCTTGATTTCTCCTTCTTATGTTGTCATGCACCGTCCTACTCTCCACCCTTCATTGAATGTTACCACTTCCTTAGCCATCCATTACTTGTTGTTGATCTATTCCACATAATATACAAACAAACAAACAAACTTTCCTACCTAGACTCACAAATCTCCTTGAAGTAATCATGGTAGCCACTAACAAACAATGACTGAATAATTCCCATCATTAGCATGCAGAAAGTTGACGACCGCTCACAACAAAAACAAAAACCCTAAAAACTAGTTGTGTTCACATGTGAAAATACCCAACTAACTTCCTATTTGGTCACATATGTAACCCCTCCCTTCTTTAAAAAGTTGAATCCTTCAACTTCTTTAGTCCTGCAAAACATGATAAATCTGTAGATCCATGTGTGATCTTTCCCATTTATGCCCATCAGCATCTTTAATGATGCATACCCTACTTCCTTCTTCAAAATCAAAATTCCCATTCCCATTTGTGTATCCAACAAATTAGTATGAACCTTCCTAGCTCGAAATCAAAGTTTTCTTCTTCCCTAGTTTCTTCATTTTGACCATTGTCTATCTAACAACCAATCTTTCAAAGGTTTGTTTTTTTCTAGTAGCATAGGTCTTCTTTTGCTTTTTTTTTGCTTGCTCTACGTTGAGCAAAACATTTTCATGGATGCTTGTTATTAGCTTCATCTTTTGGAAAAATTGTGCTACAACAGTTTCTGCATCAATAGTGTCATCAATCATAGTAGTTAGGGAATGTAGGTAATTGTCAGCCCTAAGACGTGGTGTGCACCCAGTCATTATCATGAAGGGAGAAAACTTAATGCTGGCCTGAACCTCACATTTATATCCAAACATAACCTTGGCCAGTTACTCATCCCAACAGTCCATATTTTATGGTGTTGCAGAGAGCATGGTAATGCCATGTTTAATAGTTTTGATTAGACGTTCCACCATCCCATTGCACTAAGGCCATTGGGGTGTTGTGTGTTGATGGTGGATATCGTAGTCCTTACACATAACATCAGATTATGCTACCCATTCCCCTCCATTATTAGTCAACACAAATTTGGGAACTCTATATCTACATATTACATCGTCCTCTAGAAATTTAGTTGTTGTTTTGGCACCATGGTCGACTATAACTTTTGCCTTGCACCACTTGGAGTAATGATCAATGGCGACCATAATGTATTTGTTTCATGACTTAGTTTTAGGTAATGGTCCCCTAATATCCAGAACAACCCTATAGAATAGTTCACAAACAGGTATGTTTTTCAACTCTTCATCTTCGGAACAAATGCTACCCACTTTTTTCACCATTTGGCACTATTAGCATATCCTCACAATTGTCTTGACATCCTTTGTCCTACTATGCCAAAAGTATCTCCGGCAAATTTCAGCTAAGGTCTTCTATTCTCCAAAATGCCCCAAATCTTCATGCATCTGGATTATCAGTGCCATTCTTTCCTCTAACTTAGGTACCAATAACCCTTTGAAGTAGAGCCTTTGATCTTGCCAATGATATTATTCTCTTCCTTGCTCTCTTGCTATCCTCGAAATCAATTGTATTTGGCAGTATGCCTACACTCAATAATTCCATGCAAGTTGTGTCCTTCCATATGTCAATGTCCTTTGTGTTCGTCCAACATTTTTCCTCTTCATCAAAATCTGTGTGACCTAAATCGTGGTCACCAAATTCAGATAATTCTTGAACAGCCAACACCAGTTCCAGTTGCTACCATCTATCATAGTATTTAGGTATCTTCCTCTTTAGTGCTTGTTTACCATCAGTGTTTTTCAAATTTTCACTTTCTTCAACACCTATTGCTCCAATCTCTTCCATAAGCAAGTTAGGCTCTTCATCCGGGTTCACCGCTGTTACAACATCAAGCGTATAAAGTTGATGGTCCCTTGAAAAACGTTAGTGATTTATGCCAAAACAACAATTATGATGTTGTATAAGTTTTCTCATTTGTCTCCTAAAACCAAATCATTCTGAACCTTCACCAATCTAAACAGATAACATCTTTTCTTTTGCTTCAAGTGTGTCAACTTGCATATTCCCAATATCTTAAATCTCCTCACTAAAGTTGTCATCATCAATCGCAGGACCCACCGGATTTCTGCTCAAGGCATCAACATTTGTATGTTTTAATCCTAGTCGGTGTAGTATTTTGAAACTGAAATCTTGTAGCATATCAATCCACCTACCTTTCTTGCCATGTGCATCTAACACTGTTGCTAACCATTCAAGTGGCTTGTGATTTGTTCTTAGGATGAAATGGTTCCTATGCAAATATTGTTTGAAATGCATGATGCACATATCAATGCGTAGCATTCCCTTTTCATTGGGTGAAGCTTCCTATGTGCTTCTATTAAACTCTTGCTGGCATAGGCCACCACCTTCTCAAGCTTGCCCTCCTTTTGTGACAAGATGGCTCCAACACCTTTTGGTAACCAGTTAACATCAAGACAAAATGGTTTCTTGAAATCAGGTCGTATAAGCACATGCGCATCAACCAATGCTCTTTTTAGCTCCTTAAATGCTTGTTGACAACCCAAATTCCACACAAAGTCAACGTCTCTTTTTGTCAATTCAAATAGTGAAGCAGCCAATTGTGAATAACCTCAAACATAATTTTGGTAATGCCTAATTAGGCCCAAGAAAGATTTAATGTTGGTGATTGTCTTTGGTTCTAGAAAATGCAGAACTACCTCAACTTTACTGAGGTCTAGTTTGGTGCCTTCTTTACTAGCCACATGGCCTAGAAATGTGATATTTTTTTCAACAAAACAACATTTACTCAGGTTCAATTTTAGGTTCACTTCTCTGAGTTTGAAAAACACAACATCCAAATGTTGGAAATGTTCCTCCCAACTTCACTATGTACATTGAAATCATCAACAAATACCTTCAAGAATTTGTCTCCCAATTCTTTAAAAACCTCTGACATTGTCCTGGTAAAAGTGATGGTTACATTTTTAAAACCAAATGGCATGACTGTCTAGTCATACAACCTAGTTTTAGTGATCAATGTTGTATTTTTCATATCCTCTGGTGCCATTCAAATTTGCTAGAAGCCAAACTACAAATCCAATGCAGTAAACCAGGATGATTTTCCCAACTAGGTAATCACATTGTCAACAAGTGGCATTGGAAATGAGTCTCGGCAAATCTGCATGTTGAATGGTCAATAATCTCCACAAAAATGCCTACTCCCATCCTTTTTTACTGGCAAAATGATGTGACATGCATACTCAAAGTTGTTGGGCTTCATCTTGCCCAAATCTACCAGGGCATCAATTTGTCTTTTTATTTCTGCTTCTTCCCAATAGGATAATCGATTAGGAAATACCTTGCAAGGTAGGAACCCTTGTGTGTCCACAGAATGTTCTCCAATGGTGCAATAACCTAGTTCACCTTTGTTCCAAGCAAAAACATCTTGGTAACATTCTAGGACCTTCTAGAGTTGTTGTTTCTTCTTTTCATCCAAGTTAGGATTGACTCAGACCTTTTAGCAAATTTCCTTCCACCTTGTGCTTATCTCATCATTGTTAGATGATGTTAATTACCTGCTGGAGTTGTTATTAAAGCCACCACTTTCTGCTTCATGAACTTGTAGCAGTATTGGAATTTCTACACATTTTGTGGACTCAAACATGGCATGTTTTCTTTTCTTTGCATCAAAAACCCATTTAAGCCAATCAACATAGTTGTCTATGTCTGTTATTTCTTCCTCCATAAACCATCAACCTATTCTTGTAATATCAATTACAGAATCTATTATGGTCTTTTTGACAATACCAAATCCTTAAACTTAATACCCCTAAACTCATTCTCATCACCAATCTGCTCAACTTGATGATGCCCTTCATCACAATGTTCATTATTATCAATATCAATGTCTAAATTTGAAGTAAATGCATCCACTCCTTTGGGCATGATAAGACATACTAATATGGAATCCTAATAGTGATGTCAAAATCACCACTGATATGTGTGTCCTCCAAAATAGTAGTAACATCCCACATCAGAATTTATGAATTCATTTTTTGAAGTAAATTTACCATAGTTAATGGTAATACCTCCACATTGGCCCTGGACCATGTCTTATTTGGATTAAACCCCATTCCACATCCATGATTGCACCAGTTTTTATCAAAAAATCCAAGTTAATTAGTAGGTCACAATTGTCCATATCTACCACCATAAAGGTCATGGTGCATTATACACCTCCAACCTTGATAGATACTTTGTCAATTCTACCCATAGCTTGTGTAACAACTCTTGATGTAGTTTTATAAGTCTTTAATCTAGTAACCAAATGCATTATGCCCAATTCTTTAACCACCGCAACAACCATAATAGATATGGATGCTCTAGTATCTACTAATCCGTCCACCACATAGTTGTTTATCTCCACAAGCAAATGGAGGGTTTTGCTCTGATGCGTCTTGTTGATGCAGATCTTCCTAAGTGCTAGGGATGCTGAAACCATAGATACTTGATTATTTGTTGCCTCTTAATTTTTTTTTCGTCTAACTAATCTTACTAGATTCTCAAGGTGTTCTAGTTCCCCTGGTATCATAAGGATTGTCTCCATAGGTGAAAGGGAAATCTTCCCTTTAATGAAGTGGGAAAGAATCTTAGATCTGACTGAAGTCTCCCAATTTACTCTTGTCCCCTCTCCTACACCTTCAGGAGTCAGCATAACTCCACCTAGTGCTACTTCAACAAGCATCCTCCTCCTAGGTACTCGAATGTAAGAGAAGAGATTTTCATTTCCGCATAACTTGTTAAGTTGTTGCATGATTGCCTCCTCATCATTCAACAATACCTCCAAAAAGTTTGCTACTCTAGAATGGGATTTCCCATCCTTGGGTTTCTTCTAACACTTGTCCTCCAAATGACTTAAACCTAAACAAAAAGAGCATTTAATTCCACAATTTTTTGTCCTATGAGACATGCCACACTTGGCACATTTTGGTCGTGGCTCATTTAATCTCGGACAGGTGGTGGTTAAATGGTTTCCTCCTTTACAGATTTGGCATCCTCTGAACACATCAAAAGAAGATGATGCCTTCAAATTGTGCACATTCCTTTTAAAGAAATTGATAAGTGTGTTGTTCAAAGCACTGACTTGTTTCTCCATGATGGTCTTTGAGGCTCCTTCTTCTTGTTCCTCTTTTAAAGGTTCATATGGTGTTTCTCCAAGCTCACCCAACATTCTTTCCAGTTTTGTTGCAGCTCCCATTAATTTTTCAATATTCGTAAAAGTCTTCACCACACACAACTTCTGGATTTCTGGCCTTAATCTAGCTAAAAATCTTCTTCTTTGTTCATCATCATGTATCATGCCTCTTTGAAACAGCTTATCAAAACGTTCAAAGTATTTTTGAACTCTCTCCTTGGGCTTTTATTTAATGGCATCAAGTTTCATCTTAATGTCATTAAGATCAACATCACCATATTTTTGCACTATCAAAGTTCGTAATTCAATCCAATCAGCTGGTGCTGGCTACAACCTCTTGAAACAATCTTTAGCCCCACCTTTCAAATTCAACTTTGTAATTTTGAAAAGTTTATCTACATTCGAATCTCGCACCTTTGCAGCCATTGTGAACCTTTCTACCCAATCATTGACATCTTCATGGTTTCGCCCCCAAAATAATTCATCCATACCCTATGGGCTAGTCATTTTGCAACGTTCAACTTTGATCTAAAATTACAACATCATGTGTTGCACATCTAATGCTCCATTGTTTTTCAACAAATACCTACCCACATTCCATTACAACCTACCTTGTTGCTACAACTAATATATGTGTCCCCTAAATATTCCTAACCTAGCCTAATATACTCAAAACTTCTACATAATTATCTTTCAAACCTATGTTTGCAGGCATCAAAGTACCTTCAAAACAGATGTATTCCTCATCTCTTCTTCATCCTCTCATATTTCAGTTGAACAAAAGGACCTAGGACTATTTAGATCAAAATGGTACTCATTGGATGGTATGTTGAACCACTTCCGCCTACGAGACCCTACCCTAGTCTTCAACCACATCGATGTTTTGGAAAAGATTCCAGTATGGATAATATTAATGGCAATTTCTCTACTTCTACTTCAGAGACGTCAAACCATTCACCTTCAAATATGTGAACCTTAATATTTAGAAATTATTATTTACCATCTGAGTATTAGCCCAAAAATTCAAATTAATCTCCCTCTTCTACTGGTTTTAAAGGTATGATATTAGATGGTAGGATGGAGAAATTTTTTTCATCTGTGGATTCATGTTGGTATTGCCACCTTTGCTCTGAATCCCGCCATATTCTCCAACTTATGATGCGGCATCTTGATCCAATGTGCTCCACCCTAAGAACATGATCTCCATTCTGAAACAAGTCTTCTATACTAGGTATGAAGAATTTGACAAAGTGGTTAGGTGAAGTAAAAAGTTGGGGAATCCAAATGTTTCTTATTTTAGGTACACTACTTTGCCTTTTAGTAATTGAAGGTGAAATTCTACACAAGGTATGAGGTGTAGTGATATTGCCTCTATAGTTGTGAAGTTGATTCCCATCCCCTTGCTCCATTCCTTATCTTTACCCAAACCTGAGCACGTGTATAAAAACCCTTATGAGTTATTTCTACTGCAACATCCCCAACTTAATCTTCATTAAGGTTTATACCTACAAGTATCACTATGCCAAATCCCAACAAACGTAGAATTAGTGCTCCTATTTGAGGTCCGTTTTGCCTTCTTGGATAATCGAACCTGACAACCAACTGTTGCTCATGAATTTCTTATGTAACATATCTATCCTAATCTCCTCTGCACTAGATGATGACATACTATCCTAATTACCATCATAATCCAATTATACGCGAAATGAAATAAGACACAGACCTAACCTCGCTTTGATACCAAAAGAAAAGGGTAAAAAGAAAATCTCTTGGTCACAAAATACTCATAGTAGATATACAAATATTGTGAAACAATTCCTGCAGCATACGTCCTTGGGGCTGCTAATCCGGCACTTCTATAACCCCTTGGTGCTATTGTCTTATCAGAACAAAATTCTCCATTCTTATGTGAATCTCCAATGGCACATACTAAGCAATCTCTTCTAACTTATTATAGTTATAACATTCAGTTTGCCGCCAGGAACAAATCCACACATTGTGAGTGCAAAATCTGATGGGGTCTAGCTTGAGGTCAGAACCCTCAATGTTCAATCAGTCCATATGAGCTATTAACTCTCCTTCTATGATATGTAACAATGCAAAATAACACTTGGCCTAATCTTAGAAACATATTGACTTCTAGGTATGAGCCAAGGATGAGTAATGTATACCAAGTTGACTTACAACCACTCAGGAAAGACAAAATTTTGTGTGGAAAGGGTCTGTGGATAAATTTTTTTTAATCTCCCATTTTTGTTCCTCTTTACCTGCGTTCTACCCAACCCAAGGACACCCCATTGAGGCTTTTAGCACTCACTCAGACATTTGCCCTACTAATTGAATCGAGGAGAGGTTCAACCAAGGTTCCATGCATATGTATCCCTCTACATGTTCCTATCTCTATAGTTCGAACTTCCTTTTGTTCGTCATCAACCCTCAACATCAACCCCTTATAAAGTTTAATACTAACAAGAACATATAGCATGCCATAGAGTAGTCATTGGTGCAATGGAAATCAAAGAAACACAACAACTACAAATCTCGACAAGCTCCACTTCTACTTTTTTGAAACAAAATTAAGAAAAACTAGATAGACCCCCTGAATTGCCCTCGATTTCTCCTTCTTATGTTGTCATGCACCGTCCTACTCTCCACCCTTCATTGAATGTTACCGCTTCCTTAGCCATCCATTGCTTGTTGTTGATTTGTTCCACATAATATACAAACAAACAAAGTTTCTTACCCATATTCACAAGTCTCCTTGAAGTAATCATGACAACCGCTAACAAACAATGACGGAATGATTCCTGTCATTAGCACACAAAAAGTTGATAGCCGCTCAAAACAAAAACAAAAACCTTAAAAATTGGTTGTGTTCACATGAAAAAATACCCAACTAACTTCCTATCCGGTCACACTACTTCCACCGGGAAAAAAATTATGTCATGTTACCCAAAACCTTAAACCCTTGTCCACCCCAATGTGTTCACTCTAACCCCACTCCCATATTGAAAATTTCTGAAAACCTCCAAAAACTAAGTTGTCTCCTCCTTGACCCGAAGTTTGTTTGTGACTTATTTTTGCCAATTTTCGACCCATACAAAGGAATTTTATGTGAGAGATTCACCTTAAATGAAAAGGGGGTTTAGGTAGCGAATAGCCACACCATTAGAATTGAGTTTAAAGGAGAACACCCACATGAGCTTAATACCCAGAAACTTAATAATCATTATTGTTTAGTTGTCACATCTCTTGCATTAAAAGTTGTTTCATTTACACTTAAACACCTAGTTCAAATTTTTTTATAAATTTCTTAAAATAAAACCCCGGTTGTCCTCTAGGTTTTGAAAATAACATCTTGTTTTGGTTCTTACCAAATTTTCAATACGATGGATCCTTAATGAGGTTCCGGAATATGTTTTTCAAACTTTTAAACTTTCAATTTTGAGTCCGGTTCAATTCATTAAAAGAATTCAGTCTTGGGTGTAACTTGGAATTTGTTTTAGTTCCAAATATTGATGGAGGTTCCAAGTTCCAACTTAGGTAGTAGAAATCAAAAGTGCCTATTTTAAACTACTAATAATCTTGTGAGTAAATAAACTACTTGCAAGTGTATTTTGAAAAATCATATTTAGAAAATGTGTTTGATGATTTTTTTTTGTGGCAGATATCAATAAAAAATTTTAAGGCAATTTTTTTGGGTCAATTTGTCAAATATCAACATTTCAAAAGAGGGATATTGACTTGGGTATATATAACATATGACTTTGTAGAAAGGCATTAGACTAATAGAAATTTGAACATTAAAATGGGAGGTCTTGTACATATTGTTACATAGAATCAATTCTCGCACCTTAGGAAACAATTTGTTAGGTTACATATGAGTCAACACATTTTGAAATGGATAGATGTCTATAATTGCAAATATCATTTCTTTACCCTTGCTTTGGGCTCATATCATTTTTTTGTGGTTTGTTAGATTCTTTGGAGATATTACAAAAAGGATAATTTCATAACTCATTGTCTCTTTCCAAAACTTGGTGTTATATTATATAAGCCCAAAGAGCCCACAAGTCTTAATGGTTACAATTTAGTCTTTGCAACCAAGAATAATCTCAACAACTTTTGAAAAAGGCAATGAATGACATTTTTTGCATGAACCTTCTTAAAATGTCTTTTCAATTTAACCTTTGCATTCCCATGCTCTTGAGCTCCTAAGTGTTTCCTGCTCCTAATTATTAATTAGATATATGCATCCCATGATACAAAGGGTTAGTTGAATTTTTTTTGAACTCAATCCAAACTTGGCCCACTAACTAGATATAAATTCATTAGGAATTAATTTAAATGTAGCTTCCACATGGAACCATTCCCAAGATTATTTTAATTCATTTGGGTTCCCAAGGGACAACACCAAATGATGTCCTAAAATAACATTAAATTGTTTTCACGACAACACTTAAATTATTATGAAGGGAAATGTGAAACCCTAAAACATCACCAAAGTGTTGCCCTAAGACATCACCAAGATGTCCCAAAAAGTAATTGAAGGCAACATTATGTTGCCCCAATAGCAAACCGATGTTTTTCCTTAGACAAGTTTAGCTTGTTTTAAATCTTAATCTTGAAACCCTTCCACCCGATCCACATGGTGAACTAGGAAGTAGAACCCCAGTCCACCAACTTGGTTTAACCACCCATGCTATCATAGTGCCCCACCATGGTGGTCCTAACACGAGGTTCACCACACGCAAATTGAATTCATGTAGAAGGGCATGTCATTCACTTCCACCTCATGGAGGTCAACATTTTCATTGACATTTCACCTTTCATGACAAGCCCCCACTCATCATGTGCCTACCACAAAGTCATTTTAGGATTAGTTATTTTTTTAACTTGGTTTTATTTGTGTTGTATCTTTTGGACTCATCATGGGAGGAATCTTAAACATCACTTATGCCAATTTGCATCATCATCTCTAACAACTTATCACACCCTTGGTGTCCTTCCCCCTCTTGGGCTCCTCAACCAATGTGAGTGTTTTAAAAACCATAAGTGTTTAAATGTCATTTTGATGACCCCAACCACCATGTTGGGAAAAAATCGTTAAACAAGCTAATAAATATTGTTGAATTGAACTTTTATAATTTAAAGCCCTTTTTACCTTAAGCTTAAACTCCATGCATTAAAACCTTCACCCCCTTAAGCTTAGTTCTTAATTCAAAGGCATGCCACTTAATTCACACACATCATTAGCTTAATTTCACCCAATCAAGCCTTTAGGAGTTTTCCTTAAAGTTCAATTCACAAAGTTTATTTTTGTTTGTTGATATCATCTCACTTTGATCATCCACTTCATCCTTGCATGGAATAACTCCTTGCACAATTTGACCTTTTAACATTTGTGAACTTTATGCACCTTTATTTCAAGTTTGAAGCTTGAAGGTTTTCATGTTCTCACTTTCATTTTTGAAGGTTGACATCCCTATCAACATTTAGTTGAATTTGGGCCTTGTCATAGGTTTTTACTAGTTGTGAATTTTTCCTTCACTCCACTTCATGCCCGTTTTTTAGTTCAAACTTTTCTACCATTTTAGGTAGATGGTATAAGTGGCTCAATTTCACCCATTGTGCCTCTTTTGGGCGGCATCCCTTCCACTTTAAAAGATATTGTTTGCCCAAACATGTAGTTTGTTTTACACCTAGGTTGCATTAAACTTCACTTACAAGCATATGGTCAATGATGTCAAAGCCGAAGTCATAAGCTTGTTTCTTGTGTTTCCTTTTTTGTTTTCATAAAATAGTTAATTTAACACATGGAAAGTGGGATGTGCCACAAATGTTGTTGGAAACAACAAAATGTAATATGATCTAAATAAAAAAGTAAAATGTGACTTGTAAAGCACCTTGTACAACCTTGCATATTTTGCCATGTGAAACAACTTATGAAAGTTTTAGGCATCTTAAAGTTTTGAATGTTCAACCACACAAAGTTGCCAATTTCAAATTCAATGTTTCCAAATTTTATTGGTTTTAAAAAATCATAACTTGCTTTGATTTCAAGTCCATTTAATTGAAGTAACAAACCCCATTTAGACAATTAAGGAAGTCATCAATTCAAGGCAAGGAATAATTGTTTTTTATGGTGATTTTGTTCAAAGTAGGATAATCAATGCACATTCACAATTTACCATCCTTTTTCTCCACAAACAAAACCAAGGCTCCATAAGCCAATTTACTTCACTTAATGCAACCCTTTCCATTAAGTCATTCATTTACTTTTTAAAAATTCAAGTTTTTTTTATTAAGTCTATAAGGAATTGTAGAAGGTAAGGTTGACCCTAGCATAAGCTCAATTTTGTGATCAATTCATCACATGACAAAAAAAAAATTGTTTGGGAAATTTATTTGTTAAAACATCAAAAAATTTATTAAATGTGTTTGAAATAAAAACAGGCGATTGGTTAACCCGTTTAGTTTTTTCTTTAACACCAAATTCATTTACATGCATAAAAATTAAAAAGGAAATCTTTTGTAATTTTTACAAAGTGAATAAGTGAATACTATTGAAGTTAAACTAGTATTCAAGATTTAAGTTAACCAATTTATTGATAATCCTAGCTATGAATCTCAACTTAAAACCATTTCTCAAAATGTCAACTTTGTAAGAGTCTAAAAAAATGTTGCTTAGGATGGCCTTGAAGCTATCCAATTCGCATGTTGTGAAATGTTTTTTGAACTTGACTCTAACACATTCCAATTTCACCTTCAACAATATTTCAAATATCGGTTTTACATTGTCTTATGTTTCGTAAACCTTGATGGGTTTCACCACCTTTGTGACAATCCACTTTAATGATTCAACCGCGCTTGGTTTTATGAATGAATATGTGGTTCTTGAATCCAATAAATAGAAAACCATGTTACTTTCCACTTTACATTTAAGTGAAATTAAGTTTGGCCCCAAAAGCTTTTAGTTTTAATCGGGTGGCCAGTTTGGCCGCCACCATTTTGTGAAATATGAAAACATCTTCCATACATTCTACCACTTTCATCATTTCTTAACAAATGTTTTGAGACCATTCTTTTGAAAAATTGATTTGTGAGCCCAAAGTTGCAAGTGGTGAAGGAAAGTCACCTTGTGGACGTACTTTTCCTTCATTGTGACAAGGTTCAACAATGCACTAAAGGCTTGGACATAGCACACCAATGTGCCATGTCCTTTGCTTTGGTGCAAATTCAATCATTCTTGCCCATCTTTTAAGATTTGATTAAACAAGGTGAATTTGTGATTCAATTTGATCTTGAAATCATTCCAAGATAGTGTCCCCACTAAATCTAATTTGATGACTTTTTGCATTATCCACCATTCCATTGCTTAGTTGTGGAGCAAAACTTGAAACATTCAAAGTTAACTTGCACCATTCACAATGCTTTGTGTTTCAAAACAAGCCTCCGCTTGGAAAGCCCATTGCCACACCCTCTTTGTGATTATATCTTTTCTTATGAAAAATTTGAACATTTGGGTTTTGATGGCTTTGGTAAAGGCATCCCCTTTCAATGTTTCAGTAGCCTACAACTTCTTTACCTTTGTTATAGCCTCAAGCAAGCGTTGGTTTACTTGGTTTTGATGCAATATCACTTGCAAAATTTTCATGTTTTTCAACATGTCTATTGAAATTGTTAAATTTGCCATGATTTGAAAGTTGACTCCTTTTTTGACAAGGTTATGGCTTCTTCCACCACTTCCCTTTCAAGGACCTTCTTTTTTTACTATCATGCTAAATATTTTTTTATAAAACAACACATTCTAAACGCTTTCATTTTATGTTTTGTAAGGTTATTCATGCAAAACCCATCTTCATCTTTCACTTCTTCATTTGGCCCATTTGATTTATTCTCATTATTCAAATTTCAACTTTATCTTGTGCTGAAATACAAAGGCATGGGCTCATTATTCTTGGTTTTGCCTTTGGTCTTACATGAAACCTTTTTCATGTTATTCAAACTTGATTTGATGGGGGTACCTTGTGTTCCTTCTTTTAGTTCCACATCATCCCTTTTGTTCATTATTAGAAGAATGTTTTTTAGAGTGACAAGCTTGGTTCCATCTGTTGGTAGCTTGTTTAGCCACTTTGTCCATTTCCATTTCTACCTTGGTTTTACACTTTTGGGGTTTTGTGTTTTTTTTCACCTTGTTGGTGGTTTCCATTGCCTTGGCCACAAAACATTAAGTCTTATTATAATACTAGATGAAATGTATCTTTGACCCGGCCTTTGCATTCCCACACTCTCAATCTCCTAAAAATTTCCTTATTTCTAACTTCTCATTAGATCTATGCATCCCACAACACACATGATTAGTTGATGTTTTCCTAAAGTCAATCCAAACCCAATTCACTAATTAAGTTTAAATTCATTAGGACTTATTCTAAGTGTAGCTTCCACATGGAGGCAAATTTGAAATGACTCTCAATCATTTAAGTTCTTAAAGGACAACACCAAGTGATGTCCCAAGATAAAATTAAGTTTTTTTTAAAACAACATTTAAGATGTCTTAAAAGGAAATGCAAGATCACAAAGATGTCACAAAAGGTAATTTAGGTGACACCAAATGTTTCAAGTGTCTCAGGTGTTGCCTCAAAACAACATTATGTGACCCCCATAACAAACCAAAGTTTGTCTTAAAACAAGTTTAACTTGCCTTGAGTCCTAATCCCAAAACCCTTTGACTTGGTTTGCATGGTGAATTAAGGAGTATAACCCCAATTTGCCAACTTGGTTGAACCACTCACATTGTCATGATGCCCCATTGTGACATTCCTAGCAAAAGGCCTGCTTGTGTGAATTGAATTTGTGTAAAAGGGCATGTCACCTTCTTCCTTGTGGTATTGACAAAAAAATTCTTCTACTAAAATCCTATTAGATGGTGTGGGTTTTCCAAGACTTGAAAAGAGAAATTAATGTCTTTGGGTGATTGGCCATAGTCATCACCAACAAGTTGATTGTTGTTAATTCTGTAACCATCATGATTGATCCATGTGTCAATATTATTGTTAATCAAAGAAAATAAAAGTCAAAATATAATGTTTATGGATGACAAAGATGTAAACACATGTTAAAAATGGATGTTATATTAGTGATAACATGTGATTTCCATTTGAACTATTGGAGTTGTTATAATATCACACATCATTAACATCAATGAACTACCATGAATCACACCATTACAACTTTCAACATATGAGTGATCATCAAATTTTTAAACATTATTTCAACTTGTCCACACCATGATGTTTAATTCACATTGAGTTATTGTCCTTATGTTTGTAATTTAGTCCACACCCAAGTTGTGTGGGTATATTGTTTATCATTTAAAAAAATTATGGTGAGGTTTGAGTTTTTTAAAAAAATAGTTTTAATATTCAATTAGGATTCAATTATCCAACCCATTATATGCCCTATTTTAAGATAAAAGTTGAGTTTGTGTGTGTGTGTGTGTGTGTGTGTGTGTATCAATTTCAACAAGGAAAAAAATGTGTACATTTAGATTCATTTCATTGCATTAAAATTTTCTCCAATTTGATGTGATTAAGATTTAGGATGAAGAAAGGAAAAACATTAATTAAAACGGGTTTGGGGGGTTGGGGGCAAACACAATGGAATAATTAGGTTTCAAGGTTTTAAATTTATAAGCAAGGAAGTTTATAAGATATAACTAGGTAATTGATAGGTTGTTTAGGTGCAAATCCTTACCCAAAAGTATATACTTGATCTTTAAATATAATCATCATAAATAAGATTTGTGCACAATGGGTATGAATAGATTTTAGGCATATCAATTTTGAAAAAAAAAAGGTATGAATAAGCTTAAAGGATATTAGTTTTCAGAAAATAAATTAGGTTATAATATATACTTATATATATTTAACAAGTATATCGAGGAAAAAATATATTCACACAACATTAATCCACACCTCCAAGGTCGCACGCCTTCTTTTGATGTTCTTCCATTTGTCTTCTTTTTCTTTCTATTTTTTTCACCATATCTTTTTTCTATAATTTTTTCTTTCTTTTGTTTTCTTTTTCTCATTATGTTGTTCAAGGTTTTGTTTATCTTCTTCTTGCTTTCAAGGTTTAATGCACTTTTTGTATTTTGGCTCCCCTGATAGTTTGTGTTTTATTTTTTTTTGGGCATACAAATGTTGGGTGGTTTTTAATTTTTATGAAAAATTTATAATTCCAATCCCAAAAATTAGACTAGATTTATATTGGTTCTAATTTAGTTCCACAGTTGAAAATTTGATTTCAAGTTAGGTTTTTCAAATTTATGGTTTCAATTTTGAAACTTAAACCTAATTCCAATGCAAGTTTTAACTCAAATCAAAATTGCCAATTAAATGCTAGTTAACTCCCAATTTTAGGTTTTTCCCCAAAACCATATGTCTTAAATCTGATTCCAATTCCACATATAAATAGAACCAAGAACATATTTTTGGTTTTAGTTCTTAAAACATTGAAATTTTGATTTTGGTGTCAAAAATTATATTCAGTTTCACACTATAAGAATTCATGGTTTTTCAAAATGTTTCATTTGATTGCCTTGTTTGTTTTTATTATGAATTTGGCCAATTTGGCTAGAGGCCCATGATTGCTAAAATGACATGTTTGTTTTACTAGTTTAATTGACTAAATTGATTTTTTTGATTATGTGGTAATGTGGCATTTAATCAAATAAGACATGTAATCATAAATCTTTTTTAAATACATATTATGTGAGTAGGTAAGTAAGTAGGTGGATAAGGTAACTAGTTTAAAAATGTATGTAGTTAGGTAAGATAATGTGACTAACTAGATAAGGTAGGTAGGTGAGTAGATAAGGTAATTGGTTATGTACAATAGGGTAAGGTAATTAATTAAGTAGGGTAGATATTATAAATAACTAATAAATATAATTTTGGGCATAAACTTTTCTTTAAAATATTATCACAAATATAGTTAGTATGATCGGTCACCTACATATTGAGATTAACTACCTCCTTTTTATTTACTTTTTTACCTACCTTCTTACTACCTAGGTTAAATTGCCTCCCTACTTAAATTTTATGTGATGTATCTTAGCTAACCTAAGTTCTAGGTTATGAACTAGGTAGGCTAGATGACCTATCTAGGTAGGTATGTATATAAATATATAAATAAATAAATAAATAAAAATTTTGAGCATTAAATATTAATGTAATGTCCTTTTGATAATGCCCTTGACCTCAAGCCTTACCCTACAGGTTTCTCCTACTTAGTGCTAGCCTTGAAAATAGGCGAATACCAATTCGCTACCATTGCATCTAAGGATTGATCAACGGTCTAGATCAAACGAACGATACGTGCCATCTTACTTATCTGAACCATGCATCTAAGTGTTGATCAACGGTCTAGATAAAACCAACAATAGGTGCCATCTTCCGTGTTTCTCCTGCTTAGTGCTTTCCCCCAAACCTTGGGTGACCACCAATCTCTACCGTGCATCCAAGGATAGACCAACAGTCCAGATCAATCCATCAATTGGGTCCCATTTTAACTCATTTGCATCTGTTTAGTGATTGCCCCAAAGCATGAACAAACTGCCAATCTCTACCATGCATATAAGGACTGATCTATGGCCCAGATCGATTCACTTTTGAGGCCATAGATGGATTTACTTTTTTGTCTCAAAGTGGATCGATCTGGGCCATTGATAAGACCTGGGTTTTTTTTTTTGTCAATTTTGTGATGTAGCCAAACCGGCGATTATCCACAAGAAGATTTAGCCAAATTTGGCTATAGACCAGATATGAAAGTAAATTTTCTCAAGAATCCTTCAAATTTTTTGCTACAAGCTGAACCCAATAGCGGAATCTGACGATTTATCAAAAAAAAAAATCGAAATCTGGCTACTAGAAATCCGGGAAAATACATACTTTTAGCCATTTTGAAGGAAAAAAATTAGTCAGAAGAAAAAAAACGCTGATCAGAGCTTAAACCCTAAACCCCCAGAGGAACACGGAGGGCTAAATGCGGTGAGCTTTCCTCACAGCGACGTCTGTGCCTCGCGTGCTTGCTTGTCGTCGTCGATCGCCGAGACTGGAATCCCATGAAGAGTCCGCCTCAGTAGTATTTCCTCTCTCGAGGTTCTCAATGCCTCTCCAGCTTTTCTCTTCACTTCGCTTTCTTAGGGTTTAGGGTTTTTTATGTGCACTTTTTTTTCCTTCAAAGGCTGCAACGTCCCCATGTCCACAATATAATGTTGTGATTGATGTTTGAAGAAATACGGCCTGTAAGGAACTGTGAATGTTGTCTCCAAGCTGCCTGCCTGCCGGCGTTGCTACAAGTTTGAGAAGTGCAGCTCACCAAAAGAAACACCCCCAGTTCAGTTTCAAAGGTTTCAATTTTTTTTTCCAGACTGTAACAGGGAACAGTCTCAACGATTGGATGGTGAGTTTTCTCTCTTTGGGAATTTGAGGGAGAAGGGGCGAAAAAATAAAATGAACCTCATGTTCAATTCTGATCTTTTTTGCAATTCTCGGAGATGTGCATGGACAATTTAGGGTTACTGTTCTTGTGTTTATCATTGAACAAAGGGTTTTGTTGTGTTGCATAAAGAGACTGCAACGTTTCCAGGCCCTTTTGGGCTACTAGACTGCTGTCTGTCATGCTCTACTCTAAACCCTAGACAGTGTATCCATCGAGCCTATCTATCAGTGTGTGTTATACCATGTCATTTTTATGATGTACTTCCAGAACAGGCTATCAAGGGGGAAGTGATTTTCTCCTGCATTTTTATCAAATCCTAGTTTTTGGATTCTGCTATAGGGTACTTGGAAACCTTTGTTTGTAAAGGGCTGAGAGCTTTTGCACCACCCAAGGCTTCATCTCCAGTCTTCAGCATTGGCAATGTTTAAAATGATACTCTGCTTGCAATTTTAGCATGGCTGTTCATGACCCATTCCTAAACAACTGCTCCTTTTGTCCATTACAATTACTAGTTAAGATCTGTCTGTCTTCCTTCTGTTCTTATGCCTGTAATATATTGAAGGTAACTCTGTCCTTGAATAGGAAGTACCTAGTCTTGACAGGCTAGTGCCAGGGTTTCATGAAAGGCCGTCTTGGGCAGCAAAGCCAGCAGGGACTTCCTTCATGATTGAAGGAACCCCATGCATCTTGTGACAATACTCTGCCTGCTTCCTTCTTTGGAGGTGTGGGTTAGTAGTGGCTCTGTTGATGTCAAAAGAGACAACCATTTTGTAGCTCTAAATTACAATATGGAATTTCAGAAGATGCAAGGATCTAATGGGGTTGTGCATTTTGGTTTACCTGTTGGAATGGTTGTGAATGTCCACCATGTGTAGGTTCTGCAGGTTACAATATTATGACAGCTGATCAACCGATTGTCTGATTGTATGAGAACAATCCCCTGACAGACATATTGGGCTATGATATGATTTTCAACATCGACATGGTGTTCTGAAAAAGTATAGCTTGTCCCTAGAGGGCAGGGTTTTTTTTACTCCAACTTTGTGATGTAGCCACAGTGGCAATCATCCACAAGAGGAAAGAGCCAAATTTGGCTACAGGTCAGAGAGGACAGTAGACATTTTCTAGAATCCTGCTATGTTTTGGTGACCTCCAAGAACACAGTGTCCAAATATGAGAAGTTCCATTTTCAGATGTCCAACATTTAAAAAGGATCTTTTGACTGTCAAAACAAAAATGTGTCATGTATGTGCAAAATTTCACACAAAAGTTTTCTGTTGCTAGAGGGTCCAAAATGGAGGTCATATGGCACCTACTTGTGGACAAATTATAGAGGGTGTGAAGCATGTGAATGTTCAGTAACACTGCTTACAATTCTCTTGATTATTGAAATCTCATATTCTGATGGGAACTGGTTAATCTCATTGAATGGCTTCAGCACCTTCCAAAATCATTTGCTGAGCATTGTGGTGTTGAATGTAATGCAAGTGTCAACCTGGAAGACCCCAAATGGTAAGGTCTGGCTTGTGAAAATGTTGATCATTGGCCAAGGATATTCAGATGCCTTCTGTCTTAACTTGAGAGCTTTTGCAACAGAAAATGGCTTGAAGAAGGTTGATTAGCAGCTTTTCATTCTCATTGCCCAGATCATGTTTCAATGTGCTTTTATCTGATGAGTCTGGATTAGAATTTTTGTGTATGGAGAGCAGAGGGAATGTAATTACTACAAACTGTAAACACAGAAGGAGAGAGGGTGATGGTTAATTCTTGGCTCTGAAACCAATGTGTGATGTCAACTAATAAGTGGTGGCAAGAAGTTGCGAAGTGAGGTGCAGCCTGATGTTAGAACCTTTTGTTGGAATACAGAATCCAAAGATGGGGCAAACAGTGGCAGACTGGAAACTGAGTTAGATGCTTTGAAGAGCAACAAGGGTCTACCCCCAAAAGTGACTCAAGTTATCATATGAGGGATGCAAATGACCACAAGAAGGGTCCAGTGAAACCAAGTCAAAAGCCTTTTACCATAGCACACAAGAGAATGTGCAAAAATATGAACCTGGATGCTCTTCACAAACATGGGAATCATAACAATTTCCTGTCACAGAAGCTGAGTGCCAGCAAGCCATGGATGCTGCACCTAAAGCAAAATGCAGTGTTGTGGTGTTTATGAAGTCTTCACATGTGTGTGATGGATTTCTGGCTTGTACATTCATCAAACTCCTTTGTTCTACATTTGATTAGCTCACTGTGGGCATACCTGAGATTCAAGATTATTCTGGGGGACTCAAGCATGTTACTGAGGTTTGTGATGATTGATTCTGGATACTTGTTTTGCAGAACATTCTCTGTGATTTTGCCAACAGCCATTCCCAAAGGAAGATTCATATTTAACCTTGAAGATGATTATGGGTAGAAGTGGCTCTGGAATGTAGGCTGCAGAGGGCTAAGTGGCGCAGTGGGGGTACTTTCTAAACTATTCTGTAACGGATGTGACCCTCACCCCTCAATCCGAAAACAATTTTCACATCCACAACATGAAAGATGCAAACAACTATCCTCCAGTAACTGGAATCTATAACATCATAAACACACAAACAAACTTGAGTTGAATGTGGAGTTGGAAGGGGTGGTTGCAATCTGGGGCTGCAACCAAGGATGATGAAGGATGGTGCATACCAGGTAATCAATTTGCACCTGATTTCGTGAGTTGCTACAACATCTGATGAAGCAAAATCTCTTTCAATAACCCATTGTTTTTTCACTTTCTAGGTGCTTGCTGTAACTCTCCTCCACCTATTCCTAATTCTCACCATTTCTGGATGGTAATTCCACCTTGACCTAGAAAAGCAACACACAATTGTGCAAAAGAAATCAACAATTTCAAAACTCATGGAGATCATGATGATTAGTTAGTCTTGGGCAAATCTCCACGTTAGTCTTGCAATTTGTTCCACTGTTCAAAGTTGGCAGTGTTTAGTAGCATTTGAGCATAGGGTCCCCCTAGTAAATGTTAAGTCTTCCTTTTTAGAATCATTTGTATCTGCCACAAAAGTCATGTGTAGTTTCAATACTGAGTTATTATGTTGCAACTTATTGTCCATTTGTAAGAAGGGAAGACATAATCCATATCTTGATATGTCTTCCCAAATGGAGGCTTCCCAAATTTGTCTTCACCCTTGGATATGGGCACAAGCAGTTACTACAATTGTATCAGCTTTCTTTCATTATTAACATTCTTTTGTATAGGGGACAGCTTCAACCACTATACCAACAACACAGTTAGGGAATTGAGCTTTTTTGGCTTCAACCATTGTGTTTAGGTTTTAGCTTGATCAAAGTCATTCCTTATAAAGGTTTTAGTTTATGTCAAAACTCTTGCTTTTTCTTGTCAACAAAAGTTGACAGTATCTTCTGATTTCTCGCCATTTTGAATATATGGATGTCTTCCCATTTTGTGTAATTACTTGGCAAATACTTCATCTCAAAACTTTTGCATCATCACACCTTTTTTCAACATTTTTTCAGACTTATGAAAAGTCAAATGTTAATAACTCACATCATTTAATGCTTGAATAAGAATGAGGTTTAAAGCTGAATTTATCCTCCACATGGTTTCATTCGTCATCTACAATTATTTCCACTATGGTTTGAATCAAATGAGGGTTTCCCCATCCTTCAATAATTAGCCTTCCTTTTGTTGTGCCTTTGTACTCAACTATCAATCAAATGTGTAACCCACCTCTAAAATGTTCCCACAGTAGTGAGAATATATGGATGCATCTTGTTTTGTCCATTTTTCTAAATTTCAACTCTCAGTTCAACTTTAGAAGTCTAGAACATTACATGGGCTCCCTATCCAAACTTCAATCCTCTATGGTGCATTGACATGGCTCTTTTCAGAGATGGGCTTCACACCTTAGGGTGCCAGCATTTCTATTCCCACATGCATAGATCTTCTTCCTTGTTCATGCTTTACATGAGCTTTTGTGCTCTTGGAGGCAACACAAACAAAGAAAAGGAGTACATAGTCCCCTTTAGCTATAGATATATTTGATTGTTTGCACAAACAAACATATGATTCTTTACATAATTATGCTAACAAAGCTTTGGATATGATCATTGGTTGAAAGGACCCCTTTCAATCTTGGTCACTTTCTTTAAACAATGAAACTCAATTCCATTTCAAAACATGCAAGCAGCCTCCATCTTGAGTTGAGTCAAAAGAGTGGATTTGGCCGGTTCAAAACGACCATGGCATATATGTTATGGACCCACCCCTGTCTAGTTTGTTACTTTATGTTTGTAATTGAATTAGGATCCATAATAATGGCCTTTTGGTATTAAAAACTATTACTTCCTATAACACCAAAGTCATGTGATTCAAGTTTAGGTTGCCATGTAGGTGTTATAGGCTAGGCTTTGGGCCCATGGAAGAGGAGTTAGTAAAAAATATTTTCCTGGCTACATGGTGCACTGTTGTCATTTAACTTCTGATGGTACATTCTTCATGTCCGAAAAAGATGATTTTTGGCAAGGTGTTATGATTATGGTGTATAAGCTTCCAAAGGTTGGTGTGGAGATAGGCAATATAAGTGTAGGGTAAAACTTGTGGCCAAGGGCTTTATTGGGTTTTTAAATCCATGTTGATTTTTTTCTCCATGATACCCAACAAATATCACATCAGAAAGTGGAAAAAGATTGCCTACTTTTTTGAAAAAATGGACCACTTGCAGTGGGCATTCTGTTTTTTGAAATGCCATGTGAACAGTGGACACTAGTTTTGCCCATATCAATCCTTCTAAATAAGTATTTAGGGTTTAGAAGTATTGATATGGACACTAGGTTTGATGTCTAACCCTGACTGACGTGGATGAGTAAACATGCGCTCAAAGCCTAGTTCTTTTGTTGTTGATCATATGTGTTCTGAGACTTTGGCCATGGATGTACTCCATGGTTTTTCTTTCCAATTTTGTGATATGGAAAACCTGGCAAAGCTTTCCAAAAAACATAGCAAATTTAGTTGAATTTATGCTAAAAAAATGCATTTATCCAAAAATTTCCCAAATTCTTTGTTGAAAAAAAAAATCACCCATGTACCCTGTTAGATTTATTTAGGCTACACAATTTTGGGCTGAATGCTCTTTCCAGGACTAGTTTTGTGTACATAAATAATTGTGGTATATCGCATCTTCTGCGTTATGTTCTGCTGGGCAGCGGTTTCATGAAGTTTTGTTATCAGATGTGAACTAGAAGTGCAAGCTAAACTTCAGAGTGGCAATGCTGGTAGTCAGAAGAAAAATATGTTGTTGTGTTCATTGGGTGTTCAAGTAATGCATGCAGGGTCAGGGTAGTTAAAGTGGTGCACACACCACCACAACTAAAGGGCTGTTGTGCATGTTTGCAATTGTGTAGTGGAGAGTGACTATTGAAGCTCGGTGAAGAGGGAGGGTTTCAATGGGTGTAGACAGATATAATAAGGCAAGGATATGAAGTATGATCCCCTCCCCTTTTTGGAATACTTAAAAACCTATCAGAATATTGTTAGAATACAATTGTACCTCTGTCAAGAGGCAGGCATTTCCTACATGCATTTCACTTTTCTAAATTCTCACCTCTCATTTTTTCCATTTTCACCCATGATACCAGATGGGTATTTGGGGAGAAAGATTTTAATAACAATAATTTCTGATTGGTTTCTATGCTGGGTGACACCCTCGAAGCAGGGGTTTCCATGTATTTGGCCTCATGAGGAAGTGCCTCACAAGGGTACTGCCTGCCTTAGGAGGCCACTTACTTCCGGAGCGCTCACCTGGAGGGGCTTTACCCTACACATTTCCATCCTTTCTTTATTTCCACTTCTTCTCGGTAGTAATTTGTTATAATGTTTGTCAAGATCACATTAATGACATATTGAGGTTCTAATCTTAACTAAAGGGGAAAAAAAGGAAAAACAAATGGCTCTTGTTAGATAAACACTCTACTGTTCACAATGGCTTTAATGGCTCTTACTTATTTTATGCTTGTTCTGTTTTTTAGGTTAAAATAGTGTAGACAGCTGTTAGGGGTACTTAACTATTTAGAAAGCAATATAATTAGAGAGCCAATTGTCAGCTAATATAAACATAGTTTAATTATCACAACCTAAGTTAATCACAGCCGGCATCTCTTGAAACACTATCCCTACTTAGTGATACCAGCTGCCAGACTCCAATTGGCCATTTGAGCATTCACTTAAATTGGTCACCACCTAGCAAGACCAGGTGCCACTGAAAAGGTTGTTCTATTTAGTGACTACTGATAGCTGAACCCAGAATGATTTATGTGCATAGATTTCCTGATTAGAAGAATTCTGAAGTTAGGGAGTGATTTTGTATGGTTGGACATTGGTTCCACTCACACTGGCCAAGGTTATGGGAGGCTAAAGTAACCAATGAAATTCAATTCAAGCTACATGAGCATCAAATCCTGTCAGAGCCCTTTTCCTAAGCTGTATGTATTAATGGATGGGTGCTACGTGATCCGAGCTTTGGGTTCTACACTATGGTGGCTAAACTGGGTCTGACCCAAATGCAGTTTTTTTAGCTAGCTTTGTTTCTTTGTTGGAAAATGTCTAATTCGGTTCTTGTAATCTAGAACTAATACTACCGGTTGTCAAGTTCACTACAGGAATAGTAGAATCCATTGCTCATTGTCACCCCCCTTCCTTCTTCAAAACCCTACCAAAACCTTACCATGTTACTGGGGAATGACGAACATACTTTTTAAAACTATTGTCAGATTAAAAGCTAAGGTTTCTAGGTTTGCCTGAAGAGCCTGTATTAAAAGAGAGCTCAATAATAAAGCGATGAATTAGTGTGGTTTTAAGTGCTGGTTCTAATGCAGGATTTAAGGATGTTTTTTTTGGGTGTTGTTTAGCATCATTGTATGTTTGCTCTTCCTTGCCTGGTCTACCCAATCATCAATCAGGAGTCCATGATATTAAGAAGCTCATAATTTACAACAACAATTTATTACCAAAATCAGTTTTTGCAAAACATGGCAGTTAATTTTTTTTAGTGAATGGATTCAGACACAGACAAAGCATAAAAAGTCCCTTGTGAACTAATTAAGTCACAAGGTTAGTCATGCCATGACAAGGGTAAATTCACTTATTGGAATTCATTAATTATGACCATGTTGGTGTTTGCTCTTCTTGTGTCCTTCACAACTGGTTTTTACTGCTACAAGTAATTGTGGGCCAGATACCCTAATCAATTAGTTTGTTGCTCTTGTTGTAAAGAAACAAGAATCTCTGCTCGAAAGAACATGGTAGCCTAGTATCCTCAAATTTTGACAAAAATGTCTTTTTTTGGGGTTCAAAGCCATATTACTACCTACTAGGGTAGATAGGTCGGTGTGCAAACACTTAAAATCTCAGACAAGGTCAATCCTCCCACATTGTTCCTCTGAGTTTGAAGCTCAAAGAACCCTACCTTAAACCCTATACCAGCCCAGACCCAAATAATTTGACATTAAAAACTCTTCTCATATTCTCTTTTTGAAAATGTTTGGCCAGTCCTAATTCCCACAGCACAATTCTAACAATAAATACAAAAATGAGTTGAGTTAACAGTTATGTGAATTTTGTCCATTTTCCAATTTTCAGCATTCACTGCAAGTTTCACTAATTTATGGCTGCCATTAAATTCCTGGGAACATCTTATGGAACTATCCACCTGATCTCTACTCCGTTGTGTCCAATTTTCTCTGCTAATAAATCAATCACATGTGGGCCAGTGATAATACCAAGCAAAATAATGGTTCCTTTGTGTTGTTGTTTGTCTTGTCTTACAAAACCTGAACACCATAGATGATGCATCCTTTGGCTGTCAAGGTGTGCACTTCCATGCTCAAAACTCAACAAATATTCACATATGGGGCAGATTGAGCATCACAAACCTAAATGAATATTAGCTGCATGTGATCCCTAAGACTTGTCTAAGAGTTGATTAGTTGATCAACTTTTGTCACTTGTTAACATTTGTGACCTTTGTATATGAGGGAAAAAAATTTAATTATTTTTTAATTTAAAAATGATATGCATGTTCAGCTTTTAAATAAAAGTTGTTACTAGCTTGAACCTTAGCCAATTCTCACCCATTTTGTGATACCCACCCAACATTGGTTTTGATATCAGAGATGATTATCACTTTTTCTGCATCTTCCTACGGATGATAGCCATTTTGGCTACAAACAAAAATTCTTTGAAAAAAAAACAACTAGAGAGGAGCCCCCATGTTTATTTTGTACATTGAGACCTCCCAAGTCTGGGCATCCTTGGTCAAGATCTTGGTATCTTTGGAGAGTCCTCAATGAATACCAGTGTGCACATGGAGGTGGTTTTTTGTAAATTTTGAATCTTTAGTGCAAAGAGTTAGTAAATTTTCTCATTGAAAATTTCATAAACTCAAAATTAAAAACTTTTAATGGAAACTAGGGCATGCTCTTGATACTATTGCAAAGCTCTCAATGAGTAGGTTTGTATGAAGGGCAATTTCCCTAAATTTTAGACCTCCAGTGTGAGGGATACTAAATTTTGTTTAATTTTTTTCATTGAAAATTCAGTAAAAGTGGTAAATAAAAATTGAATAAGAATTGAATTTCAGACTTAGGCTATATATTGAATATAATTTTTGTAAATATATAAATTGGAGAAATTTTGAATTTCAGACTTAGGCTACATATTGAATATAATTTTTGTCAATATACAAATTGAATAAAAATTGAATTTTCAGACTTAGGTTAAAGAAAGGTGTAAACTACATTTGGCCTTTGAAAATTCATACAATAGTCCTCCGTGAAATGTAAGATTTCTCTCTCCTTTGAAAAAAATACAGTTCCGTTACAATTGATGGAAGAAAAGTGAACCCAGGTGGTATCTAGGTCTAATCTTGTCCAAAAATCTATATCTGTATCTGGACTCAACTCGGACAAGAACAACAAAAGTCCGGAGTTATTAGGACTCAGGACCACCAAGAACAGATAACCCAGTGAAAACTGTAATGATTTCTTATCCGATGCAGTGGGCCTTGTGATATAGGTAGGCAGCCCATTCTTTAATGGCTTCCTGGGTGGTCTTGTTTGTAAGCCGAATAAAGAAAACATTGAAGAAAGTTCAACTTCGAGTGTTTATATTTGGAGAGAGAAAGAGCAACACTGAGAGCAACAAAGTGCAAAGACACAAAAAAAATAAAATTGGAGAGAGAAAGTGAGCATGGCAGAATTCTCCTGCAACAATAACCGAAACAAAATTGGACTAAGCCAAACATGGAAAAAGGGACGACTCGTCAGGTGTGCCTAAATAATGAGGCGGCGCCAAACACCCATTTATGGTGCAAAACACCACTAAAATTAGTGTCCACTATTACATAACAATAAGATGAAAAAGGACTTTGGGGGGGGAGGGGGAGAAGAGTACCTAATGGACAAATTGGAGTGTTCTTTTGGGTGGTGTCCCATTGTTCTCATTAGGGACTCTTTAGCTTCTTTCAATATTGACCATGGTTAGCCAGACCCACACCTGTCATAACTCAATGATTGACCTTTCCTGTCTTGATGTATTAAAATAGGCCATAAACGCTTTTCCCAGCTTTTAAGCCTATCTATTGTGGATGACTCTCCAACCCCCTCCCAATTGGGGGCGAAAAGTAGTCTAAAACTTTCCCCCTAAATTTTATAATTTTTCTATTTGTTTCATTGTAGATAGATCCATTGTGATAGATGGAGTGGTGTGTTTGTGCATGAACTTTAAATTTTCTTAAAAAGACAATTAAAAATCTTCATAGAGTGTAGAGTACTTTCGAAGTGTGAGGCCACTTTGGTTTGCCAAAATGCTGATGCTGTTGAATATGCACATAGCTCCCATGTGAACTTGGTGCCTTTAGCTATATGTTGTTTGCCATTCAAACAAGTAGTTCATGGTGTAATGGCTCTTCTCCTTATAGCAAGTTAAAACCAGTGTTGGGCAACTATCAGACCAGGCTCCCACCCACCCAGCGTGGGTGGGTCGTTGGTTAACTGACCAGTTCTCACATTGACACTTGATGGGTATCAGCTTATGTGATACCCGCCCTAAGAACCAACCTGCTAATTATCAGCCCAGTGAGAATTGGACTGTAAGAACTAGCTTCCTTTTTAAAATATTAAATCATGAGATGGTGCCCATGAGGGCTTAACCCAGGTCCTGTCCTCAAGAGTTTACTTTTAGGGTTGTAAAATTGGAGAGCGGATCCAAAGAAGAAGATGGTGGAGGGATGGAGTGTGGCCGTTGGATTAGGTTCTCGATTTGTTTTGGTAACAGTTGTTTGCATCCCAAATATAAAGAGCCTTAGTGCAATTGGCTCACCCTCTTCATTATTTTTTCCATTGAGTTTGCACTGAGAAGTTTTGCATCAAGAAGCTTGCATTGAGGTTCTTGTTTCTTGTAGGTAATTTTTTTTCTTTTGGTTTTGGTTTGTAGTTCTTCTTGAGCCACTCCATCACCTTGTATTGGTATTGTTCCTCTCTTGTTCTATGGTTGTTGGTGCCTTTTCAATTTGTTGTTTCTCTCACATGGATGTTTCATTTCATGTTGTTTCAATGTTGGTGTTCCCTTGCATTGTTGTTTTGTTTCATATTATTATTTCATCGCATTGCTACTACTTCGGCATGTCACTATGCTTTCATTATTGTTTTTTGTTGTTAGCTATTACTATCACTATTCGTCATACTCATATTTGCCTTGGCATTCTCGTGTTCATGCTTCTGTTCATGTGCCTTGCTAAACATTTAAACTATTTACACATGGCAAATCATGCGTTGGTGAGATTTGGCATTTAGATTCGTCTCGGAACCTAGGGCTGACCTTGACCTCCAAACAAGTGGAACTCAATTTTAAACCACCCTTGGGCATTTTTGCCATCTTTTCTCACTTCAACAACATGGTGTGATTAACTATTTCTCAGTCAAGGGAACCATTCATGTTGTGTTTTTGCGTTTTTAGTGTAGAAGGTATTACCAAGTGTGTTTTTCGCTTTCATCCAATGCACTCACTTCTAACATCTTCTCCAAATCCTCCTTTGCGATCGTCTTTTCTTTCTGTGGAATCCACTTTGAGTCTAATTTAGAGCTTTCAATCATCACACCAAATGAAAGTAACAAACGTACCAATAGATAATGTCAAATTGGGTTCTATAGTGCAAATCCCCTTTACCCAAGTGAGACATGATTTGCAAGTTCATGTGTAGGAAATATGACTTTTCCATTCATGGATGTGCCATTTTATTTGCACACAGCACCACCCCAATCCCGCCTAATTGAGCTTTAAAAATTTTCAATTTGAGTTCAACTCCAAATCCATTTATGTTGGTTACCACCTCCTTGCATTTTTCAACCATTTTTTCCACCATGAACCTCAACCTTTTTGCAACCAACCATGCTCATGAAAACCTTTAACCGTTTTTAGATTACTAAAGATGATTATTTTTGTTATTTTGTGAGCGTTCTCCCCATTTTAAAAGGGGTTGATACCCTCATCAACAATTAGGCCATTTGTAGGTGGGTTTTTCATTTTCTTTCGAATTTTTTTCATTTTAAGTTTGTAACCCCTTTTCTACTCAAACTTGTTCACCATTTTTGGGAGGTGGTCCAAATGATGAAACTTCATCCACACTACCTCCTTATGATGGCAATCCTTGTATGTCACTAGATACTCCTTACTTCTAAGGTGTGTTTGTTTGGTGTGGAATATGCCTTTAATTTTGGCCACCAACCTATGTTCGATGACATCCACTTCTAGTCGCACCTTTTGCTTCCGATTTGGTCTATGTTCATCATGCAAAATAAATGTCAATTTTGAAATGTGAAAAGTCAAATGTGCCACAAAATTAATCAACAACTTTAAGGTATACATGTCAGGGTGCAAGTTATGCAAATTTTCATAAGGCCCCACATACTTGGCATTGAAATGTGGGGCTAGTCCATCATGCATTTTAAAATCTTGAATGTTCAACCGCACGTGTTGCCCAACCTCAAACTCCACATGCCTTTGTGTTTTATTAGCATGTTTTCCATACCATTTTTGAATGTGCTCCAAAAGCTTCTTAATTTAGGTGTATAATTTTCCATGCCCTTTGACCATCTTCACAACTTCCTTGGAGTGCTTTCTTTGTCCCATGGGAATGGTTAAGTCCATTTTGGTTTTTTTCCCAATGTTAATTCGAACAAAGACATTTTTATCGCCAAGTGCATCATGGAGTTATAACAAAACTTTGCCAAACCTAAATGTTTCCCCCAATTTCCTTGATAGGCACTCACATATTTTTTAATATATTGGTTCAACACCCCATTGACCCTTTTTGTTTGGCAAAAAGTGGGTGAAATATTGTATTAAAAAACAACTTCTTTCCCATTTTTCAAAACAAATGCTTCAAAAAATTTGTTTGTAAATTTGACATCTCTATCGCTCATAATGAATTGAAACACCCCATGATGCTTAATTCACATGTCAGGAAACAATTTTGTTGAATTAAAAGTTGCTACGATTGTTTTTGTTGGAGCAATTTTTGCCAACTTGGATAATTGATCAACTACCACTAGAATGGCATTCATGTTTCATTCGAGTAATTGCATCATGAAGGTTGTGGAGACACTTTCCCATGGTTCATTCAAAATCAATAGAGGCATGTATAATCCATTTTTTTTAATAAATGGACTTCATGTTTTGGCACTTCACACAGGTGCCTACGAAATGTTCTACAATGTTTTTCATCTTAAGCTAATAAAACCTTTTCCCTATGACCACTCTTGTGATTCATTTTCAACAATGCCCCACCATGGACACATCATGCTCCTCTTGCATGATCTTCGTGCGTAGCTTTCTTGCTATCACATAAATTTAAAAATATTTTTATCTTAACAATCCTTCCTTTAAAGTGATGCCTTTTATTTTTCTTCACTCTCACAACTCTTTGAAATATCTTTGTGCAAATAGGTCTTACATATAGGCTTCCCTTATCCTCTATTCGAAGCTACTTTCCCCTTGGAAGATGGTTTTTAGTGTGTTGAATCTTGGTTAAAGGTTTTTCCACCTACAATTCCTCTTTCTTATCAAGGACTATGTTGTCCCATCTTGGTTTTCCAATCAATTCCACATCCAACAATGCAAAAATATCATGCCATCTCAATTGTTTCATTGAGGCCTTCAATTCAGTTTCGAAATATTTCAAAGAGACATTGTCCATGAAGACCTTGGTCTTATGTGTCCCCAAATAATGTTATTAAATTTTCAAGTGACATACAATAGTGTAAAATTCCTTTCGTGAGTTGGCCATTGGAATTGTGTTCCACATAACTTTTTAGATGTCCTTTTTACATGAAGACCCCTTCAATAATGAAGTCACTTGCATTAGTGTGGACTTTGAATAGTTTGGTGAAGTTTTAAAACTTCAACACAAGGGTGGACAAAAGTTTTTCTTTCATATCCTCAAATGCCCTGTGTTCATCTTTCCATTTAAAAGACAACTCCTTTTATAGGAGATTGAAAAGAGGTTTCACCATCTACAAAATCTTTTGTAAACTTCCAATAGAAGTTAGCCAAGCCTAACAAGGATCAAATTCCTTTGACCATGATTGGTTTCTTCCAATTTTTGATGGGTTGCAACTTCTTAAGGTCGGGCCTCACCCCTTCTTTGATTAGATATATCTTAGGAAGTCCATCTCCTCTTGAGAAAATTCAATTTTCACCCTATTAACAAATAATTTATTTTGTTGAAGCTTATTCAAAACATATTCAAAATGTTCCACATGTTCTTTTACAATCTTTGAGTACACCAAGATATCATCAATATAGATGATCACGAACTCATTCAACCTTTTCATGGAAAATTGAATTCATAAAGGTTGTGAATGTCGATGGGGCATTACACAACCCAAATTGCATCACCAAGAACTCATGCAAGCTATACTTGGTTATCATAGCCATCTTTTCAACATCCTCATCCGCAATATCTCGATTCGAAATCAATTTGGTTAAAGTATTTACCCCATTGAATTAATCCAACAAATCATCAATGTGAAGTAAAAGATAGTTGTTATTTATGGTTACCTTGTTCAAAACACGATAATCAATACACATTCTCAACTTGCCATCCTCTTTATTATAGACAAAATTAGTGCCTTAAAAGGTGATTTGTTTTGCCAAATATAGCCCTAATTGAAGAGGTCGTTTATTTTTTTTTTGAGCTCTTCCAATTCCTTTTGGTTTAACCTATAAGGTGCCTTAGATGGCAAAGCTATACTAGGCACCACTTCTATCTTATGGTCAACCTTTCTACAAGGTGGAAGGGCATTTGGAAGTTCATTCATTAGAACCTCCAAAAAATTATTGAATGAATCCAAAAATAATTAAGAGGTTGCCTTGCCCCTTGTGGCTTAGGTTTCCCCTAGGAGACTTTCAAAAACATTAAAGCCAAAAAAAAAAGGCATTTCTAACTCATTTGCCAAAACAACCAAATTAACTCTTATTTCTACCAATGCAAAATCATATTCCACATCTAAATGCACTAATTTAGAGCCAACTTTGGCACAAACTTTCACTTTGCTTCCACTATGGAAGATGTCTACTTTGTAGGCATCCCAAAATGTGTTCCTTAGAATTACACCAAAATTATTTAAGTCGCATAAGGTGAAGTTTTCAAAAAATTAAACTCCCCCACAAAACAACCTAACATCTAATGTTACACCAAGCGAGGGTCTAACTATGCCTTATGCCAAATGCACCAATATGGGATCCGCCACTAATTTGATATTGACTCCCATTCATTCCACCGTTTGTGAAGTCATGAATGAATTGGTCGTTTCCAAATCCAAGAAACAACATACCAACTCATTATTTATCTTACTTTAACAAATTGGAGGCTTCACTTTTGTGGGCCCCCCATTTTGGCCATGAAACCCCCTTGGAGAATCAACTTACCTTGGGAAATGTAGTCATTTACCCAAGGTGGCTTAGATTAATCCTTCACCAAATGTTCATGATTATCACAATTGAAGCACTTGACCTTCAATAGGTCCCATTTTATTTTTTTCATTGTTGATTCCTTACCTAGGGACTTCTCTTTGTCATCATGAAGCCCTGATTTACTTTGGTGCCATTTGCATTTGTTCCAACCTTCGCCTCTACTATTTAGGCTGACATTGTTGCTTTTAGATGATTTTGGTTCCAATTTCACCCTTGGGGCATGGAGGGCTTGCACTCCACCATTTTCATTAAGCCCTAGCAAGTGTCTGAAATGTCCATCCTTTGATAGACAATTTTCCAAACCCAAAACTTCAACCCACATAGGAAGATCAACTTCTTAACAACTTGTTTCTTCAAGGGGACCATAGTTAACATTCGATTGAAGTCATGCCATAGTTTGCCAAGGAGCCCATTCCATCCTTTTGGGCAAGCTCAAGGAACTTCATCCCATCTTTGAGTACTAAGTGGTGTAGTGTAAACCTTTCGTTCAATTGTAGTTTGAATTCTTCATTGCTAGGGGATTCAAAAAGGTTGGGTGTCACCTACTTTTGAGACATCCACCAATCCCACATGTGTTCTTTGAGGAGAATTTAAGCAAAATGGATTTGCTCCTTGTCCAATTCAAAACGTTGGGTTTTTAGATGTGCCTCAACTTGGTGCAACCATGGTCGCACTTTCTTTGTTTTCATTTCCTTCCATGCAAAGGAGTCCAACAACCTAGCTTTTATGGCCACCTTAACAAAGCCCCCATTTGGGGCATTGCCAATAACACTTAGATCCTTTGCAATTCGACCCATGAACTTTGTCGCAACCCCACTTTGGGGCTAAGTGTGAGAATGCAACTCACACTCCCTGACGTGCTCCCAAGTCATGAGGTGAACCCGCTTAAGGGTTTCACAAAGTCAAGTTGCGAAAAGTTGAAACTTGGTAGCACGCTCCCGGCTTCCAACTCTAGAAAGGGGTAGAGGGTCGAGTTGGGAGCCTCGGGATTAGACTAGGAAGAAGGTTTAGTAGATCAAGCATGAATCTGCATCAAAACAAACCACCCACGTGGTTAGTTCACCTTCCGGGACCCTTTTGGGTGTTGGGACTTGTCACGGGCACTTGGACACACAAGACTCACCACGGCCCGAACTCGGGGGAAGCCACCACCTTCCCCCATATAGTATTCTCTGCGGCTGGTCGCGGAGGCTACATCCGAATGGCACAAATTCCCAGGACTCCCGAAATGGAGTCCCGAAATTGTCCCGGCAAGACTCCCGGAACTTTGAACCGCCATAACTCCCGACTGCAGAATTGGATCGCGACGAGGTCTGAACCAAAGTTGTAGCCCTCGTCGAGATCTTTCCAACGCCATGTCGCACACTCAAATCGGACGTCGGAAAGAGGTCGATTCCCGAATTTTAATGGTTGGGAGTCAAACTGCCAGTTTGACTCCCGGCCCTTCTTTTGCCCATAACTTGGGCTGCAGATGTCCGAATTGCCAATGCGAGAGCATTTTCGATATCTACGTTTGAAGAACTTTCCAATGACACCAAGAACACCCCAATGCGAGGTGTTTTGCCCCTTGTTGTCGAGCTCTGAACATTCGGGAGTCCCGGAAGACTCCCAACCTCCAACTTTTCCAAGTGTTAGGCTTCACCCCCACACTTGGCCAAGGTGGGGTTGCAACACTCTCCCCCACTAGAAGAAAGAGGTCAATGTCCTCATTGACACTTAGAATTTTCCTTCGCGCAATTGCAATTGCTTCATTTTGGATCCTTGGCCATTTTGCCGACTTTCGCGGCTTGGACCTTGTCTCAAGCTAACTTAGGCGTCCCCAAGATTCCAACACTTTCTTGACAA
>Ga0116227_10000455_pt1 | contig 79556 bp, 61 predicted proteins | sample S1TSphgellanicum_FD_89693 | JGI IMG/M metagenome (GOLD analysis project Ga0116227, IMG submission 89693) | Host-associated microbial communities from peat moss isolated from Minnesota, USA - S1T2_Fb - Sphagnum magellanicum MG | ecosystem: Host-associated > Plants > Peat moss > Unclassified...
GGATTTTATGAGGCATGGTGCTATCTTGAATGGCGGGAGCTGGCAATTCAAAGAGGAGGAGGCTAAACGTTGAAGGGGAGATCCGGGAAGTTAGAGGAGGAGCTGAAGGGGAGTTCGGAGTCCTGAATGTTTTTTGGCGAAGGCAGATCGTGCTAGTCAGTTCAGAAAATGTATAGTCGATGAGTGGATTTGTTTGCTTGCAAGAGCAGAGATCAACAGAGAGGAAGTAGGAGATTTTTGGAGAATGCAGAGGAGCTTAGAAGATTGCTAGTTGCTGATTTCTTCCGCTGCGTTAGTAACTAAGGGATGGCTAGCTCCTGAATCTGGTCAAAGTCAGGTCGAAAGTAAGAATCGATGCTGTAGACCGATGAAGTTTGGGAAGTGTATAGAGAGACAACTCGAGTGGTCTATTTTTGGAGCTCAATCTTTGACTGAGTTGTTGTTAGACTACTGATGAACATACTGGAAAAGTGGAAGCTTGTGCTGTTGAGGGTCTTTGTGAAATCTGAATTATGAGCTTTGGTCCTTGAGGTTCTATGTAGGAGCCGTATCTGCAGAGGTTCGGGCAAGATTATTTTGCTCCAGTAATGAATCTCTCATTTGGATTTAGACCAGTGATGTTGTTATGTTGTTTCTTTGATATGTGATTGCCCATGTTCACTCTGTCAGAATGAGTACAACAAAAGGGTCTGGTTGTTGTTTGGTCCTTTTCCTTTTTGGGTTACAATATAACTCAACCTCCCATCAGCACAACTGATCTATTGCAAGTCTGACCTATTGCAAGTCATCGAATTTTGACATATAAATATGATCGACCTATAACAATTGGTCAGTTATAGACATGGAGAAATTTTCACACCTATGAGAGCAATACACACTGAGGAACACAGAACTTATAAAGTATAGGAGGATTAAATTGAACTAACATTAGAGCTACAACAACAAGAGTAGACTTAGATTACATTAGATTTGTAACCACAACAATAATTACAAATCACATCAAAGTTGTGGTCATTAGAGCAAATAACAACATATCATTAAACAAATGCACAAATGTCAACAGAGGTACAAGAAAAACAACAGTAGATTTTGTATACAATAGAGAATCAACCATTGATTCAATTTGTAGTAGACACATATAAAATAAATTGTAGTATAGATAGATTAGATTATAGTACAACAAGATAAGCATTCGATTTTTGACTCACAAGATAAAAAACATTAGATTTAGTTTTATTAACATATTTTGATCCAAAATTTCCAGACATAATTTAAAGTACAGGTGGGGTGATGTTAACGGAATAATTACTCATTGTAATAGTTAATAATATATATTTATTTACCTAGTTACTGTTCTAATAATTACTTGCTAGTTTACATAGTTTTTGTTACCATTTGAGTTTGAATAAATCATAGGACTACTTTTTAAGATGATTATTTTTTGAGAAGAGGAAGAAATTGATTCATTATAAAACATTGAGTTTTGATGGACTATGAAACAAGAGTATTTTGTTTTTTGGAAAAGCTTCAATTCCATAGCCCATATATGTTATTTTTGATGTTTTTCTCATATTTTCATGATTGAATTAAAATTTTAAAACTAGATATGAGTATATCTAAATGAAAAAATTTTATTAATATTAATTTTATGATATGTTTTTGTCCATATCTATATCAAAATATAGGATAGAAATTTTGTATTTATTAATTAGTTATTTACTTGTGCAATAATTATGTGTTTAATCATTTACAAGTTTATAATATGCTTATTATGTACATATGTCTACCTTCTAGTTTTTTTCCCTTTTAATTTTTTTTAATGTTTGAAATTGTATATTATTAAATAATTATGTAGTGTTCATGAAAAAAACATTAGTCACATATTCCTATCCATGAAGACTTTTAATCATGTAATCATATCCATGGTTACAAAAATACAACTAGGCATAAAAACATGGCATATATGATTATATGATTAAAAATGATCAATAGTCATATTTGTTGTAATCATAGATGTCAAGTTTTGGCGTAGTGTTGTCAAACAATCATGTGGTTGAATAATTTAAAAAATATAGTGGCACAGGATTCAAAATCGAGTCCTTTGTTGTACCCATCGAGATTTATTTTTGAATTTTTTGATGTCCATTATTTGGTTTTTGATTCCCTCTTCTCCATTTTTTTTTCAAAGTTGTTTTTATTTTTCAATTATCTTGTTTAGAATTTTTCTTGTTTGGGTACATTTTCACCCTTGATACTTTCTATTTGTAGGTGAAGGTGCATTGATGTAAGCTATGTGTCCAATGATTTGGGTGAGTACACATCTAAAGACATGAATGATTGGGACAAGCCTGGGTTTTATTTTGGCCTAGTGAAATTCGAAGGATAGCCGTTCAATTATTTGGACATTTGGATGAGATTGAATTGCATTGGAGATTACGTGCGAAAAGGTAGGAGAGATAAAGGAGATTGATGTTGTTTCCACTTTGTCGCGTCGAAGTTCTATGTCCCCACCTCAATTTGCATTTACATCTTTCCCATCACTCAAGCTATCTGTCCCACTACGGCCATAGTTGCCCCTTGTGGGATTCGATGGGGTTAAAAATGATAAACTTCCTAGATTTCTCCATGAAACTGCCAAAGAGGATAAAGGGAAAGAACTCATTTTCGAAGGTTTCAAATCTCTTCTTCTCATAGATGCAAAGGACACGAAGGTGAGTCCTTTGCATGTGATGTTTGATTTGAAAGGGGTCTTTGTTGGGAAGGAGTATTTCAAAATAATCACCTCCTTCCTTTGCCATTTAATTTAGCTTAGGGTCGCACCTTACTAGGTAAGAATGTTGTTCTAAAGCTAACTTTAAAAGAATTCCTCTCGAGGTGTTTAGAACAGTTTACCACCTACATATGGATGTTTGTTGCACTTGCTAAGATGAATCCCTACTTGAAAAAAAACAAAAGAGACAAGTATTGAGATCAACCCACAAAGGATTATTATTTGAAATTTGTGCAATATTACTAAGCATTTTCTATAGTTTCCCTTCAAAATAGACCTTAATTATGTAGATAATCCCACTTGTGATAAAACAATTTATCGTAAAAACCTTTCTAATTTTCCCCCTAGGTATCTTAATACTCACCTTGGAAATATATTGTTGGTACATGATACACCTTATAGAACTTGCCTAAATCCGCCCTTTAATGCGATTTTTGTTGAGTCCTATGAAGACGTGCTAAAAGAGGATAGTTATCTAATGAAGATTCTTCTCCCATACTTAGGATTTCTTCATTACTCTAGGCTTAGTGTTCCCACCTTTGTGGATATTATCCTTATGGTGCCATCAAATTTCTCTCAAGGAAAACAATGTTAGATTTCAGACGTTATTCGAAAAATACACAATGGCCTATTGCACTACTTTCTGTAGAAATTACTTGACATCCATAACAAGTAGTCCAAATTTTTTCTTTGGCTCCTTCCTTCGATTTCTTTCTTGGATTTTCCAAACTCTTTGATTTATGTGGTTTTTGATTTTTAAAACTTTGCCAATTGTTCATTGTTTCTTCTTTCACATTATAGGTGCATTGTTTTTGAGGAGGCAGAAGATGTGGAGTTACCAATTTCAAGCACAGTCATTGAAGTAAGCTTGGATGAAATTTTATTGACTTCAAGTGGCAAGTCCCCAATGCCTCATTCACATGCAGCAGAGGTGAGTACATTTCATATGATTTTCAATTTGAACAAATTTTTTATCGCCACACATTTCGATAAGGGTTTTCACATTGTCATTCTCTGTCTTAGGTTGAAAGAATTCTTGGAGAAATGTCTTGTGCAATTCCAAGTTTATATTTGGTTTATAACTTAGTCTCACAATATCTATAATTATTTGGATCAAATTTGCGCAAAACACAAATCTTTATACATGTTTCTAAAATGCTTGATCATGAGTTTTACATGCAAAATCCACATTTATTGTTGGATAAATCTAACAAGCTAATTTTCCATAAAAACCTTGACATTATTATTTTTTTACGTTTCCTTACACTCACATTAGCAACACGTTGTTTGTAGATGATACACCATATAAAAGCATGTTTAATAACTTATATAATGCCACTTTTTTGGAATCGTTTAATGGCGTTCATGGGGAGGATTAGTATTTGTTGGGGTTTGTTTTCCCTTACTTGGAAAATCTTCATTCATTTAGATACATTGTTCCCACCTTTGTTGAAAACAATCCCTTTGGTGAGATGAGATGTATTAATCTAAATAATCTAGGACTTTTTAAAATGTTATTTGTGAAATGCAATTATATTTGCCAAGCCACTATTTGTAACAATGCAAAATTGAAATTGAAACAAAAAGTACCTTATTAATTGCTCATCTTCAAATTTTGCTTGTTTGAATATATCAAAACTTTCCTTTTGATAAAATTTATTAAAAATATTTAACTTTATTGCTTGAGTGTTGCTTGTACTCTTTGTTTTTAAGGCATCTGGTTTTGGCCTAGTGGGCTCTGGGTTGAACTTTGCATTCCTGTGACTATTTGGTGGTTGCCAAGTCATGATATGTGTGTTTCAACACTTTGTTTAGTGCCCACTACGTTGAAGATGTTATTCTATTTATCTTCAAACTTTCAAAATTAATGGAGCAAATTAAGAAAGATGGAATAAACTAGGATTAAGTTGTTAGCACTCAAATTGTTGCGTGAGAGAAATGAAGAAGAAAAGTTGGAGTTGGAGGCCAAAGTTACAACTATAGCACAAGAAGTCACAAATTTACAACATCACACCATGGCAATTGAGGTTCAAACTAAGAAGGTACTTTAGGCCAAGGAAAAAGAATTAAATAAACTTTAGATGGATGTGATATTACTAAATTAGAAGAAGAGTATTGTATGCAACAATTGCAATTTTTTGACACCATAAAGGAAGAAAAAGACATGTTAAAGTTGAACTAAGAAAAGGAGGATGCAAAGTATTGGGCCCTAAAAATATAGGTAGATGAATTTGAAGTCCAATTTGTAGCCTTGTAATGGGACAAGGATAGTTTGCAAAATCTAATGAAAGCACAGGTTGAAAAGGAGATTGACGCACCCCCAAACTCCTTAATGGATTCAAATGTGAGTCCAAACTGAAAATAGCGAAAAAACAAGGAGTTAGGGCACGCTCCTTGGCTCGCAACACTTTGAAAGGTAAAGGGGCGTGCTGGAGCTCCGAGATGGGACTAGGAAGAGTGATAAACATCAACTACTCACATAGGCCTACACAAAACCAACACAAGGTGGTTAGTGCATAATTGGAGCACTTTTGGTGCTAAGATGAACCACGAAGAACCTCAGACTCACAAGACTCACCACAGCTCGGACTTGGGGGAAGCCATCACCTTCCCCCTTATAGTATATTTTGTGCCTCTCCACGAGGCCCACATCTAAATGACTTTTTGTCCTGAAATTGCCAAAGTTAAGACTCCCGTGACTTTGGGACCCCATAACTTTGTGTGTAGACCTCCGTTGAAATGAAGTCCAAAATAAAGTTATAGCCCTCGTCCAGAGCTTTCCAACGATATGTCGCATGCCACCTGCACACAAGGAAATCAGGGTGATTCTTGACTTTTAGTGGTCGGAAGTCAAATTGCCAATTTAACTCCCGGCCCTTCTTTTGGCCATAACTTGTGTTTCAAATGTCCAAATGGGTGATGCGAGCCCATTTTAGACATTTTCGTTTCAATAGCTTTCCAATGGTATGAAGAACTCCTAAAGCCATTAAGTTTTGACCTTTGCAATCACTCTCTGAACATTCGGGAGTCCACCGGGCCTCCAACTCCCAAAGTGGAAGCTCCTTTGGGAGTGTGAGGGTTCATTCTCTCACACTTTCTTTCACTCCCGGCTCGTTTTTTGGCCCGCAACCTTGCAAGTCCTTGCCTTGGTCGCAAGCCCAAGGCTAAGGTTACGACAGAGATCTTCAAACTCAAAGAAGATATTCAAGTTGTTGTGCACTAGAAGGATGAAGTTGTTAGAGAAAAAGATAAGAATCAGGTTACTTGTAACATGTCCATATTCAAGAAAGTTACAACATGATGTTAAGTGGATACAAGCATTTGTGGACACATTAACAACCATGGAACTTTACTTGTTTAAACACAAATTGAAGGAGTCATGATAATATCTTAATGCAAAATACTATTCTAAGAACCAAAAATAAATCAATGTAATTACAAGCTTCAAAGGTTGATGAATGGTGGAGCTTAATTCAAGATCTTCTACATATAAACATACAAGGTTTGTTTAATGAACACAAAGTAAATGAAGTTTACTAGCAAAAAAATTTGAAAGGGTATCGAAAAGTTTATCCTTATTTTTAGTATGATTCACATTTTGTGATTCCAAAGGATAGTTTTAACACATTAAACTTTAACTAGTATGACATAAGTCCAAGTGGAAAATCACCAAAGGTTTAATCAATTATTTTTGCAAAGATGAAAAGAGGGGATATAACATAGGAGATCATGGGGGAGCATGAAGCTACTCACCCAAATGGCCAAAGGAAGTCATAGTAGTACAAGAAGAAACGCAACAAGTATATGCCCAAATAGAGTTGACTATGTATGCCATAACAATTAAAGTCTCCATCAATAGAGTTTGTTACAACAGTTGCCATAGTGACAACATCCCAAAATGAGGGAGATGATGGCCACACATAAACAACCATAAATATTCAATAGTAGGTGGATTCACATAACCAATTACAAATTGAAGAAGTAACTGTAATAGGAGGATAGTAATCTATAGTTTTGGAAATACCTACTATAACACATGAGAATGTAGAAGTGAATAAAGGAGAAATGTTAATCCATTTTGAATAGTAACCTTAGTATATAGTTCTTCTTCCAGTATAGTTTTATGTTTTTTTATGCACATGATTTCAAAGACGGAATCCAAAATATGGGGGGGCTAATATTAAAGGTAGAACTAAACTATTTTTGTTAGATAGATTTGATGGAGGTATTGGATAGAAAACTATGTTGTCCCTATTGGATAGACTAAATAAAGGTAGTTTTAATGATTGACATGGTGAACAAAGGTGGAAGATGATTGTGTAGGATTATAATTGATGAGGTTTAATTCAAATTGGTTTTATGGTGAGAATCTAAGTAGATCTTGAAAGAAGCATTGTGAGGAAAGATTATCATTAGATTTGTTTTTGGAAGAAGAATTAGGATTTGAGGGGAAAAAAAAAAAAGTTTTAGAGCTGGAGACTTTCAGTGAAATTATAAAACAATTTTCATGAGGAAGAACATTGTTACTACAATCATTAGAAGTAAAATGCCAATTTGCGACTATAATAATTACAACCAACATTTACAACTAAAATTGCTTTAGTTGCATAAGTGAAGTTGCACCCAAGATTTAGTTACAAATCATGACCTAACATGATGTCACCAAATGGAACATGGATGATGTATATAGTCAACATATACATGTTCATCTTTTTGACCATTCGTATAACATTTGCAACTAATTGTACAACTATCAAATATCCACACTATATTTGCCACATGATTTAAATTAGGGTAATTTTAAAACAATGATTTTAAATGTTGAAAAAATCCATGCCATAAAATTCCAATGACTTGTGATAGTGCCATTTGGTAATACCAAAATCCACCTTGTGGCACTATGAAATTTTTTGGGTGAGAATTTTTTTATTATTCAGAAAGTGATCTTGGCCATTCATTTTGAACATTCATTTTAGATGGTCATACATTGTGACACGTGACACAATCAAAATTTGTCACGTGGCATATTAATTATATTTTGGAAAAATCAAATGAATATTTATTTGAGTAAGTAGGGAAGTAGGTACATATAGGCCTATATAGGTAGGTAGGTAGGACATACCTACCTACCTAGGTTACATACCTACTTACCTATTTATATGAATAATTAATTAAAACTTATGTACCTACCCATTTAGCTATTAAAGTAGGTAGGTAGGTAGGTGGGTTAAAAAATAACTATGTAAATATTGTTATTTCATTTTATGTTTTGCTTTTAAGGTTAAGTTTCTTTGAGTTCATCCCCAATGGCACATGTTTTTTAATGTGAAAATAGAGGAGAATGCACTTTTGTTATATAGGTTCCAAGATGAGATTATAGGACAAAACATATGGGTTAAATTTTCTAGTTACATTTTAGTTGCAAATTGAATTACAATTAAAATATTTTCTCATATATTTTGTGCTTGTTTCTCATTTTATAAACAATGTAACTATACAACTAAATAGGTATATAGGAAACTAATTGACTCATTAGTTAATTAACTAATTAGCCACTACCCACTTACAAACCTATCTATAAATACCTACCATTCTTTAATAATTTAATACAATAACTAAAATCCACTTTTACTTCATACTTTTTACTAACTAATCAATTAATTCATAATCATAATTCATCAACAATATGTAATTATTTTTTGAAAATAAAGAATTGGTTATTATTTTAATTTTAAATTTACTCAGTTATTTTTTTGACCCTAAATTTATTAAAATTTAGTTATCAAATAAATCAATCAATCAATAAATACACACATGATTGACTATCTAATTTAATTAATTATTAAATAATAATAAACACTGAATAATCAATATTAACTATTTAATCATAAACTTATTAACTTATTTAGTCGATAAATATCATTTAAATAGATAATCATTTTTAATTAATCGTTAATATTAAATAAATAATTTATCACATGAATATTTATTAATTAAAAATTAATAGATCACTAACTATTAATTAGTTCAATACTTATTAACCATAACTCCATATTAGTAAATTTGAATACGAAATAATTCACTGGATATTAATTAAATATTAGTCATATTGTTAATTGAAGTATTATTTAACTTTAAATAAATTCTGAACCAATTATTAATTATTAATTATTAATTATTAATTCTGAACTTATGAACTAACTAGAAAATCAAGTTAATTAATCATTAATAATAACAGATAATTGATTTTTGTGAAATTTTAATTAATATTCTTATAAGCTACATAACTATTAATTAACTAATAACTATTATCTATTTACCATAATTCTTGATTAGTAAATACGAATTAGAAGTTAATTAGTTGAATATGAATTGAAGTATTGATTAAATTTTAATAAAGTTTAAACTGAGCAATAAATTTGAATTATTAATTCTGAAGTTATGAATTAAATAGGAAATAAATTTAATTAATCTGGAATGATAATTAGATATTTGAATTTGTGAAATTTGAATTAATATTTTTATAAGCTACATAACTAGTAATTGTTCATAGTTATTTATTATTTACCATAATTCTTGATTGTTGAATATTAATGATCAGATAATTAAATGAAAATTAGTTAAGTGATAATTAACTTATTCAGTATTTATTTATAATTTGTAGCTTCAAATTAATAGTTTTAAATGAGAAACTTATCAAATAAATCAGTAAATATTGAAGATTATATGTAAACATATTTAATTGATTAAATAATCAGATTAAATTATTAAATTAATAATAAATAAGTTTAGCTAATTAATTATTATTCATAGTTAACATTATTCAATCAATTTGTTGATAGTATTATTTTATGAATAATGAATATTGATTTGACATTAAGATTATGTCATCTTAATATGACCGCACCTCTATAATCTAATTATACATTAAAATAAACATGGTATATTTGTAAACAAACGATAATATAAAATTAAGATGAATTTTTAAATTTTATTATGTTCATAATATGTGTTTAATATAGGCTAGATACCTTTAAATATGTTAAATAGGTTTTACTATATGTGTCATATACCTTGACTATATATTAAATATATTCTTATTGTAGTCAAAAACACCTAATGTGCATAAAATGTATAGGCACACCATAAGAAGTAACTAAGTCAAATTAAATTTATGACTAAATGAACATAAGGGCATATTCTTGAATGAAAAACCCAAGAAGTTAGTTAATATGGAAGGATGTATAATTTACTAGTCACACCATAGTTGTAAAGATAGTAAAAAAATGAAAAAGATGGTTATTAATTTAAAAATTATAAAACATAGTTCAAATGATGGATAATTGCAAATTAACATGTAATTGCAAATTGCATGGTAACATAATACAAGATTTCTTGAAGTGAATATGTTCTTTTGTTTCCATTTTAACATGAGGGTTTCATTCTAGTTTTAGACATTGCAGAAGGCAAAATTGTACAAAATTATGCTTTATAATCGATTTTTTGTTGAGTTTTGTTTTTGATTTATGTAGTTTGTTATAAAACATATTTTGTATGTGAAAAAAAATGTATAAAAAACACAATGTGAGAATATTAGCGTTTACCAATGTTGATCTTAGCATCCAAGCCTCCTAAAAAATTTGTATTTAAACCTTGAAAGATGCAAAGTTTCGTGCTTTCCAAACTTTCGTGATGTTGTTCCTTCTTGATGCTTACTTGAAGGTTTGTGTACAAGGTAAATTTTTTCATTTTTTTAATGTAATCACACAATCATCCATGAGAAGAATTAACCAAAATCGGCTACAAGTGAGATGGGTTAAATTTTTTTTTTAAATCATTTAATATTTTGTTGGCTTGTTGGAACCTATTGTCAAATTATGGCAATTTTAGAAAAAAAACCAAAATTGGGTAAGTTTGGCGCATTTGATTTACAAAAATATTTGTTCATTGGATTTTCTTTTGTGGCCAAATTTATGTATTTTTGGGTATGTAACAATAAGATGGGTTACTAGGGATAAGAATTGAAAGTATTAATATACAGCATAGGGGTAGAAAGATGGGTAAATATGGAAATAAATAATCTAAGTTCTAAACCTTACCTTGAGGATCTTTGATTAAGGACATAGGCTTGAATTCATGAATAACGTAGTTAAATATTTTGGGTAAACATAATTGAAGTGAATTATGTGGACTTGATTAGTTCTTATGGAAAAAAATTCAAAAAAATTATTTATTTGTTCATAGGAAGGATGATAATCAAGAAGGATAACATGTGGCATGATATTTTTGGTTTGTAATTTCAACGATGATGATAATTGAACTAGTTTATGTAGACCAAATATAGGTTTTTTTTGGTCATTAAAACAATTATACCATGGTCGTCGACCTTGAAAATTATAAATGGTCACTTGGTCAATAATTATGCGCTAAAATGACCAAAGTTTGACAAATGCCAATTACAAAAAGCTCTTTTTGATCGAATCGTTTCCAATTTCGTTGCATGCCAATGAAGATGGTGGTTTTAGGAAGCTTATGTGGATTGGAAAAAGAAATGCATGTAGGAAAAGGAACAGTTGACAATTTGTTTTTCCATTGGAATCCCACACCATCACACAAAAATGGTGATGGGATTTGAAACTATTCCCTATTGTAACTGGAGGTGGTTGTTGTTGTTGCTTCATAATTTTGTTTAGGGGGGAAGAAAAATAGGAGAAGGGTTTAGAAGATGTTGGCAATAACAACTGTGACAAAAATGAAAAGCCAAAACTTGTTGGTAGATTTACATTCAAAGAGTTTTTTTCAAGTGTTACAGCTTTGCCATATCATCTTTTGCAAAGGTAAATTGCACAAGATTCATTAAGCAAGCCGGGAATTATTATTTTTTAAATTCATTTAAGAATCCTTGTAAATTGATCAAACTGCAAAGCCCATTTCCACATCTTCAGAATGCTGAAGAAAAATGTTTAATTTTTTTTCAACATTTGCTGATATAGGTTTTATGCTCTACTTCATCATTTGTTTGATAGATTTTGATTGGGTGCAGACGGGTTTCAAAAAAAAATTGTTGTCTTCATCATCTGGTGATGGAGAAATCTTCACGAGAGTCTTATCATTGGTGTTGTGTTGGTTGAAATCTCTTTTTGAAATGAATCTTTTTTTTTTGTAATCTTGCTAAAACATGATTACAAGCTTTAGTTCTTCTTGGGAGAATTTGAAAACCCACCATCACCACCACCATAGCCCACCCTAGTCTTTGACTTTATTCTTCACCACCAAACCCTAAACCTTAAATTAAAAAAGTATACACAAGTCTATTCCTTGATGTAGTGCACACAAAATCTTGCCAATTCTATGCAGCAATTGTATTGCATTTGGTCTACAAATCCTCTAGACCAACCACCTAGAAAACATCACAAAATCATAGGTGCTAGAATCATATTGTTTCTTCTTCTTGGATCATCACAAGTAAAGCGAAGTAGTGCGAAGCCCAAGTTGATAAATGAGAATGTTTAGTAGGAATAAATGAAGGGAGTTGATAATCCATCCATTCCTCATTTCAAGTATATAAAAAATTGTGAGTGAAACTTCTAGCTCATAAACTTCTTTCATGATTTCATGTTGTTACTTTGTGTTAAGATTTGGAATAAACTTTTGTGTAATGAAATTATGTTGCAATAAACTTTTTTTTTATTTATATGGAAGTGTTCACAAGAACAAACATATGTGAATTTGATAAGTGAACCCCATACACAAGATCTTTAGACATGTGTGGTGAGCTTCCCCATTAGATGTAACATAACACACATAAAGACTAAGATGTAAATGTGAGTGATGCTGGCCCAAAACTAGTTTCATCTCTTGGATTGTTCAAGTGTTTTGTATGATGTATGGGTGTTATGTGGAGACTTAGTTATGCAACCTACCTATGTGCAATTAACCTCATAGGCCTGGACCCTTCCTAGGCTTCTTGGATGCCTGAACATATGGTACTATTTCCAGTTTTCCTATTCCAATTTGCAAAAAGTATTTAAGGTTTTGCAAATAAGATAGATGTTTTCTAATGTATTGAAACAAGTATTTTTGGGGGAGGGGGGAGGGGGGGAGTTAAAGAGGCTTGTTTTAGGAACCATTTAAAAGCATATATTGGGCAAACTGTGGGTCAGGAGGAGAATGTAATTTGTAATTCAAGGATGTCAAAATTTCCTTTTCATATATGTGGGTCATGTAAAGCCGAAGATTTTCTAGCAGGTGCCTGGGCATGTTGCTGCTTCAGATGAGTCTCATTTCCACCTGACATAACAATTGCTACATAAGAATAAAAATTAAATAATTTGACAATGAACTTTGAAGTGGAATCTTAGGTTTAACACACAAGACAGCACATCACATGAGGAGGAGAACTATTTTGAAGTATGTGTATGCTCCAGAATTGAGTTGCAGTATTAATTAAATATTCAAAATGAATTGATAAACTGCCAAAAACTTGACAAAGCCCATCATCTGATCTTAAGAGTGTCCTCTGTTGGAATTTAATGCTGTATTTGTTGGACAGGCCCAAAGAGTGAAGGTACCAGAAGGAAAGATGGAACATGTGCTTTTTTTCCCTGAAGGTGTCAGAGTCAGTGTTTTTGTTTTGAGCGAAATTTCGCCACTTAAATAAATTTTTTAAATTCTGAAAAACGAAAAAAAAAAAAAACGAAACGAAAATTTTGCGATTTGAATGAAAAATTTCGCCATTTTTCGAACTAAAAATGAATTAAATTAGTCACAACTTAACCTAGCCTCCCAGGCACTTCCTAGATCCCCACTTGTAGCAGCACCTTTGTTAAAAATGGTACCGCCCACTTAAGACAATCACCATTTAATGCAACTTAATGCTGGAGATCCTTGCCAGTGTGGACCTACTTGAGGAATTCGAAAAGAAAAAACCCTAGTCCCAGTTCCAACCGTGGGTGACCCCTTATGACTCTCAGTTGTTGATGAACCTGACCTGAGTTCAGGTCAGGTTTCACCTTGGTAACCAATCTTTGAAAGATGGGTCATATATGGGCAGGGAGGTAGGAAAAAGGTAGCAATTAGTTATAAGGTGTGTAGATGCATGGTATACTAGCAGGTATGTAAGGGCTAGTAGGTTTTTAGAAGGCAGGTAGAAAAAACTAAGCAACTGAGCGTACCAACCATGGTCAGCTAGGAAACTGAAACCCAGTGGAAATGACTACCTACCATCCATCCCATTTAGGGTATGGATAGGGGGTGGGGATTTCATTAATTTTAAGGTGGGTATTTGTGACATTCTTTGACAAACGCTATGTCAAATACCCTATAAGACTATCACTCAGTTTTCTAAGGAGTACCCAATATCAATTCAGAGTTCCTGATTTTTGAAAGTTATCACCTAGGTATGTTAGTTTGAGGTTCCCATTGGAAAGCATATGAAAACAAAATTTTATTAGAAAAATCCACATTAATATGCACTATGTGCAAAAGAATGGATCCATAATGATTTACTCGATAAAAACTAGATCACTAAAACAAAATGTAGTGTGGTGGATGATCCATGAAATTTTAGTAGAGTGAATTCACAACAACTTCAAAACATGAAAGGTTAAGTGTTTTGTTAAACAAACATCAACCTTTTTGCAAGTTGAAATGATCTTGAATTAGAATTAGGTACTTAGTCAAAATATGGTTCCTTTTTCACCTAGAAACCTTGACAACTATGCATCTCATCACCCATAGCAAGTTATAAATAAATGCATAACATTAACATCATTAACAATTACACCTATTGAAAATATGATCAGCTATCACATTTGTTATGAAGGAATCACAAAGTGGACATATTGTTTCATGAAATTGCAATCACCATCAAGACTTTAGTTTCCAAAAACAAAGATGTCAAATTTTAGAAAGTAGTATATCACCATCAAATTTTTGATTTTCATAAACTTGCAAACATTTGTAAATTCCACACAGCAAACCCTTAATCAATGCATTTTCAAATTTCATAATTAAACCCTAACCTTTAAAAGAAAAAAAAACATTCTAGTGCATGTTTTACTTTTGTTGGGTAATGAAGTAGATGAATGACATCACAAAACTTTCGAGGAATCTTCATGTTCCATTCCATCATCAAATTCAACTTTTAGTTATTCTATCAAGTTAAATTATGCTTTATGTGCATTTTCCAAGTTAAAATGCTTGTAGCAGCCAATGCACATGTCCAATGGTTATTTCTTGTTGACAAATATTAGTTGTCAAGATTTTTAATTTGAAAAAAATATTTGTAAAATGATGTGAGGATTTTAACAATGGATAAAGTCTTGTATTTTGATTTGGGAGGCTAGAATGCCCATAATGTGTTTTGCAATAGTTAGGAATTTGTGTGATTTCATTTGCCACCAACTCAAGGCACACTTGCGATTCACATTCAAGGGATAATGGCAGAATTTGTTAAGCTTTCTTGACATAAAATGTTTCAATGTGTTTAGATTTGTCTTGACAATGTGAAATAAATCCTTGAAATCCACTTGAAAACCTAGCACCTAAGGTTCCTCAACTGCATTTAACATTAATGATTCAACCAACAAAGGTGATATCAATTGTGAGTCATAATCAACATCCAATTTTATTGCATTCTTGTGACCTACATATGATGTGACTAAACACATTTTTAAATCAAGGATCTAACATCAATGACAATTCGTTTGATGACATTTTTTTCAATCAAATCCATGTAAAACGAAATGAAGGGTAGAAGCACTTCTAGGACTTGATGTTTCATGTGAATTTATAATTCTTCCAATTTTATATTAAGAATAAGTACATCTAGATTAGGCAAATTGTCCATAATAGTTTAATATGCAAGTTCATCATGAAGTTCACAACATGTGGAAATGACAACTTCAAGGTGTCTCCAAGTAGCCAACATCCACAATTTTAATTCATCACACCAAATTATTATTGGTGAAAACACTTTGATGACAACCTCACATACTACCCAAGTGTTTAGAAATGTTTAACTTTGCAACACCACTATTGGTCAAGAATAATATAATGCAATTGTTGAATAGAAAGTCAAGGCATCTTGAAACAATAAAACCCAATTTACAAACTTATAATGACAAACCCAAACCCAACATTAAAAAATAAACAAAGTTACAATCATTTTCATTCATTTGTAAAAAAAAAAAAAAACATAGCACAAATGAAAATATAAAAGTGGGAAAAAAAAAATGGAAAAATGATAAACAAATTCTATTCATCTGGTTTTCACCAATTTCCAATTTTTTAGGCTTCAACCCAAAATTTATGCATGTTGTCTCCCAAGTTTGTTTCACTTTGCCAAAAATTTAAGCAAGGTAATAAATTTTTGAATGTCGACTTGAATAAATTTGATATATAGATGCATAATTGAATCCCTAGGCTACTTTATCTTTCATAATAACACATTGGTAGACTTTTGAAAATCGTGTCCCAAACAAGCTCCATCAAAAGGTTCATACATCCCCAAGCAAGCCATAATAAAAAATGATAGAATTCACGGTAGATACACATGTTTCCAAATTAAGTCCTTCATCCTTTACATACATCACGACCTTTTGAGTACGAGAAAACTTATCAAATAACTATTGGAGTTGCAAAGTCATAGCCACACTAGTAGTATTAGATGCTTCAAATAAAGTTATTGTTACATGCTTGGACTACCAATTCTCCAAGATTAAGTTTACAATCACAACAAAACATGTCATGTGCTCCTAATCTCAACATCCAAAGATTGATGGCACACATGGTTGACACATAAATGGTTAATGTGGGTTACACATATTGAAACAAAGTATTTGACACTAGTGTTAATATAATTTTTTCAACGATAACCTTCTTAGATGGGAAGACCACTCTTGGGCACAATTTATATGTCAACCTTTGGGACAAAATGGATTTTGATATTTTCAATGGTAGAAACCCTTTGATGACGTACAACATCACATCATGTAGGAAACCTTTTTGTGTGCCATAATTTTTTGCAAATTGGTTAGTAGTAGTAAAAAATCTAGAGATGGTAATCAATGTAATATTGGGGCTTCTTACTAATTAGTGGAGATCAAAGGTGACTAGCTACATGTTCCAAGTATTGTGCAAACACAATTTTATGTTGAACTTCCACATGTTTTTTCATGGTAGTAATGCCATTTGCTTTGTGGTATGCATTCAAGCCTTTGCAACATCTAATGCCAAAATTTTAGGGCCACATGTGTGATTGTGACAAATTTTTCATCTCATGATTTGGTTGGAATGGAGATCTATGGGTTGGTTGTTATTTACCTTAATAAATGCCCATGTTGGTGAGCTTTAGATGTGAGGTTTCCAATCAAGGCCTTGCTTCTTCAACTTTTCCATGTGCACTTAAATTAAATATGCCTCATCAACAACCTTAGAAAAAACATTAAACATTTGCAAGTTTTCAATGATGTTATTGTTTGCACAACTTTCAATTACACCACTTGCAAATCCAATTGAAAGAGGATTGAAGTTAAACTAAATATCATCATCAGAAACTTACTAAATTTCATAGGTTTGTACAAAAACTACATGAATTCCATGCTATGGTTAATATGAACAATTTATTTGTATGTATTCAATATCTTAAATATTTAAATAGATGAATGATTCACATATATGAATGTTCATATTTAATGCACAAAAATTGCATAATTTTATGCATAATTATATGACGATAATTGCATAGATTTAATTAAAATGTAAATCGTACGTACTTCACATCAAGACATCATAAATAGAATAAACACATCATTTATATACAAGTTATATATAATTTTTTTCGTGCCATTTTACATTTTGAAGCCCATGGATTTTGCACATACATATTGTTTTACAATTTTTGTATGGATTATATATTGAAATTTCATGATACTAAAACTTTGTGATGATTTGGGTGTGTTTAACTTAGAAAATCATTTTTTGCTTACTGCTATGCATTTCACAACTAACTAGAATCATATAGAACCAAAAAAATGTCTTTAGTTCATTCAAAAAGGTTGTTGATTTTCAACAACTATAGTACCTTCACAAAAACATTTATCACAAATCAAAAGTAGTTTGATTAATTATTGCATGATAATGGTAGAGGTTATAGGTTGAAGTTCATGCATTCATGTTTCAAGCTTGAAAGCGAAGCTCTTATGTATGAAATCTCAATGTAACAAAAACAAAATTAAATGAATTATAAACACATATAAAAACTAGTAAATTTTAATGTCCTAACCTTAGCCTTGGGCTCGCGACCAAAGCAAGGGCTTGCAAAGGTGCGGGCTAAGAGTGAGCTCGGGAGTCACATTTCATGCTCCTAAGAGTGCAAGAAGGTTTAGGGAATGAACCCCCACACTCCCAAATGAGCTCCCACTTTGAGAATTGGAATCCCAATGGACTCCCAAATTTTCAGAGGGCAATTGAAGGGGTCAAATTCATTGAATTGAAAAGTTCCTTATATCATTGGAAAGTTCTTGGAATTTAGATGTCTAGAATGGGCTTATATGACTCATTTGAGTACTTAAAAAACAAGTTATGGCCAAAAGAAGGGTCGGGAGTCAAATTGCCAATTTGACTCCCGACCACTAAAAGTTGGGAATCACCCCAATTTCCTTGCGTGCAGGTGACGTGCCACATACCGTTGGAAAGCTCTCAATGAGAGCTACAACTTTTCTTTAGACCTCACCTCAATCAGAGGTCTGCACACAAAGTTATGGGCCTCCAAAATCGTGGAAGTCCCAACTTCGGGAATTTTAGGACTTTCATTTTGGAGTCTCAGGACAAAATGACATTTGGGTGTTGGCCCCATGGCTAGGCATAGAGAATACTATAAGGGGGGAAGGTGGTGGCTTCCCCCAAGTCCGAGCCGTGGTGAATCTTGTGAATCCGTGTTTGCCCGTGATTCATTCGTGCACCAAAAGTGCTCCAATTATGTACTAACCAACTTGTTGTTTGGTTTGTGCAAGTCCATGTGAGTAATTAAATTGCTTGTCACTCTTCCTAGTCCCCATTTCGGAACTACAACACACCCCTCTACCTCCAAAATGTTGCGAACCAAACAGCATGCCCTAACTCTTTATCCTTCCGTTGTTTTCACACTTAGACTCGTAGTTGAGTCTACCAAGGAATTTGGGGGTGCATCATTTAAGCATGGAAACACAAAAAATCTTGAAATTGTGCCAAACTAATTTTTTCACTTTCAAAACACAAGCAACTATGCATAAATGCAAGATGAAAACATAAAAACATAAAAAAAGAATTTTAAAAATCAGAAAACAAATTTCATTATTTTCATGTTCTACAAAATTCCTAGGTAGTGTGTCCATGTATGAGGTTTGTTGATTGACATTCCATTGCATTCATGAACAAGACACCAATGGCAATGTTCCATTACATTGCATGCAAAAAAACAATTGAAACAACAAAATGAAATTCCTTTGTAAAAAAAAAATTGGTGTTTCAAAACTTGTCATTTTAAACTTGAAGTGTAAAGGGAAATCACATAAAATTGAACTTAAACCCTAAACCTAGAAATGAACTCTTAACCTTAAACCTAATTTGTTATTTTGCCCCATTGGGTATAAAGGGAAGGTATGAGTAAGGGTTTTTATTAAATGACCATTCCAAATTTTATTGATGTGATACTTCAATTATGCAAAAACTAATTTAATTACATCTAAGTTTGGAGGTGGGGGTGGGTATCAAAAAATATGATTTGGTAAGGCAAAGGCATAGCTTTCAATTTTGTTTTTCAAAATTACATATATATACCTAACCTTAATACTCACCAAACACCCATTATCAAATTAAATATATAATATACATTGGTTGGTACCTTCAACTTTTTTGAACGAGGTTTTTTAGTGGCCATATTAAACTCAAAAAAGTTAGATTTGGACTTAGAGACCTTGATTTAATCTAATCATTGGATATTTGTAATATTTAGAAATAATTTAAATGGATTTGGGATTTTCACCATGGTATTAATGTGGGTGTTGGTTCACTGAAAATACCATGAGTTTAAATTCTAAGTTATATATATATGATGAGTCATGTGAGTTAGGACATGAAATTAAAAATATTTTGGTGTTTCAAATTTTTTTAAAAATTGAGCATATTTTTTTTTAAATGCTTATTGGGGGGTGGCGTAATAATATGAACCATCACAATAATGCATTCATGATTGACTTTTCATTTTATTTGCCCTTTCTAGTTTATAAAGCATTTACAATGCAAAAGGCACATGAAATTATGTTTAAAATTTTAAAATTTTCATTTCATTTCCCAAGAAAAAAACAAGGAAAGTCATGACTTGTCTAGTAAAAATACATTTTCAATTTTTTTTATTGTTTCAACTACCGTAATACCTTTTTAGCTTCGGCACTAATTATATTATTTTCAGTTTTGCTGAAATGTTTTAAAAAAAGATCTTTATGTCAAAAAAATTGAAAATTCAATAAATGCAACCGGATTTGAACTAATGCCCTCCTCACTAAATCCATACTATCTTTGATTAGTCTAAATTAAAATTTTCAAAATATAAAATTATGGTGTTGAAACAGTTCAAATTATATTAATTATTTTGCACAATTGTGCCAAACCTGAAAAGTCATTATGGTATTTAATTATATGTATGAAATATGTGATGATAATTTTTCTAGCATATTTTTAACATAAAATGAAACTATACATGGGCAAAATGTTCCATCTTTTGTGTGTCACATGGGCATTTTTGGGATAAGTGTCGATGTTGTGTCAATTCATTAACTAACAATCAAACTATGGTTGGTTATGTTTATTATATGTATAAATTTCTTGAAAGAGAAGCAAAAGGATATTAGTATGATTAATGTAAATAATAATGTAAAAGGGAAATCAAGTTTGAATTTGAAATTCAACTCATTGTAAATTTCATATGTTAAACCATAAACAAAATCAATAAAATTTTTAATTTTTTAAATTTTTTTTCATTTAAAACCTTGGCAATCATAGCAAATTGTTTTTTGTTCATTCATATGCATGTCAAGGAATTCAAAAAAAATCCATTTCATAATTTTTATGTTTAGACTTTGATTTAAAACATTTTAAAATGAACACTTACATTAAAAGGGGTCAAATTTATAATGGACTATTAAAAGGATTCATATAGTAATAAAAATTTGATGGGAAAAAAATTAAGAGGATTTAAAAACTTATTCATCACACCTTAAAAAAATTCATATCTTTAAAAATGTGGAATTTTAAAACTTAAAATTTGAGCTTTTTTTCAAAATTGATCCAAAATTTTAAGTGTTCAAAAATCTTTTATCACATATAAATGGGTATAATGTACATGACGTGTTAATAAAATTGTAGCTTATTAGGAAATAAAATTTTAAAAATAAAAATTGATTATGATTTGAAATTATTATTATTTTTAAAAACACAACACAATCTAAAAACAAATTGCACACTTTCAAAAATTCATAATTATTCAAAAATGATAAATAAAAAAGCATGTCATGTATTGGAACAATTATAAGCATTTTTTACAACAATTTGTAAAAACTTTTGTTCAAAAATTCATTTGTATGAAAAAATTATTTTTGGACAAAAAAAATGTAATCTTTGTTTAAATTTTTTTTACACCGATATATATCTTTCAAGTTTTTAATGTTTATTTTCAAAATCCATTTCCCTTGAGCCAACAATTTGGTTGATGAATTCCCATGCATTGATGACTTTCCATCCTAAAACATGATTCATTAAACTATATGAAAAAAATTGGTCAAGTATCATTCTTGACCCAAATGTCACAATGGAATTATTTGTATATATGGTCAAAAAAGATACTTTGAACTTCAATTGCATTTGGCCAAGATTATGCTTTTATTAAAATATTTATTCACATTATTGATTTTCAAATGACATTTTTCAAATCACTTTGATAACATTGTGACTTCCGTACTTGTGATTCTTGAAATTTAAAAATGATATTTAATGATCTTAAATCTAATTTTGTGCAAACAAGAACACTATACCATACCTCTAAAATGGGAGATTTAGTTATTTTTTGTAATGGTGTAAGATATGTATAAGTAGTGACCCTAAGCCACTAATTAGTAAGACAATAAAAATATGTTAATTCTCACAAAGGGGGGTGAATTGTTTTTCCCCTTTTGTTATTATTAAAGTTTTGTAAAAATTTATTAAAAAACAACACCATAGATTAGGAAAATGTACAAAGGAGTAAAATTAATGAAAAGGAAGAAATGACAAGACGTCAAATTACCTCACTTGAAAAGAAGATTACAATTGTGCAAAATTTGTGACGTTTTGAGAACGAGATGTTTATGAAACTACTTAGTTCAAAATCATGGGGATTTATGGGTCAACTTACATGAGTTACAAGTAGGAAAACAAAAGAGGGTGTAGGATTTTATGACATTGAAATAAGGGGAGTCGAAAGCAGTGAGCCCCAATGATACAAGTTGAATCAAACATTCAGTCTTTGATTGAGAAATGTGTTGATGTAATGCCACATTAAATGAAAGACATTGAAGATGGGAAACAAAATGTCTGTCTTTTTATTCCAAATACTTAAAGGACAATGCGAGAACATAGTGACCAAGTAAGCTTGGAATGGTTAGTTTTCATTGTGTTATATGATAACAAGTTATACTACTCAATTAAAACTTTGTCTAGTGGCCAATAGATCAAGTAATGATGTGTTTATTGTTTCATTCAGGCATTGTTTAAAAGTTGATTATTCACAGACTCTTAAAATCCTACTATGTCTTGACTGTTTATTGACCTAGTGGCCACCAAGTTTAAATAATAACGTGGCTTTAATTGAAGTTGCGATAGATATTGAATGTTCTTGTTTGTCATTCTGATAGTTGGTTTTTCATACACACTTGCATATTAGCAAGGAGTTACAAATTGGAAGTATCTCACAATTTACTATGAACTGGCTGGAAAAATAATTCTGAACGTGGATGTGCGGAAGAGAGGATCAATTTTTGCCAAGTGCATCGTTTGTGAATCCTTAAAGGATTTGATATCCAAAGTGGGAGAAAAAACCCTAGTGTGAAAGAACATGAGATTAAATTGAAAAAAATAACATTCATGGGTTGAATTTGAACCCCAAAATGCATTCTTTTAACAAATCCTGCAAGGAAGTTCATGTTGTTTCAATGCATTGAAGCATGTGGACAAAATTGTAGGTGTGAAGCCATTGCCAAGGAAGTTGCTTCTTTAGATGGACAATTATGTGAAAGATAACAAGAATCGTCACCTATTGGTGTTTATTTCTTTGTTAACTACCTAAAAAGTTTTTGAACAAGTTTAATTAAAGTTTCTTGTAGTTGGGCACACACATGAAAATATTGACGAAAGTTTTGGATATTTGTTGAAAAAGTTGAAAGAGAAAAATAATTGTCACAGTAGATTTGATGAAAGCATTCATGTTTTCCCAAATTGTCCATTGATTCTGCACCTCATTCAAGAAATCCATGTTTTCAATTCTTGGGTCAATGGATACTTGAACGATGGTCTAGACATCCTTGTTGGTCATATAGAAATGCATTTGTTTCAATTTTTTGTGGACAAGGTAGGGTTGCTGGTGATGCAATACAAAGTATCTCCTACTGATACATTATGGAACGCTAAAGATAGTTCGACCATATCATTGTGGAAAGAGGATGTTGTAGGATGGGCAAAACTGTTAGCGAGGGTTTCAAATCTTGTTCCATTTTGCCTGATATGGGGAATTGATGAATTAAAGGCAAGTGAGAAGGAAAGGTTCGTTAATATCGGGATTTCAAAGTATACTGAGTTTTGGAAACTTGGGATGTTGAAGGACGATTCATATTTTAGAATTATGGGTCGTTATGTGAAATACTAGGAGAACATTTTGGAGTTGTTATCAAGACCTATCCCGTGGTAGAATTTTGTTTAATTGGAAGGCCTTTGGCCTTCTAGCAATTAGAGAGCTAATTATGAACGTGCATCCATTCATACTGTTGTTGATGTTGACCTTGAAGATCCTATCATCCTTCCATACTATGGGCCTAGAAGCATGTGCCCTTCTTCAAACATTATTGCATATACACCTTTTCATGACTTGTTTGTTGGTAGTTTTGTTTTTGTGTGGTTTTCAAACCCTATAGTCTATCATGTTTGAATGGGAAGGGCCAAAAGTGATGTTGTAAAAGATCAAGAGAATGAAAATTATAAGAAGGTCTATGTTCAATGGTGGGTTCTTATGAGAATGGGAGCCAAGAATGACGAGGAATTATGTCATAATTGTTGGCTAAGCAAATGGAAGTGTAATCATGCAAACTTAAAACAATGGGTTGAAATTTCTTCTATTTTGTTTTCTTTTTCAACTAGAAATAATACAACAATTAATTTGATTATAAATATTAGTGTGACCCATGCATCTAAAGCAAAAGCTAATTTTGATGCAATTAACAATAACTCATGTGCATTGTAGTTGCAAATTGAATTCTTTATGAACATGAAATAGAAATGTTAGTGATATTTTATGTTCTTTAAAGTAGATTTAATCTTTTTTTCAAATGGGATTTTAATGTTTTGAAATATATTCAATGTGCTTGTGTGCATTCATGGAAAAAATATTAATGTTTATCCTCTTTATAAACATTCCAATGTCCCAAACTTTTGTCAACATGGACATTGCTTGTTTTAAAATGTCATCTCAAATGTGCATGAAAAACTACATAGAGGTGATATGTTCAAAATTTCTTTTTAATGTCATAGGTGTATGAAAAATTTGTTGACATTTGCTAACATTAGTGATACATACAAAAAACAAATGACAATCATGTACTTAAGTTTATGATTTGTGGTTGGCAAGTTCTAACCTTCATTTCAACCAACCAATTCAATTTATACTGAATTCAACAAATTTTAATTTGAGGATATATTTTTTGCATTTGATGATAAGAGGACGAAAATAATTACTTAAAATTTGGTGACCACCGCATTGATTGGATTCTGAACTTTGAAGAGTTTGGTTCCAAATTCAAGTTTTTGTGCAAATGTTATGCAAATTAATTAAAATATTTTTGAAATTCTAGTAATTTGGAAGCCACTAAACAAGCATATTGAATTTGAATGGAAATTCAAGTTTTTAGTGAAAATTTATGAAAGCACGTGTGTTGGTATGGTGGCAATTCCTCCTATTTGGTGGCCGCCAAATGGATTTCAACATTTGCACCATGTTGAATTTGGTGTCAAATTCACTTCTTGAAAATTTATGAAGTTACACGAAAATTTAGTTGAAATATGTCGTATTTGGTGGCTACGAAATGGGTTTTGTTCTTCAACCTATTGAGTTTGATGTCAAATTTAATTTTTTTGTTGAAATTTTATGCAATTACATGAAAAGATGGTTGAAATATGTCCTATTTTGTGGCCAACATATGGGTTTTGTTCCCCAACATGTTGAGTTTTGTGTCAAATTCAGCTTTTTGTTAAATTTTATGTAATTACATGAAAAGATGGTTGAAATAAGTCCTATTTGGTGGCCACCAGATGTGTTTTGGCCCCCCCACATATTGAATTAAGTCCAAAATTAAAGTTGAAGTTTAGAATTAATTAAATATGTGTTATTCTTAACAATTTCATTTTATTTCACATATATAATAGTCATTAATTTCATGCGTTGCTTGTATTATTATAGTTGAAATCAAACACAAAACTTGGGCTATCACTTCTATCAAAAATCACAAAATGTGATACCCATTTTTAGACCAATATCCTCATATTCCACAAAAGTGATGGATAGTTTACAAGTTATTTTTCCCACCTATATTGCACTCATTTGATAATGAAGATATTATTATTTTTACTAAGAAATGCATAACCATTCAACAAGCATTTTCATGACACTATAGCTATATCTACGAACATCAAAACCTCAAAATTCTTTGTTTACATAGAGTTGTTCATTGTTATCCATATTTATTCCAAACATTTATCTTTTCAAGTTTTTCAATTGTTCTAAATTTCAAAGGCATCATGAGATTTTATTTCAAATATATTAAGCCGAATTGAATGCCATTAGTGGGTTGTTCACTTCATTTGAACCCATTGCAAAATTTGGTGTAACCACCAATGTGGTGTTCTGTGAATCTATCATCTATTCTTCTGAATTTGTCATTATGTCTTCTAAGCATGGTGGGGAGCACTCCTCTTTCACCTCGCCTTCAATAATATTATTGGCTAACACCAGTTGATCCGTCTCTATGTTGTAAGTCAATTATGGTGTTTTTTATGCATCATTTTCAATGTTGGAAGTATTTCTTGGCCACTTCCATTGCAAGATTGATTCATTTGTTTTGAAGTTGGCCTAAAATCTGAACATGTAATCACATTGCCAATGAAATTGCATTCTATAATTCCTATGTATTGGCCATGGATTGTCTTCAAAAGGTTGATGCAAGTTGTTTAGAAACTTCGAACAAAACATTTTTATCACCACCCCATATATATTGTAATCCTACAAGTGGTTAGAAGATGCCTAATACCCAAGTTCTATTTAAAATTTTCCATCTATAATCTTAAGCTTTCTTATTTCTATAATCGGGTACAATTTCAAGTCTTGTGGCATTCAACAAAAGGGTCATGGATATGATATCGTGACATGGTGTAAATGAACAATTCAACTTAGAATTGGGTTATTTTGATTGCTACCTAGAAGCTCACCAAAAAAAACTAAAATTGATGCTTTCAATGATCCAAAGTTGTAAACATCTCCCAAAGGTGATAGTTTTCTAAGGCTATTCAATTACTACATTCAATGGCCTCATGAAAGTTGTTTAAATTTGTACTTGACTATTTGTATGGGATTGGTGATCTTAGAACTTTTACAAATGGAAGATCAACTCCAAAGGTTGTAACAACTATAAATTTTTCAACAACCAATAAATATGTTTACAAATCCTATCATGCATTCTATGGGTAACCAAGTAATTGCGAATGCTTAATTACCCCTTAGGTTTGATGTTGGTTCATCCCATGTTTGGTTGGGATTCTTTTTTACATGCCACATGTGTTTAGTATATGACCTCTAGCCAATAAAACTTATATAGTTCATTGCATTTTGACTCCAACCCTCATATAAAGTTTCATGAACATGGCCATTCTTTTATTAGTTATGATCAATGTGTGAAACCCTCAATGTACATTTTCCAAGCTTCACTTGATTTTAGGATGATAAAAAAAATCTTTCATTATGTAATGAAAGTAATGAAACAATCTAGACATGTATCTTAATTGATATGTAATCTAAAGTGTGGAACTAGAGATTACACATATTGGAGGCATTTAATTTGTTACAAATTTGACCCATGAAATGCCATGTGGATTTGTTGATGACATGGCATTATTATTTTTTTGGTCAAAATATATTCTTCTATGTCAACAAGATCTATCAAATAACATTTTTTTGACATGGAAAGAATATATGAAAAATATTCATTAGCACTCATGTTTAGATGTTCATGCTCATGTTTACACGATCACATAATAACATCCTTGGTTTCTTTTGAGAAAAACATTTCATACCCATGAAAGTCATGTAAAGCTTACATAAGGCTATGATATAATAAAATTGAGAAAACCCTACCTTGGTTTCACACATGTGGGAACATGTATTTGTTAAACCAAATCATAGATTGATTATCTTAACCACCCCAAATATTTTATTTATTTATTTTCATTACCCCACAAAGTGAATTGTCCAAATGGTCTCCAAAATGTCAAAAACTAAATCACCTAAGTGTGCTTCTACTTAGATCGAAGAATGTACAATTTGAAATTGATTTAAAAATTGAGAGTCTAAAATGGATTACAACTTGTTAGTTGTGGTAATCAACACCAATGCATTGATAATTTTAATTTAAGTGTCAAAAAACAGTGCCTAAATTTTGGCCAAAAATTAACCAATTATTTCGCAAGTCCATTTACTTTTGCTCAAAATGCAAAACCAATAATGGCTGAAACACAACAAACTCTTTATAAAAGTGAATCGAACGAAAAAATTAATGCAACTTTAAATAGTGTTTGGTGGCTAAACATAGTTTGAACAATCGTTGATCCAAATTTGAACAATTCAATATTTAAAAATTACCCATGGATTGATAAACGTTTTCAAAAATTGTTTTTTGAAAAATCTTTTATAGGAAAATAGAACAAAATTCCATTGACATTTCAATGGATTGCATTACACCATGTTACTTCATTTGTGTGTCCCATGAATAACATTCCGAATGTTATACATCATCAATTACCTTTGTTGGAGAAAAAATACCATTGGTGTATTGAATAGATGAATTACCCACGATAACTATTGCACATACCACCTAGTCTATCCCACCACATTATCATTTGTAAGCCTTTACACATCAACGATTTCAACAACAATTTTATCAATACCAAATCAACCATCAAGTGCTATGAAATATCATATCCATTGTTCATGCAATTTTTTAATATTATGTCAATATTATCGACATTGCCAGTAATAACACAAATGGGAGTTGTATTTCAAGGAGTTAATTGTAAATTTGTAAATTCACACCATTAATTTTTATTATGTTTTCATGTCAACTTGGAAGAGGTAGTGTGAAAGAAGCCCAAGAGAGGATCCACTAAATAATCTTCTTATAGATTGAAATATTATTGGATCGATACCAATGTTTGAACCAAATAACCCTTTGAATAGTGCACTTGGATGGCCAGATCCAAGATGGAATCCATATATTCTATAATGAAATATTGTACCATCAATTGGACCAATTTTATAGAAGATTGAAAGAAGGATAAAAATTATATATTATACCCATTGTACACGAAAGATACAAATCTTGATGCTCATATTGAAGTTTTCAAATGCATCATTATTATTAATGAAGAAACAAACAATTACCACATTGTCAATATGTTTTAAAACACACTTAAAAAAACATATTTGAATGGGGAATGAATTTTGTGAAAGACTATCCTAATTGCATTTTTATTGAAATACAACAAAAGTTTTGTAAGTTTTATTGAAAGGAACAAACAAATAAGTTTACATGAAATTGTGAGCATGAAGCTAAAATATAATGAATGAATGGAGGAATATTATGAAAGAATTTTGCACTTGGAAAATTGATTACAAATCAAACCTATTGGTATTTATTTAACTATTATGTTTCAAGCTAGATTATTTTCCAACATTCATTTAACTATTGTGAGGATAAAATGAAACCATCATTGAACATAGGAAATTGTCATTATTTGTGAAAAAAATGGACTTAAAAGTTATAATTTTTTTTTTAACAAAGAGCATCTCAAAGTGGTATTGGTGGAATAATGTGGTATTGAAATCACAAAGAATTTGTATTTGATGCAATTAAATAAGACATTAAATGGATTATTGTGAGGAGTCAAAGAATTTGTAGCTACAACAATTATAGTTGTTCCACCACTAAAAAAACTATTAACTATGTAATGTCTTTACGCTAACATTCAAGAATATTATTGCAAATGTTATATCAAGTGAAATATGTAGGTCATTATCCTTTCATCATTATTTTTGCCTTATTATTATTGTCAATATCTTTTAGAGAAAATTTATTTTTTACCTATGTGATGGTATTGTGGGACATAATCTAGGAGTTTGAATGCAAAACATATTGGTTTATGGTCAATCCAATAAGCTTCAACAACTCTTGACATGCATTGTTGAATGGGTGCATTTGTGCATATGTGATCAATATGGGATCCATAAATTGTTGTAATCTTTTTTAATTGAAGTTCCATTGAATATTGGTCCATAAAACTTTGGAGTTCGTTTGGTTATGTTGAGTTTTGATCAAACATGTCAATATTGAAATCACCAATTATTATTGTGGAACAACAAATTGGCATTAGATCTAAAAACTTTTGAAGGTGAATTATGAACATTGACAAGGATAATATTGAAGGTCTACATATTGTTAATATATGAATAACCTTTCTTGTATTTGCATTGAATGTTGCTACAATATACTCAATTCTTAAAGATGTAAGTGTTTCGTGTGATGATAAGGTTGTGAAATTGTCATATATAATCATTGCACCATTTCGACCATTTACATTACTCATTGAATGTGTTCTTGTATCAATGTTCAAAGATGTATTATTAATCATTAATGTGTTAAAATGTGTTTCATTAAAGCACAATATGTGAACTGTTTTGAGATTATAATATGAAAAAACATCATTTTTATGTAAAGGCAATGATCTAGTATTGAAAGAATAAATTAGTACATGTGAATCATGAAATGTATGTGGCTTTGGGATGTAAGTACATCCAATTGTGCAATGGTTTGCAATTGGCACATCTCCATGTGAACATTTGGATCAATTTGAAGATTTTCCATTTGCAAAGGTTGTAAAAGGTAATTTTTTTCCTTCTTCTTAACACAAAAAAATGTTATATATTTCAAACTATGTTTATAAACACTAATAGGATCAAATGTTAAATAAATCAAGTGTTAATCCTTGTGCTTGATGTATAGTATGTGTTGCAGCTAATTGAATGGGAAATTGTGTTCTTATAATGTGAGAAAAATTTGAACCAATTTGAATATCTTTGGATATGGGTTCTATTGGTGTCCATATAGGATGTATTTCAAGTTCATACAAACGTGCATTCTTTATTCTTGTGAGTTTACCACATTTGGGATTATTAAATAATATCCATATGACATCTTGTGAATTGAATACTTTAGTTGATCCTTGGAATATTCCATTTTCACCATTTACAAGACATCATGTGTTGCATAATTTTTAGCACAAAGTTCAACCAACATATTTTTCTTTACTTGAACCTCTAAGTGTAATCCTACTATGAAGTTTGCATTGTTTTGTAATTGAAATGATTGAGGACATGTATCATGATGTTTATCTTGCGCACACAATATTACTACATCCCCTTCACTTTGAAGGAAAGCTGATTCATTATGTTTTTGTTTTGCTTCATTTGTGTAAAATAAATATGGAAATTTTGGACCATTTGGCGGTGTACAAAAACATTGATTATTTATGGTATCTACATCTAATTGTAATTGTGTAATAGTTTGAAATTGATTGAAGATGTTAGTGAATTATTCATCATTTTGGCACATAACAATTCATAGCATTTAATTTTTCCATCCAAAAATTTGGAGTTAAACTATTGATGTTGTTTACATTAATTTTGAAAACTCCTACATCACAACTAACTAAACTTGATAAAATTCCCCAATGATAATTATATCAAGATTTCCAAAGAATTTGGTGCAAATACATTTGATTGATCTTAATCGAAGATTAGTAGATTTTAATATTTTTTTTTATTAATGAAATTTCATCTAATACTATTAATTATAACCGGTCATATTTCTTAACTAAATTATCTAATTGTTCTAAACTTAATGATGGTAAATCTTTACAATTAAGTGGTATAGAAAGACTTGAATGAATCATAATTCCATCAATGTTAAATGTTGTTTTTCTAATATATGCCATGAGTAAAGTTTTTTTTTTAAAAGGGGTCTAGATGAGGATGTCTATTATAAAAACATATCAAAGCTTGGTTTAAAAGCATTAATGTGAAAGTTTTACTTGTATTAACACCTCCAGTAATGAATAAATGAATTGGTTCACTTCGGTTTATTTTTTTGTACATGACATCATCAAATATAAGATGTTGTTCATTATTCATTTTCTAAAGTAATGAATGGAATTCATAGGTAGGTATAAATTGGTTTTGAACATCAATATTGGTTGAATCAAATATAATGGAGATGCCTATATGTATGGGTTAATAATATATTCATTACAAATGTTATATGGTTCCACTCCAATACAATTAGTAACATTTTGTGAAGGAAACCCAATATCTACATTAGGAAATTTATCCATCCATATGTTAGTGTCATTTTTTGTTGTTAATTCAAGAGCTTGTGATCTATGTTTTCGCAATTTGTTGTGTATGCATTATTATTATCAAAATTATATATAAATATTTTTTTAATAAATTGATTTGTATTTCATGCATGTTATATGCCACATTCCATGTGGAATGGTCACCTTTGAGAATATGTTCATTATCAAAAAAATGAATAAACATTAATAATTATTTTTTATAATAATGTTTTGTGTTTCAATGTTCATTATAATGCACATAACAAATTATATAAGATTTTTTCCTTTTTTCCCTAAGATTTACAATGTCATAATTTGAAAAAAATTCAATGAGATAAATGTTAGATAAATAGTTAGGTCTTTTGATGTATTTATTAATGATTGAGAAACATATAATATCTGTAGAATCCAAAGGAAGTATTTTTAGTGATGCAACAATTTTTAATACAAATGTATGTTCTCATAATGGGGATATATTAATGAATTTAAATGTTCTAGATGCATGGTACAATGGTATAGACAACACAATGTATGCAACTAATTGTGTTGACATTTGTTGAACATTAAGAAAAGCATTTCCCATCTTTCAAATGCGAGTATGTGCTTCAATTTTGTTTTCATTATAACTAATAATTATATTTTTCAACTCTTTTGTCACTATTTTATCTATTTTTGTTAGATAAAATGTGCAATAACTAGTTGCAGTATAAGGGTCAAGTATGAATTGAACATCTATGTTTGCTTGCCAAATATTTCTTTGAATACCAAAGGGATTTGTTTGTATGTCTTTACATAATCTTTGTAAAAATGTTGGTTTTCTTAATTTTACTCATAATGCATTGATGTATGTCTCTTTATCTATAGAAAACAATTTTAGTAATATGTTAAATGACATAAATGTTGTTTGTAAATCAATTTTATTAAGTTCATTGAAGATTATTTTGTTAATTTCACCTAAATGAACCCTTTTTGAAGGGGTTTAATATTCCATTGGGAATGGTTCAAGAATTTGTGTTTTTTCCATAGTAGGCCATGGAAAATTAAATTGACAAATGGTTTGATTTTTTTTCCCATAAGTCTTTTTGTGATGATGTGTTTGAGCTTCACCAAGATTGGGTGCTAGTTCATTATTATCACATGATATATATTTGTCCACAAAGTTTTCAATTACATTGTTTGAATCCAAACCATAAATTGGTGCATTTGCAACCCATAAAAGTGCATGGTCATGTTGACTTCCATGAATTTGAAATTTTTTAACAAAGAAAAAATCTAATAAATGCCCAAAAATGGAATTATCTTTCATACACAATGTACGAAAAGATTTCATTACTATGATCATAATATTGTGCAAATGTAATAGGATCACATTGCATAAGATCTGTAACATGTTTCGGTTTTAATTTGTCAAAAGGAATGTTAAGTTTTAATTTTTTACTATTTAAGTCATATAAACATTTAATAAAGGAAACCATTTACTTTTCGCACTAGTAAATGTAGCAAAAAATGTTGGGGGACCTAATTGTCGAATCATTGCAAAAACATCTTTTCTTAATTGACTTAGATAATCAAGTGAAGTACATAATCCTAAAAGATTCATATATCCTAAATCAGAATGTAAAATAACATCCAAATTTGGTTTGTTTATGACATCATGTGCTTGAAGTCGATGTCCAAAGAGTTTCCCTTTACATATGCGCACCCAAGATGATGAAATAATATAATGAATTGATATTTTAATAATTTAGAAAAACAAATTTGGTATATGTGTGGAAAAATTATGATTTTTATGTAAGAATTCCCATTGAATAATCATTTGATAAGACATTTTTATTCCTTGGTTGCTATGAGGTTGTGCAAAAAATAATGTAAGAAAATTCAATTATTCACAATGGGGATCTTGGAAAAGGCCCAATGGTTTGAAATCTAGGCTTGGTGCCACAATTATAGCATTTTCAAACTAATCATATTTTTTTCAGAAAATAACATGTTTTGCACCATTCTATCTATTAATGTCTTGTTCTTCTTGTAATCTATTTTCATTATTATAGTCACATGATTCATCATCATCTACGTCAGAAAAAACATTAGTATTGGTTTACATTGATAATGTGAACATATCAAGCCTTCGTGGATGAATTGTTATTTTAGAATTTTCATATAATGGTGTGTTGAAAAGATTATGTAATGCCAACATAATGAGGTTCGGGCGAACATTACATGTTAAATGTGGTGATTTATATTCCATTCATCTTTTTAATGATAGACCAATTGTTGCTTCATTATGAGGAAGACAAAGTAATATTGATTGGGTAGAATTGATATTGGATGGAACATTTATAATACTTCCTTTTATGTTATATTGTCCATAACCTTAGAGTTGCCAAATTTCATCAAATGTTAAACGGGGTGATATTAATCCTTCTTTTAATTCATTTACTTTTTTTACATAATCTATGTCATTGTTTAATCTAATATTTGTAGGAACTAAAAGCTTTGGTGTTTTATTTTTATTAAAAAAAGAATAATAACTTTTACACAATAATGGATTTTATTTTATTTTTTGAGATGGAACATGTAAAGGATATTTTTGAATCATGGATTTTACTATTTTTTTGTTTGTTTTTTAAAGCACAATCAATGACAACACACACATGGATGAATGGGTGTATCCAATAATTGTTGAAAATGTTTATCATGATGAAGTGAAGGATTTTCCAATGTTGTCAAAATATTTCATGTATTATATTTGAAGTTAATGTATTATGAACATTGATAGTTGAAGATGGTTGTTCAATGTGCAATGGTTCCATAGGGTTATTGCATGTCAATATGTCAATATGTTAAATTGTGGATTTTCATGTGAATGTTGTTCAAGAAAATGTGTTTGTGGAATGTCAATATTAAGGCCAACATTTGTATTCGTTGATGTTTCTATGTTGTTTAAACAAGAGTTCATATTTTTTACAAGATTTACAATTTTTTTTTGAAGGTGACATACATGAAAATATATTTGAGTGAATTTTAATTCTAATGTGGAAGTGTTGATAATAAAAAATTTTGCTATATTTTTTTAAGTGGAAGATGGAAATGTGGTCATTAAAATTTTTAATTGTTCATTGTGTGTTGGTTGGAAATGTTTAAGTTTTCAATCACATTTTCATGTGATACCTCAGATCTTTGTTTTTGTGGGTGCATATTATCATCAATTCTATATAAAGATAGAAATCATTTTTGATATTGTTGTTTAATGGACATTATTGTTGATTGGTTCGTATGTTTTGTTTGCGGTAACATGTTTTGGTCTACTTGCCACGAGGCATTGTAAACAGTGATTAGTTCATGATGGCCATTTCTAGCATTTACCATGCCATTGTGATAAAATAATTGTAATGTGCTATTGCTTATGAAATCATCACCCGCTCGAAAGCATATCACACAATTTGTTTTGATCAAACATGTATGGGCCTATGTAAATAATTTACCAAACAAAATATGGCACAACTATCATTCCATAAACCTCCAGAATTGGATCTTATGTTCATTTTTTGAATATAGGTTTGTAAAGAATGTATACCATGATCTTCCCTACAATAAGGAAACATTGAAATGAATATCAATCAATTCTTGAATTTGGGGGTTAATGGGTTGTTGAAGGGATTGTGCAAAATGGGTCATGCATTAAATTCAGAGTTCAAGTGAAGTCTGGGAATAATGAAGTAAAAATGCTAAAGAATTAAACAAATTCAATAAAAAAATAAAGAAAAATTAAATATTCTTGTGTTTATGTAATTTGATTAACGGGAGAAGTTTAATCAACAATAAGGAAAAAATATGGTCATATTGAAACTTTAAAGGTGTGGCCTTACAATATGTAGTAAATACCTATCTACATACAAAAACGATGCATTGCATACAAAATACAAAATATTTTGATGAAAGCAAAATCCCAAAAAATTCAAGCATAAAAAAAAAAATCCAATAACTTCTTTAACAACCTTTACAACAACTTCTTAAGGTTGGAATTTTTCATTGTATCCAACAAGTTCCCCAATTGGACTCAAGTGGAAAGTACCAAAAACTTTCAAATTTCCAAAGAGCTCGATCATAGACACTTTTTCATTGAAATACTTTGCCATAAAATCCTTTTCTTAGAGTTTAAACAAGGGAAACAACCAAGGAATTTTGACATGAGAAATGCATGGTGGACCATCAACAACCTCAATTGTGGTATCGATGTGAATATCAAAAGCACATGTTGTAGTAACTTTATACAAATTGTAGAAATATAATTCGTTAAAGGGTTGTTGGTAAATATCACCGAGTTTGCATTTGGAACAAATTCATTTATAAGGAAAAGTGGAAGGATTTGTGACCGTCAAACACCCATCAACCTAATAAAAACATTAGGTGTTAGAAAGTTGAATATCTTAAATTAAATCAAAATGTAAGAAAATTATAATGAACTAAAAATCAATTTTAATATAGTAAAGTACAATGAAAAAGAATAAAATGAGACTAACCTTGTGGGTTATGGCACAATCAAGTTTGATATGGAAATTGAAGACCTCTTTCAATTTTTTTTGCAATGAAGTTGATAGCACTGGAACAATGATGGATGAAATGATGGTGAGTAGATGCACATTGCCCTTGGTGCTACAAGCAATATTTTTCATGATGCAAAATGTAGGTATTCCTTTCCAAAACTATTCTGCCAAATCATGGAACTCAACACGAAATGAGGCAACAAATTCACTTACAACCAAACAAATGGACCATAAGTTCAAACTAAGAGTAATGTTTTTTTAAAATCTTGATTTTTAAAGATTTACAATTTGAATGTCTTTTGGACTGTTCCCATTAGGAACTAGTAGCTCAAACTTGCTATCAATCTCACCACACACTCCAATAATAGCAAAAACAAAGGTGATTGTGGCAAAGGGTTATCCAGAGCATGTGATGGGAAAAGCTACGAATGATGTCTTTTAGATGAAAATGCAATTTCACAAGAGGATCAAATGCTAAAATGGTTGTCACTTTTGTGGCTATGGAAAGTTTAATCGTCCAATTAAAATCTCCTTTGTCATAATCTGTTTTGGCCTTCATAGAAAAGTTTTTCAATTGTAAAAAACAACCTTTTTTATGAACTTAACATGTGTTTTGATTAAACCTCTTTTGATGTTGATGGCGATTGTGGTGGTACTCACAACATCAATGACATCTGCATGAAGATATGAAAAAACCACAAATTTAAAAAGAGATGTAGATGAAATTGACAAATTACAATAAACATTCAAAAACAACATTATAAGTTGTATGATCAATGTCTTCTACTAGAAGAAATAAGTGTTCATCTCTTTTTGCTATTTGGACCTTACCAATTCAAAGTCTAATGATCTCAAAACAAAAAAATTATTTAAGCACAACAAGATTGAAAACATAAAAATGTATTTGCAAAAAGACAAGAACTTTATTTGAAACCCATTATCTTTCAATGGGTCACAATTTCCAACCAATAATCATTTAATTGTTGTAGATTGAAATACAACTTGATGAAAGAACCCTATGTAGCCACCCTATAAAACTTTGGGTAGCCATAATAACAAAAAACCCTAAATGATGACCCTAATAATTAGAAAGGGGGAAAAGTCAAAACCTATGAACTAGAAAAGTGAAGAAATAAAACCCTTGGAAGTGAAAAATCCTTTGAAGTGACCCCCCATTAAAGTGAAAAAAAAATTCATTTGAAGTGACCCCTCATTCACTAATAGAACTAACCAAAATGTAATTACCACTCTATTTGCAACTACATGCAACTATTAGTTATTTGCAACTACATTTGGACATTTTTGCAATTATTTCTTGTGTTGGTCATATTTGTGACTATAGTGCAACTACTTTGGTGTTCATCCTTCCATGTGAACAACATTTAATTTAATTTCATATAAAAAGAACAATTTATGTCCCATTTGTTGCAAATGTGACCAATTTAGTTACAACCTTATGAATATACAAAGGTGTATTTTGTGAATTCTAAGGAATATAGTTGGGTGCATTACAATTTATAAATGTATATTTTGAATTTATATGAATAGCCATATTATATGTGCATTCAAGTATTAACTAACTAGCATAAATAATTAGTTTGTTGGATAGTTTATAAAGTGAATTAGTTAGTTTCTAATTTAATTATTCATTAATTATTTAGAAAATTTATTAATCTATTTTTCTATATTATATTCATTAAATAATTAGTAATTTTATTAGTTAATTAGTTAGCTAATTAATTAGTTAGTTAGTTGTCACTTACCTACTTAATTATATAATTTTCAAGATGAAAATGAAAGTCAAAACATATGGGATAATTTTTTTTAGTTACAAGTAGTTTGCAATTAAAAATGTTTAGTCGCAAACGACTTGTAACTAAAAATGTTTAGTCACAAACAATTTGCAACTAAATTTTTTATCCCATATGTTTTGGCTTTCATTCTCATCTTGAAAAGTATATAAACAAAGTGTTTTGTTTTACATTTTCATATTTGAAAAGATGGGCATATGGGATGAGTCAATAAAAACGACTTAACCCAAAATAAAATGAAAATATTCATGTACTTACACCTAACTACTTACTTCCCTAACTTACCTACCTATTATTCTACCTACTTACATACCTAAGTAGGTGTTTGGCCTAGGTAGGTAAATAGGTCTTATCTAGATATGTGTTTATCCCAAATGGGTAGGTAGGTATATAGGTAGGTAGGTACTTAGTTCAACCTACATACTTAAATATTGATTTAATTTTAATTTGGAAAAATTCAATTAATATGCCATGTGTCACAATCTAAACCATCCAAACATAAAAATTAAATGTCTTAGATTATCTCAAAATAATTTTTAATTATTAAGAATTGGGACACATGGCAATACATAACTTATTCCCATTGTTTACCAAAAAAGTCACATTTTAGTTGCAAGTGACTAAGTATTTGATCAATCAAAGGATGAAGGCATATTTTGTTGACTTTTTCTTTCGTCCAAAATTCGTTGTCATTCGTGATTAGTGTTAATGTAACTTGTCCAACGCGACTATTTAAATTTTAGTTGCAAATGTCACTTGCAACTAAAAATTAGTTGCATGGACCAGTTACAAAATGGTCATTTTTTACTAATGATTGGTGGTGGAAAAAAAGTGACTTGAAGTGACCCCCCCATTGGGGATGAAAAAAAAATCACATGAATTGAACCCCCTTGGGGGCTGAAGAAAGAAAGTCACTTGAAATGACCCTCCATTAACAATGAAAAGAAAATGATTAGAATTACCCCACTAGAGGTGAAAAAAATCACTTAAGTGACCCAAGGGTTATGAAGAAACATTTCACTTGAGGGGATTAGTTGTGAAATTTTCTTCCTCACATGAACTGGCCCATTGGCTAAAAAAAAAAAAAAAATCAAAATTTTCAATTTTTTTCTTGTCATTTTGGGGGTCTTTAAATTTTTTTGTGTGAAGTTTCACAAAGGGGGGAGTTGAGATATTTGTTTTTTTTCTTATGAACTTTGAAGGTTTTTTATTTTGGTATTTTGAAGTTTCGAAATCTTCAATTTTCTTCTTATCAGTTTGGGATATTCAATTTTTTGTGTGAAGTTCCACAAGCGAGAAAATGAGGCATGTGCCTTTCTTCTTGTGAACTTTGAAAGTTTTATTTTGGTATTTTAAAATTCCAAATTTTTCAATTTTCTTGTTGTCATTTTGGAGGTTTCACATGGGGGTAAATAATGTCGCGGGTATTGTTTAAATTATTGTTTTGATGGAGTTCAAGGATCTTCAACTTTGCTCTTAGGAAATTTATGGGTTTTCCCAATTTGTTTTTAGTGAATATGAATTTATTGTCCCATTTTGTTTACATCATTTGACTAATGTTTTCACAAAACCAATCATGACAAAAAAAAACCAATTAATATCATTCACATTGTTCCTACCCATGGCAATATTCTAAATAAAATTTGGGCACTAAAATTTTTTTTAATACATTTTCCATATAACCAATGAAGGTTTTTTTTTTGTTTGGAAAACAATTGGGGTTTTGAGGTGGATGGGATGAATAAATATCCAATGGTATTAGGTTATTAAAATATAATAATAATAAGATTAAAGTAAAAGATCTAAGTTGTGAACATATGAGTTATTGAAATTTTGAAAGGAGAAAAAATCAATTTGGGGCAAATCTTTGAATTTTTTCACAACTGTCAATTCTGATTTTTTAATATTTATGTATCTTTAGTTTTAAAATCCAAAATTGAAAAAAACACCAAATTCCCCAAATCCATCTTACTCCTCCTTTTATCAAAATGTCTTATTGATATTTTATCTTCAATTTTGAGAATTGTTCATCATTATTTCAAAAATTAATAATTTATGCTTTGAATTGATGAATTAGAACTTGAACAATATGTTAGACAAACGAAATGAAGTAACCACCATTCCATAGTCTTTCCCCTTGAGGGCAAAACCAATAAAATACCTTGTCAACCATTTAAATTATGTGTAACCATGATCATTGATTTGTAAATTGTCTTATCATGTTTGATGTTTAGGATACGATTAAAGACAAAACTAAGACATATGTTATTGAAAAATCTATACCAATTTATGATTGCTATACTGAACATGGTAGTTGTTGTGACAACATAACAAATTGACAACAAAACATGTTTTTTTGTGATAGAGAACCTTCAAAGGTGAAAGGTGATATTGATTGAAAATTTTAAAAAATGATTGAAAAATATTTTTGTGGACATAATCCAACAAATGCAAATGAATAATGAAACTGAGAATTCAAAACAAACCACATTACATGAGTTGGATTAAATTTTTTAAATATTTTTGTTTGGCTTGTAGATTCAATAACAAAACCATAAAGATAACCACCAAAATCAATTGAAGTTTTTAAACTAGTGTAGATTATTGAGAATACAATAAACCCCATTTATAATCACACCCATTTCAATCACATTTTTGTTTGTGTCAATATTTTCTGGTAACCATCTATTTTGGTAAGAAACACCATTTTTTGAATCATTATTACATTCATTAGTAGCACAAAACATTTAAAAAATTGTCTTAATAAATATGACTATAATGGGGGAAATCTAGGGCAAATATTAGAGTTTTGTAAATTGTAGTTCCCTTTGACAATGTTAGAGTTGCTTTGTGTTCAAGTTGTGCAAACTAACAATAATGAATCCAATTGAAAAAAAAAAGAGCCAACAACTTTCTATTGCAAACAAGTAAAAGATATGCAAACTTGCCAAGAAAATAAAAAATCTTAATTAAAAACAATATAGTTGACAAAATGCACAATGAGCTCAAATTCAATGTAAATCATCACATTAAAACAAGCAAAAATCACAACCTTCTTCAAGTTTAATAATGTATAATATAACTTAGAATAACCTAAGCAATTTATGAAATTCAAGCAATTGGCACCTTTATTCTAACATAAAAAGGCTATTTTGCAAGGTTTTTTTTGGCCTATAGTCACAATCTTCTAAGGATTTGTATCAAATATGATTATACACATTTGAATCACAATTCATTAATGTCACAAAAAAGTGATCACCAAGGGCATGCTTATAAAGGGGTTTATTGTATTTTAAATGATACTAATAAACAAAGTTTAAATACCCAATATATCTTAAATTTAGGTCAATTGATGGAAACAATTCATAATATTAAAAAATTCCTCGTTAAAAAATTATACCAATTAAGACTGCAACCCTTATTAATTTAAAACTTATAATTGTTACTAATTTTGAACTTTTAGTCAATTTTATTATAACAACCCTTTTTGTTATAGTAGTTGTAATAATACACAGTCAAATGGCAATAATATTGATCTTGATTGGTAAAAATATTGTTAAAAATGTACATATAGATGAAAGATTTGAAGTGAATATCATTTCAAAGGACTTATGAGCTAAAATCCCAATGTTTTTTTTGGGGAGAATTTTGGCATCTTGATGACAAAAAAATGAAGGTCCTATTGACACCAAAAAAATAAAATTCCGAAAAATGGGGCTGAAGTTGTCACATTATGAGGATTTTTTCTTTGAAGTTACCATATTTAAATTACAAGATTTGGCAAAATATATAAAGAATCCTAAAATTTGAAAATTTTCTTCTCAACCCATAGCCAAATTTTGCTAAGTCCTCTTGTGGGTGATCACCAACCCACCTACTTCACAAATTTGAGAAACAAAAACACAGACCCATACCCACTTTAAAATTCCCAAAAAGGAGTCAAATTTGTCTTATGAGGCATTTAGGGGTTGTTAATCAGCTGTTTGGTAATTGGGCAAGATGAGAATAGTTCTAGATGCTCTAGAAACACACATCCTTTCCCCCAAAGAAAACAAGGGGTATGTCACATTGTGACCTTGCCATTTACATTAAAAAGTATCTTCAGGCAAAAGAAGAATTATGAAAACTCAAATATTTCACCATGCAAAAATATAATCTTCCAAAAATCCTCCAAAAGAATCCAAAATCCTTCAAGATATTATAACTCTATTATAACTAATCTCAAGTTTCAACACAAGCCAAAATATCATGTTTCAAAAATCATCATATAAAAATAGACCTATTATTAGGTAGGGGCCTATAAAAATCCCTTAAGCTACTATACTCTATAATGAATCTAAACACAATATCAACTGGAAATAATTAAAAAGAAGTAGGTGAAAAAGTACTAAAAATTTCTTGTCCAAAAAGACAAGCACTGGTAGCAAGCATGCATGGTGGTCAATTGGAAGCTGTCGAATAAATTGGCATTGGAAGCGGTTGAATGCCAATCCCAATGCAAATGACAAAGCTAACTGCTTCTTCATAAACACGCTAGCCAGCCAGCCGGCCAGCCAGCATTCACTGCTTTCCAAACACGCCAGCTGAGCCGAAATGCAACAATGACAAGGCTGCTGCTGCTGTTTTGCAAAATCAGAAATTGAACACAAAAAGAGACTGCAAATTCACAGAAGAAAGTGTCAATTTTGTCGACAAAATTGAAGGGGGATGTTACAAACTCCAAATAGGAAAAGGCTGTCACTAGAGGATGATCCAAACCAGTGTTGTCTGGTTCTAACTTTTCAAGAGAACCTCAGTCAGGTCCTGGTTTCAATAGTATCAACTTTTGTGAGATGATCTCCCATTTCTTTCTGTCCAAGGAATTTATTTAACCCTCGGGTTTCAGTTCTTCTGAACCTGGTTCTTCGCATCTCTAGATTCCCAGTTTTCTGTTTTGAGTTTGGACCAGTTCAAAATCTAGGATCCTGGATGGCTTTGGAGGACTCAAAACCTGTCCAAGAATCAGCCTTGAAACTGAGACCCCAAACCCAAAACCATACAACACTGGTCCAAACTCAAAGCACGAAACCCCCTCTTTCATGACACTCTGATTAGGAGAGAGAAGGACGATTCATGTACAATAAAGTGTCAGGACGAGGATATTCTTGAACTAAGGGGCCTAAGACAAGGCAATAGTTAGAGTTCGGCCTCACATTTTACAGGAATGTCCCTCAACACCTAAAGCTTTACTCATTGTAAAAGCATCAAGCATTCATGTTCTCAAGTGGAGATGAGACTGGGTCTTGTCCTTTACAGCAAAGTTGGAACCACTAACAAACCACTAATAGTTGAAATTAGAAAAATGTTCCTTGAAATGCATTTTTTGAAAATTCCCAAAAAATGAACTAAGGCTGGCCACAGACATTATCAACACCTGGTGATCAATCCTCAAAATGTGGGACCAAATGAAGACTATGTACATTAATTGTTCCATAGTCTCTACCTGATCCCCAACATTAATAGTGCGTATAGTTCTTATTACAGGCCTTGTTTTAATTTTTTTAAAAAGTGATTGCCCTTTTGCCCGTCCATGATGTGTCTAGTGATACCAGACACATCTTGGTGCTGCCCATACACACTTTAGATCCTGTTTGCATGTTTTGAGCTTGTAATGGATTCCTAGCTTGACCATTATAATCCCAAACTACTAAGTATCCATTACAAGCTGAAAATGTGCATAAAGTGAGCCTAAAGTGTGTCTGCTCGCATCATCCATCTATTTTGAGAAGAAGATGAATGGGGCCAGAGGTAGACAAGGGAAGAAGCACAGAGAATGTTGGAAGCTCCCTTTCACAGGTGGAGCCAGCAAAAGCATGAGCGGATAATAAATAAGCCTTGATCGAACAGATCCAACAAAACAACAAGCAGAACAAGCCACAATGGACACCCACCCAACAAACAACACAACCGAAAAAAAAGGCCACAATCGAGTGACAAGCAAAAAGCCATAACTAATTTTCAAAGAAAAGGCAGGATTTGAACCTACCTGGTCAGGTTTGAAACTGGTGTGGTCAGTTGTATCTAGTACTAGTTCAGAATTAAACCCTGGTCAGTAGTGGTCAGAGGTTTTAAAGACAAAGAGTATGGGAAAAGGATGGGGATAGGTACCTACTCTACTCTGGAGTCCGAGCTGCTGCTGTCTGTATGTCTTAAACCCTAAACCCCCCAAACCCCACACACCTGCCTGCCCGCCTGCTCTGGTGGGCCTTTTTCTCTGTTTGCAAACAGACAGAGAGATTGATGCTCCTGGCATGACGATCGTGGTTATGGTGGAGCCATACCTACGCCCCATTCACTCATGCAATGCTCACAGAGAGCTTGAGACGGAGTCCAGAAGAAGAAGAAGAAGAAAAAGAAGAGAGAGAGATAGAGAGAGAGATATGAGCAACCCCGTGAGAGAATTTCTGAAAGAGGAAGGAACCCATTGGAGAAACCAAACCTTTCAGAGAGGAGGAAGCTCAGTTATCTGGTATGGGGTTGGAGATTTGTAGTGCTTGAACTGGCAAAGAGATAAAGACAGAGAGAGAGAGAGAGAGAGAGAGAGAGAGAGAGAGAGAGAGAGAGATGTCAGCTGCAGTGAGCCCACCACCGCCATTGGAACAATCTCGTAACTACTTGGGGAGCACCCATCTGGTGAAGTTGTCGCAACATGTCATTTCTTCTTTTTGAGCTTTCCACAGATCTTAGTCTTTTTCTTGTTGCTGCTGCTGCTGGATGTAGTTCCTGCAGACATCCATCAAGATGAATGCAACTTTGTGTGTGTGGGTTGAGGGATTACAAAGGAGAGATGGGCTGCAATCCAGTTGATGATGTACTAGTTGAGAATACAATCTCGTGTTTTGCTTTTGATTGCGAATGCCAGCATGCTGAGGATTTCAAAAGCTTTTTGTTCTGAGCTCATTGGGTGTAGAAAGCGACTGACAACCCTGACAGAAACGCATGTTCAAGAAGAGGATGAAAGAGTAGAGCTTTTGTAGTTTGCCCTTCTGGAACATATGTTGTCCCAAGTATGGCAGGCAACATTGATAAGCAGCACCAGCCACAGCAGCAGAGGATGGGTTAGCATTTCACTATTGAATTGTTCAAGCTCGAGGTCTGAAATGCAAGAATGTGGAGAATCTGAGTGTGATGGGGGATGGGATGGGGTGGTGACATTTTCAGGTGTACAAGAGTGGACCATTGTTTCTTTCATCGAAAGGTACTGTGTCTGAATCAAATCCTGGATTAATCTCTGACTTTCCAACAGGATCCAATCGTCAATTTACAGACTCAAGCCTCATACATAGCTCAGACTGCTCGCATCACACTGAGTGATAACTCAAACCTACAACTTCAAACAGATCTGCACCATGATATACCCCATCATGGGGGTTATGTTTCAAAGTAGGGTTGAGCAAGGCATGAGTAGATTCTGATGTGCTCTCTGAATCCTCTCACAGCGCCACCATAGAGCATTTATGTTCTAGGTTGTGCCAGAGTAATCAAAGGGATGTGGCTTGATTATGTAGATGTTGCAATGCTTAGTTGGAAGTCATGGAAACGGCAGTGATTGTGCTAACAGCAGCTATAGTAGTTGAAGGGATGTTGCTTGTTATTGTAAATGGCTTTGCAGGACTTGGTTGGAAATCATGGAAACGACGGTGGTTTATCCTGACACGCACTTCTTTGGTTTTCTTCAAAAATGATCCAGTGAGTTGAGGAAGCTGACTGAGTGATCTTGCTGTGCTATTAGCCATACTCTTTAGCCTTACTAGTCACTTGCATGAGGAAGAACGCATCAGAGGTATATAAGATAGTTCTTGAAGGGACTCTGTCTATGTGGTGATGAATTCCTTGACGTTTGTTTCTGTGTAACATGGTCTGCATTTCTGTGTGGTTTGAACATTAGAGCTGAATAACTGGTGGGTATGGAGTGCAGAATGCTGTTCCCCAAAAGGGAAGTGACATGAACTTGACACTTGGTGGCATAGATTTAAACAACTCTGGCAGGTAGGAGACATGGCTTGCCTGTTGTTGGTCAATTTTATCAACAAATTGGGGATTGCATTCTTATCACAGAGCCTTTTATTATGTACATGGCACACAGGAAGGATGGAAATGAAAATTTCTGACCAGCACTGTGGGATGGGACAGTGTTCTTGTTCGAGCAGAGAAGAAGTTATTGACTGTGCTGTTCCCTGATGGGCGTGCCTTTACTCTTAAGGTGCATTTTTTGTGACCTCCCACTCTCTACATGTACCCATTAGAGGCTGGTTTTTATTTTGTATTAGATAATCTTGCAAATACTTATTCCTTTCAGAGGTATTGATGTTAGCAGATCCTCCCCCCTCCCCAGGTCCATGTGCAATAAACAGGGATGAGGAAAAAGAGGAAATGAAAATTTTGTGGGAGTTTTTGGACAGGCAGAGACTGTGGAAGATGTGGATGACTGGAAAGAGGCTCTGGAGAGAGCCCTTGAGGCAGCCCCCAATGCAGGTCTGGTGGTGGATCATGATACAGCCTTTCAAAATGAGATCCATGATGCTTTTGAAGGTTTACCTCAGCATGGTGAGCATGGTGATTCCACTACAGTGATTTATGGGGATGGATGAAAGGACAACTTTGCACCAAATGTGCATTTTGGCCATGCTAGTGTTTCCTCAAGTCAGTCATAGATTCCTTCTATTTTCTCAATTGGTGTCCAAACAGGTCTAAATTGTGCAGTTTTTATTATCTGACTTCTAACTTTTGTCAGTAATTAGGAAGAGATATTTCCTTGAATTGTGGGGAGGAGTGACCTTACATGTCTTGGTCTTGTCAATACCAGCATATCACTCCTTCTGGCATTGATTTGTCTTCTGTTGATTTAGTTTCTGCTGAACGGTACGTTTGATAATGTTGTTCAGGAAGGGACCAAAAAGCTGTGAAGTCTTCAGTGGTCGGGAGGCCTATACTGCTAGCCCTTGAGGATTTTGATGGAAGTCCTTCCTTCTTGGAAAAGGCACTTTGTTTCATTGAGCAGTATGGTATGGTTTCATGTCCCTTGTGAAGAGCATCTTTGCAGATAAGCAAGGCTCTATATTGGAACTGGTATCAAAGTAATCCTAAGATCCATGTCATTGTCTCAAATGCTTATAAACACATAACAGACATAGCCAAGTAATTGACAATTGGAACTGCATATATACCTCCTGTTTTCTAAGGCCTCACATGGCTAAGTTCCCAATGGTGATGCAGGGGTTGGGGTAGAAGGTATCTTACGTCAGTCTGCTGATGTGGATGATGTTGACAAAAGGGTCAAAGAATATGAGGAAGGTGTGCGCACCCATCAAATTGTATTTGAAGAATGCCACAGAATGGTGTCCCTTGTTAGCCATTCTTCTCTTTCTTGGTACAAAGGAAGAGAGTTGGATAGAGATGCTCTAATTTGAGTTGCACTTTTTTTTCTTTTCAGGGCGGAACCAATTTACCCAAGATGAGGATGCACATGTTATTGGTGACTGCATTAAGGTGAACTTGAAAGTACATATGAAATGTTATGGTGCTGCTTCGCTCTATAAGAGACTTCACCTTCTGATGTCTTCAGATCACCAGGCTTGATTTCAAGGCTTTATCTGGAATGTGTTTGTGTGCCTAAGGAGGCTACAAGAAGATCACCCAAAGATTTTTCTGAGTTCAATGGATGGGTCTGGTGGCTGCAGCATTTTCTGAGGGAGTTGCCATCACCACCTGTACCTACACCTTGCTGCACTGCACTTCTTGAAGCTTACTGTAAGAGCTTCATTTCATCATCTGTTCCCTCCTTTGTAGGGCCTCACTCTTTCAAGTAAGGTATATGAGAAACTTGGATACAATGGCAGAGATATTTGTGAAGCTTTTCAGGAACACAGGCAGCAGTCAGTAGTCATCTTGTCACCAATGTGCGCGTTGTTTCCAGTCCAAGGTAGGCAGCCTTCTTTTCTAATTTTCCTGTAAACTTGCATTGAAAGTTTGAATCCAGTTGCTCCATACTTCTAAGCACAGCTCGTTTGTTAAACTGTCTGGCTAGGCCTAGAAGGAAAGGAAAGCCAACTCAATGCTATGCGCACAGCTATTTCGAACACTTTTCCGGAACCCAACCGCCGGCTCCTACAGAGGTGTGGTTGGCTTTGTCAATGCCCATGTTTCTTGGCAATTTCTAGGTCATGGATCCTATGTTTCCACCTTCAATAGATTATCAAGGAATAAAGCATGATTTGGACATAATATTCTATCAGTGTTTGGGTTTAGCAATGTCCTGGTTTCCTGGCTTTCTAGCTTCAGAATTTGAGCCTTGCTTGTATATCTCTGACTTTTGATCCTACCCATCACTTGAAACTCCTCAAAAAAGATCATTCTCTTGAAGTTCTCCTTGTTTCCCTCTTTCCTTTGCCATTTCTTGTTCAGCTTTTTTTCTCATTTTGTGGTGCTCACTCTTCTGGGTCTCCTTGGTGTTCACCATCTCTTTTACTCTTTGTTGATCTAGCCAGCATCATGGCTGAGTCTTGCTAGTACTACCAGTCTTGTGACAGAAACTCAGTACTTTGGTTAATGCATGACATTGAACTCCACCCAACTGCCAGGATCTGATGATGTTGGTTGGAGTATAGAAGTCTTCAGGGCATATGATTAATTTTACCGTCACTTAAAAGAAATGCCATCATGGAACCTCTCCAATGCCATTTCTCACATGCCCTTTCTTTGTCATTTGAACCTGGGATAGAACAAAAGTCTCCACTTTGAGCAGCATCTTCAGCTTTCCGTTCATTTCTCTTCAGAAATTTGTGTAGGGGTTGGGATCCAAGGTCCTCTGTGTATATGCATACACTGCTGCTTCTTGGATGCTACATGTCCTTTGGTGTGAAGCTGAGTCATTTCTGTTGCTTCTGGGAATACAACAGAAACAGAGGACGCAGACTTTTGTATAACGCTTTGCCCAGATTTTGGGTAGAGTATTGTATACACATTACACCCACTGTTGGGAGCCTGATGAACTCAGGGGTAAGTCATGGCAGCTCGTCACTGCTATTCGTGACAAAGGTGACAGTCTGACACTTTTGTGAGCGACTCTCATAAGGTTATGACTGCACTTATTGTTGTGGAGGTCTCTCTGCAATTTCATAGATATGTATGTCTTTGTGTAACATGGCAAATGCTGACTTGAAACAGATGGGTTGGGAGTTCTCAGGGTGTTGAGAATGATGCGAGCAGTGTCAGCTCACACCGCAGAGAATCGAATGACTGCATCAGCTGTTGCAGCCTGTATGGCACCACTACTTTTGCGTCCTTTGTTGGCTGGTGAATGCGGATTTGAGGATGATTCTGAATTCACTGCTGATGATGCAACACAGCTCTTGGCAGCGACTGCAGCTGCCAACAATGCACAGGCAATTGTGACAATGCTGCTGGAGGAGTATGATTCTCTTTTTAAAGTAAGTCACTACTTGATTTACTCTATCTTTTGTAAGCATTTGGAAGCAGCTTGAATAGTATGACAACATTGCAAACTGCTGCGACATTGTCTTTATCTGATCTGAATGCCAAATGTCATATCAGGAGGCACATTTGCACCAATGTTCACCTTCACCACATACGTACAAGCACATGGAGGGTAACGCCAGCGATGCCTACTCAGAGGATGATGATGATGACTATGAAGCATTGCATGTGATGCGTGATGTGGATGGGGGTTACCTTGATGCTACCGATGCTACCAATGACCTTCATGAGGACATTGACTATGACACTGAACGAGCTCTTTCTGGCACCTTCAGTGGTAGCAGTGGAAACCTTGACAGCGATCTTTTTTACGACAAGGTGAGTCACAAGATGAAATCTTAGTCTAGGGAGAGGGGCTCTAAGTTGACACCCATGTCCAGCTGATGTCCAAGATTTCTGTTTGTTTTGATAGGGTAGCCTTACCAATTTTGTACTCTGTCATTGTGATCATGTTGACAAAAAGCAGGAGATGTTGGTTTGTGATTTTTGTGTTTGTGGCCTGTTCTCTTGTTGACATCTGCCAAAGGTTGTTGACTGTCAAGGTCTACGCAACAATGTGCTTGATTCCTTGCAGGTATTTGAAGGTGGTGGTGACTCAGACAATGAATTTTCTGGAGGATTTCGTTGTAAGGAGAACAGAAAATCATCACCTCAAGTAGTAAATGTAGGGAGTGATGAACGATCTGATGAACTTTCTCTTCCCTTGGGAAAGGGTGCGTTGTTGAACATTGGCACTGTGGGCTGTGGACGGTCTCCATGGCATGCTGGCAAGTCCCCTCCTTCCAGCAACATACGAGCAGGAGGGAATGGCCTAAAATCAAAGGTGAAACCACATGCATCAACATCAAGCACCAAGCGTTCATCTCTATGGGGACTCTCTTCAGTATGTCTGTCTCATCCCATTGTGCTCCTTTCCTCTGTTGTAGTGTGCACAAAGCATCAAAGAGTTAAATGGGTCTGTCAGTAGTTTCTTCAAGTTTTTCAACTTGAAGCTGAGTGTTATAGTGGCTGTGGTTCCACTAAAATATTTGTATTGGGTTTTACAGGCAAACAACAAAATTTCAAAAACAGATGTCAATGACTCATCTGGAGAAGAAGAGTAAGTTTTACAACTCTTGGTTTTGGATCTATTGCAGTTTTTTTTCCCTGGCTGTTGGGGAATTTCTCTGAATGGAGAAACATTGACATAATAGCATTCCCTTGACCACCTTACAAAGAGTGGACATCCCACCTGAGGACAGCTGTAAATTTTGTTCCACAGATGTCATACTGCTATTTCTAGAGAGAAGCTTCTGTTGTCTACTGGAATTCAGCAAGGACCTTTTGACCCATGTGAGTACCTAATTGGTTTGTCTTTCTGCAGTTTGGCCGTATATCACTTGGAGGTGACACGAAATGATCTACGTACTCGAATTGCCAAACAGGTATCAGTTGTATTGTTGATATTTCTCTGCCTTATTTGTGAAGCACAATGGGTTAGGTTCATCTGGTTTGTTGCATGATGCCCACCCTAATGACCCTTGGGTTCTATCATTTATCAGTTTTAGCATGCAAAGAGAGCTTCTCTCATGACAATCCTCATGTACCAGGCAAAAGGCAATGCAATTCTTCAAGCCAGTTTGGAGAGAAGGAAGCAAGCTCTGCACAACCAACGTCTGGCCCTTGAGCAAGAGGTGAGAATATAATACATATATATATGCATCTTTTGTGGGTGTTTTCTTCTACTGTATTTATCAAACTCAGGCCTGAGTACTCTGAATACCAAGTCCTGTGACAGAGCTCCAGATGTATCTAAAAGAAATAGTTTGGGCATGGAATAAAGCGACAGAGTGTGAGGGGCCTTGCTTTGTCAGATTACAAGATTGCAGGATCAGCTGGAATCAGAACGAGATTTAAGAGCTGCTTTGGAGATTGGCCTCAGCATGTCAGCTGCCCAACTCTCTGCTGCACAAACCCTTGATTCAAAGGTCTGTAATTACCTGAAATTACCTGCAAAATCACAGTGTGAATGGCAGAAATTTATCAAACTCGATAGTTGGTGTACATGTGCTAAGTAAAAGCTGAGTTTCCTGATGTTTTCCTTATTGCCCTTCTCCTCTCTATCATGCACATGGCAACTCCTATCTAAGGGTGCTTTCTTATGTAGACACGAGCAGAAGTGGAGGAAATAGCAGCTGTTGAAGCGGATGTAACACGTCTGAAACAGAAAGTTGCTGATCTCCACCTCCAGTTGAACCAACAACGCCGACAACAACATGGTGCATCATTAGCAGATCCAACTGAACGTCGATACCGTGTGAAAAGCCTCCAAGCCCAGCAGTATGCCACAAATCTCACTAACCCTAAATCTGTTTTGCTTCCTCTTTACCCTCAGTAGCTCTTCTAACTTGTTGTGGACACTTGAATTCAAACTCCCATATGAATATTATTGGATTAAGAAAACCTTGCCACATTTCAGGCGAATACTGCAACAGGAGTTGAATCTCACACTTGCCCTCTGCCGCCAAGAGAAGCAAAGGAACGAGGTGCATTTTTTTCTCAAGTCTTTCAGTGATGCAATTTGAAATGGGCTAAATAGGATTGTGTGATCATGTGTATATGATGATGGACTCAACATTACTACAGTCAAACAGGAAGTGGTACTGAAACAATTTGGCTTCAAGATTTGACACTTCTCTGCTTTCACAAAGATGCTACTCGTGCCTCTCACAGCAATCTTTGTTTTCAGGACTGAGGTATGGGGATTTATGCTTGGTTCTTTGTGGGGCTGAACTGCTGGGTTTGTGGGTTCAAATCATTCAGCGTATGGAGGGCCAAGGTGAGCAAGAGGAAGCGATTGCACTTGAGCACATCATAGCCCAACAACGAAACGCACTTGCAGAAGCAAAAGTAGTGGGCCTCATACTTCCATTTCTTTTCTTTCTTTCTTCTTTTGGGTCTATATTCTGTGAGTCTCTTCTTGTCTCTGGCTACAAATGGTGATCGCTTGAATGTGAATTGTGGAGTGTGGGTGCTGCTGTTAGAATTAATTTCTTTTGGATACTTCTCCAAGGTTTTAGCTTGCCCAGCCTTCACTAGAGGACTGGGTTGTAGCTCCACGTGGCTTGTTTGTGATTAGTGCATTTGAAGTTGTCAATGTAGGTCTTTAATTCAACAAGTACCTGAAGAAACCCAATCTAGGATTAGAGGAAAATGTGCAAGATTTGACTCCCTTCCATGTGTGTTAGTAATGTGCAGGAAGCTCTTCTGGCTGAGAGAGCAAGAAGTGCAAATCTACAGCATGGTCATTCTCCACCGCCTGATATTGTGGTAACAACCGATTGGCATACACTTCAGCCACCAGCAGGGCCCTCAGCTGCTGGCCGGCAGTTTGCCTGGAGAAATCAATCAGATCCCTTGAATCTTTTGGATGATGCAAATGCTGCTTATAAGGGTGTATCTCTTGGTCATGCTCCTGCGGTGGGTCATGTCAATGGAAAGAGGCTCCACCTAAATTTACAGGTTAGTTTTGGTTTTTGCTGAAACTGACAAAAGGGGTACCTTCAAAGTATTATCTATGGCCTCTGTGAGCCGCCCTCCCCACTAAATCTGTTTTTGAATCCCAATCTGGTAGAGAATAAAAGTCAACAGTGTGAATTTACATTAGAATTGTGATCTTTTTAAAGGGGATTCAGAGCTTTCAAGTCTGCACAGAGTCTATTTTTTTGCTCGAGAATAGATGCCAATTGTGCCAGTTTTTGAGCTTGTGAGGTTTGAGGTGTTGATCTCAAGCTAGTTTTCCCATTCAAAACTCTGATCCACTGTTCAGATGTCTCAAACATGAAATCTGGCAAAATGGTCCATTCTAAAAACCTTTCAGGGTGGTAGGGAAATTGACTCATAAATGGCCAGTTTCCATGTACCTTACAGTTTGTTCATCAAACATAGGACTTGCACAACAGATGTGTGTAGAAGTTTTTTTTCATATATATTTGAAAGCCAGTGACAATACATAGCAGTTCCTGACTCTGACAATTGGAAGGTTGTGTGACTTCACAGCGTCAATCTCCAACTGCATCTGCAGCCCTAGTTGAACTTGCCACACGCCTTGATTTCTTCAAGGAGCGCCGTTCCCAACTCATTAATCAGCTGAATAGCTTGGATCCAAGCCTAGTACCCTCTTCTCTCAGCAGTCATGATCTCATACCTGCTTCGCCATAACCCGCCTATGAACACCATGACAGATGATCTGGAGTTTTCAACTACTTTGTGAATTTATTATGGGTCTCCACCAGTTTAGTTCAGATTAAGCTATTGTAAAGTTATTATTGTTTGTGTAGCACTGAAATCAGGTAAAAAATATTGCGATCATGGTGTGCATTACTCCATGCTTGCAGTGCATTGTCTCTGATTAATCGTAAAAGAAGACATGCTTTTATTGGTTCTGGCATGTGTTATCAACTTACGGTTAAAATTGTGTTCAGTTTTGAATGTGCAGTTTATTGTAGACATGAAAAACCCCAACAATGCCCCAACTTTTATTCAGTTTCAATGTTGTATAGACAAGGAAATGGTGCAAGCCCTCTAAGTTGCAGTAAGTTCTGAATGTGAATTGATGAAAATTGTGCTCAAATTGCTGTCCCCATGTTTGAATTTCTACTTTGAAATGTAATCACCTATCTGGATGAATAGTATGTCGGTATCATGCAACAACTAGAATCTGACTGTCCACTGCAAGTTGTCTGTCACATGACCGCCAACCAGGCTGGTTTTGTGGGTATTCTTCATTTGGATTACTTCAAGGGCAGCTTCGTAAACCCAAGGATGGTAGTATGGTTGTTGTGCATTTCAGGTTGCCCTGAGTCCTGAATCTGAGTTTTTTTTTGGAGTGTTTATTTGTTCTTTGAACTTAGTTTAGTGTGGAGTAGGTTTGATTTTTTTCACATTTAGGGTGTTTAAACTTAAGGCATGTCTCTTGATTCTCATCCTTCACACTTCAAAATCTACTCACCTACAACAATAATTCAAAGCCAGAATACAAACTTGGTATGTTTTGATATGTGACTTTGTTAATTTTGGTAGTTTAAGGCATCCATCTGATAGCATACAACATCTAACATAGAAAGTAAGTCACATGTGTGCCATTTGTTATAATGCTTAAAGTGTGTGCTCAAGTAGGTGTGCCAAGAATAACATTTGGAAGAATGAATTTGAGTGTTTTGAAATTGGTATGAAGAGAGCACATGAATAAATGACCTTGTGCAAATGTATCGTGACCTTATCTATGTTCATTTTTCAGTTCCACATGCAATGAAATGACAATTAACTATGAAATTTAAAAGCAAATTATGACAACAAAGGATAGCATGATAATAGTTCAATGGGATGATTGACAGAATTAGGGTCATTAAAACAGCAATCAAACAATTGTGAGCGTTCTCCTTTTCCAAAAAGCTTGATGCTCTTATTTTTATTAATAAATTATTTTCAATTTAGATGTCCACCCTAGCTTGTTTTTTGTGAAACCTAAAATAAATGATGTCTGCATTTCAAGCTATATGAACATTTTTAATCAAGTCTAATCTCAATACTCAACCTACAAATTCTCAAGGATTATCTTACTTTAATAGCTTTGGATCATTTACTAAATCCCTTCAACACTAAATATCATTTAACTTAGAATCTTTTAAATCAAACCTTTTTTTTTCTGACAGAATCACATGAACTTTACACCTTTTAAGTTTTTTTGTATTTGAATTACTATCACGTTATATTTATTCCCCCACTAGATAATTATCAATTAATGCACAAATGCGATTAATTTGATCCATTTGTGTTGGTTATTGATTTACAATTCATCACATGATTTTTGAAAAACCAATATTTGTCAAGGTAAAATGATGACAACTCTGTTTATATTATTGATACAACATGTTCAATCAATGATTGTCTAGAGTCCATTGATCTGCTGATTATAATCCAATATAACCAACATGTTAATCTCTATTTGAACATAAATGACAGTTCCTGACTTGTGCTTTTTTTTCCCAAATTTGTGAGGTAGGCAGGTGGGTTGGCTATCATCCACAAGAGGACTTTGTCAAATTTGGGTACATGTCAAAGAGGAATGTAAAAAAGTACAGGAATCATGTTATATTTTGGCGACAAGTTACAACCTTTTATTGTCTAGAGCATTTTCTCACTTGAATTTCATATCAATGTTTTCATGGTTGGGTGATTCAAGCTATAACTCATGCAATGTATTTGTTACCATCCTTCTCAAAGTTGAATGTGTTTTTTCATCTTGTTTCTACATTGTTCATCAATTTAGGAAATGGAGGGCTTGAATGCAAGTCACAAGAAGTAGTGGCCAAGAGGAGGCTAGCAAATTGAAGAGCCCTCCATCTTGCCATTTAACACCCCTTTTCCCGACCACAACTGCAACTTGCTAATTTTCATAAATCCTCCACATTCCCCCTTTCCCTAAATCATTTGTATAAGTAGATTGCTCATTTACAAGGTGGTGAAAATTTTGTAATGAGTTGATCTTGTGGAAATTAAGTTCCATTTCAATCCTTGAGCAGTTGTATGGCAGGATTTGGGAACTGCAGTGTTGGGATTTGTTCATCAGGAGCAGAAGAAGAAAATAAGAAAGCAACCACTTCATTCAGAAGACTCAACCAGCATGCACCATCTGCAAATTAAAATGGAAGAAATCTCTTCTCAGAGTAGTGAAATTTCAAGTGCTCAGGAGCAAATATGCATGTTAAGAGTAGCCACACACTGACAGTGAGAAAGACCTGGAGTGCTGCATGAGCTTGCAACAGGTTCCATTCTTCTGCAGCCAGTCTTTTGGCTTCCAATGGATCCACCATGAGCATCTCTTTCATCTGTTTCCAAGACCCCTGAAATTGTGCCATTGGACTACTCATAAGCTCCAACAACATCCAAAACCTTAGAAAAGTATGAAACTATACGCAGACATCATAAAATTCTACAAGAGAACCCAGGAACAATCAGTGGCACAACACAGATTCATCACAACCTACCGAATGAAGAATACTACAACCAACTACAGTATGATGTGCTGGCATGCACCACATGCCAACCTACATTTGCTACACCCTAAAAATCTGATATGGCTATACTCCACTCAATAGGCAAATACAGTACTGTTCATTCTCAGAACTCAACCAAGAACTCCTCCATATGTATGCAAATTGAAATCTAGTTCAGAAATTCCTTATCTGTGCAATTGGGAAGATGTCTAGCTTCCATATTCCATAACTGTCTGCACTTTAAGCTCTTTGAACTATAGGGTATCTACAGAAGAAGGGGCCGCAACAAAAAATTCCTTCCAAACCCTAGCTTCAACATCCCTGTTCGTGACAGCATGCTTGAAGCCGGAACAATTCAGTGAGGTATTTCTGAAGAGACATGCTTGCGAATTACTTCCGTCCCTCATAAACGTTGCAAATCCAAGTGAGCCGAAAAGCTAAGATGGAGAAACCATGGTGTACTACTTTAGGGGAGAGAGATACATACATCAGTTTCTGCAACGGCGTGGACTGCCACATGCTTGATTTTCACAAAATACGGAGTTTGGAAGTGCGACATGAGTAAATGATTTGACGCAAAAAAGCTCAAAAAGAGGACGACGTTTTCAAATTGCTTTCAAATTAAAAACCAAGGAGCTAGATGACAACAGCGACGTCCTCAAGCTGTCACTAGCCTCCGGGAGTAAGAAACGTGAGGGTAGTGGCCAGACGCTTGTGCAGCTTGTTCTGACGCCATCCATCCAGAAGTTGGTAACCCCTGGCCTAAACCTAACCCTAATCCCTTTTCTTTTTTGCGCCTCTCTGGGGTTTCTGCTGTTGCTCAGTTGGGCCTATTTTGTGCGTGCACGCGAGCGTTTGTTTGCACAGAGTGTGTGCTCATTGCTTGAAGAAGAACTCCCACCGGGGAAGGCGGGCAACACCCGCTCGTTGCTTGAAGGGGCGAGCGATGGAGGACGCTAGGAAGAAACCTCGCGTATTCCTGGGGAGCAAAGGAGCCTCTCTCTCAGCTCAGGATGTTTGGAAGGTGGCTTACGGCCATGCTTTGGTAGAGTTGGATGTAGCAGCTGTGGAACGGCTTGCCAGAAACGCCCCCAAAGATTTGCCTCTGCTCGATCATGCGCCTGCTCCAGTTTCTGAACCTAAGGAATGTTTGGATGAAGCCCAGGGCCGGGCAGTCCTCTTACTCATGGCTCATAAGTTGCTGCATAGCAATGCGAGGATCAGAAAGTTTTTCCCGGTTTATCTTGTTGAGTACCTTAACTCGGGGGTACCAACGACGAAATTATTCGAAGGTTTTTGGTCTGAAGAACTCATTGCAGATTGCATTGCTCAATCGATCTCCGAACCAAGTCCTCTTGTGGAAAAATTACTGGAGGAAAATGCTGGAGAATTTCACGTAACGGAGCAAGAGTGGAGAACAATGGCTGGTGCAGGAGCTGGAAGATTGGGTATTTCGTGTCTTTCCCTGTACTTGTCGTCTGTACTCTCCGTGTTTGCGGATGTTGTCGCCGGTCTCTCATGCGAGGCCCTTTTAGCAAAGACAAAGGCGTTTGACTCTGAAGCTTACAGTCAAGCTTCTGCGCAAAAGGCCGAGGCGGACGTTGCGAGTGATTTGAGGATACTTTTAGTAGGATCTAAACTAGTGAATAAATCTGGCGGTTTTGACGGAGAGTGCATCTCTGCAATCCCGCGGATACATGGTGCTTTGCGGGAAGAAGCCAAAATTGCAGCTGCCAGGCTTCGTGTTGAAATCAATCGGGCATCTTTTGACAACAAAGAAGGCGTTTCTCTCTTTCAAGGTGGATGTTCTCCCTTGCATTCGAATTTCTCTTCACCTTTCCTGTTCAACAGCTTGGTCTCCCTGGCTCTCACCCTTGAACAACTGGCCTGGAGCAGCTTTGGGAGGATTGATGCGATGAAAGCAATTCTGATAGGGGAGTTATCTCTTCCACATCCTGATCAGTTACTTGATGAATCTATAGAGATTGAGAAGGCATGCAAACGGATTTCGAAAAATGTCGTTCATCTATATGATGGCATTGTTTACTCGAAGGATGTGCGGATCGTTCATATGGTGTATGAAGCTCTGAAAACCACGTGTGGGATATTTGCCTTTGAGGCATCTATGGCACTATGGGTGCTTCATTTAAGGGAAATCAGAATGAAAACCGTGGAGAAGAAGAAGAAAGGTACTCAAGAGCTAGGGCTCGGGAAAGGGATGGTGAAACTAAAACAAATCTTATTGCAGCAACTTGAACTTGAGGAGTGGCAGCCTTTGGATATGGGTTTGCCGCAATTGGCTAATGTGCTCTCTCACCAAACCTTAGCAGAAACAAATCAGAATCCTCTGGACCCAGGTGGAGAACCTTCATACCACACTTATTTCTACAAATGGCCTTCTCAGATGAGGAACTGGTTTGCTGGGAACTTCCTTCAACATTTGGTTGCTGAATTCAAGAGTATAGTAGACAGCAATGAAGTGGCACGCCTGCCAAAGATTGCAAAGGTAATAAATCAGCCTTCTGATTGTCTGTTTCTTCTCTTCTGCAATAATAGTCTTTGTTCACAAGGTGCTCCTTTTTGGTGTGTAGGGATAGATACATCAAAGATGTTGAACTTTCAGATGCTGATCCTTCATGATTGGGTGATAGTATGTGCATGATAGTGTATATATTGGTTGTGGAAACAGGGTACTCGAGATTTTGGTCCAAAGCAGATGGCTGTGAGAGAGAAGGCTTTTGGCATTATTGCTGGTGTCTTCAAGCGACATGGAGCTGTTGCTCTGGATACGCCTGTTTTTGAACTCCGAGAAACACTTATGGGCAAGTATGGCGAGGACACTAAGCTCATTTATGACCTTGCAGACCAGGTTCACCTGTGTGTCCTTCTCTCCATGTCTGCTCATACCATGCTTGAACTCCTTAGTTGAATGGTGAATTGAGTGATATGTGCAGCATGTGAACCACCTTGTTCTGAACAGATAGTCAGTATGCAGACTGCATTCAGACATGAGGTTGCATGAACGAAGAGTTATATCAGCATATTTTTAAAGATGTAAGCAACAGGCTAATGGACGTTTTTATTCTTCTTGCAGGGAGGGGAGCTTTTGTCTCTTCGTTATGACCTTACAGTCCCATTTGCTCGTTACCTAGCCATGAATAAAATTGACAAGCTGAAACGATATCACATTGCACGTGTGTACCGTCGTGACAATCCTGCAAAGGGACGGTACCGTGAGTTTTACCAATGTGACTTTGATATCGCAGGGAGTGACTACCCTCAGATGGTACCTGACTTTGAGGTGCTCAAGGTATTAACAGAGTTGCTTGACGAGCTTGACATCGGTGACTACCAGGTCTGAGCTTTCTCTCTCTTTTGTACTCTTGTTGAGACTAATAGGTATTGTTCTGGACAACAAGGTAGCCATTCATGCTCTCCTGTATTGTTGTGAAGTCGTTCTAGAGTTTCACCATATATTCAGTAGCTTTGGAGTATGAGGTTGATTTTTTGGATCATCTTATTAAGTCAACTAATTCTTGACCCATTTCTTTTCACAATTTATCTTTAATAAGAAGGTATGTAGATGATCTGTTTGTTTCTGATATCCCTGATTCCTCCCACTTCATGCATCTTAGACAAAGACTTCGTTGGTGGTGGGATTTGCCCTAGATCATTTTGTGAGCTTCATCGTACTTGAAATTGTGTCTCTTGCAATTTCTTGGATTTAGCAACATTCCAAGATTGCAATGGCTTATGCATTGACATTTTTGACAAGCATTCTCAGGCATGTTTTGGATTTGCTGGAACTGACACAATGTTTAGGTTTGAAGTGTTATTGTAGGCATTCTATCTGCAATCTCATCATATTTGATGTGTGGCAGGTGAAGCTCAACCACAGGCGGCTTTTGGATGGCATGCTTGAGATTTGTGGGGTGCCAGCTACCAAGTTCCGTAGCATTTGTTCTGCCATCGACAAGCTTGACAAGCTTGACTGGAAGGATGTGAAAAAAGAGATGGTATGCCAATGGAAGCAGAGCCTCTTTTGCAATGTTGGTTGAGTCTCATTGTGTTTTTTGTATTGTATTGCAAGCAGGCCCTAGGTTCATGATGAGTGAAGCATGAAGAGGATCTTCATTGTTGTGCTTGGGCAGGTGGAGGAGAAAGGGTTATCAGAGGAGACAGCTGACAAAATTGGTAAATTGGTAGATATGAAGGGAGAACCAATGGCTGTTTTGGAGAAACTAGAGACAGAAGGAAGCCCTTTCCTTGAAAATGCAGGCTCAAAGTCAGCATTGAAGGAATTGGGTACATTATTTCATTACCTCCAGAATGCAAACTGCCTGCACCGGATTTCATTTGACTTAAGCTTGGCCAGGGGTCTGGACTACTACACAGGTGTGATCTATGAAGCCGTGTTTAAGGGCAGCACGTCTTCATCCTCCGAGACTGGTCAAGTGACACAGGTAGCATGCAAGCATCTTATTTTCTTTCCATCTTTCCCTCTACAGATTTTCATCCTTGTTGTCTCTCTGGCAAATTGCAGCATCACATGAAGGTTTCTTTCCCTTGTGCAGTTTGGATCGATTGCAGCTGGTGGGCGCTATGACAATCTGGTGGGGATGTTCAGTAAGCAACCAGTCCCAGCTGTTGGAGTGAGTCTGGGCATAGAACGTGTATTTGCCATCATGGAACAGCAGCTGCAAGATGGATCCAGACAGGTATGAACAACCAGTGTTGTGCAGTTCTTCCTGTTTGCGAGAACCTCTGGTCCCGTTTTGACATTTAAAAATTTATGTGGAGGTTCTTCAGGTAAGGGTTTGAACTGGGTTCTTCCAAAAGTTGAACCCTTCAGTTCTGGTTCTATCACATTTTTTCAAATTCAAGAACCTCTGGACCAGTTTTTGAACCGGGTCCAGTTCCATCTACATGTTGCACATTCTTCTATGCTGAAGATTATGCGGGTATAAAGTTTATAACAAATTAAAGCAGGGGGCTATGTAAGTATAGAGTTGAACAACTAATTAAAATGAATTTTTAATTATAAATTTCAGTATACTTATTAACTTTTTTACATACGTATCCTGACCCTGTTTTCAAAAATATTTTTCACGGTTACAGTTCTATTTCCAGATCTAGCAAAACATTTTCTCCACTGTCTGGTTCTTGTGCCGATTCCAACAAAATGATGTCAACATGGGTCCAGGTCACAAGAACCTAACCCTGAACCCAGTTTTTACCCTTCAAACCAGATACCCTCACAACACTGGTATGAACCTTGTAAGAACAATGTCAGATGGCCATGTCTCTGCTTAAGAGTTATTAGGGGAGGGCAAAAGTTTTGGGAGCAATATGGTATTGACCGAGTACAGATTTATGACTGGTCTGCTTGTTCTGGTAGGAGGTTTGGAGGCTTCATTGTGCTGATTTTTGGAGCCCCAATGAAATTTCAGGAGTAGAAATGTCAAATATTCAATAAGTGTGTCGTGTTGAATGCCCAGGGAATCCGGGAGACACACACAGAGGTGTTGGTGCTGGGCATAGGGGAGGGTTTGATGGACTTCATCATAGCTCTTGTTGCGGAACTGTGGGCAGTTGACATGAAAGCAGAATTTGCATGTTGTACACTGCGGAATCTTGGAAAGCAGGTGTGTAAGGCTGTCTCCAGCACATGGCCATTTTCATCCTTGTCATATATTTGCTTAAAGTTTGCTGACAAGTGCTCAAATGGCTTCATTGTGTTTGGGGTGCAGATTTCAAGTGCAGGAAGTGAGGAACGCCAGATTCCATATGCTGTCATAATTAGCCCAGATGATTTGGAGAAAGGAGTTGTCCAGCTGAGAATCCTGGGGACAAAGCAACAGCGGCTTGTTGCCAGGGACAGGATTGTTCATGAATTGCAAGAACTTTTAGGGCTCTGACAGAAAACAGAGCAGCCAATTGCAGCTGAAGACTAGGGTTAACAAACTTTGATGGCAAAGTTTTTCTGACCAAGCTTAACTTGAGCTCATATCATCATAACATAAGTTCAGAACATTATGTGGACAATTGGTTAGCTATTATTGAGGTAGCACAAATTGCAAAGTGTGCTCACTTACAATGCAGTGGCAATTTCTTGACATTTCAGGTAGCATTAATAGAAGATGTATGGACATGTGTACCTTAAGACATCTCACATTCCATAAAGAACCAGAAATAGTGGGCCACTACACCTGCACAATGAACCTTGGGTCTCTTTTTGTTTTGTAAGAACACTATTAGTCTCTCATTGATTTTGTAACATCTATGTTACAAAACATAAGAGAACTCTTTTTGAAAAAGTGGGCAGAAGAAATATATGTTTTGTTCAAAATTCTATAATCTAACTTCCAGAGCTCACTGCAAACTTCAGATTTCAGTTTTCAATGAATGTGTCCTGCACATTTTCCCACAGCACACCTGTGAGTGGTGAGTACCTGTTCCACCAAATTATAATGTTATATCAGATCATGCTTCTTGTGCAAATGGTTTCTTTCTTGTCTGTCCGTAAATTCTTCATTAGATTGCACTTGTTGAGATTTCAACCATTGATTCATGTTTTAGTCTCTGTGGAATTCCATCCATTGAATTTCAGTTTTTGCATCCACTATTTTGTGTGATATTCATATTAGGATTGGGGATATTCATTCCCATGATTGTGTGACTACACACATTGTCTGTTATAACACTTGGATTTGATAACCACTCACTTTGTTAGCTGATTCTGGCCTAATCATGAAACCCAGGTTCAAATCCATCTGGAAAATCATTCCAAGACCCAGGTCAGTTGGTAAATGGATCATAAGTTTGACAAATGACCACATAGGAAGCAGGATTCATATTCTATCACACTGGAGAGGACCATAGATCATACCTGTTGATTAAGCAAGTTTTCAGGCACTCTTAGATGGCAGAATCAGCCTCAGAGCCAATTAAGTCATTGACGACCTGCATATGCTAGTGTATGACCTCCTATGCTCCTTTAAGGGCATGCTGGTTTATGACCTCCTGATGGTCCCTTAAGCCAGAGGATGCTTCCCCATGGTGCAATTTACATTACAAAGAACAAAAAGACTTGAAAATCTTAGGGTGTTCAACTACTTGTGGCCTATGCTAATGTCAATGAGGCAGTGGTGGGCTGGAAAAGTCTGCAAACATTTTGGGGTCAATTTCTTGAGGCTTCTGCTGTCATCTAGCAAATTCAAAGCCCCCAAGAATCATAGGAGCTTTCTTTTTTTCAAAACTCAGCATAGCCAGTTCCAGACCTGGGACAAACAAACATCAGCTAGTAACTAGGAAATTCTCAAGCCATCTAGTCATTGGATCATCTTTCCATGTTTCTTTTTTCCCCCCTTCTTTCTGGAAAGTAAAAATAGACCGGGTAATCTTTCTGTGTTTCTTAATTTCAATCTTAAATCCAAAGACCAAAACGTGATTGAAGACCAAAACTGCTTTAGATGGTGTACATCAAAAGCACCTTTGGGGATCAGAGCACTGATTGAAAAACAACCCAATTCACTAAGAGGAAAACAGTGAGTTCCACTTAAAGATCACCGACCTGGTAGAGTCTTCAAATATTAGGAAGCATATTACATTCATATGGACAGGTCCTAGGCAACCAAAAGTTGATCAGTTGCCAAAATTACCGAGAACAAAATTTTGGCATCCAATGCATAAACTGCAACAGATTAACCCTAGATGGAACTTTCAGCACAAGCTGGAAACCTTGCATGTAAGCAACTACTGGGCAATACACACACAATTATAGTTAACATATCAAGGGCAAATTTACATAGCTCTTATACTATTAGCTTTGTGACGATTCATATAAATTGTTCAACAGGCAGTCAATAATATCCAAGTATGTTACAATTCCAAGAAGAGAGCTAGCATCATCCATCACCCAAATGTAGCCCACACGGTGTGTCAGAGCTTGAGCCATCACTGCAACCAGTGAGCTCCATGGCCGACATGTATTGGGTGCCATCCTGCCTCTAGAGAATGACTGCCGGGGTATGGAATTGAAGGAGAGTGCTAATGGCCCATCTGGAGATTTTGCAGGTTGATCCTCGTCTGATGATTCTTCACTGCCGGTATCCAAGCCATGGTGGCCAGCCAATAAAAAGGGAGCCAAGCCTTTTGATACTGAGGAAAAGTGGTGATGATGTTGATGATCATCTATGCTGGTGGAATTCATTGGGGTTGTTAATTGCCTGGAGAGCTTTATGGTTCCCACCTTCTCACGAACCCGTGACTGCACAAGCTCAACAAGAGAACTTGGTGGCCCTCCACAGTCTTGTGCATATGACAGAAAGTCCTGCACTGAAAGTGTAGCAAGTGCCAGAGCTGCTGTTTCATTGCATCCTTTCATAGTGAAGGCAGAGATGTCTCCAACCAGCTTGAGCTCCCCAGGATTTTCATTGTCATCTTCAACAACAGCAACCGCTGTCATCTCTCTAGCTGCTTGCTGTATTAAAGGGACAGCTGACATGGCATTTGCTGTTGCACGTGTTACCAGCACCTCTGTGTTGATAAGGCCAAGCTGTTGGATGCTCATCATAGGGATGGGTGAAAACAACCCAATGCAGCTCAGCAAGAATCGAACCACATCTTCTGGGACCAGCCAACAATACTCCTGGATTTCACACTCTGGCTTCAACACATTCTGGCTCACAGATATACAAAAGTGCCTCAATCCATGAGTACTTTGTGGCAACTGCATATTTATGTTCCAGGCTGCACCAAGCTTTGTGTTTGGGATTGAGCTGCTACTGCGAGGGACACTGTTTGAAATGCTGCCCTCAATGGGAACTACCAAGTGTTGGACACCATCCAAGAAGCTCTCCAAGGCCTCAAAAAGCCTACATCACCCACAGGACACAAAATCTCAAAGATGTTCTGCCACCTCCTAACTTCACTACAAATGAAGGTAACCAGAAAACAGAAGATCCTACCTAAAAGCAGCAATATTTGCAAAGAGCTGATTTGGGGCCTAATTTACTGTGAGCAAAACTCAGCGTTGAGCATCATATGAAGCAAGAGAATAGAACTTGAGCTCCAGGACCCAAAATTGTTGGAGCAACGGAAGGGATTCCGGACCCAGACCAGAGGGAGTCTAAATCTTGCTGTAAATTTTGCTGGATCTCTTGTTTGCATGCAGCAATGTGGAATTCAGTCTTAGAAGATATCAGCAGCAACAGATTGACTCAAAAGCAGTCTGGCAAACAAAGTACACAAAAAATCCTCCTCATCCAAGATGCAAAGCTTCTCATACATTCTAACAGGTTTACCACCTTGCCTTTAACCAGAAGGATTTTGTCCAGCCCTGGGTGTAGCGCCCTAGGGAGCTCCCGCACAAGGGCAAGGAGTGTCAATCAGACCTGGTCAGCCCTGTGCGAAAGCTGGGATGTTGATCAATGCTAGGGCAAATACCATTGGATATCAAGGCATAAAATTCCTCATCCGGCTTGACATTACCGCATACATACTGGATCCAATTTGATGGTTTCCAGAGTCTTCTTTCATCCGAGGGAACCCAGAAGTCTATAAAAATGCAAATCGCAAATTGTGCAATCATGAATCCTCATTGAATTTCGGGCATGAATTCTCAATCAAGGTTCCGCAGAGGGAAAGGGAAAAGAAAACAGGAAAGAAAGATGGGTGTCACAGATGTGGGAGTCTCAGCCTGGATACTTACTTTGTGCGAGAATCCACATGATGTATAGCGGCTGAAGAAGTGGGCGAAACAAAGACGGAAAGGGGAGCTTTGAGTGCTGCTGCAAGATCCGACAAGCTTTCATCCCTGGCCAAGAAACAGATGATCTCTATCATGCTCACCCTTCCCACACACTGCCAACTACCCGGATTGGGATCCACCAAGAAGTTCTCTTGTTCTCTGTGTAAGTTGTTCCTGACTGTAGTAGACTGGGATTGTTGTTGTACCCACAAGCCTAAGTGAGGCTCATGGGTTTTCTTCAAAAACTTCAGAGCTTCACCCACTGTAGCGGTAATGGGGAGACGTCTTACTGCGGGTTTGCCCAGAGCAAGGTCCCCTACCTGCCGCGATTGAAAGAATCCGTCCATGCACCTAATTTTCTGTTTTTCCCCTCGTCCTCAGGACTCCTTCTCTTGCACCCTCTCTTTGTGGTTCCGCTTCTTCTTCCGCTCCTGATGAACAAAGCCCAAAACTACAGTTCCCAAATCCTGCCATACAACTGCCCCAAATCTGCGAAACACGAGATCCTGAGACAAGAGAAGAAATGTTGCATGGGTTCCAGAGAGAAAGAGAGGACTAGACTATATACCCGCCAGCGTTTTTTTATTATTATTGGCGAAACTTCGCCAGAAAGAGGAATTAAAAACTTAAACATTCCAAAATTAAGTGATTTTGGAGGTTTTCAATCGACAGAAATGAGAGATTTTTTTTTTTTTTAAATCGCCAGATTTCTACATTTAGTTTTCAGTGCATAGCAAAAATATGTAAAGATGATTTTTATTTTTTTAATTTCATATTTATTTTATAGCCATATTTGGCTAAATATTCCTAAGGATTACCGCCACTTTTTCTACAACTTCCTATGGATGATAGCCACTTTGGTTGCAAATAAAAATTCCTTCAAAAAACACCAGTACCCACTCTTGTGGAGGGGGGTAGGTATGAGGTGAGTAGGTAGGTACCGACGGCCCATGGAGTGGGGTATTAGTATAGGGTAAAAGCCCAAGCCCCTAGGGCTTTATGGGAATAAAGGCCCTTGCAAGGGGGACCCAAGAGTGGGCCCCATTCCAATAAAGGACACGGTAGAGAGCTTTACGGAGCGTAAAGACATGCTTGGAATTTTTTAATATTTTTTTTTTCCCCCGTGATACCCAGCAGGTACCCACCACGTATCACAGGACAAAACGAGGAAAATGTGGGGTTGTTTTTTTTTTTTTTGAAATGCAAGGAAATAAATACTTTGGGTGACATGCCCTCCAATGACACTAGAAAATTTGAATGAACGGTGAACCAGCAACCAGCGCACCATAAAGGACATTGGATGAGAAGTGTGATAGGTAAGTAGTTTTCTGTCGGGTTCCAGTTCCCTAGCTTAACCAGGGTGGTTAGCTCAGTTGCTTTTTCTACTACCTACTAACAACAACCACCTACAAGTAGGTTGTTATTAGGTAGGTAGGAAATACAAAAAGGCCTTGTCTATGCATAAACTTGCTACTTACCTAGTGAGTAGTCACCTTTTTTCCTACCTATTTACCTATACCTAAGGACATCCTTTTTTAAAATTATGGGTTACCGAGGTGAAACCGGATGTTAACTCAGCTGAAGTTCATCCACAAACACCTACTAAGGTGCATCCAGTAGATGGTGTGCTGGTGGGTGCTGGTTTATTTTTGGCAGGGGGACGGGGCATCAGGGAGATCTTAAAACTCCACAATACCCGTGTACACTAAGCTTAGGGTCAAATTCCAGGGTCGGGAAAATCTCAAAAAAAAAAAAAAAATTCCATTTGAAGAAAAGAATTGGGAATAATTATTTAAATATTTTTCATAACCTAATAATACAAGTAGCCCACTATTAATGATGTCATAAATTTGAGTAATGAAATTAACCATATGTTACCTATTTATGGAATAGGCCATACCTCCTCGGCTTATTCCGCGTAGGAATGTGGTGAGCCTGGTGAGGTCGAGCCTTGATCCTGTTGGGTGTATGTACGTAATGGGTTGAACCAAGGCTTGTTCCAAAGTGTAATTGGTTGTTCGCAATTGTCAATTAATTCACAACATGTGCACGTTCTTTGCCGTAATTGGTTGTTGCAAGTCCAAAACTGATTACACTAAAAGTGAAAAGCAACAAAAACGTGGGTTTGCCCACCTAGAAAAAGCAGCTGAAAAAGTGCTGCAAATAGCACATGACAAACACCCCCTTACATTGACAAAACAAATAGTTATTATTTTTTCAAAACATCAATTTATTCTTATTAATTGTCTAATTTTTTTTCATGACCTATAGTAGTAGTCCAATCAAGGTTTCTTGAAAATAAATAAATAAATAAATAAATATTTATTTATTTATTGGCTTGAAATGTTTTTTTAATATTCATAGTTTTTTAATATTTATTAACATTGGAGTTTCATGGCTTGGACCTGGTTTGTCAACCATGTGAAAAGTTTGTTAACTATCATATTACAAATTGATTTTTTTTAAGGTGTTGACAATAAATATGTGATAAATTAAAACTTTGACAAATGATCGTTTTCAAATCAAAGATGACAAAAAAATTATGAATTGAGTCATTATTTAAAATTACATTTCAAATGCTTCCTCAATGATTAATTAAAATGAGAAATGAAATATGATATATTATATATATCGTAAATACACCCATGACTTTTTTAATTTATCACTAGCTTTACGAAGAACATTTGATATAAAGCCCAAACATCAAAAGTTAAACCCAAAATTAAATTGTATATTATAATATTTGTTGTGAAAGTGTCCAAATTGGCCCCCACTAATGTGCATTCACCTTTATTCCTAAGCTCTCACATGACTTATTTGTTTCAATGCAAGACTAAAGAACATACCCAAGGCATGAAAGTCATTTGCAACATGCCATATCAAATAATTTACCAAGATGATGCCTTGGGCAAACCACCTATGCAATAGTTTGGTTAGATTTTTCTTTTTGTTTCCCTTTCTTTTTAGCTTATGTTTCATCCTTCAATTTCTTATAATCAACTTTGAATTACATCCCAAAAACACAACTTAAGTCATACACTGGTCATCACTTAGGTGGTTATTATGTCGAAAGAGATAAATTTTTGCCTTCATTTTATGGACATTATGTGGATTTTTATTATTACTTTTCAATTCATGAGCTTAAATCTTCAAAATAATGTCACTTCATTTTCAATACTACACATTGTCATCAATTAGTATGTTGTTTTGGGACTCTTCATAACTTGAAATTGATTACAAGGAACTAAGGAGAGCTAAATTTTGTTGGCGAAGGTGGTAGTTTGGATTTATTAGATTTATTACTTATGCAATGGTAAATTGAACTTAAAATTAAGTTTGTAATTTTTGCTTGGAGATAGATCTTGACTTCTACCTTTGTATACACAACTTATCCTAGAGCCACCATGTCTCTTGCATGGTTGATTCTCTACAACTTGCCCAATTTTATTAGCCATGAGATCCATGCACATTTATTCATTTTCATCATGCTCTAATTCAACTCACCCAAGCTCTTATCTCCACCAAGCCAACATGACACAAAGCAAGTTGTGGTACCAAAAATGGAGTAGGAAAGTCACATGATTGAAAATGATCTTGAAATACTAAGGGTTATATCATTTTAGGTAGGGGGCATTTTTCTCCCATTCATTAAGTTTCACAAAATGCCATTATAACTAGCCCACCACCATCCATTTTATCAAGCCCTTTTGCAAGGCACCATTTGAAATGTTCTAAAGCACTTCTGAATTTCTTCCTTTATTATTGTAATACCTTGGCAACTTTGGCACCAATTACATTATTTTTGTAAATGCTCAAAATTTCAAAAAAACACTTATCTCAAATAGCAATTTTTTGTGAAGGAAAATCCAAAATCTTTTGGAGTTTTTCGTTTCAAAATGGGATCTCCAAAATTGATTAATTATTTGGCAGACAATAATGATGTAAAAACATTTTTAAATTTCTTCCTTTATTAGTTCACATACCTTTCTTCTAAGGTGTAGAACCTATCCACCCTCCCCCCAAATTCTACAAAGTTCCATTCATTTGACACTTGTCAATTGAAAGTTTCTTCCAAACTCCAAATTCAAAATGGTGCCTCAAAACTTTTCAATTAAGATTCATATATTCTCATGACATTTATATTATTTTCAAAGATGAAGAAGAGGTTGACTCGTGGGAAGTTTTATTCCCTCAAACCTTAGCCTTCACAATGGAGCTTCCACCATTGCCAAAGAACCTAGCAAGGGAAAACCCTTGAAAAACATATTTTGTTCAATGAATTAGAATGCATAAAACTTAGGGGTAATAAGTTTGTGGTGATGGATGGATTGCACTGGCATTTGACAATTTTAAATTGTTCATGGGTTTCCAATTGGTATAAGGTTTGCATATTTATGTGGTGGGAAACTAGGAGTACCCCATGTTGAAGGGGAGTTAGGAATGGGTGGCCACAAAGTAGCTATCCAACATTTTCAACCTCCTTCAAAGGTTTTTACAATATATTTTATTACTAGTTGGGGTTGGAATGATGGCTAAAAAAGGGGAAATTCTTTCTTGATGGTTTATTTTTGACAAGAATCCACTACACAAGAAGTTGCATTTCAATGGGAAGGGCATCATGGAATTTTTACATCTTGATAAATAACATGCTAAAAATATATTAGTGCAATGACTTAGGACTAATAATGTGGTTTAACTCACCAAATAAAATGAAGGGTTGCGGCTAATGTTTTGTTTAAGCAAAAAATTGTAATATAGTGATAAAGCAAAATCCAATGCAAAAGGTTCAAAGGATTTTTTTTTTTTCAAAAATGCCAAAGTCAGCATATTTTGAGGGAAAAAAATATGAAGCCACCATATTTTGACAATATGTTCTTGGAGGTTTCCAAAACTCAAAAAACAAATTCTAAGAAATTTCTATTACCTTTTTTTGAAATCTTAAAGTGAAATTAGCTCATTCGTCTTGTGGACAATCACCAAGTCCACCTATTTACCAAATTGAAAAAAACAAAACCATAGTTGTGGTTGGTCCCAAATCCACATTTCTATCCTTTTCATTTCATTCAATCAATTTGATTTTTTCCCTCTCTTGTGAAAAATAAAACTCAAAAAATGGAATAATTTCAAAATGAAAAGTAATAGATCTTAAACCTTCCATCAATTTTTAATCTTCACATCCATATGCAAATAGATGTTTCATTTGGAAGATACCATGTACAATTATTCTACAATATTTGATGGTCACAACTAATGTTGCATTGGTAAATGTAAATAGCCATATATCCACCATGTAAAACAATGTATGTGTAAACTACCAATTTTTTGGAATTGACATTTAACTCAAGCTCAACATGTAATTGCTTTCTTTTACACTTACAATTAGATGGGGAAGTGTGAAAAATCTCATTTATACTTTCAGTTTTTTTTTGGTAAGTGTAAATGAAATAGGTTTTAGAAAAATAGTTTTTTTCTTTGTGACATGGTTTCTACCATTGCCATTGCCATTTCAAACTCTAGAAACAAATGTGAATTCATGCCCCTCTTTACATTTTTTTTGTTCGTGGTTTTGGCATGGAGTGTTTTCAATGGTCTTTGTGTTTTTTTTTCCCCCTTAACCTTCTTCCATGTGAAGGTTGCAAGCATAGAGGAACAAGTTGTTGTGTGGTGTTGAAGGAGGGCACCAGCAGTTATTCATTCTCTCACTTGATAATGCTTTAGGTGAGTGTTTTTTTGTGTGTTTTTGTTGTCATCCTTGTGTTTACCTTGTTTGTGGACCATTGTCATCCTTGCCTTTTTCACATCTACAACACCCCCAACCCTACCCTTCATTCATGCTCTAAAATTTGAGTTATAATTTTTTTTTCACAACATTGTTGTTTTCCTCATGTTTGCCTTGTTTGTGCCATTGTTGTCCTTGCTTTCTTCATGTTTACATCAACCACAAAATACACGACCCCATGCCCACCATTCATATTGAAAATCTTAGAGCTTTAATTTTCTTTGGGTAGTGTTGTTGTTGTCCTCCTCACTTTTTTCGTGTTTACAACAATAACAAAACCCTTAAAACTAACTTACCCTCTCACCCCTTGTTCACACTCTAAGTTCATGACAAAGTTTTGTTCAAAGTATGTGTAAACCAGTGCGCTTATCGTATATAGCTTGGTTAGAGACTGATATCAATACTTGAATGAACATTGATATCAAATACCAAATTAGTCTAATACTACCTTCTTTTTTGCCATTTTGTGAAAGTTATTTGGATATATATATAATGTTACAGATTCCCCTTTTTCTAAAAACTTTGTAAAAATTTTTTTTGGTTTAAATCACCACAATTGCCTACAATATGTGAAGGTGCATAAGATTTTTCACTTTCAACTTTTGAATATCGCCAAATTTGGATAAATATAATTATGGACTATCGCCATTTGAGCAACATCACAAAATTGAAGAAAAAAGCACTACTTCAAGCATTCTGTGCTTAGGGTAGGTAAACTCTTAAGACATTTTTTCATGGCTTCTTTTAATGAAAGGTAAGGCCACTTTCAATTTTATCCATAGACTAGTTTTGCCAAATTAGTTGCAATTTATTCATTTCCTACTTGTGGCCATATTCCTATACATTTTACTAAGTTGTACTTATTACGTCTTAAGTTCACCTTGATAATTTCTCAAAAGTCATGCAAATTTTTCTTATAATTATTTGGTGTTGAACATGCAAGGTTACTATGGTAGTATAGAAAGTTAGTCCAATTGTATTCATGTTGAATATAATATCGAATGTAACATTATTTGTTAAAAATTTGATGGATATCAACAATTTGATGTACCATTTTTAATACCTCCAAAAATGTGATTAATAACTTATGATTAATACCATATCATATTGAAAACTTAATCACAAGCGGGAATGGATGCTCCAACATTTTTGGCCCTCATATGCAAAACATAATAATTTTTTTGATGTTATGAGCATTTGAAGGGTTGGGTACCATCTAGAAAAGTTTGGGTCACTTAGAACAATTTGGAGACTAAAATCATATCCAAATCAATAGAGCAATCCTTTGAAAATCTCTTGACAAAAGTTAGAAGAAAATAGCCTCACATGATCAAATCAACTTTATTTCTTAGAACTTACAATGTCAAAATTGTCGATTAAGAATTTTGGAAATGTTTTTGTTTCAAAATAATCCCCATGGTGACTTACAAATAAAATATGTAAGGAAAAGAGTGCCTCCCTCCTCCATGGGGACATAAAATTATATTGCATTCCAAAAGTGAAGAATTTACGAGTACAACTTGACAAGCATGGAGGTGCATTAGGTGAACATTGTTGTGCCATGTCAAGTTGGAAACTTCATGTTAAGTGAAACCAAGAATGTGAATTAGATTCTAATTATGGATCTTATATGCACAAGTATATTAATTACCAAACACCTAAAAATCTCTTTAGATGAACATAAAGGCATGAAAATATTGAACAAATGTAATAAACTATTTACATATCAATGTATGGCACACCCACATAAATGCGGTCACGGATGAAACAAAATTTAGTGAAAAGCACCTACCTAGTTGAAGGTGCCTTTTCTTGTGATAATAATATCCCAAGATATCAATGTGTTTGTTGTGCTGGTCCTATGTCCTCCAGGGGTTATGGTAATACCCAGAAAAAGTACAGCAAAGATTTGATAAAAGTGAGTTTCACCAGTAAAAGCTCCAGTTCTAGTAGCTTCAGATTTCAGCCAACTAAGTCATATTGGAACTTCACCAATCCCGCACCGCAAATTGGAGATACAAACATGACATGTAAATATGTGACCAACCCCAACCCCATGTACTTGCTGCTATGCTACTTTCTTAGCATTTTGTACTATGTACATATATTAGAGTTTTCCATAAAATCAGGAAAACAGGGCACCAGTACCCTCAGTTTGGTCCAAAACCGGGTGAGATTTTTTAAAAAGAACCTGCCAAAAAGCACATTAGCCTTCAAGGGGGGGGCTGACATGCCCTTCTGGGCATGGCGTCACACTGGGACCGCCCATGGTGGGGCACCATGGTGGTGTGAGATGGTACCAAGCTGGTCGACTGGGGTTTGACTCCCCAGTTCGTCAAACAGGTTCGGGCCGGGAGGCCACAAACACGGATCAAAAGGGTTCCTGAGTGGAGCCCCAGAGTGAGCTAAGTGCTCACTCACTCTATGAGGGCATGGGCAGAGGGTTTTCCCTGGCCCCTGCCTTTTGAGGCAAAAAGAAGGTGAACTTGGAGTTCACCCGGCTTCCCGCCTCAAGCTTCTGGTGTCCACCCAAGGGGAGCAACTTGGTGTTGTTCCCGGGTGGGCTAGGCTGGGAGAGTGTGGGTGGCTAACTACTTAGGTAGTGTGTTAGAGGCTTTAGGTCCCTTAGTGGCAGTTGGTTCTAGCAACTAACGCTTTGTGTCTTGGATGTGCAAGTAAATAGGTGTTAGAAGTGAGGAGTTAGGAGCGGGTCCTGGAGTTTGGAGGTACAAGGCACCAGTCCAAGCAAAGGGGCACAACATCTGGTATCAAAGTGAGTCTTTGTGTTGGCGTAGTTTAGAAGGATGGCGGGGATCAACCCAAAATTGTAAAAAGGAAGTCGAAAAAGGAAAAAGGCAAGGCACTAGCGGAGCCAAAACTTGCCCCTCCGAATTGCAAAAAGTGCAAAAAGGTGTGCTACACAAAGGATCAAATGGCAACGGATGCCTTGGCGAAAGCAATAGAGCTTTCATTAAAGGCGGGCTACACTCCTTCTCAAGAGCTTTTGAAGTTTAGGGGAGTAAACCCAAAAGAGGAGGAAGAAGTGACAATGGGGATGGATAACCTCGACAACCCGGGTTATGGTGAAAAGGAAAGCCCTCATGAAGAGGAACCTTACGAGGAGGAACCCTTTTATGAGGAGGGGCCATCAAAACCAGGAGTTAGAACTCCCCATATTGCGTCTTTTGCAACTTTCAATACTACTCCTCCCCAAGAGGCGAATGAAAACAAGGAAGTGGGAGACAAAGAAAAGGAAGAGGCCACCATGGATGAGGCCGATGAAGAACAACAACAAGAAGGGGAAACTAGGAGTGGGAGATCGTGCTTAAAGTGCCTCACACCCAAAAGAAGGGGCACCTCAAAACGTACCCTATAGGAATTATACAATGAAAGAAGCCATGAAGAAGAAAAGCAAAGGAAAAGGGATTTAATTAAATTAGAATGTGGCTGGGAGGAGTTGAAGCTGGAAAGAAAGGAGATGGCCAAAATGGCCCAAACCCTCAAGGAATCCACTTTCAAGGACTCACTCGCGGCGTGCATGGGGGAAATTATAATCACCATGCAAAAGATGGCAATGACTCAGGACAAGGTTAATGAAAACCTTGTTAAAACCATTGTTGAGATTGTGAGATCCCCATCAGAAAAACCCCATCGAAAGGCCACCAAGGTGCCCGAAGCCATAAAAACCCTCATGCCAGAATCTTTCTCACGAAAGGAAAGTAAATTCAAGAGAGTGAGGGAATGGTTTCCCTTACTTGAAGTTTACTTTGAAGCGCAAGCCATCGCCTTGGATAGTGAAAAAGTCTAAATGGCCCAATCTCTCTTTCAAGACCATGCCTTAAAATGGGGCATGTTTAAGGAAGAAAACCCGAAGACAATTCTGACCATTACATGGCAGGGTTTAAGGTAGAATTCAATGCGAGGTTCATGCCCCACAACCGAGTCTTGAGAGATGGGTTAGAGTTGTTGGCCTTGAAGCAAGGGGAAAGGTCGAGCTCACTTGCAAAACACGTCCAAATTTTTAATGCCTTGCTATGTTTGGTCCCCATGAAGGAAAAATACACCCAAAAGGTGGCTTTCCTTAACGATTTGCAGCCTTGGGCTCACAAGCGACTCCTCCAAAGGCACAAGGTGCCAAAAACATGCCAAGAGTTGTTGAAGGTGGCGGAGTGTATGGAAGATGACTTCGCCTACCCCAAAAGTAATCTCAAATCAACAAGGAACTCCAAGGGAAGGGGTTCCCAAGGCAAGTCAAAATTCCACGGAGAAAAGAAAAGAAAGTGGGAGAAACCTCCCCACAATAAAGAAAAATAGCTCCTTCAAAAGAAGAAATCAAAAGCTAAAGTTAGTAGCAAAAAATGTTATACTTACAGATCAGTTGATCACCTTGCTAAGATGTGTACTAAGCCTAACAATGTGAGCCCTAACTTAAGAGACAGTGGGTTTATTGCAAAAGCTAGTCTAACCAAGGAAGGTACTAATTTCATTATGTTACGTTCTATTGTGAATCTAATAAACTTATGTGTTTGTTGGACTCAGGAGCTATGCACTACTTCATGAGTCCCAAGGCAGCACTACAGTTGGGTTTGAAGGCCACCAAGGTGGCCAAACTGATCCAAGTTCGATTAGCACAAAGGGATGTGACCCCAATGAAGGAAGTAACGTTAGAGTTGAGCTATTCTGCGAAGGAATGAAGTTCAAGGAAGACTTCATGATTATAGCCTTAGATGGTTTTGACACAATTTTAGGTAATATTTTCCTAGATGCTTACCACATAGACATTTTGAGAAACGATTCTAAGTTGAGAATCAAAGCTCGGCTAACTGAGAAGTTGGTTAATTTAGAGGTTGATTACTAATTTAGTTTATTAACGGTAGGAATCAACCTAATTTCTATGCAAGACATGCACAAGACCGCATTTTTTGTTTTGATGCGTATGGAAGAACATGGTGATGTGGCAAAAGTCGAAAAGGCTAACCCATATCCATTTTGTATTTCAAAATTTATTAATAAATTTTTGGACGTTTTAACAAACGACCTTCCTACAATTTTGCCTCCCAATAAAGATGTAGATCATAAGATCAAAATGCATCTAGGATCTATCCCACTTGTTAAGGCACCTACATGTTAAATAATAAAGAGTTGAAAAAACTCAAAAGACAAATTAATGACCTCATGGAAAGAAGCTACATTCATCCAAATAAGTCACCTTATGGTGCTCCCGTGTTGTTCATGGGTAAAAAGGATGGGAAGTTAAGCATGTGCATTGATTACCGGGCCTTAAACAAAATTACCATAAAAAACAATTATTCCTTGCCTATAATAGATGATTTATTCAACATGTTGAATAGGGCTCAATACTTCAATTGGATCGACTTAAAATTGGGGTATTACCAAATCCACATAATGGATGGAAATGTGGAAAAGACGACGATGAAAATGCGTTATGGATCTTATGAATTCCTAGTGATGTTGTTTGGACTATGTAATGCCCCTTCCACATTTATTACGCTTATGAATTCGATCTTCCATGACAAGTTAGACAAGTTTTTAATCATCTATATTAATGACATTTTCACATATTTTAAATCGGTGGAAGACCATGCTAGACATTTGGAGTATGTCCTGCAAAGGCTAAAAGAAAACAACCTTAATGCTAACAAGGCAAAAAGTAAATTTCCTAGATGAAGATGGATTTCTTGGGATATGTGTTGTCCTTGAAAAGCATAAGGCCGAAATCGAAAATGGTTCAAACCATCAAGGAGTGGCAAAATCCGATGATGGTTAAAGGAATTCAATCCTTTTTAGTATTAGCAAACTTCTATAGGAAGTTCATAGCAAGATTTTCAACATTGACCAAACCCTTCACCAACCCCCTTAATAATGTTGTCATTCGAATGGCGAGAGGAACATAAAAAGGCATCGAGGTGTTGAAAGAAAGACTTTTAACCTTGCCTGCCCTTAAGTTTATAAATGTTACCAAACCATTTGAAGTACACATCGACACAAACAAATTTGCAATAAGAAGTATGTTGGTGCAAGAAAGGCATCCTATTACCTTTGAGAATAAGAAATTGGTTAAAGCCCAACTTAGATGGCCAACTCACGAGGAAGAGTTGTTCATCATGGCAAGTTGTTTCAAATGCTAGCAACATTACCTAAGATCACATAAAACCAAGGTCTTCACAGATAATGTCTCTTTAAGGTATTTCGAAACACAACCAAAGGCCATCGACAAATAGTTGCGATGGCATGACACTTTGGCATTTATGGATATCGAATTGATGCACAAACTGGACAAAGATAATGTTGTATTCGATGCGTTAAGTCAAAAAGAAGAATACCAAGATGGAAAGGTCGTAAATGTAACCTAGGCTTTAAGAGCCATGTTCATTGGGGAAAGCGGCATCAATAGGAGATTAAGGGAAGGCTATGTAATGACCACCTTGCCCAACACTATTTTGACAAGTTAAGGCAAAAACGTAAGGTGAAAGGTATTTCTCTTAAAGACGGTTTGTTCAAATGGAAACAATCTTGAGTGTATGTGCCAGTGAGCAAGTTGCGTACTAAAGTACTAGAAGAAATTCACGATGTTCTAATGGTGGGACATTGAGGTGAAAATACCATTCATGTGGAGCTAAGTAAGAGATTTTATTGGCCCAAGATGAAGGAAGATGTGGAACATTATGTTCACACATGCATGAAATGCCAAGGCACAAAGTCAGTACATAAGAAGAAGTACGGATTATATAAACCTCTACCTATTCCAAATGATCCATTTGAAAGTATTTCAATGGACTTTGTGTCGTGTCTCCCTTTGTGGGAAGAGAAAGACACTATCTTAGTGGTGGTAGATAGGTTTTCAAAATTGGCCAAGTTTGGGACAACTAAGACAATAGCCACCATGGCAAAAATAACAACATTGTTTTTTAACATGTGGATAAGACATCATGGCATGCTTGAGGTCATTATAAGTGATTGAAATGTCAAGTTCGTGTCAAAATTTTGGACACTTTTCATGGAAAAGGTCGAAACCAAGCTTAAGTTCAATACAACCTTCCACTTGCAAACCGATGGCCAAACTGAAAAGGTCAATGGGATATTGAACCAATATCTTAGAAATTATGTGAGTGTCAATCATAGAAATTGAGGCCATAAGTTTGGTTTAGTAGAGTTTTGTTATAATTCCACTAAACATTCAACAACTTGGATATTGTTCTCAGTTTGAAACCCTGTAAAAAACCCTTTTGAAAAGGGACTATGGCAACATTCCCATTTCCAGTTGGTTGTGTTTGTTCTGTGTGGAGATTGTGATCTCCAACATGAAGTAC